>VFSW01001149.1_pt1 | contig 39974 bp, 26 predicted proteins | sample 5358111 | NCBI WGS metagenome assembly VFSW01 (sample SAMN11554181, study PRJNA540505) | mine drainage metagenome | isolation source: sediment from site ElyBrook_90M | place: USA: Ely Copper Mine, Vershire, VT | collected 2017
GTGCAATCTTTATAAAACACAGTAAAGGGAGTTCAGGCAATAGATCTGTAATAATAGCTGCACCAAATTTCTTGAGCTGTATCGACATATTGTGTGCCAGGAATAAAGGTGAAACCGCTGAGCGTTCCTAAAATGGAATTGAAGGGTTGGCGGGCGGTGAAGAGACGGATGGTTCCTGAACCTCCGGCAGCAGTGATCGATGTTCCTGGAGCTGTATTGAGTCTGCCAATGCCATACTTGGGTGGGTCGGGAAAGTTATTGTCGACGACCACTGTGAGAGTGCTTGTCGGTGACATTGTGACCAAGCTAGCACCGACGAGAAGCGTGGTATGCCGTCCGGAGATCGTCAGCAAATCTCCAACTCCGAGTTGTTGTATGCTGGAGGTGGCATCGAGAGTAATGTCATTTCCTGCCGTGACCTGCAAAAGATTGGTATCAATGCTGACGCTGTTGTTTTGTATGCTGGAAGTGCCATTCATACTCACATTTCGAGCGGCATTGATGAGAATATCCCCTGAGCTTTGCGCTAAGGCGGCATTGGTAAAGGAGACATCTCTTCCTGTATTGATAGAAAGAAGGCCTGAGCCTGGAACCTGAAGAGCCGGCGGAGAATTAGAAGTGTTGGTAAATAACGCATCTCTACCGGTGGTGATCTCGATATTTCCATCTGCATTCGTTTGAACGGACGATGTCGCATTCGTAGAAAAATCTTTGCCCGCCGTTATCACGATATCTCCGGTTCCGGCCGTGTTTTGGATGATCGAAGTTTGATCGATCGTTACAAACGCGCCAAAATTAAGATCGATGGAACCGCTGGTTGTAAAGATTTGACTTGAGCCTAGCATTTTGAGTGAGCCCATGCCATTCCAAGTCAAATCTTCTGTTGCACTGATAGTGGCAGGCGAACTACCTGAAATAACATTGAGATCTCCTGCAATATTGGCAAAAATAGATCCTGCCGCTTGCATATTGACGGGTCCGACCATGGATGCAGAACCCAAAGTCACATTATTGGCGCCTGTCGTTGAGGGCCGTCCAATATTGATATTGCCAGTAACGGAGATCAGATTAGCAGCAACACCGACTGCATTACCTCCGACTAGGGCGATATTCGCGAGGGATTCTTCATCGGTGTTGATATTGATATCTCCCTGTGCCTGGATTTGCGCTGTCGTTGTCTGCAGCACTAAAGGGTTGCTTGCATCGAAATTCAAATTCAACCTTTCCGTCACAGCTATGAAGATGCTGCCCATGGAATTGATATTGGAGTTCAGAAGAATCAAACTGCCGGGATCTAATACAATGTCAAAAGGACCTGGCATGAGGCCGTTAACTATCGTTGCGTTAGGACCATTGAGCAAAATGTTTTTGGGTGTGGTGATCTTGATGTTGCTGTTGACGGTGCCGCCCGCAGCAAACGTTCCAATGGCGGCCGTTGCTGCAGAGGGCCCGTTCAGGGTTACATTGCCCTTTTCGGACGCGACATTGATTTGCTGAATGAGGACGGTCGTAGGAGTTACAGCGGTATAATAACCAATGGTAGCGTTGCTCTGGTTGGCTGTCAAAGTGACACCGCCCAGGGCAGTGACGCCGACTTGATCGGATAAAATGGTTGCTGCTCCTGAATTATCAAAGCCAATCAATGCGGCAGAGCCCGTACCCGAGCCACCAAAGAGATCAACTTGCGTCGCGTTAACAACAATTTCTCCAAAGTAGCTATCTCCGCTATTGCTTAACGGATCGCCGATACCGATACATGCTTGCGCATTGTTTTGAGCTCCCCCTTGCAGCAACACCTTGCCGGCTACATTTAGAAGCCGTATATCGCCGGTGATGGCTTGGGGAGTGGAACTTGTGAGATGGCCGATTTGAGCATAGCTGTTTGCAGCTCCGCCCGTGAGCGTCACATCTCCTTCGATGTTATTGAAAAGGATATCGCTGGTTAATTGCGAATTGGGCGTCGATCGGCCGTGGCCTATCGCTGCATATGTGTTGGTAGAGCTTCCCCCGGTTATTGAGACATTACCGCCGATGTTGATAAAATGGATGGGCAAGTTTTGACTGCCCGTAATGAAATTCGCGCCAATTTGAGCATAAAGATTCGGTTGACTGCCGCCAGTCAAACTTAAATTTTCCCCGATATCAAAGGTCATGGCGCCGGTACTTGAATTGATGGTCACAGCGCTGCCTAGCCCTGCGAGCATTTGCACATCGCCTGAAACTTTGACGGAGAGATCAGCAAACGCGGTAATGCCAGAAGGAGGAACCATTAGAGTTGCCGATTGGCTGCCTTTGATGAGTAGAGAGCCGGCCTCTATCGATAAATTATAAGAAGTATTATTGCTGGGAGTGTTATTGGCAATCAGGGCCACACCGGAAGAATTAACCACCTTAGGATTGGAGGCAAAAATGTTCACGGCTCCATTGGACGCGTTAACATTGACGGTACTTTGGGCAATTCCACTCGCGGCATAAGTGCCGATCAAAGTGATCCCTTGAAAACCAGAATTTGAGATACCATCGTACAGAATGATGTTGCCATTCGTGGTCGTCACTTGAATGGGGTCGATGGTTACATTGGGAGAGCCGGGATTGATATAGCCGATGACAGCATTGGAATAGGTGCCAAAGCCGTTGAGGGGCAGCCCACCTTGAAGAGTGATGTCATTGTCGGCTGTAGCGAACACAGCGGAAGGTGTCAGGACATTCAGGCCTCCCGAGAAACCGATCACGGCATCAGAAGTACTATCCGCACCTGCATTCACTTGAATCGTATTGGCACGGACGTTGATTTGTCCGGTATACGTATCTCCGGGGTTGGACGAAAGATTTCCATGGCCGATAACCGCTGGAGTATTCGAATTTAATCCTCCGATCACATTTAAGGCGCCGGTTACTTGTCCTACCCGTACATCGCCTGTAGCTATAATCGGTGTACCAGTTACTCCTACATGTCCCACTTGCGAGTAAGCTCCATTTCCAGTGGCTGCACTTCCTCCTACAGTAAAGGAACCTCCCACCGTATCAAAGATGATGTCGCCTGTAAAAGTACCGGAAACGAGTCCGCCGATGCCGATATGAGCGAAGGCTCCGGCCGTCGTTCCTCCGATCACGCTCACATTCCCACCGACGTTGATGAATTGAATGGAGCTATTAACGGTTGCAGCGCCTGTCGATCCGATTTGAGCGTAGGCAAATTGGGGTTGGACGTTGACATTGCCGCCCACGGTAAACGTCATATCGCCATTGATACTGTGGATCAGCGTGGGGCCCGATGCACTCAAAAGGTTTAGATTGCCATTGGCTGTCAAATTTAAGTTACGAGCCGAATAGATCTCTGCAGAAACAGTCGAACCTATGGACCCTCCACCATACAGGAGTATATCGTCTGCTCCAATAGTGATATCATAAGGCACCGCTCCGATATTGATGTTGTTATTCGCAATAACAGCGGAGCCACCGCCTAAGCGGGTGGAAATCGGCTGGCCGAGGAGGGAGAGATTTCCCTTTGCTTCAATGGTAATATTGGAGTTTAAGGTTCCTGATTGACTAGGATTGGATCTTGTTCCGATGAAGGCCATCCCTTCGAGAACATCGATTCCAAATCCTCCAGTGAGGTTAATATTTCCATTTCTGGAAACGGCCTGGATTTGATTGATAGCGCCACTCACGGCTCCAGCTGGAGTGCGGTTTAAGTAACCGATAAAGGCATTACCACCAAAATTAATTGTGGGGTTTGGCTGCGCCTGGAGGGTGAGGTCGCCCGTTGCTGTCACTTGAATGAGAGGCATGTTGACGAAAAGCGCTGGACCATTGACGCCGATCACAGCGTTGGAATCGTTGCCAATACCACCAAAGAGCGCAACGGAAGCGGCGTTTACGACAATGCTTCCTCCATAATTATCGGTTGGTGAGCTTTGCGACTCGCCAAATCCGATGGTGGCAGAAGAAACGCTATCGCCGCTTCCTCCCTGAAGGATGAGATTGCCGCCGACTTTGCTGAGCGTCACATTCGATGTTGTGGTGATGGGCCCCATTATTATATTCCCAATCACGCCGACATGGGCAAAGCTGCCGCTACCGGCTGTCAGGAAAAAATCTCCGACGACATTGGAGAACGTCACATCGCCGCTTAAGAGTCCTGGCAGTCCGCCTCCCAGGCCAATCAAAGCATAGGTAGAGGCGGCTGATCCACCCAGGAGCGTAACGCTTCCGCCGACTTGATTAAAATTAAGATCTAACCGACCGGAGGGAGATGCGGATCCAATTTGGGCAAAAGCACCGGTGCTACTTCCCCCGGTCAGTTGCAGGTCAGCACCAATAGCAAAATCCATTGTTCCGGCTGTGCCTAGGATACCTGTGGGCGTAGAATTAGCGCCGGCGGTGATAAGGAGATTTTGACCAGTGGTAAAGCTGGAAGCGCCAGCGCCGGGCAGGATTTGGGCAGTGCCTTGTTCACCGAGAATTTGGAGGTCGGTTTGGGATTGCAGGATGATATTGCGGCCGGAAATAATTTCAGCTGTACCACCACCCGGAATCATGAACGTTGAACCACCGCGGATCATCGCATTTTGGGTATCAATAGAAATATCAAACGGATAGATGACCGGAGCGCCTCCACTGATATCTTGGTTTTGGATGAGGGCCTGGCCACCTCCGGCGGCGAGTCCATCTGCTGCACCGTACAAGGAAAGCGTTCCCATCGGCGCGTGAATTTCGATGCGGCTTTGGCAATTGAAAGATGCATTAACCGCACCGTCACCGATAATTGCGATGCCGCCGGCCGTTGTCGATGATGTTCCCCCTGCCAAAGTAATATCGCCGTTTGTTGATGTCACCTGGATGGGGTCGATAATTGCCGTCACAATGCTCTGTAAAGTATTGTAATAACCGATTACGGCATTCGCAGAGGCCGCACTCATGGTGTTGACACCCCCTGCTAAAGAGAGGTTGCCAGCCGTTGTAACGGAGACTTGTGATCCGGGCAGCACATTGGCAACTCCCACAAATCCAATCGTCGCATCAGCTCCGGCTGTATTTCCGGCGATCTGTTCTATGGTGTTAGATGAGACTTTGATAGCTCCTATGGCCTGTGCTAAAGGAACCGCATAATTACCATGGCCTACAACCGCTGAGGCATTGGAGTTATTGCCACCGAAAAGATTCAGCGCTCCTGTTGAATTTACATTCACATCACCCGTAATCGATGACGCGCTAAAGTGGCCAATCTGAACAAAGTTAGCGCTTTGACTTCCTCCACTTAAAGTGATATTTCCACTTTGTGAATCGACGTTAATATCACCCGTAATCGAAGTAGTCGAAGCTCCTGTCCCTCCGTGGCCAATCAAAGAATAAATGAGAGCTGCATTAGAGCCGCCTTGAAGTTCTAAATTCCCTGTTTGTTGACTGACAGAGATATTTCCCTGGATCGTGGTGGCGTTGATGTGGCCGATCTGAGCGAAGGTTTTTGTTTGCGTTCCAGGATTTAAGTAAATATTGCCCCCGACAACATCGAGACTAATATCGCCTGTGATACTGCTCATGGTAGAGGAACCGTTACCATGTCCGATCAAAGAATAATTAGCATTGGGGCTGAGCGTCACATCGTTGCCGACGTTATTGATCCGGATATTTCCTGTGACCGAAGCGGTGGGCCAGAAATGTCCGATTTGAGCAAAACTGCCGGGTGACACAGTTCCATCGATGAGAGCCAGCTGTGCGCCGATCCCGCCGGTAAAGATAATGTTACCGGTTAGAGCTGGGCTTCCTCCCGCTGTCAGAGAGCCAATTCCTATGGCCGCATAGCTATTTACACTGGATCCGCCTTGCAAGAATGAATTACCCAGAACCTGAATGAAATTGAGATTGAGGGGTCCGGTGGGCACTGCTGTCGCACCAATTTGAGCAAAAGAACTTGTGCCGCTGCCACCTGTCAGTTGTAAGTCGCCGCCGATCGTAAAACCGAGCTCTCCATTGGTTCCAAAAATCCCCGCGATAGAATTGGTCGCGGTACCGCCGGTGATGAGAAGATTCTGACCCGTTGCAAAGCTAGAAGCGCCAGGGCCCACCAAAATCTGAGCCGTTCCGGCTTCAGCGATGAGTTGAAGATCGGTTTGTGATTGCAGAATGACATTGCGACCCGAAATAATTTCTGCCGTTCCGCCGCCAGCAGCTCCCGCCAAGCTGCCTCTTAATAAAATGTTTTGCGCGTCGATGGAGATATCGTAGGTAAAAGGGACTCTTGTGCCGATAGATGCATTTTGAATGAGCGCTTGTCCACCGGCTTGTCCAGGTGCCGCTCCATATAAAGTAAGAGTTCCTTTGGGAGCATGGACTTCGATGCGGCTTTGACAATTTATGGGTATGCGAACTGCTGATGTACCGATGATGGCGGTATTGGGTGTTGTATTACCAGCGGTACCTCCGGTAAGGATAATGTCTCCGCCCAGTGACGTCACGATGATCGGATCGATGATGACATTCCCATTGCTCAGTATTGTATCGTAATAACCGATGACGCCATTGCCGCCATCGACCCCGGGGTTAATTCCCCCCAGAACTGTGATGTTACCGGTCGCTGTGACTCCAATTTGTGACCCTGTCAACACCCTAGTTGCGCCTTCAAAACCGATCGTGGCATCAGCGCCAAGCTGGCTTCCTGCCGTTAATAAAACACTGCCAGATGTAGAAGTGATACGGCCGCTCACCGTGTTTGAAGGAAGGGTGTAGTTTCCTTGCCCCAACACAGCAGAGGAGCCTGGGCTTGTTCCTCCAAAAAGATTCAAGGCGCCGGTTGAATTTAATGAAACATTACCCGCTATCGTCGTGGCGCTGAAATGGCCGATTTGAGCAAAGCTACTAGCTTGCACTCCACCATTAAGAGTGATATCTCCCCCGGTAGAGTTGACGGTAATATCGCCGTTAATTGTGGTTATCGCTGGCTGGCCAGCAGGAAATCCTCCATGACCGATGAGAGAATAATTGGGTGAAGTGACATTTACCCCATTGATCTGCATGTTACCTGTGGCCTGAGTCACGGCAATATTTCCCGTGATGGAAGCTGCATTCATGTGGCCGATTTGCGTAAACCCTGTTTGAGCCCCTTGCTGATTGAGGCAGATATTACCGCCAATCGCATCGAGGCTGATATCGCCGATGGTGGTATCGACTTGAACCAATTGAGAACCATGACCGATCAATGCATAGCTGGTGCCGGGGTTCAGGATGACATCATTGCCCACACTGTTGATACGAATATTGCCCGTAAAACTCTGGCTCAGTCCGAAGTGGCCGATCTGCGCAAAAGAAGTGGCTTGAGACCCGCCCAGCATAGAGAGGCGAGCGCCGATTCCGCCGGTGAACGTAATATTGCCCACGGGCATAAAGCCAACATTTCCAATCGCCGCGTAGCAGAAAGACCCCGTTCCGCCTTGTATAAAAGTATTTCCAAGAACTTGAATGAAGTTGATATCGCAAAGTGAAGAATCTGCTCCAATCTGCGCAAAGGCGTTTAGACCACTTCCCCCCAAGAGCTGCAGATCTCCTCCGATGGAGAAATCTATTTCACCCCCCCCTGAAAGAATGGATGCCTGAGCATCGGTTATAGTTCCCGCTTGGATAATCAAATTCTGACCAACAGAAAAGCTTGAGGTGCCTTCTCCCAGAATAATCTGCGCTGTTCCTTGCTCAGCTAGTAGCTGCAGATACGTTTGCGATTGTAAAATGACATTGCGGCCCGAAATAATTTCTGCGACGCCGCCGCCAGCTACTGTCGTGCCGCCACGCATCATCACGTTGTGCGCGTTGATCGAAATGTCAAAAGGATAGAGGACCGTAGGAGGAGCACTGAGAGCTTGGTTCTGGATCAGTGCCTCGCCACCTCCGGATGCGGCTCCATCAGCGGCACCCAACAACGAAAGTGTCCCTGTGGGAGCGTTGACTTCGATACGGCTTTGGCAATTGATGGGTGCTTGGGTTGCAATCGTACCTATTAAGGCTGTACCAGAGCTGAAAGATCCAAAAACTCCACCTGATAACGTGATGTCTCCACCCGTCGATGTCACCTGGATTGGATCGATGATGGCTGTTACGTTAGATGTTATGATATTATAGTATCCGATCACAGCATTGCTCGTGATCATGCCTATGGAACTACCTCCCCCTGCTAAAGAGAGGTTGTCTAAAGTCGTAGTAAAAATTTGGGATCCGGGAAGCACGTTGGCCGTTCCCTCAAATCCAATCGTCGCATCCGCCTGGGATCCAGTTCCCGCAATCAAATTTGCTGAAGCGGAAGAGACTGTGATGACTCCTGTGGTATTTGTGGGAGAACTTGTATAATTCCCATGTCCCACAACAGCCGAGGCATTGGGTCCACTTCCCCCGAGCAGATTTAGAGCTCCTGTGGAATTTAAGCTCACATCTCCTGTAATCGTCGCAGCGCTGAAATGGCCAATCTGAGCAAAGTTATTGGGTTGGGTTCCCCCGCTTAAAGTGATGTCTCCGCTTTGTGAATCAACGATGATGTTACCAGTGATAGTCTGGATCGGTGCACCCGTCCCTCCGTGACCGATCAACGCATACATCGTGCGAAAGATTGATCCACCCAGCATCTCCAGATTTCCGGTAACCTGGCTAACGGAAATATTTCCTGTAATACTAGGCGTGGAAATGTGGCCCACCTGAGCAAAGGTATTCGCAGCAATACCCGAATTAAAATAAATATTTCCGCCAATTTTGTCCAAGCCGATATCGCCGGTGACGCTTGCGGGTCCAATACCAAGAGGGTTACCGTGGCCAATTAAAGCATAGTTGCCGTTCGGGCTGAGCGTAATATCATTACCCAGGTTATTGACCCTGATATTACCTTGGATAGTACTGATCATCGTATTGGACGTCCAAATATGACCAATCTGGGCAAACCCGTTATTAAGGCCTTGAGATCCTCCTATCAAAGATAAATAAGCGCCGATCCCCCCATTGAAAATAATATCTCCGATAATATTCGTCTGGGGTATCAATCCGCTCAAGTTTCCATTTCCGATCAAAGCATAAGTATTTTGGGCAGACCCGCCTTGGAGAATCACACTTCCAAAAACTTGTGTGAAATTAAGATCGCCGCGTACAGAGGATGTGGGGAACCCGATTTGCGCAAATGCATCATCGTTACTACCCCCCGTAAGTTGGAGATCTGCGCCAATGGAGAATTGCATCTCCCCCGCTGTTCCAAAAATCCCAGCAAAGGAATTATCCGCTTGAATAATCAAATTCTGACCGATGGCAAAACTCGAAGTACCAGCCCCAACTTGGATCTCTGCAATCCCTCTTTCGCTTAAGATTTGCAGATCTGTTTGAGATAGCAGATTCAGATTGCGGCCAGCGTTGATTTCAGCCAGTCCGCCACCACCCGCCGGTAATTCTCCTCCGCCTCGGATCATCACATTTTGCGCATCGACCAATATATCGAAGGGGTAGATAGTCGGAGTGATTCCAGTGATGGTTAGGTTTTGGATGAGGGCCTCGCCTCCTCCCGTCATGTTCCCTTCGGCAGTACCGTATAAAGAGAGAGTTCCCATCGGAGCATGAATTTCGATCCGGCTTTGACAATTGGTAGAATCATTGAGCCCAGACGTTCCGATGATCGCGACGCCCTCTGTGCTTTGCCCCTCGCCGCCGCCGATGAGCGTGATGTCTCCACCCGTCGATGTCACCTGGATCGGATCGATAATCGCCGTCACACTACTCAATTCAGTGGTGTAGTATCCGATAGCAGCGTTAGCAGGGCTTAAACTTATAGGGTCTGGCGTTACGCCCCCTTCTAAAGAGAGGTTCCCCATTGTTGTGACAGAAACTTGAGATCCAGGCAGTACATTGAAAATTCCCTCAAAACCAATTATCGCATCAGACCCAGTTAAGCTTCCGCCGATTAGTTCTGCAGACGCACAAGAGACATTGATAGCTCCTGTCGCATTTGAAGAGGAAACAACGTAGTTGCCATGGCCCACGACTGCCGAGGCGTTGAAGAACCCGCCGGTGACCGGATTTCCACCACCCACAAGTTTGAGAGCTCCTGTGGAATTTACGGTCACATTACCCACGATCGAACTTCCGGCGAAATGTCCGATCTGAACAAAGTTATTATTTAGGGAGCCAGCGGTTAAAGTGATATCTCCGCTTTTTGAATCGATGAGAATGTCTCCGACAACTGAAGCGCCGCCTATACCTGCGTGGCCAATCACTGAATAGTTTGCAACCGCAGCGGTTCCTCCCTCAAGTTCGATATTTCCCGTTTCTTGGTTGATGGAGATGTTCCCACTAATCGTCGAAGAAGAAGTCGTATGGCCGATTTGAGCAAACGCCGATGCGGTAGGGCTCATGTTCAAATAAATATTACCACCAATCTTATCTAGACTGATGTCGCCGACGATACCGGTCATTGGAATGGGACTAGCGCCATGTCCGATGAGAGAATAATTAGAATTGGGGCTAAGCGTTACATCGTTACCAATATTGTTGATCCGAATATTTCCTGTAACTGTAGCGGTGGGCCAGAAATGTCCGATCTGTGCAAAACTACCTGGTGAAGCACTTCCATCGATGAGGGAAAGCTGCGCTCCGGGTCCTCCGTTCAAAGTAATATTTCCAGTCAACGAAGGTGTTCCTCCCGCAGTCAGAGAGCCCAGTCCAATCGCCACATAGCTGTTCGTATTGGATCCGCCTTTCAAGACCGCGCTTCCTAAAACCTGGAGGAAATTGACATCGAGCTGTCCCGTCGGTACGGACGTCGCTCCGATTTGTGCAAAAGAACCAGTTCCGCTACCCCCTGCAAGAGATAGGTCGCCGCCGATCGAAAACTGTATCTCCCCTTCTGTTCCAAAAATTCCCGCGAAGGAGTTTGTGGCAGTTCCCCCTTGGATAATCAAATTCTCATCGATGAAAAAGCTCGAGATCTCATCGCCAAGAAGTATCTGCGCTGTCCCTTGTTCGGCAAGAAGTTCAAGATGCGTTTGCGATTGGAAGTTTACATTGCGGCCGGAGCTGATTTGTGCAAACCCGCCATTTCCACCCGACGTTGAACCACCGCGGATCATCACATTTTGCGCATCAATGGACACATCGAAAGGATAGATAATCGCTGCGCCTCCGGTAATAGCCTGGTTTTGGATGAGAGCCTGGCCGCCTCCGGCTGCCAGTCCTTCTGCTGCGCCGAATAAAGAGACCGTTCCCATCGGTGCATGAACTTCAATACGGCTTTGACAGTTCAGGGGAAGCTGAGCTCCTCCACTCCCGATAATAGCGACACCTCCAGCCTTACCCGGGGTCATTCCTCCCGCCAAAGTGATGTCGCCGCCCGTCGATGTCACTTGAATCGGATCAATGACTGTTGTCAAATTGCCAAATTGCGAATTGTAAAATCCAATTACAGCATTCACCGGAAATGAATCCACTGTGTTAACACCGCCAGTCAAGGAGACATTTCCTGCCGACGTAACAATAACTTGAGATCCCGGCATCACGTTAAGGATCCCCTCAAACCCGATAGTTGCATCTGCACTGCCTGCATTGCCGCCGATCAAATCTACGGAGTTAGATGAGACGCTGATAATACCAGTCGCGTTTGTTGAAGTAGTGGCATAGTTCCCATGCCCCACAACGGCTGAAGCACCGTTTCCACTGCCGCCGGTTAGATTCAGAGCCCCGGTCGAATTTAAGCTAACATTACCCGCAATCGTTGTTGCGCTGAAGTGGCCTACTTGAGCAAAGTTATTGAGTTGGCTTCCCCCTGTTAAAGTAATATTTCCACCTTGGGAATCGACCGTAATGTCTCCCGTAATCGAAACGATCGGAGTTGGGGCCCTCGTCCCTCCATGGCCTATCAAGGAATAGATGGAAGTCGCGCTAGCTCCTCCCTGAATCTCCAGATTTCCGGTGACCTGGCTGATGGAAATATTCCCACTAATCGCACCTACAGAATTGTTATGACCAATCTGAGCAAAAGTATTAGCAAAAGTTCCCTGCTTTAAATAAACATTACCACCGATACCATCTAGGCTGATATCGCCGACTATCGCAGAAGGCTGGAATGGACTCCCCAGTGTAGCAGTGCTACCGTGACCGATCAAAGCGTAGTTGCCGACGGGACTTAGCGTTACATCATTACCGATACCGTTGATCCGGATGTTGCCCTCATAAGTATTCGCGAGCGGGGCGGCTTGCCAAATATGGCCGATCTGGGCAAAGGCAAAATTATTATCTGCACTTGGTCCTCCTCCTCCGGTCAAGGAAAGATAGGCGCCAATTCCACCGGTGAACGTAATATCTCCGATGATGCGCATGGGTTCATTTAAGCCTAAGTTGCCATTTCCAATCGCAGCGTAGGTTTGGATGTTAGATCCGCCTTTCAGTGTCACGCTTCCCAAAACCTGGGTGAAATTGATGTCACAACGTTGATTTGGGAATGGCGTACCGATTTGCGCAAACGAAGAAGAGCCGCCCCCTCCTAAAAGTTGCAGATCTCCGCCGATGGAGAATCTCATCTCCCCAGAATAAACTAACTGCCCCATCGTCGATCCAAAAATTCTTACGAAAGAACCATCAGCTGTCCCACCCTGCAAAATCAAATTCTGTCCCGTTGAAAAATTCGAAGTGCCGGCACCGAACTGAATCTGTGCTGTCCCTTGCTCTCCGAGAAGCTGCAGGTGCGTTTGTGACTGCAGATTGACATTGCGGCCTGAACTGATCAATGCTGTTCCACCATTACCATTAGTCGTCGAGCCGCCTCGCAGCATCACATTTTGTGCATCGATCGAGACATCAAATGGGTAAACAATCGGAGAGTCTAATGTGAGAATCGCTTGGTTTTGGATGAGCGCCTGACTGCCTCCCGAAACGCTTCCGTCTGCCGCGCCGTATAAAGACAGCGTTCCCATCGGCGCATGGACCTCAATGCGGCTTTGTAAAACATAGGGTGGTACCGCCGAAGCAACCCCAATGAGGGCCACGCCCGACGTAAGCGATCCATTGTTCCCGCCGGCCAGAGTGATATCCCCGCCCGTCGATGTCACTTGAATCGGATCAATAGTCACTGTCGTGAGAGTTTGTTCTAAACTGCTGAAGACTCCTATGACCGCATTACCCGAGTCGATAGCTACTGCTGAGCTATTTCTCCCTACTGAGCCATCCCCCCCCAATAGTGTGATATTGCCGGAAGTTGTTACAGAGATTTGAGAGAGAGGCGGAACAATAAAGGAAGGACCAGCTAAACCATAACCTCCTTCAAAACCAATCGTCGCATCCGCAAAAGCTCCGGTTCCGCCCAATAAAAGCACCGTGGAAGCATTAACATTAATGCTCCCCATAAAAGAAAAGGAAGTGGCCGACGGTAAAAAATAAGCATAACTGCCATGGCCGACAACTGCGGAAGCATTGGTATTCAAGCCCCCAAAGAGATTGAGGGCACCCATCGGTAAATTGATCGTCACATCCCCAGTAATAGATCCAAATGCGCTGAAAGAAGCAGGATGTCCAATTTGTGCAAAGCCAAGGCCCCCCTGCAGGACAATATCACCGCTGGTGCTAGAGACCAACACATTGCCGGTGATAGATGAACCTAAGTCGGAAGCGGTACCTGTAAAGTTATTATGCCCTATTAAGGTATATCCTTGCGCTCCTCGGGGGTTGACGGCGGCCTGTCCTACATAAACGCTCCCCGTGTCCAAATAGACGCCAATGTTTCCGGTAGTGGTAAGACCATTCGCGTGGCCGATCTGAGCAAAATTGGCTAGATCTAACCCACTTTTCAGGTAGAGATTCCCCCCAATAGCATCAAGGGTGATGTCCCCAGTGATCGAGCTTTTTAAATCGACGTTGATGCCCGAGTTGTGGCCGATGAGAGCATAATAGGAGTTGCCGTATAATGTGACATCGTTACCGATGCTATTGATCCGAATATTGCCCTGATCGATGGCCAGAGATGTAGCACTGACTCCAAAGTGTCCAATCTGCGCAAAATTGATAGCGCCTCCGACACCCGATAGGAGGGATAAATTGGAACCAATTCCTCCTGTAAAAATAATATCTCCGATAAAGGAATCAGTAGTCGATGCTCCGAATAATTGACCGTGACCGATGGCGGCATAAGATCCCTTTTCACCGCCCTGAAGTAAAACGCTTCCCCCCACTTTCGAAAAGATGATGTCGCACGCGGAAGGTGGATTAAAGGCACCGATTTGAGCAAACGCCCCTGAAGTTCCCCCAATCAATTCCAAATCGCCGCCGACAGAAAATAGCATGCGTCCGGTGTTACCTAAGATAGCCGCTTGCGCATTGGTTCCGCCCAGCAACAATAGATCTCCTGTAACATCAATATTGACTCAGGTGTCTCCCTCGAGAGTAGCAGGCCCAGTACCTACTCCCTGCAAGATACAATTTCCACCCGCATTGACATACAGCTGCTGATTTGTCGCAACTTGCGCGGTACTTACACCCCCCGTTAGGAGCAGGTTCCCCTTAGACGTCAGTGTAATATTAGAACCCGAAGTGATCGATGCATTAGCCCCGATACCATTGATGAGAATATCTTGGGCGTGACTCGTGAGCGTGATCGGCGCTCCATTGGACGTAATGGTCACAGATCCACTTGATGGTGCTGTCTCTAAAAGAATATTTCCAGAAAGTGCCGTCAGTTCAATCGCGTCTTGTGCCGACCCCGAATTTGAAGTTAGAGAAACGGGATTTGTGACGGCAAGTAAAGAGATGCTCGCACCCGTGAGTGAAATTTTTCCACCTTGCAGCGTCACACCCGGACTTGATTTAGTCACTGAAGTGATGATCACATCCCTTGCCGCCTGAGCCGTGAAATTCCCCGAGGTATTATTTGTATAAGCAGAATTCATCACAATGTCGCGCACCGAATTCAAAAAGAGATTGGCAGGAGTTCCAGGAGCAATCGCAAGATCCGCACTATCAACCCAAACTAAATCACCATTCCCGTTTCCATTATTGCCTATCGTTTGAACATAGACATCGCCCCCCGTCAGAGCGGCACTCAGTGTCGCAACAGATAGCTGGGATGTAGCAAGAGGCGTTGCAGGCTGAAAAATCGGAGCCGCTGTGATATTGGCATCCGCCAAACCAATCGTCAGACTCGTGGGGTCCAGCAATAAGGAACCTGCTTTCCCCATGGGCGCCATCCGATCGGCCACGCCCCTATAATCAAGATGTTGTTTTCCGGAGACCTCCACAAAACCGCCGTTGCCCGATTCGACTCCACCACGAGCCGAGATCGATCCATAAAAGCGTGTCGTGTCATCGGCCCATACGATGACCCTTCCCCCATCGCCCATGATTTTTGCATCGACATCGATGAGGACCCCTTCTCCGACATAAGTTGTTTGAGCATTGGGAATGTTTGGGTTTTTACCCTGGAAATCTCCCCCTAATAAGAGCTGTCCGCCCCCTTCTATCCCCGAAATATCGATACGTGCATTGTCAAGGAGCGCCCCCCCATCGACCAGAATCTGAACCTCGCCGCCCTTACCATTATCTCTATGCGCCACAATATCTTTGCTGACGGAGACATTACCCTTTTCTGCTCTCAGGAAGACGCGTCCCCCTTCCTCCTTAATGCCGAGCGCTTGGATAGAACCGGTATGGTTGACCGCCATCGCAAAAGGATTCCCTTCCGCTTTCATCTCGACACAGAGAGCATCGATCGTTCCTGAGTTTTGCACATCGGTTTCCGCCCCTGACATTTTTGGCCGGATACCGATCCTCTCCTCGCCATCGAGTTGCACGATGAGTTCTTGAGCACCCCCCAGAGCACCATGCCCCTTAGGAGCGTGGATTTCACCGTGATTGGCCACCTTATTAGCGATCAAGAATACATCGCCGTCATCGGCAAAGATTTTCCCTAGATTAATGACGGTTGCTTTCGAATCGCCGAAAAATTGGATGTTCGAGCCTTCCAACATGGCGCTATCGAGGGCATCCAATGTCGAAGCGGTAAACGCCGCTGTTCTAATGATGGCGTCTTTGCCGATTAGAACACCGGCTGGATTGAGAAGAAATAATTTTCCGTTGGCTTCGAGCGTTCCCATCAGGGAACTTAAACGACCGCCTGTGACGCGATTGACGACAACTGCCTCTTTGGCAGGTTGAATGAAGCGAGTGACTTCTCCTTTTGCAATGGAGAAATCTTTCCAATGGATGACCGTATTTCGATCGGCCGCCACTTCCAATATATGTTGCTGCGGTGCGGAGAACGTCGCCTTCCCTTCCGCGACAGCAGGATCTTCGGGATTGGCGATCAGCTCAGGACAACAGGCAACTATCCCAATGAGCAGCTTTAAAATTTTATCTTTTTGCATTCCCATCCCATCACATAATGAAAATATTCAGCCCATTAAAATTTCCTTTTACATACCCTCGATTTATTTGGAAAGATCCATTAGTCTGTGGATATGTCTAAGTCATTATTTATCGCCTCAACGGGGCAAAATGTCGGAAAAACAACCGCTTGCCTGGGGCTTTTTTCCGGCCTCCAAAAAAGATTTTCGAGAGTCGGCTTCATAAAACCCGTCGGCCAACAAACCGTCGAAGTCGAAGGATGCCAGCTCGTCGATAAAGATGTTGTGCTGGTGAAAGAACACTTTGGACTGCTCTCGTCATATCATGATATGAGCCCCGTTCTCTTTCCCCCGGGCTTTACCCGCGAGTTTTTAGACGGGAAAGTCAGTACAAAGGAGTTGAAAGACCGTATCTCAGGATCTTATGAAAAGATCCGCAAAGAACATGAATTTGTCCTTCTCGAAGGAACAGGTCATATCGGCGTCGGTTCGATTGCAGGGATCAATAATGCCCAGGTCGCTGCGATGCTTAAAGTTCCCATGGTACTTGTGGCCCCCGGCGGGCTCGGATCGGCCTTTGATGAGCTCGCCCTTAATAAAGCTCTCTGCGATCAACATGGGGCTAAGATCGTGGGCGTGATCCTCAACCGCGTCCTGCCTGAAAAGCGCGTGATGCTCACGAAATACATGACTAAAGCCTTAGAATCTTGGAACATTCCTCTCCTCGGATGCATCCCCTATGATTCTTTCCTGAGCAACCCGATGATGAAAGATTTTGAGCAGCTTTTTAAAACAACCCTGATAACCGGCGCCGAGCATCGTCTGCGCCATTTTAAACAGACGCGCCTTGTCGATACCTCCCTCGACACCTATCATGAACTCATCGCCAAGAGTCAACTCATCATCACTCCGGCAACCCGGGAAGATATCATCCTAGCCACGCTCACCCGGCACTGGGATGTTAAATTAGAACACGCGGGCAATGACCTAGAAGCGGGGATGATTTTAACAGGAGATACTCCGCCGAAAAGAGCGATCGTCGAAGAGATCAAAAAGGCATCCATTCCGATGCTGTACGCCCCCTTAAGCAGTTATCAAGTCATGAAAATGATCACCTCATTCACGGCCAAGATCTTCAAGGAAGATGTTCCCAAAGTCCGAGAGGCCATTGAAGTTGTCGAGAGTCACATAAACCTGACCTTTGAGCTGTTTCTCTAGAACCTTGGCGCATCTTTCGGTCTCTTTTCGAAAATCTTGACTCATCCATAGGCACCTTCGGCTATTGGATTCGTCAAGATTTTCAAAAATATTTCCGTAATCTGCAGCAATCTTCTAGAGAAACAGCTCAAAGGTCAGGTTAGCTTTTCTGCTATCTGATCTGCGGTAATATTGTGGATGCAAGCACCTGTCGGACATGTGCGAAGCACAGGACAGCGATGGATAAACGTGCGTCCATAAGGGCATGCTCCCTGTAGGTGGCGATGTTGAGCACCGAGTGGTTTATAGACGTGAGGGTTAGTGGGGCCAAAAAGACTAAACGAGGGCGTTTTCGTCATCGCACATAGATGCAGCGCAGCAGAATCGACGGCCAGAACTAAATCGACATGGCGCATCAGAGCTTGCCACAGAGGAATTGAAAGATCTCCGACCATACGGCTTCTACCCTGAAACAGTCGGTGAAGCTCTTCAGCTAAAACTTTTTCTGTATCGTTCGAATAGATGAACAGGAAATAAACATCAGGTATTTTTTGAAGAAGGGCTTTGAGAGTCTCTGCTGAGGGCTGTTTATTGGGCCATTTGGAGCTCATCGCCACCATATAACAAGGGTGTCGGGGCGGAAGAAGCGTCTGAAGCCGGGCCTCTTCATCCGCATTGAGTTTTAAAATGACCTCGCGAGGCGTAAACCCCTCTCCTCCCACCAGTTTCAAATATCTTTCCTGGATCGGTAAATCCTCGGGCACAGAAACACGTTTGTTGGTGGCAAGCAAGTTGGGTTTTTCCCGAACGCTGTTTCGATCAAAACCGATCTTTTCTTTCCCGCGAGCCCACCTGGTAAAAAAAGCAGACTTCGTATTGCCTTGTAAATCGAAAATGAGGTCATAAAATTGGCAGCGGAGCCTGCGACGCACTTGGAAAATTTCTTTCCACGTCGACCATTGAAAAAGATTTTTTCTCCACTTTCTGGTGGAAACAGAAATGACCTCCGAAATCCCTGGATGCGCTTTTAATAGATCCACATATGACTCTTCGGCAACCCAGTCGACCTGGGCATCTGGATATCGTTGAAGTAAATAATCAAGAGCTGGGAAAGATTGAATAATATCCCCTAATGCCGAGCTTTTGATGATCAAAATACGCATATAAAAATTATCTCAAAATTGCCTATTGATTACCATTGAACAAAGATTTAGAATTTCGCCGCATATGCGTACTTTTTTTGACCCTTTTGGCATTCGTCCAGAAAATCCTATGAGCCCTGGAGAGCCTTTTAGCCAGTCTGCTATAAAACTGACCCTGCGAACTGCCGTAGCCGGATTGGGGATTTTTGGAGCCTACAAAACACGCGAATTTAAAATGTTAGTAATGATGGGGGCTGTGACTTTTACCCCTTCTTTGCTCATGGGAGGAGGTGCATGGATGGCGTATACCGGCACCGCAAAGATGGTGGCTTCTTTGGCTGCACCTTCGCTTAAAGGGCTAGCCATCGGTCTTGCAAAAGTAGGCGGAGGCTATTTGAGCATTGTCTATCATGATCTCCCAGAAGAATATTTGGGGGTGGGAGGATTTTACGATCTCATCATCATCGACGCCCTTTCACAAATTCTCAAATAATCGCTCAAAAATTCCAGCCCAGTTCAACCGTCGCAACATGAGATTGGTATCGATCGCCAAATTCCCCTTGATAGGTGATGACACCATAAGGATATTTTTGATCCTTCGGCTCAAAGATCATCCCAAACTCAGCCACTCCCAGATTTTGTGCTTTGGTGAGCGTTTCCACAGTAAACGTTCCCGGAGATCCCACAAGAAACGCCTTCACTCTTCCAACATGGAAAGATTGCTTATTGACGTAACTACCCTTTTCTTCGAGAGTCAGGCGCCAAGAATCAAATGAAATAGTCTCATAAAATCTCAGACCCACTTCTGTACGTAGCAATGAAGAGTAATGTCTCTTTTGCCCTGCGTTAAAAGGACCGCTCCCTTTTTCTTTATAGCTCTCTTGCCAAGCGTTCACCCAATCGGCCATGACGAACGGATTGACGATCACATAATTGTTCCTTTGATAATCGTAACCAAGTTCAAGATGAGGCGACAGCTGCCATCCATGGGGATGTGATGTCGATCTAAAATCAAAACCGGTCATATGGATCTTGCGCACTTGGTCTATTTGGAAGAGTCCTCCCCAGAGCGCTCCATCACAGTAGAAATGTCTTCCTTGATAAGCTCCATATACAAAGAGGTATTCTTGGTTGATGTTGCTATGTCCGGCATCCTTCTTTTCGTGGATGTGAGTATAGCTGTAGGCAGCGCCTCCGCCCACCCATGCTTTGGGATTGATAATCGCATCAAACCCCACGAGTGCAGCACCCGTCGTAGGGTTGAACCCCACCGTTTGCTTCTGAGCTTTTTGATAACTAAGAGCGCCAATTCCTTCGAACCAGAGAGTGTAGGGGCGATTTTGCTCAGCGAGAGGAGCCTTTTTCACTTCATTCTTAAGAGAAGCCGTGAGTTCATCCGTTTTTAAACCTGTGGGTCCTAGAGCTAGGGTCGTTTGGGGAGAACCCCTATTCCTAAAATGGTATCCATTACGGAGATGGTTGCATAGACTATGGCTGAGGTAAAAGAGATTATTATCGGCTGTGTAGAGAGCGATAGCATTACGCGTGGGTGCTGCACTCTCCAAAGCATCAGCTAGCGTTCCATCAAAGATCGCTGGGACAAAATAAAAGGCATCCTGAGGAGCATTCTCGTTGATATAATTGGCAAAAATCAGGTTATTCCCGCTAAGAGATCCCGTTGGAATGTTAGAAAGAAGCGGAAGCAGGTTGTTGATCGCAACGCTATTAATGACGCCGTTTGACACATTGAGGTTGATGGGTGTCGCTATCCCCGAGGGAGAAACGATGGCAGCGTAAGCAGCGCTAGAGTTTTTTCCTCCAATGATTCCTTGTCCGAAATCATTGATTGCTACGCTATTAATGAAGCCACTTGTTACACCGGTCGCTATGACCGTCGGCGTTCCTGCAGGAGAAACTAGGGCAGCGTAGGCAGCAGAGCCATCCTGCCCTCCGATGATCCCTTGACCCGATGTATTAATCCCAACGCTACCAATGATGCCATTTGTTACACCGGTCGCTATGACCGTCGGCGTTCCTGCAGGAGAAACTAGGGCAGCGTAGGCAGCAGAGCCGTCCTGCCCTCCGATGATCCCTTGACTCGATGCATTGATCCCAACGCTAGTAATGGATCCGGTTGTTACACCGATCACGATAACTGTCGGCGTTCCTGAGGGAGAAACAACGGCAGCATATGGGGGTTGAGCGCCACTAAAGTCTAACCCTCCAATGATTCCTTGCCCTAAGTCATTGATTGCAACACTATTAATAGCGCCGTTTGCTATACCCGTCGCGATAACTGTCGGTGTCCCGGAGGGGGAAACCAGTGCGGCGTAGATAGCAGTGCCGTTTTGCCCTCCCAAAATCCCTTCACTCGATGCATTGATCCCAACGCTGTTAATATAACCGCTTGCCACACCAGTTGAGATGGTCGTCGGCGTCCCTGAGGGAGAAACAAAGGCAGCATAGGCGGGCCCGCTTGAGGCGGGGTTATCCTCTCCTCCGATGATCCCTTGACCTGATGCATTGATCGCAACACCATAAATGATGCCACGGGTTAGGCCGGTCGTGATGACAGTCGGCGTTCCTGAGGGAGAAACTAGAGCAGCATAGGCAGGTAGGACACCGATAATATTTTGCCCTCCAATAATCCCTAGTCGATTAAAAGATTAAACGTAGCTATATAAGAGAACATGCGATACACCGGTTATGATGACAGTCGGTGTTCCTGAGGGAGAAACTAGAGCAGCATAGGGAGGTTGGAAACCGCTAAGATTTTGCCCTCCAATGATCCCGAGAGGTTGATCAGCATAAACGTAGCTAGAAACGAGAATGGCATGCATCGCATGCTTTTTCAAAAACTCGCGGAAAATCATAATTGCACCTCTTCATTCAGAGATATCTTTAAAAGATTTTTAAATCAAGTGACTTTAATAGAAAGAGAGTTTAGTAATTAGCTTCGATGTCGAGTTCTTCCAAAGCCATTAAAAAATCCTCCGGCGGAGGCGTCGTAATTTCAACTTCCTCGCCCGAAGTAGGATGTGTGAACCGAACACGGTAAGCATGCAGAAGGACACGCGGCGGCTCATAAGTGCAAGTAAAACGCTTAGCGTACTGCGCATCGCCGAGGATGGGATGGCCCATTTCTTTCAGATGGACACGGAGTTGGTGTGTGCGGCCCGTCACCGGCTCGCACAAAAGAAGCGAGGCTTTCTTGCCAGCTTCCAGAAGCGTCCAGTTGGTAATGGCAAGCTGTCCCTTGGCTGCAGAACCATAGATCGTTTGCCCTTGATAGGTGTGCTTTTTAGCGAGACGTGTCGTGATCGTCCCCTCTTCTTTCGTGACATGCCCATCGACCACCGCAAGATAGGCCTTATACATCGATTTCTCGGCAAAAAGAGAAATCATTTTTTGGCGCATCGCTTCGGTTTTCGCCAGGATGAGCACGCCCGATGTCTCTTTGTCAAGGCGGTGCACGAGGAGCGCGGGGAAATTCTCTGGGGTGCAGGTTATTCCTGCGGGCTTATCACAGATGCAGAGCTCATCGTCTTCAAATAAAATAGTCAGATTGGTTTTTTTAGAAGTGGCGGCAAGGTCGATTTCGACGATGTCGCCTACATTGAGAGGATGGGTCGAGAACGTCTCGATGCGGCCGTTGACGCGGCATTTTTTCCCATCGATGGCACGCTTGAGCGCTTTGACAGAAGGGGCGTCTTGGCAATGATCTCGCAAGAAATAGAGAAGCTTCATCCCCTTATCTTGCGAGGAAACCTTAAATGTGAATTTCATTTCTCAAGGTCTGTTAAAAACTCGACGAGGAGCCGCAGGCCAAAGCCTGTTGCTGGCGTCGAGTGATAGTGGCGCGGATTCGATAGGAAAGCGACGCCCGCGATATCGAAATGGGCCCACGCTACTTTTTTCTCGATGAACTCTTGCAAGAAGATCGCGCCTGAGATCGAAGAGGCTTTCCGATCGCCGGCATTTTTCATGTCAGCAATAGAGGATTTAAGAACTTCTTTGTACTCAGGAAAGAGGGGGAAGCGCCACAAACGCTCATAAGTCGCAGTCCCAGCATCCAGCAGTCCCTTGGAGAGCTTGTCATCGTTAGAAAAGAGCCCTGCTGCTTCTTCGCCCAGCGCTACGACGATGCCTCCCGTTAAGGTGGCCAAATCGATAATGCGTTTGGGTTTGTAATGTTTTTGCACATAAGAAAGCGCATCAGCAAGCACGAGACGCCCTTCGGCATCGGTGTCCATAATCTCGACCGTTTTACCCGCATGGCTCTTGTAAACGTCGCCGGGTTTGTAGCTGCGAGATCCGATCCCATTTTCTGTAGAAGGAATAGCCCCGAGAATATTAACTTTAAGTTTGAGGGTAGCAGCCGCTTTAATAACTCCGAGAACAGTGGCTCCGCCAGCCATATCATCTTTCATCGTGATCATACCGCTGCCCGGCTTGATATTGAGCCCACCAGTATCATACGTAATGCCCTTGCCCACTAAGACCGTCAGGTCATCGCCGGAGGGATTGCCTCGATATTCGACAAGAATGAAGCGCGGCTCGAGAGCAGAAGCGCGATTGACGGCGAGCAGAAGCCCCATCTTCTCTTGTTCTATTTTTTTCTTATCCAAAATCGTCGTCTTAACCGCGCTGTGCTCTTTGGCGAGCTTTTTTGCCACATCGGCTAGATACTCAGGCGTCACATCATCAGCATTTCCCATGACGAGATCGCGGGTAAAGTTGACCGCTTCGATAATCGATTGAGCGCGCTTACACTCTGCAAATACTTCCGCATCGATGCCGATCAGGCAGCATTTTTCGACGTAGACAGGCGGGTCTTTCTTTACCGTAGCAGGTCTAAGAGCATCGAAAACATAGCTCGCCAGTAAAAGACCTTCGGTGATCGCTCCTACTGCAGCAAAATCAGTTTTAGGGAGTGCGATACTGATCGTTTCAATTTTTTTCGAGCGGCACCATTTGATCGCCGCCGCCATGCTTCGGCGAAGACGCTCGCCATCGCACGTCTCTTTATCCCCCAAACCCAGCAGAAGAAGACGGTCTTCTTTATTGTGTTTTTTGTAGATAGGAAGGAGCTCTCCTTCTTTGCCGCGAAAATCCCCGCTTTTCAAAGCAGGATCAAAGGCAGCGGCAAAAGAATCCATCGAGCACGCAGATAAGGCGCGCTTATCGCCTTGCCAAAAAGGAAGAATGAGCAAATCAGCCGATTTTCTATCGGCAAAACTGGGGGCGTAAGATAGTTGCATTAGAACGGCACCTCATCATCGGCCACAGAGCTTGCTTTTCCTCTGCCGTAGGCTGGTTCAGCTGCTGCAGGACTTGATTCTTGATGAGCATCTCCCTGGGATCCCTCTCCTTTCGCAGAGTCAGGACGGCCAAAGGGGCTAAACATGACGCTAGATGCGGTCAGACTCATAGAAATTTGCGGTTTGCCATCGCGATCTGTGAAGATTTCAGGCTTGTTGAGTTCGCCGACGACGATGATCGGGCTTCCTTTTTTGAAGTAAGGAATCATCTTATCAAATTGCTCGCCCCAAATCGAGACGCGCCACCAAATGGTTTCGTCTTTGCGAGCACGGCAGGCCACGCGCAGCGTGGTCACTTTTTGACCGGATGAAGTAAAACGGACTTCGGGATCTGCGCCAAGATGTCCGGCGATTGTTGCTTGATTCATAGTTCCTCCCAATTAATGAGTAATCCTCATTCTGACATGGGAAGAAAAACATTTCAAGCAGCGAATGAAAACGTTCAAATTATTTCTCTATCGGCGCCGACAAAATAGGTAGAGGCCGAAGAGCACAAACGGCACGCTTAAAATTTGCGCCATATCAAGCCCGCCACTCCCCGACATTAAGCGACTCTGCTCTTCTTTGAAAAATTCGATGAAAAATCGGAACGCAAAAACGAGGATAACAAATAGACCTGTGATGCGCCCTTCCGCCCACTTTTTTTTGCGCACGTAAAAGAAAAGAACAGCAAAAAGAGCGAAGTAGAAAATCGCCTCGTAGAGCTGTACAGGATGGCGCGGCACTGGCGCTGAATGATCGGCCGGATGGCCAAACACCACGGCCCAAGGAACATTCGTCACCTTGCCCAAGATTTCTTGATTGATGAAGTTGCCGACGCGAATACATCCCGCCGCAAGGCCTGCGACGATCGATAAGAGATCGAGAAGGCGAAAAAAAGAAAGTTCGCGATACTTCCTTGAGAAAAGAAAAACGGCCACTAAAATCCCAACCACACCTCCATGACTGGCCAGGCCCCCTTCCCAAACTTTCACAATCATCCAAGGGTCGTGCAAGTAGTCAGAAGGACTCTGATAAAATAAAACATCGCCGAGGCGCGCCCCGATCAGCGTTCCGACAATGACATAAAATGAGAGATGCTCAGCAATGAATTTAGCTTTGCCGTGCACAACCTTTCTAAGGAGATAAAGTAATGCGTAATAGCTGAGCGCGAAACCGAGCGCAAAGCAAAAACCATACCAAAGAATCGGCCTTCCCAAAATGGGGATCGGAAACGAAAACATCTCAGGTGCGGGGTCCCAAAATATCATGCGCGGATCGCTACAGCTCTGCGATAATAGAGGAGGGCTCCATTGATGAGCGCAGAACCGACCGCCACATCCACCAACCCAATCCATTGCAATGGAATGGGGACCCACTTCAACACCATCCCCAGCGCCATCATCCCGGCGATGAGAAAGATGTATCCCTTGCCATAGACTTCTTTCACAGAAACAGGCGCAGGAAGCGATAAAATCCGGTGGCAGACGCGCTGCACCGTTTTACTTAAAACAAATCTTCCCTTAACAAAACCGATGAGAAGTCCGATGGAGATAAATATAAGGGCGGTTAGCTCGGCATTCGTGCCAAGCACAATTTTTTTGAGTCCAACCGTAAGTAAAAAAATACCCACGGCTAACCACAGTGATCCAGAGACAACAATCCAAGGCATATGTTTCAATTTCATCCCCCCATTTTAACACATCGACAAAAAAGATTTCACTACCTAAAATCGGAAAAATGAATATTTCATTAGCATTTTTAAGGATTTTCTTTGTGCTTCTAAGCACAGTGTTTTTCACCATCTTTATGTCATCTAGTCCGACGGGCGTGCCCATAACCAACATGTTAATCGGCGCCGGCCTTGGACTTGCGTTTGGTTTATTCCTCATCGGTGTCGATATTGTCTTCAGGCGCTATAACCTGCGCGCGTTCAATATCGCCGTTGTCGGGATTTTTATCGGTTATTTGATGGGCGAAGGACTCCTTTTAGTGTTCGATGCAATCCTGGAAATCAGCTCTATTTCAGTTGTGCTCCAACCCCAGACGCTCGAGATCATTAAAATTGCTTTATTCCTCTTTGGCATCTACTTGGGAACTATTATGACCCTGCGTGCGAGCGATGAGCTCTACGTCAGCATTCCCTTTGTCAAATTCACTCAAACGACCCAAAAGAAAAAAGATCTGATGGTCGATACATCCGTGCTCTCCGATGCCCGCATTATCGATGTCGTTGCCACTGGATTCCTCGATCATCAACTTATTATTCCGCGATTCGTCATCAAGGAGCTCTACGCCCAATCCGAAACGGGCGATGAGCAAACTCGTGTCCGTGCACGCCGTTGCCTCGATGTCTCCAAAAAACTTGAAGCCATCCCGCACCTGGAACTGCGCTATAATGATACCGATTTTCCTGAAGTCAAAGACACCATGGGCAAACTCGTTCGCCTTGCCCGCCTCCTCGATGCTAATATCTTAAGTGCCGATATCTCCCGCATCCAGATGTCATCGATCGAAGGCATCTCCGTCATCAACATGCATTCCCTTTCGAACGCCTTCAAGCCCCTCATGCAAGCCGGCGAGTTCATCCGCATCAAAATCCAACGGTACGGGAAAGAGCCGCGCCAAGGTGTCGGTTATCTCGAAGACGGAACGATGGTGGTCGTCAATGGTGGCGGCGACTTTATCGGCGATACGATCGATGCACGCGTCCTCTCCGTCAAACATACGACATCCGGCCGTATGATCTTCTGCAACGTTGTCGACGAGAGTGGAGAAGCGCCAAGCGGATTTGAGGGAGAGCCCAGTGCCGAAGATTAAAGGAATTGGTAACGATATCCTAGAGGTTAGCCGTTTTCGCAAGGCTGCCACGGACCATTTTCTAAAAAAACTCTTCACCGACAAAGAGCGTGCCTACTGCGAAAAATTCCAAGATCCGATGCCCCATCTCGCCGTTCGCTTCTCAGCCAAGGAGGCCGTCGCCAAAGCTTTTGGCGTAGGATTTGGCAAAGATGTCCAGTGGCAAGATATTGAGATCCTCAATGACAAAGCCGGGAAGCCCGAAGTCTTCTTCTCCCCTGCTCTCAAAAAAAAGTTCAAAAAACCCAATATTCTCATTGCCCTAAGCCACTGTCAAGAATACGTGACAGCCGTGGCTATTTGGGTTTGATCAAGTTAACTTTATTTTTTCAATTAATGAGCTGCATTTTGCGGCTAAAATCCCATTAGCCACACCGATCAGGGCGCCTGCTAAAACATCGGTAGCCCAATGCTTTTTATTCAGATAACGGCTCAGCCCGACTAAAACAGCCGATGCAACAGATGTGATGAAAAGTGGGTGCTTGGCACCATACAGAGCAAACGCTAGTCCTACTCCGAGAAAGGCGCCTCCTGTGTGGGAAGAGGGAAATGACTCTGTATCTTCACGGCTATTTTGGCCTCGAACATAAGGCTCAGGGCGATCTCTTGGAAACCATTCCTTAAGTTTGAACACTTCTACCTTTTGCATATATCCAAAGGCTGCCATAGATAACGCCTCTACCATATGTCCTTGCAATAAGGCATGGCATCCCACAAGTGCTGGAATGGCATACTGACCCGCATCGCCAAACTTTTCCAACATTTTCTTTACATCCATAGAACTCATGGAGAAAAGCATACCTCATTGAAGGTAAAAAAAACAGAATGGAAGAGAGCAGTTAAACGGTACAAAACCTCGGACTTTTCCAAATATGTCCTAGATTTTGAACCTTTTCTATAGATAAAAAAAGCTGAACGCAGCGAGTAACTTACAGTGAAGAAGTTGCGTCCTCAGGAAAGAGGAACTCATAGGTCAAACTCACCGCCACCCATCTTCAAAGACAAAGGTTTTGGCCTTTTTGAGCCCAAAAAATACAAAGCCCACCTCGGCATATCCTTGAAAATGATCAACTTAGGAAATCAACTCGAATACTATTCACTTAATGTACAGAATACTATACCATAAAGTACATATGGAGTAGTATTATGATCATTAACAACACACCCCTGCCGGTCAAAAGAGCTCTTAAAAAGCTAGGTCAGGACCTACGCGATGCTAGAAGGCGTCGCCGAATCCCCATGGAGCTTGCCGCGGAAAGAGCATCTATCAGCCGCACCACCTTAAGCAAAATCGAAAAAGGTGATGAAGGAGTCTCGATGGGCGCTTACGCCAAAATTTTGTTTATTTTGGGAATGATCGAGCGATTAACTACTTTATCTGATCCAGCATTTGATGAGCTTGGCCTCGGATTAGAAGCTGAGAATTTGCCGCGGCGTATTCGCATTCCCCGCATAGAAAAAAAAGGGAAGAGAGGGTAAATGGAACAGGGCATTTTAGTTTATGTTGATTTTGAGGGCGTTCCAATAAAAGTCGGCAAGTTGTGGGGCCGTTATCGCAATGGACGCGAAAGCATGTCTTTTGAATACGATCGCGACTGGCTGGATCATCCAAAAAGATTCTCCTTAGATCCGTCCTTAAAACTGGTCTCTGGTTCTTTTCATGCATCAATCGATAAACCTCTTTTCGGAGCCCTAGATGATTCAGCACCAGATCGTTGGGGCCGTTTATTGATGCGACGCTCGGAGAGAAAAAATGCTGAGCGTGAAAAACGAACGGCTCGAGCTCTAAGAGAAATGGATTTTTTATTGATGGTAGATGATGAAGGAAGACAAGGTGCTCTCCGTTTTAAAAAAGAAGAAAAAGGTCCTTTTTTAACTACTTATGACAAAAATCACATCCCACCTGTCATTGCAGTGGGTAAACTACTCACGGCTGCAAGCCATGTATTGCAAGAATCGGATACCGAAGAAGACCTCCGACTGCTGCTGGCTCCCGGCTCTTCACTAGGAGGAGCCCGACCTAAAGCCTCTGTTAAAGACAAAGATGGCCATTTAGCCATCGCCAAATTTCCACGAAAGGACGATGAAACAGACATCATCGGATGGGAAGCCGTTGCACTTAATTTAGCACGCAAAGCCAGAATCCAAGTGCCTGAGTGGCGCCTTGAATCGGTAGGTCAGAAGCGAATTCTTTTATCCCGAAGATTTGATCGAGAAAAAAATATCCGTATCCCTTTTCTCTCCGCTATGAGCGTCCTGGCTGCAAAAGATAATGAAATGCACAGTTATCTTGAGATTGCCGATGCCATCAGGCAAATGAGCGCTTCGCCCAAAGAAGATCTCCAGGCTTTGTGGCGCCGAATGGTTTTTAATGTTTTGATTTCGAATGTGGATGATCACCTGCGCAATCATGCATTTCTTTACTCTGGCCTATCGGGGTGGCGGCTATCTCCTGCCTACGATTTAAACCCCACGCCCACGCATATTAAACCGAGAGTTCTATCCACAGCGATTGATCTGATAGATCCTAGCGCCTCTATTGATTTAGCCATCGATGTAGCCCACTATTTTGATCTCGACAGCGCCAAAGCAAATAAAATTTTAAAAGAAGTGGGCTCAGCTACAGCTTTATGGCATCAAGAAGCCACAAAACTAAAGATTAAAAAAGCAGAAATTGATCAGATGGCTACAGCTTTTGAGCATAATGATCTTCAAAAGACAAAGCATTAAAAAAAGCTGAATGGCAGCGAGTAGCTGACTGTGAAGAAGTTGACGTTCTCGGGGAACAGGCGCGCGAAAACGCGGCGCGTGTAGGCGAATCGAAGCGTTCCCCAATCCTCAAAAACATACGCATAGGTCGCCCCCACATCAATAGAACGGTGACGAATATCGGCATACCCATGAAAATGATCGACATCGATGTGGGTATGTCCGCCGAACCCGAGATAGCTGGTTCCGAAGATGCCCAAACGATGTGCTGCTCCAGGGTGACCTTCGAGGACTGCGAGAAAATTAGCCCACGGAGCGCCCTTGTTTGCAATGCCTGCGGCAGCTGTGAGGTAGGCACGGATCATCCAATGAGGATCGAGTTGCTCATACCATTCCTTGCCGAGGGTAATAGAAAGTTCATAGTTAGCATAGGAGTGGTAGGGACAGCTAACGTCTTTGAGGCTGTGTCCTGAAACGCCGCGGATATTGGCGCCTGTGACGAGAGTCACAGGATCGCCGGGGATATCATCGAGCCACTGATAGCGGAGTTGAAAGGCTGAGCTGCGCAGGCCCATCTTTTGGCGCGGCGTATCGGCAAACTCGATATCAACATCGAATGCCCATGTCTCCGAGGTGGCAACACCGAGATCAAAGGCCAGCACATGATCATTAGAGGTAGCCTTGAGCTGAGGATGGGCACCTTGCACATCACGATAACGACTGTAGGTGAAACTCGAATCAAAATTAAATTCCCATTCCTCGCGGAACCACGGCTGTACTTCTAGGGCGCCCAGGGAGATAGGAAGAAGGAATAGCCACTTATGCATGGGCGTGCTCTCGTGCGGCAAGCCATCGTTCGGCATCGAGCGCAGCCATACATCCTGAGCCTGCAGCCGTGACAGCTTGGCGGTAGAAAGGATCTTGGACATCGCCGGCGGCAAAGACACCCTCGACACTGGTACGAGAAGTTCCAGGAACCACCTTTATATAGCCGTGCTGGGCAAACTCTATTTGGGAACCTAAAAAAGATGTATTGGGTTCGTGGCCTATGGCAAAGAAAACGCCCGCCGCGTCGCGCTTGGTCTCCGTGCCTGACTTAAGATCTTTAACAGTGACGGAGCGAACCACTTGATCCCCTTCCACTTTGGTGACAACATGGCTCCAGAGGACTTCGATCTTGGGATGGTGGATGGCGCGATCGCCCATAATTTTAGAAGCTCTAAATTCATCGCGGCGATGGACAATAAAAACTTTGCTACCGAATTTTGTCAGAAAAAGAGCCTCTTCCATAGCGGTGTCTCCTCCGCCGATCACATAGAGGGGTTTATCGCGGAAAATGGGCATCGCTCCGTCGCAGACAGCGCAAGCGGTGACTCCTTTCTGCCAAAATTCTTTGTCGCCGCATCCGGGAATCTCCAGACGCTTGGCGGTAGCTCCCGTCGAGATGATGATCGCTTCTGCTTCGACAGAGCCTGACTTGGCTTCAACGATGAAGGGATAGATTTTCAGATTGACGGAGGTCACGTCTTCCGTGATGATCGTCGTGCCTAAGCGATCGGATTGGAGGCGGAATAGATCCATCATCTCAGGACCTGTCACACCATCGGGAAACCCAGGATAATTTTCAACGTCAGTCGTGGTCATGAGCTGACCGCCGGCCGGCCCAGAATAAAAACCTTCGAAGAGGAGTGGTCCGAGATTGGCCCGAGCAGCATAGATTGCAGCAGTGTATCCGGCCGGTCCCGACCCGATGATCACAATTTTGTGCTTTCGCATTTTTCCCATCCTTTTTATTGTTATGAATAAATGTAACACGGTGTACAATTTTTCCCTATGCGCAGTATACGACTCGAAAAGTTAAAAAAATCTATTACGGGCCACACGATCATCAGTGATATCACTCTGTTGATTCCGGCGGGCAAATTTTTTGCTCTGCTAGGCCCCAGCGGTTGCGGCAAAACGACACTTCTGCGGCTCATCGCAGGTCTCGAAAAAGCGGATGCCGGCAAAATCATCCTTGGCGAAGAAGACATCACCGACGTATCGATCCATGAGCGTCCCATTAATATTGTGTTCCAGAACTACGCTCTCTTCCCCCATCTCGACGTCTTTGACAATGTCGCCTATAGTTTGAAACTTAAGAACCTGCCCAAGGGCGTGATCGAGCAAAAAGTCTTCAAGATCTTGGAAGCCTTCCATCTCGAGAACCATATCTATAAATATCCGAGCCAACTCTCTGGCGGACAGCAGCAACGCGTCGCACTTGCGAGAGCCATCGTCAATGAACCCGATGTTCTCCTCTTAGATGAGCCTTTAGCTGCGCTCGACTTTAAACTGCGCGAGCGCATGCTCATTGAACTCATCGATCTCCAGGATAAACTCAAAACGACGTTCGTCTATGTCACGCACGATCAGTTTGAGGCGCTCACGGTGGCCGACCAGATGGCCATCATGAACCATAAAGGACAAATTGAGCAGATCGGAACACCTAAAGAAATTTACGAGTTTCCTCACTCCTCTTTCGTGGCAAAGTTTGTCGGAACGACCAATATTTTGAGCGGCAATCTAAAAAATCTCGACGGCGAGCCAGAAATCCATATCCCCGATCTGGGTTCCCTCAAAGTCGGAATAACCCACAAAAAACCATGGATGGTCGAAGGATGCGATGCGCTGATCAGCATCCGCCCCGAAAAAATCTTCATCTCTAAAAAAGAAGTAAAAAACTTCTCCAACACCCTTAAAGGTGTCGTACAATCGATCGTTTATCACGGCCGCTCGACGCAATATAACGTCCTCCTGAAAAACCACGTACGACTACAAGTATTTGAACAGAACGAAGAACACTTCCCCCAAGAAGTGATTGACTATGACAACGAAGTAAATTTGTATTGGCAAAAGGACAACGTCGTCCTCCTAGAAAAATGAAGATAGCAACACCGTCACGATTTCCGTTCACGCTCGGCATACCTGCCATCATATGGCAGGTGGTTTTCTTCTACCTTCCCCTCGTGCTCATCGTGATCTCGAGTTTTGTAAAGGTCACGGAGAGCGGAGCCTTTGAAGGATTTACCTTCGATCTGGTCACTCACTTTTTCAAACCCCTCTACCTCAAGGTAATTCTTTCTTCCATCGCTCTAGCCCTCGCTAATACCATCATCTGTTTTTGCATCGCCTACCCTCTCGCCTATTTCTTAGCCCTCTCCGGCAAACGATACAGTAATTTCTTTCTCTTTTTGCTCCTTATCCCCTTCTGGACAAACTTTCTGCTCCACGTTTATGCCTGGTTTTACGTCCTCGAAAACCAAGGATTTTTAAACAATCTTCTCATGCATCTCCATCTCATTTCTAAACCCATCACGCTCCTCAACTCTCTGTTTTCTATTATGGTCATGATGGTCTACTACTACCTTCCTTTCATGGTATTGCCGATTTACTCCTCCCTAGAGAGATTCAACACGAGCCTTATCGAAGCCTCTCTCGACCTGGGAGCTTCCTGGCTCCAAACCTTCCGACGCATCATCCTGCCGCTCACCATGCGTGGAGTCCGAGCAGGATTTTTCCTTGTTTACATCCCCTCGTTTGGCGAGTTTGCTATCCCAGAGCTCATGGGCGGCGATAAGAGGATGTTTGTCGGGAACGTTGTCTCTCAATATATCCTCGCTGAAGGAACAGGATCTCTCGGCGCCGCATTCACTGTCATCAGTTGCATCGTCCTTCTCTTCACCGCAATCTTTTTTTATTGGCTAATGGATCGGTATGTTCAAAAATCCTAAAGTGGGAAAAGTTTCCAACCTCCTTTTCATCGGCTGCACCTACCTCTTTCTATGGGTGCCCATCATCGTCCTGCTCGTCTTCTCCTTCAACTCCGAAGGATACCCTTCTCCCTGGACCGGCTTTACCTGGAAATGGTACCAAGAGCTTATCCACTCTGTTTATCTATGGAAGGCGTTCGGTAACTCTCTCCTCGTCGCTTGCTTTTCTACTTTTTTTTCCGTAGCGATGGGAACGTTTCTCATTTTCTATGCGGCCCAAGGGGGGAAAATCGGTCGTTTCTTAACCCTCTTCTACGGAAATATCGTTATTCCCGAGACTGTTCTTGCCGTCAGCCTTCTCACCTTTTTTAGCCTTCTCTCTATCCCGCTCGGCCTTGCCACCTTGATCGTCGGCCACACCGTTCTAGGCCTTGGGTTCGTCGTCCCTCTCGTCTACGCCCGTTATCTGGAACTCGATTATCGCATCACCGAAGCCTCGCTCGTCCTCGGAGCCACTCCTATTCAGACATTTTTTAAAGTTACCCTTCCCCAATTGCGCCCCGCGCTCATCACCAGCGCCCTTCTCGTCTTCATCATCTCGTTCGATGACTTCATCCTCACCTACTTTACAGCCGGCAGCTCTGTTCAAACCTTATCCCTTTACATTCTGGCTATGATCCGCGCCGGAGTCTCCCCTGTCGTCAACGCCCTTTCCGCCGTCTTACTCTGTATTAGCAGCGTGCTCGTCATACTCTTTTTCCAACTCAAAACTCGGTCGAGGATATTTTAATGGACCCCATGCGTAACCTCATTCATCCGCTAAACCCGCCCTTTTTTCGAATAAAGCAATTTACGCAAGAGGTCCAATGAGCAAAGTAACTTTCCGTTTGGGTGTGATACTCCTCTGGATCGGGCTCATCTTTGGCATTCTTTATTGGCCCAAAAGCGAAATCCCCCCCTTTGATGAACGCAGCATCAACGTCTTTGCTTGGGGCGATATTCTAGATCCCATGGTCATCGCCGATTTTGAACATAAAACAGGCATCAAAGTCCATCTCAACTATTATGCTTCTAACGAAGAACTCATCGTGAAAATCAAAGCGACCCGTGGTGAAGGATATGACCTTATCGTCCCCTCTGAATATGCCGTCCGCATCCTCAAAAAAGAAGGACTCCTCAAAGAATTAGACCACAGTAAGCTCCACTTTTTAAAGAGTCTCAACCCCCCTCTTCTCAATCTCAAGTTCGATCCTGGAAATCGATATTCCGTTCCCTTTAGCTGGGAAATCTACGGCTTAGGGATCAATGCGCTCTTTTTTAAAAATCGCCCCCTCGATCCTAGCTGGAAAATGATCTTTGACCCCGCCGTCGTCGACTACAAAGTCGCCATGTCCAACGATCCCGTACAGACAATCGCCTTCGCCGCGTTTTACCTTTTTGGGCCCATTAAAGAATTGCCTCCAGAGCAACTACACCAAACCGTCGACCTTCTCATCGCTCAAAAAAAATGGGTCACCGCCTATGCAGATTTTCGCGCCGACTATTTTCTGGCGACAAACAATTGCCCCGTGGCGCTATCTCTTAGTTCGTACATGATCCGCGCCATGCGCAAGTTTCCTTTCTTAAGTTTTGTGATCCCGAAAGAAGGAACCTTCGTTTCGGTAGAGAACGTCAGTATTCCTGCCACGAGCAAAAAAGAGCACCTGACGTACCAACTCATCAACTATCTCTACACAGCTGAGTCGGCCCAGTCTCATTTCGAAACCTATGGTCTTTTCCCTGCTTCTGCTAGCAATCTTCCCGATCTCACCACGGATCCCGAAAAGAAAGCAATGCTCGCCTCCTGCCAAGAGGCGTTCGCCAAGTCCTATATTGGTATTGTCTTAGCATCCCAAGAAAAGATTCGCGATGCTTGGGTCGAGATCAAATCCAGCAGCGACTAATCGCATCCTTCAGAATTCGTTACGGGAAGCGTCGGAATATATATATTTCCTCTATTGCTGGGGTCAAAGTTCAGTTGAAATAACTCGAATGCGGTTGAATTGTCAATATAGTAGCCTTCGACGCCAGAGGGAACTACCACATCGTTGTTTTCCATAGTGACACACATTTGGGAAGAGTTAGTGAATCGAATACCCTTGTGCGTCGTTGTGTTGGGAACATTGACAGAATTGCCTATCAAGCGATAGATGGCGGTGGTATTAGTCGCACCATTTAAAAATAGCATCATCGGACCATTCGTGTTCACATTATTGTTTTGAGTGACAACGTTGTTGATGCAATTGATTCTGACTGAACCGCTCGTTGTCAAAGCGAACTGGGCAATCGCTTGGGTCAAACCATGATTTGGGGCATCCCCCGAAAAGAAATTATTCAAAATATTCACAGTTCCGTTGCTGCAATCATCGATGATAATGCCTGTAGAAGGAGTCGTTCCGTCGCCTCCTAGGAAAGAACATCTTGCGATGGTAACAGTCCCCAGAGTTGGTGTTGACTGAATTAGCACCCCAATTCCCGTACCTAACATGCCAAAAATTTGGTTATTGGTGATGATGGTATTCATCCCCGTACCGAAGGCATTAATTCCCTCGTTACCCACATCCGCCCTAATCAAAAATCCTGAAACTTCGTTATTATTGGCCAATTCGACAACATTAAGCCCATTGGTGTTACTGATCAGAGGCATACTTTTTGCTTGCGATGAGGCGACAACAGTTCCTTTTGTCGTGACAAAAAGCTGCTCATGACCAGCTCCTAAAAGACGCTGTCCGTCTTGTAAGACAATTCCTGTATCTTGCCCATTATCGGTTCCATCGCCGGGAAACACATAGATCACGTCATTGGGTGAGGCTGCAGCTTCGGCGTCACTCAATGTATTAAATGGAGACTCGAACGTCCCTTGAGAGTGACTGGTGTTATCAACAAAATAGATCTCCCAGGGCTTGCCCGTTGCAGGATTAATCGCCGTACTTCTTCTTCGCTTCCGATCTACAACGATGATCTCTTGCCGATCGATCTTTTGGTAAGCGCGCTCTCTCAGTGCTTGATCTACAGGACAGGACATCTCTTTGCGTTTAGTGACATGCCGTTTGCCGCCCAGAGGAATAATAAAGCTAAACTCCCCTTGCACAATGCCCTTAAACTCTGAATCATACGAGCCGCTCAGCTGAAACCCAAAATGATCCCACACCGTTGCTAAAATACGTCCTTCGCCTCCGATAGCTTGCTTGCCTTCGTTTATAAAATAGTAAGGACCTGCTGCTGCGTAAAAATCGACGAGAGATCCGCCCTTAAAGTGTCCACCAACTTCTGCATTTACTCCCTTCATCGCGAATTCTCTCTTGCGGGAGATAATCAGATGGTTCCCCTTAAAAGCATCGAATTTAGTATGAAAAAAGCGGCTTTTCGTCTTTCCCACTGGCAGATAGCCGTTGATGCGAAAATCCCATACCTCACCTAGCGATTCTAAGCCCGCTGCGATTTGGTTATAGTTGCGCCGACTCGTTTGGCGATAATCATAATAGGCATTGATCCCAAAAACTCTTTTCGAAAGAGAACGTAGACCGATACCTATGTTGGTAGCGAGTTTGCCATCATTAAAAATATGGCCCCGAACATCTAGGAAAGGGATCACGCTCGCGTTGACCAAGCTCGTGGGCGTAAAGAAACCCTCTAACGTCGAATATCCTTTTTTATAACCAATCCCCCGCGCTTCGATATGACGCAAAGTAAGCCGGTCGGTTACAACCGAAATATCACAGGGCGGCTCTACAGGTTTTAATGGAGGTTTGGGTGGAGGCGTTCTTTTAGCTTTTACTGGGGAAAAGCTGCTCAAAACAAGCGAAAGTGCGACGAGAGAAGCAAATTTGGTGTATTTCATAATCTCCGTATAAATGATAAAAATATTTTTATCAATATTGGCATTTAATCTGGCCTCGGCGTACGATCATTTGACTTACAGGAGGTCATTATGGCCCATATCACACGAACCAGTTCTACGGAGAATCTAGTCCAAGACTTTTCAAGATTATCAGTGTCATTGAAAGGCCGCCCTACATATAGCCAACGGATCGCCAAAGAAGAATTCATCAAAATGACCGACCAAATGAAAAAAGACGAGTTTATCTGGCCCAAAACCTCCGCTATCAAACCAAGCATCAAATATCTTCTTTCAGAAAAAATCGACGACTCCGTCTTGCGCATCTATAACGATGTCGTCCACCAGGTTCAAGGCACGGAAGAACATCGTAAAAACCTCAAAGCTCTTCGCGATGCCCCCAAAACATGCGGAGGATTCAAAGACAAGACGGCCCTCCTTAAAACGGCCACCCCATTGGAACAAATGATCGCACTCGACCACCTCATCGATAATAGAGCATCCTCTTGGAAAAAAGGGGTACGTACGATTTGTCTGGGCACCAAAGACAGCGATGCTCTGATCCCCGTTTATCTCCTTAGTAAAGATAATGTCCCTGCCTCGACAATGACAACCAGGTTAGGATCGGGAAGCAGAGGACAATTTAAAGTCCCTCGCTATGATCAATTAGCTTCTGACTCTTACTTAGCCAATAATTCTCCCTTTGCAGCACCTTTAGAAGCGCTTGAAATTGTACGGCAGCCTTACTTTGCCGGAGCCACCCTTCTCAAAGGCAATGCTTTTTCAACAAAGACCATCGACTCTCAAAGAAGATATGAAATTCTCGATCCGAATAACCTATCTCAAAACAGCCAATTCACCTGCGTCGAACCTCCCAAGCAAAATAACCCTCATCTTTCCCCCGTCAAAGCGCAGAGCGCAGGATCCAACCTTCTCAGCCTCGAAAAAAAATCCCCCAAGAAGCCTCTCTCCGGAAAACTCCATTTTGATGATCTGGCGCCTGAAGGCTATAAAGATGATGTTGTCTTAGAAGTTCGCCCCAAGAATTATTGGCAAGCCGTATGCACAGCCGTTCTAGAGGACGACACCGCTGAACTAGACCTACAAACGACGATTTTATTCTTAAAAAAATTTGGAAAGTTCAGCTCACCCGTCGTGAACACCTACTATGCAGACAAACTCTTCAAAGAAGATTAGCCAGAACCGGGTGTGTTGCTTAACTTTTTGCCTATGAAATTCGATGCAAAAATGCTCAAATTTAAGTCATTTATCGTTTGAAGCAAATAGCCAAAGCGCTATTTGCAAGAACGTAAATGCTTAAAGATGAGTTGTTTTTTGCGCGAAGATTATAGCAAAAAGTTATGCAACACACCCGCCAGAGCCGATAAAGCTAGCAGTAGCAGAATAATTCCCATCCCGATGGACAACCCCTTTTGAAACCGCACAAAATGCGGACGAAAGGCCGGATGCGTAATCACAAAGCTTAAGACTCCAAACCACAGCAAAGCAGCGAATGCCATCGTCACACCATACAAACCCATCATCAATGAAGAAGTCTGCGGCGTCACAAATTGGGTGAAAACACCCAATATGAAAAGAGCCGCTTTAGGGTTGAGAATATTCGTCAAAAACCCCGAGAAAAAAGCTTGGTGGTGGGATGGAGATGCGCTAGGAGATGATTTCTTTACTGGTAACAGAAGTCGGATTCCTAAATAGGCCAGGTAGCAAGAACCCAGTATCTGCACTGTGCGGAAAATCCGGGGCGACTCCTCTAGAAGAAGTCCAATCCCTAGTGAACAATATGTGACATGGACCAACAGCGCTGCTGCGATACCCAGTGTGGCAAATAGAGCCGCGCGCCTAGAGCCCGTGAGAGCATGACGCGTAACGATGGCAAAATCAGGCCCGGGACTCATCGCTCCCAGGAGAGAAATCAAGAAAATGGAGATAATCTGGAACATGCTTGTCCCAGATTATCATCTTTACCTATAAAACTTCTTCGATTTTTGGTTTTTTTGGTTTCTTTGGAGGTATGACTTGTTTGCGCACTTGGTACATCGCTGTCGCGTACATCAATGCAGCAATACCCATCATCGTCTGATAGAGTTCCCCATTAATCTCTTGCCCGCCAAACTCGTCAGCGACATAGATGGCACCAGCGGCAGCCATATAAAGCCCCGCGAGAGTTACCATGGCGTAGGGAGAGATCCGCTTGCTTAGAATTTTAATAATACTTGCCAAGTCGATCAGAAGAGCTGTTGCAAAACCAGCATTCCCTTTGGCCGCTTGAGCCGCGATAGCACCCAGAGCGCTCAGCAATATCGCCATTGCAGTGATTTTTCCGCCTTCTTTAGCGTAATATAAAAGAGAGCCGTCACTTTCGACTTTTTCTTCGTTCTTGCCTTTGATCCAATCTTTAAGCCGAGCCTTGGGCGTGCGGATCAAAGTATCGATCGGAGGAGTGAGCAAGATCACATCTAAATACCGCTCTGTTCCCCAGGTCATATTGGCGACTCCAGCAGCTGCCATGATCCCCAGCGTGCCAAACAAGGCAGCGATTGCAACTTTACGCCTAGTCCCTTCGAGAGGCAGAATCTGTTCCTCCGCTAGATCGATCCAGCGTCTTGATTCGCCTTTAAAAATAACAGAAGAGGCAGCCTTGATAGTCCCATAAGAAGAAAGAGCCAACGTCGCGGCCGTGGCAGTTATTTTCCATCCCGCGTCGAGAGCGTCGATCCTTTTGTTATATTTTTTACTAATATTGAAATACTTGGCTGGAACCCTGAGATTGATAT
>VFSW01001150.1_pt1 | contig 39947 bp, 28 predicted proteins | sample 5358111 | NCBI WGS metagenome assembly VFSW01 (sample SAMN11554181, study PRJNA540505) | mine drainage metagenome | isolation source: sediment from site ElyBrook_90M | place: USA: Ely Copper Mine, Vershire, VT | collected 2017
GCATGATGACGCGCAACACCGCGGCCGACGTGACCGTTGTGGGCCTGGTGGGGGAACGCGGGCGCGAGGTGGGTGAGTTTCTTGAAGAATCGCTGGGCGATGAGGGACGCGCGCGCTCGGTGGTGGTGGTTTCCACCTCCGACGAGTCGCCGCTGATGCGTATGCGCGCGGCGCTGGCCGCCACCACGGTGGCTGAGTATTTCGCTGCCCAGGGAAAGCACGTTCTGCTGGTTCTGGATTCGCTGACGCGCTTCGCCATGGCGGCGCGAGAGATAGGGCTGGCCGCAGGTGAGCCGCCCACGGCAAAGGGGTACACGCCTTCAGTTTTCACGAGACTAGCCCGGCTTGTAGAAAGAACGGGGCAGTTCCGGGTGGGCTCGATTACTGCGTTTTACACCGTGCTGATGGAGGGCGACGACCAGCAGGATCCTCTGGTGGATGCGGTTCGCTCATTGCTTGACGGGCACGTTGTGCTCTCTCGCGCGCTGGCCGCCGAGGGCTGGTATCCGCCTGTCGAGGTGCTGGACTCGATCAGTCGGCTGATGCCGGCGGTGACGCAACCGGAGCACCGTGAGCAAGCCGCATTGCTGAGACGGCTGATGGCGGTCTATGCACGCTCGGAGGACCTTGTGCGCATTGGCGCGTACAAGCCTGGTTCCGATCCTGACCTGGACCGTGCGCTGCGGGCGCGTGGGGCGATGCACGCCTTTATGACCCAGGGGGCACAGGAACGAGCCCGTTTTGCAGACAGCCTGAAAGGTTTGGCGGCTTTGGCCGTAGAGGTATAGGCGGTGGCTGTGTCGCGCGCAATGCGCCGCTTACTGCGCATCCGGGAACTCGAAGAAGAACAGAGCCGTCAGGCGCTCGAGTCTGCGCTGGGAGAGTTGAACCGCTTGGAGAACGCCATGGCGGCAACTGCTGAGCGCGATCGCCGCGGAAGACAGATGATCACGCGCAGCGCGTATACCGGTGAGTTATCTGACCGGCTGGCTGGATTGGAGGAGTCGCGCGCTGCCGCGCGGATTGCCAACGTCCTTGGGGAGAAAAGAGAAGCTGCCGAATGCGAAGCATCTGGGCTACGGCAGAACTATCTTGCTCGGCGGGTGGAACGCCGCCAGGCCGAAGCGCTGATCGACGAGGCCACGGCGCGCGATGCGCTTGAAGCGGGACGACGCGGACAGCAGGCGCAGGACGACTTGCACCGTTTGCGGCTGCTTCGTGCGGGTGCGAGGACGGAAACGGGCGAGGGTTCCGAATGCTCCCCAGGCGCGGACGAGGAATGAAATTCTGAGGATCAAGTTTGAAAGATAGCCCGCCGGACAACCTTCGTTCACTGCCGCATAAGGAACAGGGCTCGCAATTGTGACAATTCTCTAACCCTTCTTCACTTGCTTTGGCACGCCATCTGCTCTTGTTCCTTGCATGACTGCTGCCGCAGGAATCCATATCGCAACTGGAGGCGAAGCTGCCGGGTCAGGCTCGATGCCTGGAGCCGCGCAGGGACTGAATGGAGGCGTCGGGAAGGGCGCAAGCTCGTCACTGCCTTCACGGGCCGGAACGCAGAGTTTCCGTTCCAGTTGGCAGTCATTCCTGGCATCTTCGGGAATAGCTGGTGTGAACCCGGAAGCGGGCACGGAAACCAGGCCGGCATCGGCTGTTGCTGCGCAAGCAAATTCCAGGACAGAGGCTTCTGACGCAGCCGGCAACTCGATCCATCGAGCGGGGACCGCATCGCCAGAGCAAGCTCAAGATGAAACCACCGCGGCGTCGAATGGGGCGTTGCCGCTTTCTTTCAATTCACAGGATGCAGCATTGTCTGCGAAGACAGCGGCGCAGGCGGCTAACCAGACCGTGGCCGGGCTTGCAGAGAAGAATTCAATCAAGCCAGCCACAAAGGAAGCCGCCGAGGAAACGAGTACAGAGCGTTCGCACAAAGACGCGAGAAGGAAATCCGCGGCCGCCGGGACGCAGCAGGCTGCAGCGACTCTGCCGGCCGGAACGGCCGCACTGCTCCCGGTGATTCCGCAAACGATGCAGGCCGTCGCACAGTGGAAGGTTGGCTTCTCGCCCGGTGCCGGCCAAGTTGCGGGGGATGGGAGCAGGCCTTATGCCATGAGTTCTCAGGTTGTCGGCTACGGCAAGGCAGGGGCGGCTGTTGCGGGGATCGTTACAGCGCAGGCGGTAAATGCGGGAGCGCTGTCGGCTCGCGGTCCATATCCGTTGTCGGAAGCCTCACAGGCCGGACTTTCCGCAAAGGGGGCGGCGGGCAATTTTCTGCCTGCGGCAACCCTTCATGGCCCGGAACAGGGCATCCTCCAGGCGGTGAAGGAGGGAGCGGGTTCTACCCCCTCTTTGGATCGGCATCAGCAAGCGCTCCAGAGGGGCCTTGCAGACATTGCTCCGAGCGCAAACCAGGCTCGCCATGCGATGGCAGAAGAGAACAGTATGGCCGGAAACGAGCGGGCCGAGGGCAAGCCAGGATCAGAGCGGGCGCGAGCGAGTGAGCTTCATGAAACGGTTGCACCGGTGGCGCATCCTGCCGGGAGTCAAGCCGGAGCCGCTGTACCGGAGCTGGCCAAGCCGGAGCTGTCGAAACTAGATCAGCCGAACTTGATGCTGACCCATGAGCCATCTGCGATGCACGGAGTGGGCAATACGGGTATGAATGGCACCTCGTCAGGTTCGCCGCCAAATGGCACCGTGGCTGCGAGTGCGCATGACCCCTTTGTCGCGCTTGACGGAACGAACGGCGCAGGTTCAGCGACTTGGATTCATGCCAGTGCACATCAGGCAGAGGTGGGCTTTCAGGATCCGGCACTTGGGTGGGTAGGAGTGCGCGCGCAGGTGGACGGAGGTGGCGTTCATGCAGCGCTGGTGCCCGGCTCAGCGGACGCGGCACAGGCATTAAGCAGTCATCTCGCAGGGTTGAATGCGTATCTGACGGAACATCATACGCCCGTAGCAACACTCACGATGGCTGCACCGGGGAACAGTTGGAGCGGCCAGAGCATGGACCAGGGGGCAGGTCAGGGAGGCTACTCCGGGCAACAGGCAGACTCTAACCCCGGCGCGGTGGCTGTAACAGCGGTGGGCCGCTCCGAAGCCGCGGTGCCGCGTGGCAGGTCGGATGGAACATCCGCGGGGTGCGCATCCGGAGGCGTCTACATCTCGGTAATGGCCTGAGGCTCGCAGGGGCACAGATGGGATGGCCGACTTGTAGGAGTCCAGGACCACTGAAGATTGAAGCGAACACAGGGAGGGGAAATGGCAGCTGCATCAGGAATCTGGAATCATTCACCAGCGGCGGGGCAGGCGCTTGCGGGCGCCACCCCTATGGCAAGCTCGAGCAGTAATACGAACAGCAGCTCGACAAGCAGCAGTTCGGCAACCATCTCGGCCAATGATTTTCTCACCTTACTGGTGACCGAGATGCAGAATCAGGACCCCACGGCGAATACTGACCCGAACGAGTACATTAACCAACTCGTGAACGTGAACAGCCTGGAGCAACTGATCTCCATCAACCAGAACCTGTCGACGGCACTTGGCACCTCGCCGACGGGTTCGACTGCGGGTGCAACCGGCGCATCTGCTGCAAGTGTGAGCGGCGCGAGTCCTGCATCTCAGCCGGGTGTAGCAGCAGGGAACTCCGGCACGGCTGCGGCGCAACCGGCCGCAATGCACATCGCAGTTCAGAACGCCGGTATACAGCAGGCTCCTGGCAATCTCAGCGTCCCTGCGGTAAATCCCGCCGCGCAGCGTGTCGCCCAGGCCCTGGGTGGGCACTTTCACGCGCAATAGATCTCCGGCGGGCTGTATAAGCGGCCCGACTACGCATCATCAACAGCCGGCCGCCGAGGCCCGCGTTCACCGATGGCTTTAAAAGGAGTTTTCTGATGGCAAGTTTTTCCATTCCGCTGACAGGGCTCAACGCCGATTCGACAGCGTTGAACACCATTGCCAACAACCTTTCCAACATGAACACCACGGCCTTCAAAGCTCAAACAACCAACTTTTCCGATCTCTTCTATCAGCAGTTAGGCTCGACCGGCTCGGGCGATCCGATCCAGGTAGGCGCCGGTGTGCAGGTCGCTACGAACGAGACGGACTTTGCTCAGGGTTCCATCAGTTCCACCGGGAATGCCACTGACGTGGCGTTGAACGGGAACGGCTTCTTCGTGGTAGGCGACGGCAGCGGCGCGTATGAATATACCCGCGCGGGCAACTTCTCGCTGACATCGACTGGTGGCCTGGTGACCACCAATGGCTTGGATGTGATGGGCTATCCAGCCGTCAACGGTGTGGTCAACACCAACGCGCCCTTGACGGCGATCAACATTCCGGTGGGCCAGGTGCAGCAGCCGCAGGCTACCACCAGTTTGAATATGACAGCGAACCTGGATGCGACGACCACAACCGGCACCGCGTTCCCGGCCCAGGTTACGGTTTATGATTCGCTGGGAGTGTCGCACATTGCCACGGTGACCTACACCCAGACAGGAGCGAATACCTGGAGCTACTCGGCGGCGCTGCCGGCATCGGACTTTACCTCAGGGACATCGACACCGGTAACCGGTACGATGAACTTCGACTCCAATGGCAACCTGGCGTCGGTCACGCCGGCTGGCGGAACTGCGACGCCGGTGGGCACCGCGGCTGGAGACATTTCTTCGATTCCACTGAGCTTTACCGGGCTGGCCGACGGTGCAGCCAACCTGAACATGAACTGGAACCTGCTCGGTTCCGGTGGATCTCCAACCATTGGCCAGGTGGACGCGTCTTCGGCAGTTTCCGCGACCACTCAGGATGGCTACGCCGCTGGCCAGTATAAGAGCTTTACCATTGGCTCCGACGGCACAGTTACGGCCACCTATTCAAACGGGCAGAAACAGAACGTGGGACAACTGGCGCTGGCCAACGTGACGAATGTGCAGGGACTGCAAATGCTGGGCGACGGCGACTACGCTACCACCCTTGCCAGCGGGACAGCCTCGATCAGCACCTCCGGCACGGCCGGTTTGGGCACGTTGCAGGATGGCGCGATCGAGGGGTCCAATGTGAACATCTCCGCCGAATTCTCCAACCTGATCATCGCCCAGCGCGCCTTTGAGGCCAACTCAAAAGCGGTGACGACCTTCGATACCGTGACCCAGGAAACGATCAACATGATTCACTAGAAAACCTCGCCATAAACGCAATCTGCGAGATGCGGAACGAAGCCCCACAGTCTGCGCAAACCAGCGCGAGCAGTGGGGCTTCGTTCGGGTGCAACAGGTTTCCATTTTCTGTGCCATCAGCGGGCGCGAAGTTCGATGAACAATCCTTCTCCCTGTGCCAGTTCAGCGCGTTGGGCATCGAGCAGTTTCGCTTTGGTCCAGTGCTTGCGGCCTTCACTGCGCACAACCCGGCCCTCAAGACGGATGGGAGCACCGGAAGGGACTGGACGCCGGTAGTCGATTTGCATGTGGCGCGTCATGGCTGTCAGGCCCTGGGCACGAACGGCCTTGCTCATGGTTTCATCGAGCAGTGTGGCGATGATACCTCCATGCAGGTAGCCGGGCGGTCCTTCGAAGCTGCCTGGGATCGTCGCTGTACAGACCACCGTGCCATCGGCCGCAAGCAGGAATTCAAGCCGAAGGCCGCCTGTGTTCGCCTGACCGCATCCGAAGCAGCGGTTCTGAGCGGTATGGGCCATAGGAGTGAGGCTTTCGTTGTCAGTCTTCATCATTGCCGCAGCACCTCGCAAGCACGTCAGCATACACCGCCGCGTCAACATTTCCACCGGTGAGCACGATGCCAACGCTATTGCTTTCGTGAACAGATTTCTCCTTGAGCGCACCAGCCAAAGCTGCTGCCGCCGCACCTTCGGCCAGGTTGTGAGTGTCCTGGTAATAGGCGCGCATGGCTGCGGCGATCTCGGCCTCGGAGACCTCAACGATGCGCGCGACATTGCTCAAGATAGACTCCAGAGCCTGAGAGTTGGGAATGCGGCAGGCGAGGCCATCCGCAATCAACGTGCGTGACGGCGCCTCGATCACCGTACGCTCTTTGAAGCTGAGCGCATAGGAGGGGGATTCTGCTGCCACTACGCCAATCACCTGTGTGTGCAGGCCAAGGGCATTTCGCGCGGCGGAGACTCCGCAGATTGATGAGCCGAGCCCGACAGGCACGTAAACCGCATCGAGTGGTGGCGCCCCTTTAAACAGCTCGAGCGCAAAGGTGGCCGTGCCCATTACCAGCCGCTCATGGAAGGAATCGACCATGGCGTAGGAGCGTTCCATAGCGAGGGTTTGCGCAAACTCCAGCGATTCCTGAAAGTCCTGCCCGTGCTCTACCAATTCGACGCTTTGAGCCAGCATGGCGCGATTCTTCTCACGGCTGTTGCCGTAGGGCACGACGATGACCGCTTTCAGGCCCAGAAGCCGGGCAGCCATGCCCACGCCCTGCCCGTGGTTGCCCCGTGTTGCCGCCACGACGCCGCTGAGCTGCGGCTGCGTCTGCTTCAGCCAGTGCAAATAGACCAATGCTCCGCGCAGCTTGAAGGCTCCGACAGGGGTATGGTTTTCGTGTTTGATCCAGGTCTCAGTCCCCAGCCGCTGGTTGATGAGCGGCCAACTGTACTGCGGCGTAGGCGGCATGTAGCGATAGACGATGGATTGCGCGTCCTGAATCTGGGCCAGAGCGGGAAGCGTCATAGCACCAGCATACTGAACAAGCCCTGGTAGCCTCGCGCTCGAATCACTATAATTTAACGCACTATTTCGCATCCACGCAGACCTACTGCGCCGTTGTGCATAGGAAACGAGGAGGAACGGAACCATGATGAACAGGCGAACTGCAATGAAACATATTGGCGGCGTGGCGAGTGCCTTGCTTTTGACTGAAGCCTTGCACGCCGAGGGGTTGCCGATGGGCCAGGCAGCCGCGACAACTGCGTCCGCGCCACCCACTGGGCCGTTTACGCTACCTCCACTTCCATACTCTTATGACGCGCTGGAGCCCAGCTTCGACGCCACAACCATGCACCTGCACCACGACAAGCATCACCAGGCCTATGTGAATAACCTGAATGTTGCCGTGGCCAATCACCCTGAGCTGGCAGGGAAGACTGTGGATGATCTGATCTCGAATCTGAACATGTTGCCCGAGAATATCCGTACCGCCATCCGCAACAATGGAGGGGGCCACGCGAACCACTCCTTCTGGTGGCCAACGCTGGGCAAGGGGGGCACGGCGCCCAAAGGTGAGTTAGCCAAGGCCATCGATGCAAAGTTTGGCTCGCTGGATGCGTTCCAGGGCAAGCTGACTGCGGCGGCCATGAGCGTCTTCGGCAGTGGCTGGGCATGGCTGGTAAAGCTGCCGGACGGGACAGTCGCGATCGAGACCTCGCCCAACCAGGACAGCCCCTTGACGATGGGCCACGTTCCGGTGCTGGCCGTAGACGTTTGGGAACACGCCTACTATTTGAAGTACCAGAACCGCCGCGCCGACTATGTGAAGGCGTTTTTCCAGGTGCTCAACTGGGACCATGTGAGCAGCGAGTTTGTCCGGAAGGCGTAGGGAAGACAGGTTTGACAATTTGGACAGACATAGTGCAAGACTTACAATCCTGACGGAGCATGATTTGCGTCATTTCGCATGGATGGTGGCTTACTTCGTAGCGGCAGTGTGTCTGGCGGGTTGTCACGCAACACCGGCGCTTACCGCGCAGGAGGCAGAAGGGAAGCATCTCTACGCGGTGCGCTGTGCCCACTGCCATGACGACAATGATCTGGCGCTCAAGAAGGTTCCACCGGATCTGCACGGCGTTTTTAAGCACGCCACTCTGCCCAGTGGAGCGCCTGCAACTGACGCTGAAGCAGAGCGCACGGTGTTGTCGGGCAAGGGAATGATGCCATCCTTTGCCGGCCGCTTTACCCAGGAGCAGATGGCCGCACTGCTAGCCTACCTGCATACGGGACTGCGCTAAGACGGGAAGGGGCGAAACGGCAACGCCAGCCCTGCACATTCCTGCCCTAAGAGAATGACAATTTCCTCCGCACTGGTGGAACTGCCGATCTCTGCCCGATCCTACCGTCTAAGAGGATCAGGTGTATTGTTCTGGCCACAACAACACAAGGAAGTCTACGGTGGGGAGGCTCAGGAGCGGTGCTTAGCCGACGCACCCCCGACTTGGAATTGAGATTTCAGTTCAATTCGCGTCACGGTATACTTGAGATTGTTATGGCAACCGAAAAAACCTTCTACCTTGAGACATTCGGCTGCCAGATGAATGCCCATGACTCGGAAAAGGTCATTGGCACACTCCAGCAGCAGGGTTACCGGCAGGTCGAGTCGGAAGAAGAGGCCGGCCTCATTCTCTACAACACCTGTTCCATACGAGACAAGGCGGAGCAGAAGGTCTTCAACCGGCTCAACGACTACAAAAAGCTACACAAAGCCGGCAAACGCTTCGGCGTGCTGGGCTGCGTGGCGCAGCAGGAAGGCGAAAAGATCTTCGAACGAGCGCCGTATGTCTCGCTCGTTTCCGGTTCAGCTTCCTACCGCAAACTGCCGGAGATGCTCTCGCGCCTTGAGGCAGGCGAGTCTCGCATCACCGGTCTCGACGACCGCCAGACTGATGAGACCTTCGAAACAGAATTCACGGCCCGCCAGAATCCCTTCCGCGGATACATCACCATCATCGAAGGATGCGACAAGTTCTGCGCCTATTGCGTGGTGCCGTACACGCGAGGCAAAGAACGCAGCCGCGGTTCCGCGTCCGTGCTGGCCGAGGCGCACCGCATTGTAGACCTGGGCTACTCCGAGATTCAACTGCTGGGCCAGAACGTCAATAGCTACCGCGATCCGGAAGGGAATTTGAGCTTCGCAGAATTGCTGGCTGCGGTGGGCCAGGTGCCGGGGATCCGGCGTGTGCGCTTTACCACCAGCCATCCCAGGGACTTTACCCGGGACATTGTTGAGGTGATTGACGCTGTGCCCACGCTCTGCGATCACGTGCATCTGCCCGTGCAGTCCGGGTCATCGCGCATCCTCAAATTGATGGCCAGGGAATATACACGCGAGTGGTACCTGGAACGGATCGCCTGGATCAAGGCGGCCAAACGGACGATCTCGCTTTCGACCGACATTATTGTGGGGTTTCCCGGCGAAACCGCGGAAGATTTCATCCAAACTATGGACCTTCTTGCGGAGGTCGAGTACGATTGCGTCTTCGGATTCAAGTACTCGGCCCGGCCCAATACGCCTGCGCTTACAATGATTGACTCGATTGCAGAGGTGGAGAAGGCAAAGCGGCTTCAATCGCTGCTCGATCGGCAGCGCGAGATCCAAAGGGTGAATTATTCAAAACACTTAGGCGAGATTATTGAGGTGATGGTTGAAGGTATGAATCCTGCGAGAGGTCAGGTAGCGGGCCGCAGCAGCCAGAACAAGCCTGTGAACTTTACCAGCGCTCAACACATTGCGCCGGCACCGGGCAGCTACGTGCAAGTGAGAATTACGAACGCGTTTCCAAACAGTCTCGCCGGCGAGGCCGTCTAAACGAACAGATGCGGGAAGGGGAAGTCATGGATATCGAAGTTCGGATTCGGGGTTTGATGATGGACCCAGCCACAAATATGCCCATCATTGTGCTCAAGGATGTTGCCTCCGACACTGTGATGCCAATCTGGGTGGGCATCTTTGAGGCCAATGCTATCGCCATTGAGATTGAGAAGATGGCAGCACCTCGCCCGATGACCCACGACTTGACCAGGAACCTGATTCATTACATGAATGGAACGCTGGAACGTGTTGTAATTACAGAGCTTAAAGAAGATACGTTTTTCGCGGTCTTGTGGCTGCGGCAAGGGGAAGAGCCGATTGCCATCGACGCCCGGCCTTCCGATGCCATCGCACTCGCTCTTCGCGCGGACTGTCCAATCTACGTATCCGAGCAGGTGATGCAATCAGCCAAGCTGAATACCTCCGGCCCTCCCGAAGGCCCCACGGCGGAGCAGTTGCGCGGCTGGCTAGAAGGCTTGAATGACGAAGACCTCGGACGCTACAAGATGTAGCCCATCTGCACGAATTTCTCAACGGTTGTTGATCAAAGGGCATTGGTTGGGAGAGCTTCAGTATACAGAATATCCGTTATCAGACATATCGGGTATCGGCGGATTGATGACTCGAACTGGTGCTGGGATTAAACCTCTCGCAGCCTCCAATCCAAGCCAAGTCAAACCAAACCCGTCTTTAACCTTCTGATCGGCTCAGTGCATCAAAATGCCCTGCCCTCAGATCAGGCTCACCTTTGCCACTCCGTGCTCTAGCGAAATGAAGACCGCCGCTGAGTCAATCAAGCCTCAAGAATGAAGTGCGTCTGCTCGCATGCGGTACAGGTTCCTGCGGATCGATAGGACCCTCTACCTGTACGCGACCTGCCCTCAGGTACAGGTTTTCCCCTATTCGCATGTTTATCGTCAGGTACAGGATTTCCCCGATGTACAGGTTTTCCTTTAATTGAGACACTGACTGTAGATGCTCGACGATTAAACGGGGGGCGAACAGTAGCCTCCTCTCGACCGGACGTGCGTCGAAGGGAGACGGCTCCGACGTGACCATTCGCGGCTTAACGCGCAGGTTAACAGTTTGCCCAATCTCAATGCATCCCGGCTTACTGACCACCCTGGAGCGGCTGCTCGCCAATGGGGGTTTCAAGGTGATGCCCCTTCGGCTGGAACGGGACGAAAGCCTCGGTTCAACCCCGGGTCGCGAGCGCAATCATGACCACAAGCAGATTCCGCACGCCTCGGTCTTCGTTCTAGACGGAAGTTCGCTCAGTTTGGGAACCGAAGCGCTGATCGAGCGCATCCGCACGGAATATCCGCACGCACGGCTTCTGGTAGTCAAGGAAACCTTGAAAGATAACCAGGTGTTTCCCTATTTGCGCATGGGGGCACGAGGAGTGGTGCGATACGCCGACGCCGAGAACGACTTGGCCAGCGCAGTGAAGGCCGTAGCCGACGGCGACTTTTGGGCGCAGCGGAAACAACTTGTGCGCTTTGTCGATTGGGTGCTCTCTACTCCTTCGTACCGTAGCACGCTGAGTGGAACTGGATCACTGAGCCGGCGTGAGCGCGAAGTGCTGGTTTCGATTCTCGATGGACTGACGAATAAGGAGATTGCTTCGTCGCTGAACATATCCGAGCGCACGGTAAAATTCCACGTTTCGCACCTGCTGCGGAAATTTGGCGCGCAACGGCGTGCCGACCTCATCGTCAAGCAGTACCAGCTTTGGCCGACTCTCTCCTGAATCGATAGCGCACCAGGCACAGATGCCCCCGCCTGCATCGCGCAATATTGCGTGAACAAGAATGCACATGCACTACCCAGTTAAGTGAGTGCGTGCAATGGCCCGCGAACAAGGAACAGCACAAAGGATCCGAGCTGATCGTTAATCTCATTGAAACAACTATGGTTAGTCTCCTTCAACGGGAGCCATGGATATTCACATCTCCTGCATAAGGGACCTTGCCTTTTGGGCGTTCGCTTGCAGTATCCCTGCGCGTGTTCCCGGTGACCCTTGGCGTTACAGGAGGAAGTCGATGATGAATTGTCCGGTCGAATATGAGAATCAAGTCGGCTGCATTGATGAGGTCGCGACAGACCGTGCAAAGCAGGAAGGAGATGCAACTCTTGCGAGTGACGCGAGCTGGTATGCACTCTACACGCGGCATCAACACGAGAAAGCTGTTGCACATCATCTTGAGCGGATGGGGTTCAATGTTTTTCTGCCGCTGTATCGCGAAGTCCACCAGTGGAGAGACCGGCGCAAGGCTGTAATCTTGCCGCTATTCCCTTGCTATGTCTTTTTCTCCGGCGACCTGGGCCGCAGGTTCGAGATTTTAAATACGCCAGGGGTGTTCTCGCTGGTGTGCAGCGGGGCCAAAGTGGGGGTCATCCCCGCAGCCGAGTTGGATGCCGTCCGCAGGGCTGTGACGAACCCACTGTCCCTGGAGCCTCATCCCTTCCTGCAATGCGGTGAACGGATTCGAGTCCGCTCCGGCCCTCTGGCTGGGATCGAGGGTATTGTTCTACGCAAAAAGGACTCACTACGGATCGTGATATCCGTTGAGATGCTGCGCCGAAGCGTATCGATCGAAGTGAAGGAAGCTACCCTGGAGCGTGTTCCGTGCTCGTAAACACCTGGACGCCAACAACGAAAGAGAGATGGGGCATAGCGGCCAGCGCAGCGTTGGGCATTATGCTGGGAGCCGGAGCATTGCAACCGCACTGTCTACTGGGTGAAACAGCTGCGACTAAAGTGGAGCGGCCGTCAACGACAGCCAACAATGCACTCATCTATACGTGGATTGGCAACACTCCGGCATGGGACCGGAAGTTGCACGTTTCCGGATATCGCATGGGCTGCGATGATGGCGACCCGCAAGGTTGCGTGCGCGACGCAACGGGGGTTGTTGAGCAGGAGGGACTCACGCGGGTCTTTCTCTCAATGCCCGTGGATGCGCAGCTGACACCCGGCGACGCACGAGAATACAGCAGGTTGAGTGTTTCTCATCCCTTCATCGCGGAGGCCGGATTCGACGATTTCGTAGGGCGATATGGAAAGCTGTTCTCTCGTTCTGGTATCGACCCACCGCAATGGCTGCGCGGAGTGGTCAACAACGTAAAGGCGGATAACGTGCGTCTCGCGTTTGGCATAACGCTTTATGAGGACGAGCTCGATTCGCCGTATCTGCGTGCACCGCAATTGCCAACCGATGTCGCGCAGAGTGTCGACTATGTGCATCTGTTTCTGCACTATCGTGCTGATGCTCCGCAATACCCCGAGTATGTTGAACAGGCAAAACAGCTGTTCCCCCGAGCCAAGATCATCGCAGGCCTGTACGCCTATGACCGCGTTAACTACATTCCCTGCGCTCCTACGAGCCAACAGCCTTGCGCGCCCACCGAGGAGATACGGCTTTACAAGCAAGCTGTGAGCATTGCTGCTCATCTTCTGAAGGATCGCCGTATCGTCGGGATCGAGTTCTACCCAGGCTTCTTCGGTAAGGAGAACGAGTGGGGAGGTTGGAGACATGCGGACTACTGTTCTCCAAAGCGAGTGCAAGAGTGCATTGAGAATACACGCACGATGCGCAAGAACACAGTGTCGATTCTGGGTGCAGAGTTTGGATGGTAGAAGGACTTCCCTGCTTCAAGTTGCCGCATCTCAGCGTGCATCCTCTGTAGAGCATCACAGGTCATGACGAGCGGACATTTCCGCGGCGACTCCGTACCTGAGGGCCCTTTGTCCCGTCCTGCGCAAAGAACGCACCAGCGTACAGCTCCGCGCCGCCGGACCAAGTAGTGCTGATGAATATAAACGCATGAACAGGGGAAGAAAGTTTGGCGAACGACAAATGACTGCACGCATCTGCAAACAATTGCGCGGCTGTGGTGCTGAGCAAACTCTGCATTTTATGAGATTGCAGTGCGCCGGTAGGGCGAAGATATGAGTTGGGACAGTTGCATGTTGCTGAAACAGGATGAATTGCCATCGGCCGTGCGCGCAGGATGCGGAGATGAAGGCGATTCATTGGCACATCGCCTGGCATGGAGTTGCGATGGCACGGTATGTGCAAGAAGGCGTGTGCAACCACGAAGTGTGGCAAGGGTATTTTGTCGCGTGCGCAGACTGGTTGAGTTTGGGTTGGGCAGTATGAGCACGGCCAACCGAAAGGTGGAGCAGGGCCATGGCGAGATTCGGTCAAAGAGTTGAGCTAAAGCGCGCAATATGGATGATTGCAATGGCGTTGCCGGTAGCGGCTGCTGCCTCTGCGGCAGGCCAAGGCCAGGCCCTGAAAGTGGTGGCGAACGACACAACAACGAGGGATGCTACTGCGGGCCAGGCTACCACTCACGAAGCTTCACCGACTCTGCAACTTCGCCGTCGCTACCACATCCAGGCGGGCGATGTGATGGAACTTGGTTTTCCACTGAGCCCGGAATTCAACCAAACGATCACCGTTGCGCCGGATGGGTATGTTTCGCTTCGTGGCGTAGGAGATATTTCCGTTGCGGGCAAATCACTGCCCGAGTTGCGCGAGGCGCTGCGAAAGGCGTACTCGGTAATCTTGCACGATCCGTTGGTGAATGTGGATTTGAAGGATTTTCAGAAACCTTACTTCACTGTAGGCGGTGAGGTGGGACATCCCGGTAAGTACGAACTGCGGGAGGACATCACCGTAGCCGAGGCTTTGGCTGTTGCAGGCGGAACGACGATGAACTCGAAGTCGAGTCAGGTACTGCTCTTTCGGCGTCTGCCCGGCGGCTCAATGATGGAAGTAAGAAAACTGAATATGAAGAAGATGATGAAAAGTGGCGATCTACGTGAGGATGCGCGCCTCCAACCTGGAGACTTGGTGTTCGTGCCCAAGAGCGCGCTTTCCACCATCCAGCGGTTCTTGCCTACATCATCTATGGGCCTATACGCCACACCCGTGCCTTAACCGTCGTCGCAACGTGCAGACTTACGGGAGGAAAATAACATGTCATGGAATCCATCCAGGGCCCTTGGAGGTCCAGCGCCGAACTCACCGGAAGTGCATGACTTCTTCGCTGTTCTGAGGCGGCAGCGCCGCCCGGCGACGGTTGCATTCGTGATGATTTTAGGCGCAGTAATCGTATTTGGTCTGCTGCTTTCGGACCGTTACGAGGCGCGCATGGAGATTCTGGTGGAGCAAGCGCAGTTGCGGAGAGCCGACCCGGTGATAAGCGGTGGAGCTAACCCCCAGCCTATCGTGAACGAGAATAGTTCGACCTCCGACGAGACGCTGAATTCCGAAATCGCGCTATTGCGGAGCCAGGATGTGCTGCGGCAAGTAGTCATCGCGTGCGGGCTCAACTCAAAACCGGGCTTGTGGGACAGAATGATTGAGAGCGTGTGGAAAGTGGCGAGTGACTCTCATGTTGACGGATGGTTGGAGCCGGTCGCGAAGGTTTTGCCCATGTTGCGCCGCCCGACACAGCAGACGAAAGATGAGAGGACAGTAAGAGCCATGCGAGTGCTGGCCACCAAACTAGGGATCGAAGTGATCAAGATGAGCTACGTAATCTCTGTCACTTATCGCTCCAATGATCCTCAACTGGCTGCACAGGTACTGCAAACTCTGGGGGATGTCTACCTGAAACAGCACGCGCTGGCACATCATCCTCCAGGAGAACTGGAGTTCTTCAAGAAAGAGACTGATCAGTCCCGAACCGCCATGGAACTTGCAGAACAGATGCTGGTGAAATTTACCAAAACCGGCGGTGTGGCGTCGGGACAACTTGAAATGGAGGGTGCTCTGCGGCAATTGGCCGAAATTCAAGCGCTCGAGGGCGAGACGCGTACCTCGATTGCCGGAATCGTTCGGCGGATCGGCTCGCTTGAGTCGCAGGCTAAGGTGATTCCTCAGCGCCAGGTAACCGCGTTGAAGACTTCAGACAGCGCAATCCTCGTGCAGCAAACCAAGTCTTCGCTGTTGGAGTTGGAGATGAAGCGAACAGAGCTGCTGACAAAATTCCAACCCACATACCCGCTGGTAGTGGAGGTGGATAGGCAGATTGCTCAGGCGCAGGCTGCACTGGCCGACGCGCAGCGTTCGCAACTGCAGGAAACCACCACGGATCGTGATCCAAGTTATGAAATGGTGCGCGAAGATCTCACGAGGTCGAATGCCGAGTTGGCCACGCTTGAAGCCCGCTCGTCGTCGCTGGCCCAGGAAGCCTCCAAAAATCAATCCAAAATACGATGGCTGCAGGAACAGACTGTGACGCAGAACGATCTTATGCGCAACGCGAAGACCGCCGAGGAGAACTACCTCGCTCTGCTGCGAAAACAAGAGGAGGCGAGAATCTCAGCTGAGCTCGACAAACGGCACGTCTTCAACGTCAGCATCGTGCAAGCAGCTTCAAATCCGATGCTGCCGGTGCACTCAACATTGTGGTATCTGATGTATGGCAGTTTGCTGGGCATTCTGGGCGCGTTCATGACCGCTGCCGGCGCTGACCGGCTCGATCCAACGCTGCGCACGCCGGAAGAAGTTGAGTTGATCTTGCACGCGCCGGTTCTGGCTGCGCTACCGCTTTCCACTACCGCATTGTCTCGCCTTGTCGATAATGACCGGACGGCCATTCGCACTCGCGTGGCGGAGCCTTAGTTGGTTTGTAGCAAAAGTGCCTTGTTGCACGGAATCAAACTTGATTGCGGGTGAAGGAGAACTATGCTGACCACCACGAATTTGTCCACCGTACTGGAGCCTAAAGGTGCGGCTGAGTCAGGCGATAGAGGGACGTGGAAAGAGATGAAACCTGGAGACGGGTTGGACGCGGATCTCTCGTTACAGGCCGTGCAGATCAACAGGATCTTCCCGGAGGCAGCTTCAATTGAAGAACTTCAGCTTGTGCAAAGGCTCTTCTTTCTTCCTCGCAACGAGGCTCCACATGTAGCAGTCTTTTGTGGAGTTGGTTCTGGGGATGGTGCGGAATTGGTATGTGCGCGGGCCGCAGAGATTCTGGCTGGTCAAGTGAAGGAAACAGTCTGTTTGCTGGATGCAAATCTGAAAGATGCCACGTTGCACCATCGTTACGATCTGGATGCAGCCTTTTGCCTTTCTGGCCAGAAGTCGAGGACCGAGAGGGACCAGGCAACCCGTGGGAATGGGCACAATCTTTGGGTGCTTCCGGCCAGAGCGTTGAGGGAAAGCTGTCCAGGACTCTCGCCTGATCGGGTTGCCGACCAGTTATCGAGACTGAAGGAGCGATTCCGCTTCCTATTGATCTGCGCTCCCCCTCTTGAATCAGCGCCGGATGGGTTTCTGTTGGGGCAGATGTCCGACGGAGTTGTGTTGATTCTGCATGCAAATTCAACTTACCGAGCGACAGCACTGAAAGTACGGCGCTACTTGGAGACTTACGATATTCGACTTCTGGGAGCTGTGCTAAACCAACAGCCGACGAACAGATCCTTGGTCAGCTATTGGAAAACACAGGATTGAATGCAGAGAGACGGGATCGGACTCGATACTTTCGTGAATGTATCGAACACGCTTTGTATCGACTCCCTAACTCATCGTCGTCGTAATGGCCGCTCATTCTGGCAGACCTTCGGGTGGTCACATTCGATGCTTGGGCTTCTTGTTTGAAGGATCACTCCATGTGACTCAGAGGGCGAAGCTGTGGCCACTTTTCTGCAGAGCGAAGGCACGGGGTCATCGGAAAAATCCATCTTTCCAATAACAGTGCCGGAAAGAAAGATGCACGCCAGCGCTCAGGCAGCTCCGCAGCGTGAAACAGAGCCAGTAGTTGACGTGCTCACGCCGGCGCATCGTGCGACATCAAATGCGAGGATTGACACTGCTCCGGAGTTCGGGAACAAAGGGACCGACGGGGATGCAGCGGCAGGTGCAATAGAGGACACCGCAAAACCGCAAGAGGAGACACATGCGAGTTCGGCTCCTACGCGGCTATTCCTGCACGATCTCGCCCTGACTATGGGGACCGAAGCTGCGACGGTGTTCTCAAGCCTGTTGCTAACTTCAATGCTAAGCAGGTGGTCAGGGCCGCGCGTGCTGTCTGAGTACTTGCTTTTACGCCGGGTCTTGAGCTGGGCGGTATCGGGAACGCTGCTCGGCATGGCGACTGGACTTCCACGGTACGTTGCCCATGCTGCCGGTCATCGAGGTCGCGATGAGCCGACGTACTTTCTGGCCGCTTCAATCTGCATGATACCCACCGCCGTCATTGCCGGCGCGTTGATGGTGCTGTATCGCGGTGTCTTTGCAAGATGGTTCTTCGGCGACAGGCAGGAGACAGGCCTGGTGATGGCTCTGGCGCTGTTGCTATTGGGCTTCGCAATCCACCATGCTGTTTACGGTTACTATCGCGGTCTGCTCGATATGACGCGCGCCAACCTTCTCGAATTGTGTAACACCGCGTTGTTGCCGCTGGCCGTGGTCCTGGTGTTGTTCCGCAGCGAGCCGATTGGGGCAATGATGTTCGCAATGGGAGGCCTGATGGCCGTCATCAGCGCTCTATTTGCTGTTCCGGTCCTGCTCCAGTTGCGCCAGCGGGCAGGCGCGAGCACGCTGCGGACGCGATGTGGAGAATTGCTGCAATATAGTGTACCCCGCGTACCAGGCGAGTTTGGCTCAACTGCTCTGACGGCGCTGGGACCGATCATGGCGGCCCACTACATGAATATCGCCCAGGTGTCACCGCTGTTGTTGGGTTTGAACATGCTGATGGTGACCGGCTATGCCGCGGGTCCGCTGGGCATGTTGCTGTTATCAAAAGTGAGCATGATGCTGGGCCGAAACCAGCATGATGAAGTGCAGTCTCGACTGCGGCTCCTTGTTGCGGCTGTGATGGAGGTGTCGGTGTTCACGTGCATTCAACTCGCAGTGTTTGCCGACGTGGTGGTGCGAGCGTGGGTGGGACCTGGATACGAAGATCAGATGGGCGTGATTCGACTCGTTCTGCTCGCGATTCCTCCTTACCTGTTCTTCGTCGCGCTGCGCAGCACCATCGACGCAGCGACGGTGAAGCCCTTCAACACCGCGAACGTTTTGATCAGCCTGGTTGTGTATCTGGGCCTGATCACAGGGTCGATCATGATATTACCCGGCCGGTTGCTACTTCTGGGCATTGCAGGATCGCTGTTGGGATCGCAGATTCTGCTTGCCCTGCTGACAGCGCGCACTTTCCACAGATTCTACGGGCTGGGTATTCCCTGGCGCAGGTTGGGACCTTCGTTCGTCACAGCACTTGTTTTAGGCGTAGCTGCCTTTGCATTCCGCTGGCTGCAGAGTGGGCGAATTCCACTGTTGGAGGCCGTTCTGGTTGAAGCGGTGCTGACCTCAATATACCTGGCTGCACTGGCGAAGCTGGGGTCGGCGTGGGTTGCTTACACATGGAATGTTGGAGTCCGCCGGCGCGCGGACTGGACCCCCAACGTAGAACGACTGTGAGAGGCTACATGAGCAACCTTGCAATGCGTTGGGGCACCACCGAGACCTTAGCGATACTGCCACTCGCAGGCCTTGTTACGGTGCTCGCTGTTCGCGGACCACTTGGCATTCAGGCGGATCCGCTGAGGGTCATAGTTGCATTCCTTGCCGGAATGCTCGTGCTTGCGCTTGTGGCACGATATCCCGCGGCATTCATCGCGCCAGTATTATTCATTCCCCGGCTTAAGGAAGTCCCTGCTCTTAACGGACTGGGGTTGGCAGAAAATTGGACATTGCTGCAGGTTGCCGGAGGTTTACTTTGCGCTGGTATTCTTCTGCGTTGGTTGCGGGACGCGCCTAATCTTGGCAATTCCATGGCCGCAGGCGAGGATGAAGATCCGCCAAACGGAATACTTCTGCCAGGCTTCCGATTTCAATATTCAGGACAGGCACGGATCGCATTCCTGCTGTTTGCCGCAGTGGTGTCGGCCAGCTATCTATATACGGCTGCGCCGAATTATGGAGGAACCAAACTGTTTGGATTCCTTACGCTCGGTGGTGGATTATTCCTTGCACCTGTTCTTCTGTTCAGGAGCAAGCGCGACTTTCGGGATTTCACAGTCGGTACCGTCATCTTCGCAATGGTGGTGGCTGTGAGCAGTCTGAGCTTCAGCGCAACTGGCGCAATGGGGGCCATGGCGAATCCCTCGCATATCGGCAAGGGACAGGTGATCGGCCTGGCGATGCTGTTGCTTCTCTGTTCTCCGGTTTCGGACCGCCGATTGCGTTATGCGCTTCTCCTGGTGTGTATTCCATGGCTGGCTCTGGGAATGATCTCGGCAGAATCCCGAGGTCCTTTGTTCTCGCTGCTGCTCGTATTACTGCTGACCTTCTTCGTCCCTGCAATGCGATCGCGACTGATTTCCCGGCGATATATGGTCTTTACTGCCGCCGTGTTGGTGGGTGCCGTAGTGCTCCTTTCGGTTTTCTGGTTTTATGGCAGCGAGGCGTCGAGGTTTCGCACCAAATCCGATGAGATCGTCACGTTGGTCCAGGACGTAGGTGCAGCGCACGGAACCGGCGCGATGAGGCTAAAGTACTATCGCGCTGCGGTGGATGTGTGGATCGAACGCCCTCTGTTTGGCTGGGGCATTGGCGGTTGGAGCGCGGTCTTTTGGCAGCGCGACTTACGCCTGTATCCGCACAACCTGCTCTTCGAAGTGCTTGTGGAACAGGGGTTGGCCGGGCTAGCAGCTCTCAGTTTCTTTCTGATGGCGGTGCTTCGACCGTTGCGGGCACGTCTGCGCGAAAACTCAGACCAGTTCCCTGCCCTGTTGCCTTGTCTGGTCTATCTGCTTTCCATCGCCATGTTCAGTGGCGATCTCGACGACAGCCGTTTCATCTGGTTCTGGTGCGGGCTGACGCTGGTGGGGTGCGAGCTAGTGCGGCGCGGGCAGGGCGCAGGCCAGCAATCAGAGGACGAGACCACAATCCGTGGTGCCTCGCAACAAATGCGGTGACGCATTGGCAGGCCCTTTGCAACTTAACAAGTTCTTTCCATGCTGAAACTTTGAAAAGAACTTCTCTTATGCATTTCTGCCCTGAGCTTTTGGAAGATGCGAGCCCTGCACGTCGTGCTCGAGAGCGCTATGCGTTTCGATTGTTCTGCGCCGTTTTTAGACACGTGCCAATCTTGGCCCATACAAGCACGCAAGACTCGGATGTTCCTGTCCACTATTTCAGTCCATTGCGCCCGGCCTCAATCTAAGGACCGACAGATTGCACGAGCGCCGCGTGGAGAAACCCATAGGCTTCGTTGGTCCATAACCGACTGAAAGGAAGCCAGAAGAAAAGGAGGCCTGTACATGACAGAGAAAGAGTTGGTAGTCGTAGTAGGGTTGGGAGAGGTAGGCCGGCCGCTTTTGCACATTCTGTCACGGCGATTCGATTGCGTCGGCATAGATGTGGAACCCGTGGTCATTGAGGCGCAGTGCTCCGTACTGCACATCTGCTATCCATACCAAATTGCCGGCTTCGTCGAAGTCACGGCACAGTACGTACACAGGATGCGTCCTGTCCTCACCATTATTCATAGCTCGGTGCCTCCAGGAACTACACGAGAGATTCAGAAGAAGATCGGCGATTCCTGGCTTGCTTACAGCCCGGTGCGGGGTAAGCACGCGCGTATGGAGGAGCAGATGTTTCAGTACCGCAAGTTTGTGGCGGCGTCGCGCCCGGACGCCCTGCAGGCAGCCCTGGAGCATCTTGGCCAGGTTGGCTTCCGCACTGCGACCTTCCCTTCGCCAGAACTCGCAGAGTTGTCCAAGCTTCTGGAGACGACCTATCTGGGCGTACTGATCGCATGGACGCAAGAGATGGAACGGCTTGCTGCGAAATACGGAGGCACCTTCAGTGACGTAAACAGCTTCGTTGAAGAAGTCGACTATCTCCCTTCGAATATTTTTCCTGGCGTGATCGGAGGACACTGTGTCCTGCCCAACATCGACCTTCTGCGAACATGCGTGGATTCGCAGTTTCTCGATCTGGTACTGGAATCGAACTTGCTTAAAAAGCAGCTGCCGGAGGCAGTTTGCGCAGGAGAGGTGAACCATGAAAACCGGACTGATCGGATTGGGGTATTGGGGTCCTAACCTCGCACGTGTGCTCTCTCAGGCGCAGCAAAGCGAGTTTGTGGCATGCTGCGATCTTGAAGCGGGGCGGCTACAGCGGATTGCACGACTGTATCCAAGTGTGCGCTTGTTGAACAACGCGATGGATATGCTGGACTCCGATGTTGAAGCGGTACTTATCGCTACACCTATCGCCACGCACTACGAGCTTGCTCGGCGTGCTCTCCTTGCGGGCAAGCACGTATTTGTCGAAAAGCCGCTGGCCGATACTGGCGCGCGGGCTCACGAACTGAGCGAAATGTCGCGGGCTCTCGGACGAACTCTAATGGTGGGCCACACATTTGTCTACAGCCCCCCAGTAGTGAAGATCAAGCAACTAATCGACTCAGGCGCGCTGGGTGCAATTCACTACCTTAGCTTCTCGCGCGTCAACCTAGGTCTCTACAACAAGGACGTGGACGTGGTGTGGGATCTGGCAGTGCATGACGTTTCCATCCTTCTCTACTGGCTCGGCGAAATGCCCGTCCGTGCCTGTTCTTTTGGCCGAAGCTGCGTGCAATTCGCGAAGCGCGATGTGGCGAGCTTGTGGTACCAATTCCCCAGCGGCCCGGTGGCATGGTGCGAGGTGAGTTGGCTGTCGCCGCAGAAGATGCGCCGAACCTGCGTCGTCGGATCCGAGCGCATGGTGGTCTACGACGATACCGAGGCAAGTGAGAAAGTGAAGATTTACGACCGCGGTGTATGCCTGCGGCGTCCGGAGACCTTTGGTGAATTTCAACTCACCTACCGACTTGGCGACATGGTGGCTCCAAACCTGCCTAACACCGAGCCACTGCTGACCGAGATCGAGCACTTTCTCGCATGCGCGGAGTCAGGTAACGCACCGCGGACGGGCGGCAAGTTTGGCGAGGACGTTGTACGAGCTATCGAAATGGCTGAAGACATTGGCTGGCAACCCACTGGAACGTGTGATGAGATGCGACTGTCCGGTGCCGCGCCAGTGCTTGTAGCACAAGCCGTAGGCGGAGGAAACGCGTCGTGATAAGCGCATCGATTACAGAAACCAGAGCAGGAATCTACGTGCATCCGCAGGCGCTGGTCGAGTCGGAGATCGTCGGACCAGGGACGCGGATATGGGCCTTCGCGCATGTGATGCATGGTGCGCAGATCGGTGCCAGATGCAACATCTGCGATCACGTCTTTATCGAGACCGGAGCGATCGTCGGCAACGGTGTCACGGTAAAAAACGGCGTAGCCATCTGGGACCGTGTGACGGTTGAAGATGATGTGTTCCTGGGCCCTAATTGCGTGCTCACCAATGATCTTAATCCACGGGCGAGTCGCCACAAATCACGCGCCGAATTGGCGGAGACACGGATAGGCGCAAACGCGACAGTGGGCGCCAACGCAACAATCGTTTGTGGAGTGAGGATAGGCAGGGGCGCCTTTATCGGTGCAGGCGCAGTAGTGGTTCGATCCATTCCCGACTTTGCGCTGGTGGTGGGCAACCCAGCGCGACAGACAGGGTGGATGTGCATATGTGCCGAGAAGCTGAAGTTGCCTGCAGTTGCTCCGAAGGGTTCTTCGGCGACATGCGAAAAGTGCGGATGCAAATTCACGTTGAAGGATGAGGGCCTGATGATGCTGGGCTATTCGGCATCGCGCCCAGAGGAGGAGTCATGATTCAAGTTTCGACCAGTGGCAGATCCCCTGTGTCCATGCGGCCCATCAGCACTCGAGTCCCATTTCTCGATCTGAAGGCGCAGTACGTATCGATCCGCGAAGAGATCGTTGACGCGATCCATCAGGTTCTGGAGTCAGCGCACTACGTAGGCGGCGAGCAGGTGGAGCGGTTCGAGAGCGAGTTCGCTCGCTATGTGGGAGCGCGATATGCTGTGGCGACCGGGTCAGGCACGGGGGCCCTGGAACTGATGCTTCGCGCTTTAGGCATTGGTCCCGGCGACGAGGTTATCGTACCTGCTTATACCTTCTTTGCTACTGCCGAGGCAGTCAGCATCGTGGGAGCGAGGCCGGTGTTTGCAGACGTACATCAGCAGACATGCCATCTGGATGCTTCTTCAGTGGAGCGGTACATTACGCCCCGAACGCGCGCAATCATCCCTGTTCATCTTCACGGCCGGGCTATGGACATGGCGGACATAGAGCAGCTAGCCGAGGCGCGGGGCCTAACCATCGTGGAGGATGCATGTCAGGCTCACGGTGCACGGCACAAGGGCATTCGTGTCGGAGGTTCGGGTCGACCTACCTGTTTTAGCTTTTACCCGGGGAAGAATCTGGGCGCATATGGAGATGGTGGTGCCATCACCTGTAACGACTCCAAACTCGCGCAATCTCTGCGTGCGTTGCGTGACCACGGTAGTCCGGTGAAGTACCAGCACACAGCAGTCGGCACAAATTCACGGTTGGACGCTCTGCAGGCCGCAGTACTGTCTGTAAAACTGCCTTGGCTTGATGAGTGGAATGGTAGACGCGCGCGGCATGCTAAAACCTATTTTCGTGAACTGGTATACCCAGGGATTCATCTCCCCGCGTTTGCACCTGCAGGTGGACACAACTACCACCTGTTCGTGATCTGCACGCCAAGGCGCGACAGCATGCGAACATTCCTTGCCGAACGAGGGATCGAAACAGGAATTCACTATCCCACACCACTGCACCTGACACCGGCCTATCAAGCTCTTGGCTATCCTGGCGCCGGGACTTTGCCTGTCGCGGAAAGCCTGACGCGCGAGGTGCTTTCATTGCCAATGTATCCGGAGCTTAGCCGCGAGCAGGTCCGAGAAGTCATTTTTGCGATACAGGAGTTTACCCAGTTGCAACCGAATCCTAGCGCTCTCCATACGGGCGCGGCGGCATAGGCGAACGAGACCGCCTTAGCACAAAGGAGACTTCGATGCAGCAGACTAGATCGACCCAATCGCGCTCCGCTAAGCGCATCCTAGTGTCTGTAATTTTAGCCACGTACAACGAGGCGCGATTCATCGAAAGCTGCCTGGTGTCAATTCTGGGTCAGCAGACCAGGAGCCCTGAGGTAGGGGACTTTGAGATCGAAGTCCTGGCAGTTGATGGGATGTCGGATGACGGAACACGAAAGATTCTTGATCGCTACGCCGCCGGTGATCCAAGGTTGCGCGTTCTAACAAACGAGAGGCGACGTGCGCCATTCGCGTTCAACCTGGGGCTACAGCATGCACATGGCGAGTACGTATGCATCTTCGGCGCGCACTCAATCTATCGAGATGATTACATCGCCGTCTGCCTGGGCGAACTCATGGCACACAGTGCTGCAGGATGCGGTGGTCGCGTCGTGACTGTGCCTGCCGGGCGAGCCCTTGGTGCGCGCTTGTCCGCCTGGGCGATGAGTCATCCCTTCGGATCGTCGCGCAAATCTTTTAGGACGCAAAGCGAGGGTTGCGTTGATACGGTGAACTATCCAGTGTTGCGACGCGAGTTCGTGCTCGCGGCCGGCGGATACGACGAGGAGCTCACGCGCAATCAGGACAATGATTTAAACCAGAAACTCCGTGCGACCGGTCACGTCCTGTGGTGTACGTGGAAGACTCAGTGCCTGTACTTTCCAAAGGCGACTGTGAAGGGGCTGATGCATTACGGGTTTATGAACGGCTACTGGAATGTCATTTCTCTCCGAAAGAATCCAGCTTCGATGGCAGCTCGACACTTTGTGCCACTCGCATTTGTGCTGTCCCTTCTTGTGTTTGGCGCGGTGGCTGCGTTGCAGGTTCTGCTGCCTGCTCCCTATTCACTTCCGGCACTTTTACCTCTCGCCGGGTTGCTTGGGATGCATCTTAGTCTTGGTACCGGTGCCGCTTTGCAAGTGGCCCTGCGCGAGCGGTCACTGGGGGCACTGTGCCTTCCTGCGGTGTTCCTTGGATTCCACTGTGCCTACGGTTATGGCACATTGTCAGGCTTTATGAGCCGAGCCAAGGATGCGTGGCTGCAGAGTCAGCAACCGCATCAGGGATCAGTTCCTTTCGAACACTAGGGCACCCGGTACTTCCTCGATCTAACTTCAAGAGTTCGCACGGTCCTCTTCGCAGATCACGGTGATCATAAGCACTCAGTAGCGCTATTTGGGCTGTCATTCCAAAGGAGCAATGCGCCATGAAGCAGACTTCGGCCAATTTTCTTCCTTTCCACGTTCCTCTGATTGAAGAGGACGATATCAGCGCCGTCCGGGAAGTGATGGAGAGCCGCTGGATAACGACTGGGCCCAAGTCGGTTCAGTTTGAACAAGAGTTCGCGCGCTTCATCGGCGTACGACATGCGGTCGCTGTCAACTCTGGGACTGCTGCGTTGCACGTTGCGTTTGAGGCGATAGGGCTTGGAGAAGGCGACGAAGTTCTGGTGCCTACGCTGACCTTTGCGGCCACAGCAGAGGCGGTTACGTACTGCAAGGCGCGCCCAGTGCTGGTTGACTCCGAACCTGACACATTCAATCTTGATCCAGGCCTGGTAGAGAGAGCGATTACACCACGCACGCGCGCCATCGTACCGGTCCACTTCGCGGGCCATCCTTGCGATATGACGCGGTTGTTGAAGATTGCTCGCGAACACGGTCTAAAGGTGATTGAGGATGCCGCCCATGCGTTATCGGCACGCTATCGGGGAAAGATGGTGGGGACGCTTGGCGACATGACATGTTTCTCGTTTTATGCCACCAAGAACATCACTACGGGCGAGGGCGGCATGACCACGACCGATAAGGACGAATGGGCAGATCGGATGCGCATCATGCGCTTGCATGGAATCAGCAAGGATGCATGGAAACGGTACTCAGCTGAAGGCTCTTGGAGGTATGAGATTCTGGCGCCCGGCTTCAAGTACAATCTCACCGACATGCAGGCGGCACTGGGGCTCTCTCAACTAGCGAAGTGCCAGTCGATGTGGGCGCGGCGGAGCGAACTTGCTCAGCGCTATACCGATGCCCTTGGAGCGCTTGATGTTTTTGAGGTTCCTTCAACCCGAACCGACGTGCAGCATGCCTGGCACCTCTATGTGCTTCGGGTTTGTCCGGGCGTACTGCGCATTCACCGTGACCGGGTAATTGAAGAACTCAAGGCGAGGGGTATTGGCGCATCCGTGCATTTCATGCCGCTGCACTTGCACCCGTACTATCGGGATGCGTGGGGATACCGGCCGGGAGACTTCCCTGTAGCAGAAGACTACTTTGATCGCTGTATCTCACTTCCGCTGTATCCCGCCATGAGTGATGAGGACCAGATGAGAGTGATTGACGCACTCTCGGAGATCGCTGCATTGCATCGGCGCAGCGGCAAGCGAGTGACTTCCGTGCCATGGGAGGAAACGCAAAGCAAACCGAATACAAACATTGTAGACGGTCAATTGGGGCATAGCAGATCAGCAGTTCTTCAGCAAGAGATCATGCGAGTGGACGAGGCTGACACAAAGTCAGCGATGTACTACATAAGCGAGGGTGGCACTTGGTACATGCGAGTAGGGAAGCGCATCCTGGACGTTTGTGGTGCGGCTGCGGGTTTGCTGGCGACCGTTCCTGTGCTAGCCGTATGTGCGGCGGCCGTACGTCTCAGTTCGCCTGGGCCAATTCTGTTCCGTCAACCCAGGATCGGACGCGGAGGGTGCGCCTTTGTCTTGCTCAAGTTTCGAACCATGCTTGCGGACGTGGGAGGTTCACATATTTCCTCTGCAGATGATCCGCGGATCACGAATGCCGGCAAGTGGCTGCGCCGGTGGAAGCTGGATGAACTTCCACAACTCATCAACGTGCTAAGGGGCGATATGAGTCTAGTCGGCCCACGTCCGGAAGTACCTGAATATGTGGCAAAGTACACAGACCAAGAAAAGCGCGTTCTCGAGTTCAGACCGGGCCTGACCAGCCCGGCATCCCTGCTTTACATCAACGAGGAAGAGACTCTTGCCGGCCAGAATGACCGTGAAGATTATTACATCCGCGTGCTCATGCCACACAAACTGGAAATAGATCTTGGCTATTGCCGTGATGCCAACCTGACGATCGATACGACGATTCTGTTGGCGACTGCTCGGAGGCTTCTAGCAGGTAAAGGTAGAGACAACGCGAATGCGGGAATGCCCAGGATCGCTGCTTCGAAGACGGCAATGGGATCGCGTACGGCTTCAGTGAATCGCTTCTGACAGTCATTCTCTTCAAGTTCTCTCCGCTACGAAGCACTGGGCGCTTTCTCTCTGCGGGTATGTCAATACCAGAGTAGACATGCCCGCACAGCATCGCTCGTCTACATCAATGTCTCAGTTCTATCACCAAGGGGAGGGCAAGTTGCCCCTTCCACTCTCACTAGATGCGAGGCTCAAGGAGGTCATGTGTTCTTCTCAATGAGCAATACGACTACTGTCCGAAACACGCAGGCCGAGATGTTTGGCGCCCAGTTACGGATCGATTCCAAGCGATTTATGAGCCAACTGTTGATCGGTCTACAGCGAATTGGCGATGGCCATTTGCGCGGCGCACAGTCAGCGATTGACGGCACTATTGTTTTTTTGTCATTCCTGGCGGCATATCTGGTGCGCTTTGACGGAGGCATTACGCACGCCCATATTCTTCAATTCGCACTGTGGGCCCCCGTTCTGGTTGCAGGCCGCATCGTGTTTCTCCGCAAGTTGGGCGTTCATCGATTCTTGTGGAGATTTGTGTGCCTGTCTGATGCTATTGCCATTGCACGCTCTTTGATGTGGATGAGCGGCGCGTTGCTGGCGTTGCGATTGCTGTATCCAGCGGATGCGCCACAAGCATACTGGCTTCGCCTTCCGCTGGGCATCATCGTTCCAGAATATTTGTTGAGCCTTTGTGGGGTTCTGTCAATTCGTGGTGCCTGTCGGATAGCGCAAGAAAGAAGTGACCGAGCTGCCGGAGATGCGGGTCAGCGCAGGAAGCGTGTTCTGCTTTATGGCGCTGGACGTGCGGGCATGATGTTGGCTCGTGAATTAGCCAGTCACGGCGGTTTTAATATCCTAGGGTTTGTGGATGACGACCCTCGGAAAGTAGGAACCGTCATTGCCGGTATTCGCGTGCTAGCAGGTGGGAACGCATTAGAAAGTGTAGTGCGCCGCAGCCGAGTAGATGAAGTGATGATCAGCATTGCTAGTGCGGGTCCGAAGGTGCTGACGCGCATCCTGCCGCGCTGCAAGGCTATCCCGGTAAACACAAGGATCGTGCCGTCTGCCGAGGAGATTGTGGCTGGACGTGTGAGCATCAGTCATGTCCGCGAGATCCATATTGAGGATTTGCTTGGTAGGTCCAGTGTGACCACTGGCGAGTTCGGTCCAATCACATGTAGTGCCTACCAGGGCATGCGCATCCTGGTAACCGGAGCTGGCGGGTCGATCGGCAGCGAACTCTGTCGCCAGTTGCTTCTCCTCAAACCCGGGCTTCTCGCTATTCTCGATAAAGACGAGAATTCCATCTATGACCTGCAAAACGAGCTAAACATTCGCGATCCAGAGGCGCGAGTGCAGCCACTGATTGCGGACATTAAGATGCCCGAAAGGGTCGCAGCTGTCTTCGCGGCCGTTCGTCCGCAGGTTGTACTGCACGCAGCGGCGCACAAGCACGTGCCGCTAATGGAAATGCACCCGTGCGAGGCTGTGCTGAATAACGTAATGGGAATGAAGAATGTGCTTGAAGCCTCCTGTGGCCTGGGTATTCAACGGTTCGTCTTCATTTCGAGCGACAAAGCAGTGAACCCAACAAATGTAATGGGCGCAACCAAGCGGATAGGAGAGAAACTGTTGTCGGTGTATGCCTCCAGTGGACCGATGAAGGCGGCATCCGTTCGCTTCGGGAACGTGATGGGCAGCCGTGGTAGCGTGATTCCATTGTTTCGGCGGCAAATTGAGGCTGGCGGACCGGTCACAGTCACCCACCCAGACATGGTGCGATTCTTTATGACTATTCCGGAAGCAGTGCAACTTGTGCTGTGCGCAGGGAGCTTAGCCAGACATAATGAGACGTTCGTACTGGATATGGGCAATCCGCGTCGCGTGCTTGACCTTGCGAGGCAAATGATCAAGTTGGCGGGATTGGAGCCAGACAAAGATATATCAATTACTATCACCGGCCTTCGCCCCGGCGAAAAGATGGAAGAGGAACTGGCCGGATTCGGTGAGTCGCTGCATAGTACGAGCTTCGAAAAAGTATTTGAGATTCCACCTGCACCATTCGAGGCGGTGGCGTTCAAGCGTAATGTTGATGCGCTCATCAAGACCGCCTTGAAAGACGATCGGGAAGGCGTAATCGCGAATCTTGGGCTAATGGAGTTGGGCTACCTACATCCACCAACCCACGACAGTCAGGAAGCGGCGGAGATGCGGATGGTGGCGTGCGGTTCGTAGTTGCGCTACGTCATTGTGCCTGTCACGAGTTGTAACGAGGCGGGCGTAGAAACTGCCAAATTAAGCATCTTGTGTGCATAACAACGGAATCGCGCCAGGTTGAACACGCTAAGAGGAATATCACTTAGAACGAAGGGGCCGCCTTGAACGTTGCTCGCAAAGAGGTCCACATTTGGCGGATTGAACTTGATTGCACGCCATCAATAGTGGCCGCGCTATGGGATGAGCTGTCTCCAGAAGAACAGGACAGGGCCAGGCGGCTTCAGCTTCTGAAACTACGCGAGCGGTGGGTAGTTGCACGCGGAGCACTTCGACGGATTTTAGGAAAATATCTTCGATCGGCACCTCAGGCCTTGAAGTTTCGCATTGGCACATACGGGAAGCCTGAACTCGTAAGGCCGCCTGAGAGCATTTTCTTCAGTTTGACTCACACTTGCGATCTGGCCCTGCTGGCGGTTGCTACTTCGGGTCGTGTGGGAGTGGATGCAGAGTACATAAACAGAGACGTAGAATTTGGGGAAATGATTCGATCATTCTTCGCGTACGCTGAAGCGGACGCAATCATGGCATTACCGCGACGCCAACAACTCAGGGCCTTCTTCGCTACGTGGACGCGGAAGGAGGCATTTATTAAGGCCGTTGGCGGTGGATTGTCAATGCCACTCCATCGATTCGTCGTCACGGTAGACCCCGGTGAACCTGCTCGATTGATTTCGGTTGATTGGGATAACCCTGGCCACTGGAGCCTGGTGGATATCGCTGAGCCGCATATCGCTGCCGCCGTTGCTGTAGAAGATAGAGACCCAATCATCCGGAAAATCCAGTTCTCACCATTTATTGCCTGAGACTTATTCTGGGCGCAATCAAGAACTGTTTACCACGAAGGATTATGCGAGCCATGACCTACCAATCGCCTTGGATGAATGAAGAATTAGGGATGTTCCGTGCGACAGTCCGGCGTTTCGTCACTGAGGAACTCTTGCCGCATCAGGTCTGTTGGCAGAAACAGTGTCGCCCTGATGCAGATGCCTGGACTCGTGCAGGTTCCGCCGAACTCTTGTTGACGGACGTGCCTGAAGCATATGGCGGTGGCGGAGGAACAATCGCTCATGAGGCCGTCAAGGCGGAGGAACTCGCTCAAGCTGGTATCCACTTTGGTTTTTCCATCCAGAGCATTGTCGCGCATTACATTCTGGCCTACGGTAACGAAACGCAGAAACACGATTGGCTACCGCGAATGGCCACTGGTGAGCTGGTGGGTGCAATCGCAATGACTGAAGCCGGCGCAGGCTCAGATCTGCAAGGCATCAAGACGACTGCTCGACGCGATGGCAACGACTATGTAATTAACGGCTCGAAGACGTTTATCACAAATGGCTGGCACGCCGGACTCATCGGACTTGCCGTCAAGACGGACGCCATAGTTGCAGGGCCGAGAGGCATCTCTCTCATCATGGTCGAACCAAGGACTCTTGCCGGTTACAGGGTTGGGAATCCGCTTAACAAGGTGGGCATGCACGCGCAAGATACCTGCGAGCTCTTCTTCGATGATGTTCGTGTTCCCGCGTCTAGTCTTCTTGGTCCCTGCGAGGGCAAGGGATTCTCGCAAATGATGTCGCAACTGTCCTATGAGCGCCTCTTGGTAGCTATGAGCGCCGTGGCAACCGCCGAGCAGGCGGTTACTCTCACGGCGAAGTACGTGAAAGATCGCACGGCATTCGGGAAGTCGTTGATCGATTTCCAGAACACGCGCTTCAAACTGGCCGAGTGTAAGACTGAAGCTCATATCGGTCGTGTATTCATCGACAGCTGCATCGAAGCCTTTATTGCTGGAAGACTCGATGACACGGTCGCCGCCATGGCCAAGTATTGGCTAACAGATTGTGAAGGCCGCATACTCGATGAGTGCGTTCAGTTGCATGGTGGCTACGGCTACATGACGGAGTATCCAATCGCACGCATGTGGGCTGACAGCCGAGTGCACCGCATCTACGCCGGAGCGAATGAAATCATGAAGGAACTTATCGCGACATCGCTGTAATTCTCCATGGAGATGGGGAGGCTGCACAGCCATTCACTCTTGACCAGATGATTTGAGAGCTGTGCCATCGTTGCTATTAAGAATAGCGGTGTATAAGGAGACTGATATGATGCCGGCATCTACGAATGAGTTGATGACTGCTCCGGTAGAAGACACACCGAATGGTGATGCCGAGGCGAATCAGACTGACAAGCACTTCGGGGCCGCTTTTCTGACCGAGGAAGAGCGCCAGCAGATGCTGGTGACGTGGAACGACACGATGGTGGAGTATCCACAGAACCTCTGCTTGCACCAGTTGTTTGAGCAACAGGCCGAGCGTACTCCTAACCAGGTGGCGTTGGTGTTTGAGCAGCAGCGCTTGACCTACGACAATCTGAACCGGCGCGCTAACCAACTGGCGCGTCACTTGCGCGAACTGGGAGTTGGCCCCGAGGTTCCTGTTGGTCTTCTCGTTGAGCGTTCCATAGAGATGGTCGTTGGCATCCTGGGCATCCTCAAGGCTGGCGGCAGTTACGTGCCCATCGATACAACGTTCCCTCAAGAACGGATCGCGTTATTGCTAATTGATGCAAAGATCACATTACTGCTTACGCAGACGAATCTCTTACCTATGGTGCAGAGCGGTTCCATCCGCAATATCACGCTGGATACGTTCGACTGGAATCGTTCGGAAGTGCACCAGCCTCAGCCAGACGGCTTGCAAGCGGGGAATATTGCGTACGTGATTTATACGAGCGGTTCTACAGGAACTCCCAAGGGCGTATGCGTCGAGCATAGAAACATTGTTAATTACGTGTTAGGTATTGCCGAGCGACTACAGTTTAAGCCCGGCATGAATCACGCGACGGTATCGACGATCGCCGCTGATCTTGGCAACACAGTGATCTTCCCTGCCCTTGCCACAGGCGGCTGTCTCCACGTCATCTCCCACGCTTGCGCCGAAAGCCAGGCAGCCCTATCGGAATACTTCACTCGCGAGAGTATCGATGTTCTAAAGATAGTGCCCTCGCACCTGGCAGCGTTACAGACAGGACGACATCCAGAACAAGTTCTGCCGAAACGTTGCTTGATCCTGGGTGGAGAATCATCGCGGTTGGAATGGATAGAGCAACTGCGCGGGCTATCGCAATCCTGTGAAATCTACAATCACTATGGTCCTACAGAAGCGACTGTAGGTGTACTAACCTATCATGTTAGCGCGCAATTACCACAAACGCATTCAGGCACGCTCCCGCTGGGCCGGCCACTACCGAATAGCAGAATTTACATATTGGATGCAGATGGGCAGCCAGTGCCGCTCGGCGCTATGGGCGAGCTATACATTGGTGGCAACGGGGTAGCGCGGGGTTACCTTAATCGCGACGATCTGACAGCTGAGAGATTTGTTCCTGATCCATTCAGCCCGCACAAGGAAGGACGGCTGTATCGAACTGGTGACCGCGCACGATACCTTCCGAGCGGGGACATCGAGTTCTGTGGCCGTGTTGATCAGCAGGTCAAGATTCGCGGCTACAGGGTAGAACTTGGCGAGATCGAAAGCGTACTTCGGGAATTGCCTGAAATACGCGACGCCGTCGTAACTGCCTGTGATGACCAATATGGCGCTAAGCAGTTAGTTGGATATGTGGTTCCGAAGGAATCCAATCAACCGCTATGGGCCAACAAAGCGGCCTATGTATTGCCTGACGGTTCTGCGGTAGCACAGCTGAACAAAAACGAAACAGATTACATTTACAACGAAATCTTTGTCTTGCAAGCGTACCTGCGCCACGGGATAACCATTCAGGACAACGACTGTATAGTGGATGCGGGCTCCAACATAGGACTCTTTACTGTATTTGCCAACCGCCTCGCCAACAACCTGCAGGTATTCTGCTTTGAACCCAATCCTGCTGCGTTTACTTGCCTTAAGGCCAACGCTGAGGCGTGGGGTGCAAGAGTGAAGTGCTGTCCCTTTGGTCTATCGAGCGAGAATACTTCTGCTGAAATGACAGTGTTTGAGGGATTGTCACTTTTATCTGGTTTTCATGCTGACGCTGCAAAGGAACGCCACGTCGTTGCATCGTATGCGGCCAACCAACAGTCTGAATCACTCGACAGCGAACGATTTACCTCAGAGATCGACATGTTGCTCGATGAGCGTTTACGAGCCACGACACAGTCTGCTCAACTGCGAACCCTCTCCAGTGTCATGGCGGAGCAGGGCATCGAGCGAATCGATCTGCTCAAGATCAATGTTGAAAAGAGTGAGCTGGAGGTCCTGTTAGGAATCTGCGCTAATGATTGGCCTAAGATTCGCCAACTCGTGATTGAGGTTGATCAACAGGAGAAGATTGCAGACATTACCACTCTGCTGGAGCGACAAGGCTACGAGGTTCTCGTCGAACAGGACCCATTACTGAGGAACACTGACCTGTGTTATGTGTACGCTATTCGTCCGTCGACATCGGGAAGCCGACTTCTGTCCGAGCAAGCTCCAGGGTCGCACATCCGCCCTGTGCAATTAAAGCAGGAAAAGGCCTTGACACCAGGAACACTGCGTAAGCGCTTGAAAGATCGACTACCGCAATACATGGTCCCGTCTTTGTTCGTTCTGCTGGAGAAACTCCCGTTAACCCCGAATGGAAAGATCGATCGGTGGGCCCTGCCGGTTCCCTCCTCAGAAAGCATGCCGCTGGTCCATGATTCTGTGCAACCGCGCACAGACACAGAACGACAGCTTGCCTCTCTCTGGAAAGAGATCCTGAAGATCGACAACGTGAGTATCAGCGACGATTTCTTTGATCTTGGTGGACACTCCTTGCTGGCGATTAAGGCAGTGTCGCGAATACGCGATCAATTCGGCATCGACCTGCCGGCTCAAACCCTATTTGAAAACTCGACTATCGCAGCCTTGGCCGAACTTCTAACGAAGAGCCACACAGCTACTGGAACGACGTTACAAAAGATCGAGCCGCATAAGCATGTTGACCCGTCTCCATTATCATTCGCTCAACAACCACTCTGGTTCCTCTACCAGCTAAATCCCGACAGTCCTGTGTACAACATCGTGGATGTGATTCGCATGGAGGGAAACTACGATGCGCAGGCACTGAATCAAGCTGTAAAGGAGTTAGTGCGTCGGCACGATATTTTACGTACATGCTTCGGCGAGAAGAATGAACAACCAGTACAATTTGTGCTACCGGAACTTGAGTTGCGGGTGCCGGAACTGGATTGGATTTCATTGCCGGAAATGGAACGGGAACGCGCGTGGATGGACTTAGTACGAAAGGATGGCCGCGAACCCTTCAACTTGTTACAGCTTCCTTTGCTGCGCACCACCGTAGCTCACTGCAGCCCGCGGGAACACCGAATCCTGATCACAATTCACCACATCCTCGCCGACGAGTGGTCGATGGAAGTAATTCAGCGGGAGCTAATGCAACTCTACCGGGAATTTTCTCAAGGGCATCCAGCTTCCCTTCCGAAGTTGCCTATCCAGTATGCTGATTTTGCCTGCTGGCAACGGGACTGGCTTCAGGGGAAAGTGCTTCAGGAACAGCTCTCCTACTGGAAGACCGAATTGGCAGGTGCTCCTTTCGTCCTGGACCTGCCTACCGACAAGGTCCGTCCAGCCACCCAGAGTTTCTGCGGAGCAACGGAGATGTTTACACTGCCCAAGGAGTTGCTGCAACAACTGAAGCTGCTTGCTCATCAGGAACAAGTCACCCTATTTATGGCACTGGAGGCCAGCTTTGCCGCCTTGCTGCATCGCTATACGGGCCAATACGATTTTCTGATAGGAACGCCTATCTCTAATCGTACACTCAGCGAAACGGAAGCGCTGATCGGCTGCTTTTTGAACACCGTTGTATTGCGAGCAAAGTTTGATGACAATCTCAACTTTCGCTCTTTGCTGCGGCAAGTGAAGGAGAAGGCATTGGGCGCGTATGCGCATCCGGATGCTCCATTCGACCAACTGGTGGCCGAGTTGTCCCCGGAGCGGGATGCACGCCGTTCGCCTCTGTTTCAGGTAATGTTTGTCCTGCACGATGCAGGAGGAATATCACAGGTTTCCAAGGTGTCTGGCAACCGACAACTCGAGACCGGTACTTCTAAGTTCGACTTGACACTTATGCTCTCAGAGAACGGAAACAGTTTGGATGGATTGATCGAATACAGTACGGACTTGTTCGTAGCCGACACGATCAAGCGGATGTGTGACCATTACGCTACCCTACTGCAGGCACTCGTGCGCAATCCAAATCAGAGTATTGCCACAATGCCAATGCTGACCGAGGCAGAGCGTCAGCAATTGCTGGTGGCGTGGAATGACACTGCGGCGGACTATCCGAAGGACCTCTGCTTGCACCAGTTGCTGGAACAACAAGCAGAACGTGCTCCCGATCAAGTGGCGTTAGTGTTTGAGCAAAAGAGTTTAACCTACGGCGAACTGAATCGTCGCGCCAACCAACTGGCGCATCACTTGCGCGAACGGGGCGTAGGACCCGATGTCCTGGTCGGCCTTCTCGTCGAACGTTCCCTTGAAATGGTGGTTGGCATCCTTGGAATCCTCAAGGCTGGCGGCGCGTATGTACCGCTTGATCCCGCATTTCCGCAAAACCGTCTCGCTTACATGGTCGAGAACAGCAAGATGAACGTCTTGCTTACTCACTGCAGGCTTGACAAAAGTGTGTCAAATCTTCCTCCAGTCGTTGTACATCTTGATTCGGATTGGAGTGAAATCGCGCAGAACAGCACAGCGTCAAAAGGATTGCCCCACATTGGAGCAGATTGTCTCGCCTATGTGTTGTACACTTCTGGCTCGACGGGGAAGCCGAAGGGCGTAGCGATACCCCATTCCGCGATCGTGAATTTTCTTGTGTCCATGCAACACACTCCTGGCTTTAGCAAGACTGATACTTTGCTTGCCGTGACAACCCTCTCCTTTGATATAGCCGGCTTGGAGTTGCATCTTCCCTTGCTCACGGGCGGTAAGGTTGTAATCGCTAGCACTGCGGACAGCCACGATCCTCAACGGCTAATGGAACGTATACAGCAATCAGGTTGTACGGTTCTGCAAGCTACGCCGGCCACTTTTCGAGTGCTACTCCAAGCGAATTGGAACGGCGCGGCCCATCTCAAGCTTCTCTGCGGTGGAGAACCTCTTCTTCCGGATCTGGCAGGGTACCTGCTCGAACGCTGTGCCGAGCTTTGGAATATGTACGGTCCCACGGAGACCACTGTCTGGTCGACTGTCTATCGAGTGACGGACATTGAGAGTCAAATACCTATTGGCAAGCCAATAGCAAACACTCAAGTCTATGTGCTCGATAGACGCCTAAACCTCGTTCCTATTGGCGTCATCGGCGAGCTCTACATCGGTGGTGATGGATTAGCGCGCGGTTATCTGTATCGGGATGAGCTAACACGAGAACGCTTTCTTCCGAGCCCGTTCGTGCCTGAAGTAAACCTGTATCGGACCGGCGATCTGGCACGCTGGCTTTCCGATGGAAACCTGCAATGCCTGGGACGCGTAGACAATCAAGTAAAGATTCGTGGATTCCGCATTGAATTGAGCGAAATCGAGACGGTTCTTAATAGTTACGCAAACCTGGGACAAAGCGCCGTCATTGCACGTGAGGATACGTCTGGGGAGAAGAGGCTCATCGCCTATGTTGAAGGCAAAGCAAGCGTAATCCCTTCCGTCAGTGAGTTGCGTGCGCATTTGGAGAAAGAACTTCCGAGCTACATGGTTCCTACTGCATTCGTTCCCATGGAGAAATTGCCGTTGACGCCGAACGGCAAGATCGATCGCAAGTCGCTTCCGGCCCGTGTGGAAAACTTAGCAGTAGGAAATAGCTATGTTCCTCCAAACGATCCTGTCGAGCGATTGCTCGCGCACATGTGGGCGAGGATTTTGAAGGTCCCGCGTGTAGGCGTGCATGATAACTTCTTTGAACTGGGAGGCCATTCGCTGCTCGCAGTCCGTGTAGTCACTGAGGTAGAAAAACTCTGCCACATCCGCTTACCTCTCTCGACACTGTTTGAGGCACCCACCATTTCGAATCTTGCAAACGTAATTCGCAAGCACAGCTGGTCCCCATCATGGTCTTCGCTCGTCCCTATTCGTTCGAATGGATCAAGGCCCCCTCTTTTCCTTATGCACTCGCATGGTGGCAATACTCTTGAGTATCACCTCCTGGCGAATCTTCTAGAACCCGACCAACCCGTCTATACCCTGCAGGCGCGAGGTCTCGATGGCCACATTGTGATCAACTCGACGATTGAAGAGATGGCAGCAGCCTATGTTGAGGAACTGAGAACAGTTCAACCTGAGGGCCCGTATTTCGTGGGAGGCTATTGCCTCGGCGGGCTTCTGGCACTTGAAGCGGCACAACAGTTAACCGCGGCGGGAGAGAAAGTTGGATTGGTGATCCTGATCCAATCAATGCACCCGCAGTCTGGATATTTCAAACCAACTGCCACTTTATTGCATCGCTGGTGGTATCGCATAACAATGAGACTTAGTCTCGAGTTGGAATATCTGTCTTATCGAGGTCCGAGTTATTTCATTGAGCGAATCCGCTTTGATTGGAATCGTGCTCATGCCAAGGCTGCCATTCATCTCGGTCGCGTCAAGACGGACGGAAACTCTGATCTGTCGCATTTGCCCATGCACTTCATTCTTGAGATGGTCGAGAATGAGCATGTAAAGGCTCTTGCAAAGTATGAACCGCGCACCTATGGCGGCGATGTTGTTTTGTTTCGCGCCGGCAAGCAACTGCGCGGATTGATCGCCTCTGAACGTCTCGGGTGGGATAGTGTACTTTGCGGCAACATGGAACTCTGTGAGATTCCCGGTCATCGGCAGAATATGCTGCACCGACCAAATGTTCTGCGTCTTGCCAGGGAACTCAGTAACCGACTGGTGGTTGCCCAGGAAAAAGCCACTCATGAAACCACGGTGAGTACCTGATCAGCTGAGAACATTCACTAACCCAGCAATCAACGGCAATTCTCGACTCTATTGATTGATAGGCCCTTGTATGGGCGACAACCATCAGTGGAATACTTGAATCTGCGTAGGTTGAAGACAATTGCGGGCATCGGGATATCCTTCCCGATGCCCGCAAACCTTATTGACACTGGTTAAACGCGGAATTTAGACAAATCTAAAGCACCTCAAAGGTGTGATCTTTGATTACTTTCTCCACATCGCATCAAATTCACTTATCACCCTAGAGACCTCTGCCAGAGAGCGCGATCGTTTGCGTTCCTGCATTGTCTGTTAATGTCACCTTACCGTTCGTCGTTCCTTTCTTGGTTGGCTTAAAGACCACGCTGATAGTACAACTGGCCTTCGGCGCGACTGACAGAGTGCAGGTCCCTTGCCCGCCGAAAGCAAACGGCCCACTGAGGGCGAAGCCGCTGCTGAATGTCAGCGTAGAGGATCCAGTATCGGTGATGGTGACATATTCGGCGGCGCTGGTCGACCCTACCGCGGTTGATGGAAAGCTGAGTGATGTAGTCGAGAGGCCGATTGTGGTTGTGGATGATGACGTCGACGTTGATGACAAGCCTGTGCCGCTCAGGCCGACCGTCTGTGTGCCGACGTTGTCGGTCAGCATCACTGCGCCAGTCGCGGAACCTGACGTGGTGGGCTTGAAGACCACACTGATAGTGCAACTCGCCTGCGGAGCGATCGAGAGAGCGCAGGTTCCCTGTCCGCCGAAGGCAAATGGCCCGCTGATGGCGAAGCCGCTGCTGAATGTCAGAGTAGATGTTCCTAGATTGGTGACCGTTACGTACTCGATGGAACTGGTCGTACCCACCGTGGTTGAGGGAAAGCTGAGTGATGAGGGCGAAAGACTGATTGTGGCCGTTGCGGACTCGCCTGTGCCGCTCAGTCCAAGCTGCAAGACGCTGCCG
>VFSW01001151.1_pt1 | contig 39908 bp, 40 predicted proteins | sample 5358111 | NCBI WGS metagenome assembly VFSW01 (sample SAMN11554181, study PRJNA540505) | mine drainage metagenome | isolation source: sediment from site ElyBrook_90M | place: USA: Ely Copper Mine, Vershire, VT | collected 2017
GGGTCCGAAGCTCGTGGCTCATGCTCGCCAGGAACTCGCTCTTTAGCTGGTTGGCCCGCTCGACTTCCCGGTTGCGCCGCTCAAGGTTTTCGTTGAGAGAGCGGATTTGCTCCTCGGATCGCCTGCGATCGGTGATATCTCGCACGACGCACATGATTCGCAAACCGTCGTCGGTCTGAATCGGGCTGAGCTTGATGTCGACCGGAATTTCCGTTCCATCGGCCTTTCGCGCCCAAAGATCAAGATCGGAGCCCATGGGACGCTTCAGGGGGTGTTCGTGATAATACTCGCGGTGCGTGAGATGTCCTTTCCTGTACCGCTCGGGAAGGAAATCTTCCACGCGTCTGCCGGTCAACTCTGCGCGCGGGCAGCCGAAGAGCCGTTCGGCCTCCTCGTTCACGAGATGGATCGCTCCCTCCTGATCGACCTCGAGGATCGCATCAGGAGATACTTCAAAGAGCTCACGGAAGCTAGTGTCCATAAGTGCCTCGGTCCATTGATTCTCGCTACGTTCCCTCAATCGCGCGCGACTGCAACGATTCTTCGACGTCCAGGGCCAAGACAGCAACGATGAGTATCACGATTGCGCATTTCATGGACGAACTCATTTCGTAAGACGCGCCGTTTGTATTTTTCCAGTTCCCGAATTTCCCCAGGCGATCCACGTCTCACCACCGCCGTGCAGGAGCCGCGGATAACCTATGCTCGGCCTCGAACCCTGGGCAACTTGCGTTACAGCACCGGCAACACCGGCTCCGGTAACTTGACGGACGAGGAGCAGGACCCCGTCCGCGCTTTTGCCTTCCTCAAGCCAGGACACGAGCGCGCCGTCTTGATCGTCCAGTGCTGCCGAGACGTGTCCGAAAGAATTCCCGGTGCTGACGCGGATTGGCTTGCTAAACGTGGCGCCGCCATCGCTGGAAAAGACAAGCTGCGTTCGCGGATTGTCCTGCGCTTCCGTGTACCAGGCTATCGCGACTCGGTTATCCTTTGCCGCCGCAAACGCGCCGTTGACCGGGCAGGCATTGATCTCCCATTTGTCGGGATTCAGGATCTTCGACGGCAACCAGCGGCCGTTCTCAAAACGAATGGTAGCGATGTCGCGAATATCTTGCGGAGTGTGGTCGCGGTAGGCGACCAGCAGCCCCTTCGAAGTTTTCACAATACTTGTGGGACAACAGGTGCAGACATCGGGATCCAAGGTCTCTTCCTTCACTACCTTGCCGTCGCTGCTGATGACAGTCCGCTTCAAAGCGGACGGCGCATCCTCACCCTTTAGCGCCTCCAGCCAAACAAGGGAGGCTTCCCGATCGCCGCTCGCAACCATGGAAACCAAAGCATGCTGAACCGGACTGCGGTCCTGATGCGCCATGACGGGCGGTGTCCATTGAATGCCGTCCTTCGACGCCGAGACATAGATATCCTCGGCCTCGCTCGATGCGGGCGGTATCTCGACCCATTCCGCCAGCAATGATCCGCCGGCAAAGGAAATCACGGACGGAGACTCCGCAGGCTGACGGAAAAGGTGACGATTTGTGGCGATCGTGCGCGGTTCGGACCACTGCGCGCCGCGGCGAATCGCATAACGCAGCGTGTGGGAGCCATCCTTTGAGACTTCGATCCAGCTCAGTAGCGGGCTCCCGTCCTGAGCCGTGCCCCAGTGCGCTTGCAAGCTGGTTGCGCCGGAGGGATTTGCAATCGGCTCTATCTTGAGAGTCCGTGGAAGTCCCGGCACTGCCGATACTCCCAAAAGACATGCTGTAACCAGGTAAGATTCTAATCGCTTCATTTCGATCTCCTAATTCCTGTCCGGGCCGAGGCGATCCTTCAACTGACCGCCTCCGGGTAGACGCGAATCGCGACGCTCTGCCCTACTTCGTCGCGGCTGGCTTCGCTGCGGTTGCCGCCCCAATCTCTACGCTATGGGCAACCAACTTCTCGTTGACCTCCATGGCGTGGATGACGATCTTGTCTCCAACCTTGATATCCGTCTTCTGGATCGGCTGCTTGGCGCGCTCGTACGTGGTCATCTTCGCGTCAAAGCCGACTTCAACGGTCTTTCCAGCCGTTGTCTTCACCGTGACGGATGTATCCGAAATCTTGGTCACCGTGCCGGTCACGTGCTCTTCGCCGCCGTGAGCGGCGGCGATGGTTGGTAGGAGCGCAAGGGACACGATCGCGAGAAGCGCGACCTGTATCTTGAGCTTAGTGGTGTTCATGCTGTGCGTGTTCATGTGATTGGTCTCCATTCTTTGTTTGTCCAACTGCTTGACTTCCATTCAAGAACTCTCTTTCTTCCTGTTCTTCTCTCAGTTCGTCCGGACTCTTCGGATTCAGCTCCTTCATTTGCCGCTCTTCATCGGCTGTAAGCTTTGGCAGGTGGCGAATGAAGCGGACCAGCTTCCAGGAATCCTGCTCATCGCGGCTCGTGCCGCTTCCCCAGGAAGGCATCCCTGTCAGGCGAATGCCGTTTTGGATTATGTAGAACAGGTCCGCGTCGGTCAGGTTTTGCGTGCCTGCTTGCCGCATGTCGGGCGCAGGCGGATACATGTGTTTCCCCATCTCGGCATCTCCGCTGCCATTGTTCGAATGACAGGCAGCGCAATGGTCGGCCCAATGCGCGCGCGCCTCAGCCAGAACCTCCGCCGAATCCGCTATCGGATTTGCGCGCTCGCGAGCATTTGCGGGCATCGCCATTGCACGCGCTTGTCGCGCGGCTAAACTTTCAAGAATACTTGGCTGCGTCCGGGTGCTGAAACTGTTTGCGCCCGTTTTCAGAAAAATGAGGCCGCCGAGGGCGACGATTGCGATCAGCGCGAGTGCTCCCGCCAGGAACCAAACTAATCTCTGCATAGTCGCATCCCTTTCATTTCGGTTCGCTATTGAACAGCCGTCGCACGCGGTACGGAAGATCCCGTTCCGCCCGTCATCGAGGGACTCGCGGGTTGGGAAAGTCCGTCCATCAGCCCAAAGCCGCGAATTAAAAGCGAATTCTCCCAAGCGTTTTCGAGCGCCTGGATGTAATCGGCCTCCAACTGGAATAGCGTTCGCTGCGAGATCAATACTTGCGGGTAAGCTGCCGCCATTTTTTGGTAGTTCGTCTGGTAAAGCCTGTAAGCCTCTTCCGCTCGCGGCAGCATCTCAGTTTTGTACTGCTGGACGGTTACGCGGGCGGCATCGTAGTCGCGGAACATGCTCGCCAAATCGCGCTGCAGTTGCAGCTTTACCCGTTCCAGTTCCTGCTTCGCGCTCTCGACCTCGCCTTTCGCGGCGGCTATGTTTCCCTGGTTCCGATTGAAGATCGGCAGTTGCACGCCGATCTGCGCTCCTCCCATCACTCCGGTCGCGCGCGAAGGGTTCGTTTCCATGAGCGGGGTGAAATCATTCACAAGAATTCCTGTTACCTGCAAATCCGGAATGACGGCCTTCCGCGCCTGGGTCAGCAAGGCTTCCCCTCGGTCGATCGCTTGCTGCGCCAGCTTCACTTCCGGGCTTTCTCGCAGTGTAGTCGCGATCCATTCTTCATAACTGAGCTCGGGGATGGCCTCCAGATCGCCTTCCAGTCGCGCGAGCGGCAGGGCCGGTTTTCCGGCCACGGCGGCCAGCATTCTCCAGGAGGCTTGCAGATTTTGCTGCGCGACCCGGAGGCTCACGTTCGTTTGTTGCTGCTCAACCTCAGCCTGAAGGATGTCCGGGCGATCCGATTGACCGACATTGCCGAGTTGCCGGGACGTCTGCGTCGCGTCGGCGGCAAGCTTCGCCAGATTCTGCCTGACCTCCACCAATCTCTGTGCGCCAAGAACCTGGTAGAACGAAACCCTGACATTATTCAGAATGCGTTGACGCTGAACCTGGCCGCTCGTCTCGACTTCGTTTGCTTGCAGCTCCGCCACGCGGCGGGCGGCGCGAAGCTTGCCTCCGGTGACGATAGTCTGGCTGATGAATCCGCCTTGTTTACCGCCTCGCGAGAACCCGCCTCGAATCTCATCTCCGTAATAGCCGACCGTGGGATTAGGATAGAGCCCGGCCTGTCTGGCGAGTCCGGCCGCGACACGCATGTTGGCCTGCACCTGAGCCACGGTCGGGTTGCTTGCCAAGGCCATCTGCTCCAGGTCCTCCAGCCGCAGGCCGCCTTGGGTCGTCGCACCTGGCGCCGCGCCGGCGTTCCCCGCCGGGACCACTTGCACGTCGTGCAACGTGAAATCGCCATCATAGACTTTCGCGGTAATCTGATCTCCGACTTTCACGCGATTGAATACGGCGTCGTTGTCGACGGCGAAACCCATCGTCATCTCGCCCATCCACCCCTCGATCGGTTCGCTATGGACGGTCAGCTGCTTTGTGGCCGTATTCACCTGCTCGACTTTGCCGCGAAAGTTGAACGCCTTCTTGTCGCTTTGTTGCGCGTAGGCGGAGAGAACGAACAAGCCCAGCAGCAAGGCTGGCGCCGGACATCGGCAAATCCGCGATAGTTTGTTCAACGCAGCGGGCAACGCCTTCGGTTCATCGGTAATACTGCCTGTGCGTTTCACTTGGCGTTGATCTCCTGTTGCTGTCGCTCACGCTCCTTGGCCTTGAGGCCCATGATCTTTTCGTATTGCTCGGGGGGCAGCACCCGAACCAGGGTCATCATGCCGCCGATGAATCCGCTCCAGCCCGCCGGCAGCCCATAGGTTTCGGGTTTATCTACCTCTTTGTCCATCGCCATCATGGAGCCCTCCATGAAAGCATCCTGCGGGAAAAGTGGAATCTGGTTCGCGTTCTTCGGCACATCGGGCATGTTCATTCCCGGCATTTTCGAATGATCCATTCCCGGCATGTTGGCCATGGCTTTATCGGCCTCGCTCTGAGATAGCGGACCATTGGAGCGCGGCATGTCGTTTGTGGACCCGACGCCAAGCCCGCGCCCGAGGCTCGGAGCCTTGTTGTCCGCCGTGGCGTGACCACCCCGCAGCATTCCCATCGCTTCCTCCATGCTTGCCCCGCCCTGCATTCCCTGCCCGAGGCGGGTCATCGGACCTACGTTTGAGGACATCTGGTTCATCATGTGGTGGGGAAGATGGCAATGGAACATCCAGTCACCCAGGCGATTCGCAACGAATTCAATGTCACGCGCCTGCGCGACGCCGACTAGCGTCGTGTTGCCGCGATGCCAAAGGGTCTCTGGCTGCCTTGCCCCCTCGCGCCCCGTTTCCCAAAAGGTGAATCCGTGAAGGTGAATCGGATGGTGGTCCATGCCGAGATTGATGATCCGGATGCGGACGCGCTCACCGTGCCTTATGACCAGAGGCGTTGATGCCGGGCCTGCCTTGCCATTGAACGTAAGCCAGTTGAACTCCATGTTCATGCTGTTGGGGATCGTGCTATTCGGAAGCACCGCATATTCCTGCAGCGCGATCAGGTAATCCTTATCGACTCGCGGAGCATAGGGCGTCTTCGGGTGGATGATGAAGCCCCCGAGCATTCCAACCATTTCCTGCATCGCCATGTGGGAGTGGTAAAAGAAGGTCCCGTTCTGGTGCAGTTCGAACTCGTATACGAAGCGTTCACCGGGCATCACCGGTTTCTGGCCGATGCCGGGAACACCATCCATCTCGATGGGAATTTCGAGGCCGTGCCAGTGAATGCCAGTAGGCTCCGGCAGATGGTTGTCGAAAACGATGCGAACGCGATCTCCCTCGTTTGCCTGGATGGTCGGTCCGGGGGCGCTCCCGTTGAAGCCCCAGAGATCGAAAGTGCGACCTGGGATAATCACCTGCTTCACCGGCTCGGCAACCAGGTTGAAGACTTTAACACCGTTGTCCTCCGTGGATGGCAAGTCGGCGATATCCGGGGTCAGGACCGGTTGAGTTGCTGCAGGCCCGGACCGTATCTGCTGCGCTCTCGCTGCTCCTGCAACCGCTGCGACGCCAGCACCCAGTCCAAGGACACTTCTGAAAAAGCTCCGCCGAGGATTCATGATATTTCTCCTTCACTGAACTAGCTAGCCTGTGTTTCAGCGTCGCCTAGGGATGCTCCGGCGCGCACGCCCGATCAAGAGGTATGGGGGCCGGACCCGGAAAGGAGACGCAGAACGAACTAAACCGACAAGTTGAAAGGAGAGAGCCTAGATACGCAGAACAGAAATGGCGGAACGGACTTGGTCACCGGGCGGCGAGCCGGTATCTGGCTCTGAAAGAAGCAGCGGCTCCGCCTCTGAGGCTGCCGTGAGCAGTGCCAGAATCGGCACGGCCGACTCCACCGTTAGCTTCGCGATGCCAGATTCTGGACCAATGAGTTCGGGATGCTGATGGTGGCAACCGTAATCGTCTTCAGGCGCAGACTTGTGGTGGTGACACCCGTTGGACGGAGTCTGAGCAGACGTGCAAGCCGCCAAGGTGCATGCGTTGTAACACTGGGCGTTTGCAAGAAGCGCAGCCACAGCGATAAAGCTCAATGCTCGACTCCAGATGGAAAACATGCCCTTATTTTAGGCTAGCAAATGCTATCGAGAGGCGCAAGTTGGTGTCGCATTCGGTAGATCGGCGGGCCTCAATGCCGCCAAGCAGCCGGAGATGAGGGGTGTGGTCCTGGATCGTCGGCCAACTCCGGTTGCGTCTTAACGTACCGTGCTCTCCACGCGATGACCAAAGCCACCATGACTAACAATGCCGCGGTCAAAAAGTATGGAGCGTTCATCTGCCAGGCGAATAGCGCCCCACCCAATATCGGACCGCCAGTCTGACCGAGGCTATTTGCCGCACTTTGGGTGCCGAGCGCTGTGCCAACACGCTGGCTTCCACCGCTTTTGGAGATTAGAGCCGCGAGATTCGGAGAGATAATCGCTGTTCCCAAAGCGATCAGCCCGACCACAGCAAATACCGAGAATTTTGTATGCGCCACAGCCAGAAGTGCAAGACTCGTCCCAATCAAGCCGAAGCCCGCGGCTATCTGGGAGATCTCTCTGATGCGTCCCGCGAGGAAACCGACCGCCCCAATTTGAAAGACGGTCATCACCAGTCCGCACACGATGAAGACCGCTCCCACTTCCGCTGGCCCGTAGTCGAACTTCGCTTGTGCATAGAGCGGGAACGTTGACTCAAAGATCGCGAGTGCGAATTGAGCAACTAGCGCCATGCCGAGGAGCGGGGCCAGGATTCGCGCTAGCCTTCGCCAATCTGTCTCTTGCTCCGCTGCGGGCGGTGCATGTGCGGTCAGTGACTCCGGCAGCCACCATATCGCGGCGAAAAGCGCGAGCAGCCCCAGAACAGCCGCTGCAAAGAACGGGATCGAGAAGCTATCAAGCGTGAAGCACGAAAATCGAACTGTAAAATGAAGGTCCCTGCGAGCCAATATTCCTCCGAGCCCTGGACCCACGACAAAGCCGAGGCTTGTCGCCGTGCCTAGCGCCGCCATCCCCCGGGAGCGCTCTTGATCCGTCGTCATATCGGCGACGTAAGATGCCGCGACCGGCAATGCCGCCGACGACAAAATGCCACCGAGAATGCGCGCCACGTAGAGCAGCCAAAGCGACGTGGCAAGACCGAACAGGACCTGCGCAACAGCGTAGCCGGCAATTCCAATCAGCAGCAGCGGTCTTCTTCCCGTTCGATCCGACCAGCGCCCCCACACCGGGGCGAAGAAAAGTTGACCGAGCGCAAACACCGCGGTTATCAAGCCGACGTGCATTGCTACAGCCTGGCGCGAAGCGCCGCTTCCCAGCGCTAGCCGCTCGACGTAAAACGGAAGCACCGGCTGCGTAATGCCCAAGCCGATCATCACGACAAACAGACACCCGAGGAGTACGAATAAGTGCTTATTGATCACCGCGCTGATCTCCTCGACCGCCCGGGAGAGAGAGGTGTAGACGAGGACGAACACGGGCGGCTCACAACCAACCTCCGCCAAAACCCGCCCGACGCAAGCCGTTGGCGATGTATCGGCAGTTTCGCATCAATTGCCACAACAATCCGGTCCGATAGTTCTCGATCATCAGAATGATCGGCCCCTGATTAAGCCCGTAATGCCACGGCGACACCCAGCCGTGCGGGTGGCGGAACTTCCCCGGATACGTCGGGTTGAAAGACGCTTTGAAGCCGTACGGGTTCATCTCGGTCAATTTAGCCTGGTGAATACAATAGTCGAGCGCGGGCAACACGATCTCGGGCGCGAACGGGAGCGACGCCACGATTGCCCACGGTGCGATGGTTCCGTCGTCGGGTCCGTACGGCACACCACGTCCGACGTAATTGAAGAATTGGCGCTCAATACCATTCACTGCGATAATTTCGGGGCCGGGGCCGTCGCTTGCGGTAATGCCCCAGCAATGACGGCCGTAGCCCTCGAACTTGAGTGGGTTGTTGATCGCATGTTGTTGTTGCACATAAGTAGCGCGGCGGCTGTTCTCGAGATAGTCGATGCCTTTGTCGCGCATGAAAGCGTCCTGGAGACCACGAAAGTCGATCCACACATGCGAGAGCTGGTGCGTGAACAATGGTCCGGCGTAAAGGTACTCTTGTCCGTAACAGCGCTTCCACTGGTAAGTAGAAGTCCACGCCGCGTAGCTATTCTCGGGTAGCGGATAAGTGGGCGAGCCTAGCCCCAGGATGTACAACAGCAAAGCCTCGTCGTAACCTTCCCAACGGTACTTGAGAAAACCGCTTTCGGGCTTCCAGCCGTGCGTGACCGTTGCGCCCTTGTCTTGCGCCCACTGCCAATCTGCGCGTCGATAGAGCGCGTCAGCAAGCATGCGGATTTCATGTTCGTCCGGAGTGTCGGCCGCAAAATACATTCCTGCCGTCAACGCGCCCGCCAGCAGAAAAGCACTGTCTACCGTGGACAGCTCGCATTGCCAGGCGCGCAGGCCCGTCTGCATATCGAGAAAATGATAGTAAAAGCCCTGGTAGCCGGTCGTGTCGGGTTCGGGGCCTTGCGGGCTGTTCCAGAAGAAACGCAGCGTCATCAGCGTTCGTTCTACGGCCGCGGCGCGGGGCATAAATCTGCGCTCGACAGCCACCGGGTAAGATGCCAACGCGAGACCAGTGGCGGCAATACTGGCAGGCCAATCTGTTTCGGTCTTGTCGACCACCAGCCCGTTGGCTGAATTCACCTCGTGCAAAAAGTATCTGAATGATACGTATTGAAGTTTCTCCAACTCGGCATCGACCGTCAGTTCCTTGCTCTTCATGGTTTCTACCCTGGTCTGCGATGCGTGATAAATGCGCTATACCGGCCGCGACCTCCAGTGCGCTACGACCTCGCCAAACCGTGAACCCTGACTGTGTCGCAGCCGCCTCCCGTCTTGCCCCACGGTCGCCGGTCGTGTAGTAGCCGACCACCCGCCAACCGTGTGGCCGCCTTCGTTCTCCCCCCTAGTTATTTCTTCACATTCATCACTTTCACTGGCGTGCTCCTTCATCATTGCTTCTTACTTACTTCGCTCGTTGCTGGCGCGCTGGGCGTCCCTGGCGCCGCGTTCTTACCGGGCTGACGGATGCCTGCCAGCTTGGTGCGCTTCAGCATCAGTGCATTTATCGCCACGATTAGAGTACTGCCGGACATCGACAGCGCTGCGACCTCCGGACTGAGTACGAATGGGTACAAGACCCCCGCAGCAAGCGGGAACGCGATGACGTTGTAGCCAACCGCCCACCAGAGATTCTGGTGCATCTTGCGCAATGTCGCATGGGACAGCTCGATTGCGCCGACAACGTCATAAGGGTCGCTCTTCATCAACACCACATCGGCGCTTTCCATCGCAACGTCGGTCCCTGCGCCAATGGCAAATCCCACATCCGCCTGGGTCAGTGCTGGCGCGTCGTTGACACCATCGCCGACCATCCCGACTTTCTTCCCCTCAGCCTGCAGCGCCTTGAGCTTCTCGGCCTTCTGCGCGGGAAGCACGTCGGCCAACACGCGGTCGATGCCGAGATCGGCGGCAATGCGCTTGGCTGTCGCCGCGTTGTCACCCGTCAGCATCACGACTTCGATGCCACGTTCGCGCAGCTTTGCTATGGCAGACTTGGAGGTGGGTCGCGCGGCATCGCCGATAGCAATTAGGCCAATCACGCGATCCGATTGCGACACATGGACCACGGTGCGGCCGTCCGCCTGCAGGCGACTGGCCTCGGCCTCCAGGGGACCGAGCGCGAGCTTTTGCGTATCCATCAATAGGCGGTTGCCTAGGAACACAGTTCCGCTGGCCGTCTCGGCACGCGCACCCATGCCGTCGAGGCTCTGGAATCCTGTCGGTGAGGGGACCGAGAGGTTCGCCGCCCGGCGCAGGATTGCCTGGGCCAGCGGATGGGCGGACCCCTGCTCGACGGCTGCGGCGGCGGTGAGCACCACGTCCTCGGTGACTCCGTCTGCCGTCACGATCTCCACCACCTCCGGCTGGCCGACGGTGAGCGTCCCAGTTTTGTCGAAAACGATGACGTTAAGCTTCGTGGCGTCCTCCAGCGCGGAGGCGTTCTTGAACAGAATTCCATTCATGGCGCCCAAGCTGGTACTCACCATGACCGCCATCGGCGTCGCGAGGCCCAGCGCATCCGGGCAGGCGATCACAAAGACGGTGATGGTTAGAGTCAACGCGAACAGCAGTGGCTGTCCGATCCAAAAGAACCACACCGCGAAAGTCGCAATACCGCTCACAATGGCGGCAATCACCAGCCATTGCGCCGCCTTGTCCGCCAGGAGTTGCGCCGGAGCTTTGGAGTTCTGCGCATCCTGGACCAGCTTCACGATCTGCGCCAGCGCCGAGTCCGCCCCGACCTTCGTGGCCTTATAGCGAAAACTGCCGCTTTTGTTGATGGTCGCACCGACAACTGTGGTTCCCGGCCCTTTGTGGACCGGCATCGATTCGCCGGTGAGCATGGACTCATCGACTTCGGATTCGCCGCTCTCCACCGTGCCGTCGACCGGAATCTTGCCGCCTGGGCGCATCACGACGATCTCGCCCGCCACCACCTCCGCGGTCGGGACCTCTGTCTCTACGCCGTTGCGGAGAACCGAAGCCTTCGCTGGCGTGAGTTTCATTAGCGCCTGGATTGCGGATGAGGCCCCCGCACGAGCTCGCATTTCCAGCCAGTGGCCAAGCAGGACGAAGACCAGCAGCATGGCTACGGCTTCAAAGAACTGGCCGCCCCCCTTGAAGAAGAACGTGGTACCGACACTAAAGAGGTACCCGGTGCCGACGCTCAACACGACCAGCATTGCCATGCCCAGGGTCCCGGTCTTGAGCGCACGCCAGGCGGAGACGAAAAACGGCCAGCTCGGATAGAGAATAGCAGCGCTTGCGAAGAAAAACAGCCACAGGTTGAGTTGCAGCCCGAAGGGCGGTGTCGGCGGCTTGAAGAAGCCTCCCATCGGTGCATAAATGAAGATCGGAATGGTGAAGATCAGGCAAATCCAGAAGCGGTTGCGTATGTCGCGCACCATCGCCGGCAGGTCCGTGCCGCCATGGCCCATCTCATGCGCCATATCCGCCGACATAGTGGGCTGGGCACCCGACGCAGCGTGACCCTCGTGGCCCTTTTCTGCGGGAGCCGCCTGCGGGGCGGCGGCCGACGGGATTGTGGACGCTTCCGGCGCCGCGGGTACGGGCGCTGGAGGCTCCGCGGCCGGTGCAGTGTGGTCCTCGTGATCATTGACAGCGGGAGTGGCGGGCGTAGGAGCGGAGGCAGGGGTGGCTGGTGCGACCGGCGGAGTTTTCCCGGTAACGGGTGCGGGGATTGGAGGCTGCGCGTCGGTTGCTGTGTGGCTCTCGTGACCGTCGCCCGCCAAAGTGGCGGCGGGCGCGGCGGACTCATACCCACGTTGGCGTACAGCCGACTTGATATCGGCGACATCGAGCCGGGTTTCGTCGTAGCGCACTGTTGCGCTTTTCGCTGCGTAATTTACCGTGACGCTTTCGACACCCGGCACCTCGCCGATCCGCGTTTCCACTCCCTCCACGCTCAGGACCGACAGCATCTCATGCACTTCAATAACGCTCGTTTTCATCACGCCTCCTTAGTGGTCTTCTACTCGAAATGTCCTGTTACATCGCCGATCATGTCGAAAGGCCACCACTTTCCTGGCCTTGAGGTGTCGCATGCGAGACACGTTGCGGATACGCACGGGATCATCGCCTCACCTTTTGTCGAACATAGAGCAGTTGGCCCGGCAGATGAAGCAATCCACTAGTTTCGTTTAGGCATTTTATGTGTGACGGAACACTCCGCATCGCCCGGTCTTTCTTCGCTAACCATTTCGCACACTGCCGAGGGGGTCGATGCACCGGCACGCCAAATCCATCCCACCGGGAGAAAGCGATCTGTCTGGTTTGCGATTTCTTCCATTGGCTGGAAGGACACTTCCAAACCAGTTTCCACCTGCACGACTTCGTCGGGAAGTGACTGGAATTGTCCAGTGCGTTCGTCGTGAATGTGCGGCATGAAGATGCCGAGTTGGTATTTAGATAGTCTGCGAAGCATCTCCTGGACCTCTGGAAGATGGATTGCTTCCTGGGCAGTCCTCAACCCTTCTGGCAAACCAGAATCGCTTCTTTGTGAAACATTCGCGTTCGTCATGATGTTCTCCTGTTTAGATTTAAATTGACCCATTTCCAAGTGGCTGGGTCAGTGGCCAAGTGCATTTGCTTTGAAGGCAGCACCCACCTCGTTAGAACAACCTCGCAAAACGAGCGACGTTCTAGCTTTTGTCTTTGTCATGCTGTTCGTGGCCCGCAGGCGCGGCCGCAGGGGCGGGGGCTGATTTCGGCGCAACGGGCGCGGGTGCTGATGCGGCGTCCGCCGCGGCCGGGGAAGGTTTCGGCGTGGTTGGCGGCGGGGCGTCCGGCAAAACTTTGTCTTGTTTTAGTGCGGCACCTGCGGAAGCTTCGCCCGCCGTGGCGGGTACGACCCGAGCAGCTTTAGACCCAGCGGGCGCGGCGATTGCCGACGGAGTCATGGGTGCTGTGTGGCCTTCATGGCCATCGCCTGTCGGGGCGGCGGGTACGGGGGACTCGTACCCGCGTTGGCGCACGGCCGACTTGATATCGGGGATTTCGAGCCGGGTTTCGTCGTAGCGCACTGTGGCGCTTCCCGTAGCGTAATTTAATGTAACGCTTTCGACGCCCGGCACCTCGCCAATCCGATTCTCCACTTCGTCAACGCTCCATACCGACAACATATCATGCACTTCAATAACGCTCGTTTTCATCGTGCCTCCTTAGTGAGTTTCCTAGCTAAAACGTGGCCGGGCCAGTAGTAACCGCATTCAGCGATAAGACCTCTGATGTCATCCGGCGCGGCCCGCGTTCGTCATCCGCGATGGCCGGCGTGCCGCGCAGGAAGTTGGCGTCCACCTTCACCACGCTGTCCCGGTGCTTGATCTGCTTCTCGACGCTCGCATTGTCAAAGATGGACATTTTTTCGTTGATTTGTACCGGAAGATCTTTCACGATCTGCTCACTCCTTCGTTTCGGGTGCGCGCGACTTGCGGCTCGCGCGGATGCCAGCGAAAGTCACAGCGCTCCGCACCCGAAGCGATCGTGCCTTTTCGCTCCAACTGCCCGCCCCATGTTTCCGCCAGCGGAAAGTCGAGCCGGCAAAACGTCTGAACGCAAAGTTCAGATGCGTTTTGGCTGGCGAAAAATTCGGCGACCGGGCACTTCACGCAATCGAAGGCGATTGTGCCGTCCACGCTTGGAACGTCGCGCCATTCGTAACTCGGAGAGCCGAACGGGAAGCTGCGGAACATATCCGTCGCAAGCTTGAGGCGCTTCCGCGGATCCCGAGTAAACGCACTGGCGATGAGTAATGGTGGCTCGCCCATCTGTCGATAAACCCTCCAGACGATGTCGGAGATCAGCCGATGTGATTCGGCGGTGGCGACGCCATGCCGAAGCAGCGTCTCGTGCATTGCTAGAATCAAGACCGCTGCATGGGTGGTGAACACCGCGCCCAGAGTGGGCTGGACAGCCACCGAAGGCTCGAGTTCGTAATAGCGATCCCAGGTCTGCTTCATGACATCTCTTACCGACCCGGCAAGTGGCGTCGTCTTCAATACGACCTCGGCATGGTTCTCAAGCAACGACTGCCAAAATCCGCCATCTTCCAATGCGCGCCGGACCGTTATCTCCAGCTGATCGCGGAGTTCGCTGAAGATGTCCACGGTCGTCTCCCAGTCCCAGCTCTCGTCGAGAGACTCCGGCGGCAGCATCTCTCCGAGAAGGAGGAGTTCGGGGACCAGTTGAGACGCGCGCCGCTTGAGAAGCTCAAGCGACCCGGCGCGAGCGGCATACTCACGCGCGACGAAAGGACGAGCAAGTTGTTCGAACCTTGCGTTCGGAGCAAGCACGAAAATGAGCGTCTCGGCCGTCGTGAGCGCTTTGGCATGCAGCATCGCTTCGCTGGGAAAGACGAACCCGTATTCGTAGCCCGCCTTCATCATATTGAGGTATACTTTCGAAAAGCTCATCTCGCTCAGCGGAGACGTATAGAACTTTTCGGCGAGCGTCGTAAAGCGCGCAAGAAAGGCCTCTTCATTCGCGCCCGGCAACATCCGCGTTAGAGCCTTGAAATGGTGAAAGGCCCGGCGCGTCTGGCGCTGAACCACAGCGAACCAATAGAGTATGGATCGATCCCTTTGTTGCCGCGTCAGCTCACCATACATGCCGAAGTCAAGCAGGGTGAAGGTCCCATCTATGTGAAAAACTATATTCCCCGGATGAAGGTCGGCATGAAAGAGCCCATCGGAGACGAACATCTGCAACAGGACGTCGACGAGAAGAGTGACGAGTCGCTGTTTTGCGTTCGTATCGAGCGACTTGGCGGCCTCATGGAGGCGCAATCCCTCCACCCAACCCATGGTGAGCACGCGCTGCCTGGTGTGGCTCCAATAAACGGTGGGAAACTTGACGTCGAGGCGGCCCCGAAAATTGGCGCGAAAGCGGTCGATGACCCGCCCCTCCTGAGAAAAATCCAGCTCTTGGAGTGTGTAGCGCTGGAACTCGGAGAAGAACGCGCGGAGATTCGTCCGCTGCAGGCGCCGCGGAACCAGGCGATTAAGCAATTCTAGCCCGGCTTCCATGGCGTCCAAGTCGCGGCAAACCAGCCGCTCGAGATCGGGCCTCTGGACCTTTACGGCCACGACTGTTCCGTCCCGCAGCGTCGCCCGGTGGACCTGCGCGAGCGACGCCGCGGCGACCGGCTTCTGCTCAAATGTAGTAAATAGCTCTTCGACAGGCTTGCCAAGCTGGCTCTCAATGGTGGAGCGGATTGCGTCGCCTGGAACCTCCGGCCCGTTCTCTTGAAGGCTCGAAAGCGCGTTGACATAGGCCTCCGGCATCAGCTCTGGTCGCGTACTCAGCATCTGGCCCAGCTTGACGAAAGCGGGGCCAAGCGCCACCAAACGCGCGACGAACCGGGCTGGTGCTTTGTCATTTGCGCCGCCGCGGACAAACCGGCGCAGAGCGCGGCATTCCGGCAGCAACACCCACACTACATAGATCAGACGTAACAAGTTTCGCATTGGGCTTGGCTGGGCCTGAAACATACGGCGATTGATCTGCTTCTTGACACCTGCATCGTCAAAAATGGACATCATCCCGTCGATTTGAACTGTCGTCTCTTTCATGATCTGCGCACCGACTCTTTAGGACGGCTCATTTTCCAATAATTCTTTAGATTCGAGAAGATGCTGCCGGTGCTCTTCGTTCACAACCGGGTAGCTCAATTTCAGTGACTTGAGTTTTTCGATAATCACGTCGGCGACAACCGCGCGCGTGAACCATTTGTTGTCGGCAGGAATGATGTACCACGGCGCCCATTCTGTACTGGTGTGATTAAACGTGTCCTCGAACGCGTTCATGTAATCGTCCCAATAGCCCCGCTCTTTAGCAACGGCAACGGAAAACTTCCAGTTCTTGTTCGGAGTATTGACGCGCGCGAGTAAGCGACGCTTCTGCTCTCCCTTCGAGAGGTTGAGGAAGAATTTCAGGACGACGGTCCCGTTCCTGACAAGATACTTCTCAAAATCATTGATTTCGTCAAAGCGATGCTTCCAGATTGCCTTGCCCTTCGCTTCGGGCGACAGTTTTTGCAAATCCAGAATCTCGTGGTGGACGCGGACGACCAGCACCTCTTCGTAGTACGAGCGGTTGAAAATGCCGATCCCGCCGCGCTCCGGCAGAGCTTTCATGCTCCGCCAGAGAAAATCGTGATCAAGCTCTTCCGCGGATGGCGCTTTAAAGGAATGGACTTGCGTGCCCTGCGGATTGACCCCCGACATCACATGGCGGATCGTGCCGTCTTTACCGGCGGTGTCCATCGCCTGCAGTATCATCAGCAACGCATAAGTGTTCTGAGCGTAGAGCACGTCTTGGTATTTCGCGAGACGGTTAACGTCTTTCTGCAATTTTGCGGAAGCTTCTTCCTCGGTCTTGTAAGCGCCCGTGAAGCCTGGATCGTAGTCCTTTAGGCGAATCTTTTTGTCGGGCGGAACAATAAAGTGATCGTGATTCATCGCTGCACTTCTTTCGAGTGATGAGAGTTAGTTGGAGTTTCTTTTGTCTTCATCTCCCTGCTCCTATAAGCCGACTTGAGATCCACAGCCATCGCGGAGAAGCATTCCGCATTTCCTGCAAGACACCCGGCTGCGCGTCATCCTACTCCCTGGTCCGTTAGGGTGCCGCGGGCAATGTGTGGAAAAGTAGGCCCCATCGGAAATCCCCCGAAATCTCTGAATCTCAGGTGAAGATAGATGAGAAGACTCAGGATTGCCGCGAGGAAGCACCAAATCGAGAAGAAGGCCATGACATGAATGAGGTATGCCGCGATGAAGGACAACAACGCCAACACGCCAAAGAGCTTTACGAACCCGTGACTCGAGAAGAAGCAACTGACACATGTCGCTGCAAGGTATAGCAGCATCACCGGAATCAGATAGAAATGTGGCGACGCGTAAACGATGTTGCTGCCGACGACTTCAGCGACCACTGGGCGGGTCACGATGAAATAGAGCAGATAGAGACTCACCGCTACCCCCACACTTTCGAACGCGAAGATCGCCTTCTTGCGCCAGCGGACTGCTTCCATGACGCCCATGGCGAGCGGCACGTACATCGGCCACAGCACGTGCAAGAAAATCGAATACAAGTACGTCATCGTCTGCTTGAGGAGGGGTGCGTTATGGCTGAATGTCAGCCAGATGACGCCTTCGGTCTACTGCTGAATCCCGAACAGTAGCGGAATCATCGCGAAGGGCAGCTCGGATCTTGCCTCTGCTCTTTTCACCGTCGCGACGCCGATCGCACACAGTGAAGTACCGGCGATGAAACTGGCCGAAGCTGAAAAACACATTCAAGACTCTCCTTTCGTTGTACTCCGTCCCGCCGAGACCAACCGATTTCCCTCAGGACGGGCCAAACGGTACGACTGGACTACACTGCCCTATTACTTCGCCGGGTTCCGTCATTGGGCTTGTCGCAATCAGCCAATCCGGATATATCGCTCTCCACTAAAGCCATACGGTGGTGAACCTCGGTTGTGGAACAAAACTCGATTTCTCTCTCTTGCAGGAGCGAGTAGATCCGCGCCGAAGAATAGTCGGAGTGGACCTGCGATAGAGCAAGCTGGGCTGACAGGGCCGCGGTTATCGAGTACGACGCATCTATCAGACGCCGTGCCGCCGTACGAACCCTCAGTCATCTTGCGTTCTCTGGGTCGGCGGCGAGGACTCGGAGACGCGAATCAAGGGGTTGCCGCCATGTGACGTGCTCGTAAACGCAACTCCAATACATACCGAAACTAAAACCGAAGAGCAGTTCCTCCAGCGGCAGCCCCGCAGGGCGCCAGGCGATCAGACCGCCGAGGTTCCACACCGCTTCGATGTAGCCAGGCCACACATATTTCAGGCCGAGCAAGAAGACCGCGTACAGCGCAAGGAACACTAGCCCACCGACGAGCGTGTTACGCCACAGATCGGGTCTGCACAGGCCACTTGCCAAAGCGCCTGTGAACAGCGCAGCAATACCTGCATAAATCGGGTTCCATGGCAGCATCAGCAACACGCCAAATGCGAAGAAAGGGCTCGCAAGCGCGACGCTGTGCCAGCGAAGCTGGTGAGAGCCGCGAACTTGAGCTGCCATTACATTTTCCGAAGCCGGTGCCAAGACCCGGTAGCCCGCCGCAGCCAACCCCCCGGTGGAAAAGCAGAAAATGAGGCTTTCGATGTCGAAGCCGGTGCGATGCGCGAGATCGAACAAGCTCGGCGGATTCCAGTATGCGGGCACGAACAAAGGCTCGGTCAAACCAAACGATGCCGTCAGCGCGCTGGACCACAGCATTGGCCGCCGGAACATCGGCCGGGCGACAAACAGCGCAGTCCAAGGCAGTAGAAAGACACTAGCCCATATGATCCACACATATCGGAAACCAGGGGCAATAGTGGGCATGGCTTTGACCTGCGTCGTTCGTTGGATTTAACTGCAACAGCCATGGCCGCTCATCGGCGCTGCCGCCGACGTGCTCAGATATTGCTCTGGATTGAGATCGAACTTCTCTTTGCACTTCGAGCCGCAAAAGTAATGTGTCTGCCCTTTGTACTCGGTTCGTCCGGCTGCGGTAGCCGCTTCTATGTCCATGCCGCACACAGGATCTTTCACAGCTGTTGTGTTCTTCATTGTCATCTCTCTTTCCTTTCGTTTTGTCTTCACGGGTACCGTCCCGTTTTGATGGACGGTACATTAAACTAGATCGGGCACGCGGTTGGCCAAACCACCGGGGGGATCGAGATCTGGATGGACGAGCACCTAGCGTCAACGATGCGCCCGCTTTTCTCCAGTCCAGGCGCCCTTAAGCCCGGCTCACGGCGAACGGAGACTTGTGTTCTGCTTCGTGTAGCCAATATGGCGGCCGGCCGTAGTGCAGATAGAGCCGGTTTTCATACTCTCGAGTGACTGGCATGGACTCGACATACTCCGGGCCGCTTTGGATGGCTTCCTGTGAGAGGCCGACGTAGACTTTGGACTCCTCCCAGCTAACCCATTGAATCCAAGCGGGTGACACCAGCACCTTCTTGCCTGGCCACCAATTCCGCGTTGCCACCTCTATGTAGCGGATCGCCCAGACTTCATCGTTCACAAGGAAGCCGTCCACGTGGCCGATTTCACCGTCAGCCGCTTCAATGTGATAGCCCGAGACGGCTTCGCTGCTGCGCAGATGCGAATCCGCCGACTCTCTCCGAATCCTGTCCGCCATCGACTCCTTCGGAGGAGTTGCCGGAACAACCAGACTCGCCGGATAGAATTCTTGGCCCCATAGAAAGGGACCACCCCAATAATAGGGATAGCCGTAGTACCCGAAATATTCGGCTTCGTGCTGCCGGGAGATGGGCTTGTGGGTGTCGATGTCGGGGCTATTCTCTACCTGCTTCTTCGTCAGCGCCACGTCCAGTTGCTTTGCTTGCCAGTCCGCATGGACTACGGAGATGGGCGAGATCAGAACTTGTCGGCCGCCAAGCCAGCCGCCGGTATCTACCGTAAGGTAACGGATGGCCCATGTCTCATCGTCGAAATAGAAGTCATCTACAGCTCCAAGGTCGCCGTCCTTTGCTCGGATCGTAAAACCCTTTAGATTCGTGGTATTCGTTAACAATGTCTTGGTCCTCATGGGCAATGGTTGACTACGTTTTCGCTATCAGCGATTTACAGATCAGAGCCGCTAACTTGCAACTGCTCCCACCGTTTCTTCCGAATGCAGTGTCACATTGAGCGGTCGTGTGCTTTCGATAATGCCCCTGGCTTTTTCGACTTCAGTGGCCGTGCCATGCACCATTAGTAAGAACTTGTCTGTCTTGAGTGCCGTTTCATACTGGACGACGCTATCTTTCGGAATACCCACGCCAACTAGCCCCGCACCGATCGCGCTCAGACCGCCCACTACAACGGCCCCTTCCAACGCTCCCACGATCCACGCGACCAAAGGACCCGCCACAAGCACCGGACCGATCCCTGGAATGGCAAAGAAAGCTGATCCGAACAGCAATCCCCAGAAGCCTCCCCAAAAAGCGCCGGTCTTCCCCCAGTACTTCATGCGATCGCCGGTGTTGTAGTAACCCACCACGTGTTCGTCGGTGTGAGAATCCTTGCTAATGATGGACAAGGTGTGCATGTCGATTCCGGCGCGCTGAAGGTCCTTGACCGCTCCTTCTGCTTCGATATGCGTGCCGTATACGGCAACCACTGCGTTTCGTTCAGACATTTCCAGTCTCCTTGTATTGGCGTTCGATTTGTGAATCTTGCAACGACTGTTGCTACGAATGCACGCGCAGCACCAACCCGCTCTTACGAGAAAAACGATTTTGGCCCCACGCCGTTTCGAACCAGTGCCTCCATCCGGCTGATGCTGCTCGATTTGTTAAGAGTGTCAGGAGATTAGCTATCTATTTCGCGAACTCGTGACCGTGGGTGGTCACAGCGCCTGAAATGGTCGGGCTCAGAATCCCGCGCTGTGGCGGGATGGAAGAGTGCTGACCGTTCTCTTTTGTTGAAGTACTGGGGAGCAGCGGCCGACACGAAGTTTGGCGGGATGCTGCAATGCCTAGGTTGTGTCCTTTAGCCTAGCCGTAATCGACCATTTGTGGATCGGGCCGTTGGCCGATGTGAGACTTGCGGTCGGGTGAATTGGTGCGAGCGACCTCTCCCGTGGTCTGCTTCAAACTGCAGAGACGATCCAGAACCGCAGGCCGTGAGAATGTCAGGTTTTCACGCAGAAAATCATCGCCTGAGCCTTAATTACGACGACACGCGGCTCGCGCCTGTTGCACTGCAGCAAGTCGTTTGGTGGATCAAATCGGCCACGCCGTCGATATTGTGTCCGAAATGAGGCACCTCGCAGCGCGCTCCCGCACCGACTCTATGGAGTTGTGATGGCGGCGGACAGGCGGCACTTCGTTCTTTTGCCCTTTTGTCCTTCTGCAGTTGCCGGCGTCTTCCACAAACTTCCTTTGCCTGCGCTAACCGCATTGCCCCTCGTCGAGCGGCCTGAGATGGTGCTAACCGTGCACTAGCAAAAAAGTCGCGATAGAAACGTAGCGATAGAAGACTTCAAATAAATGAAATCAGTGGTCGTAGTCGGCTTGGCTCCCACAACACCGTTGCAGGCGATCGATAAAAACCTGCCAAGCGGTTGGGCGAGACCGCCACATGTGACGCGACAACTGGAAGACGAAAGCATTGAGTGCTTCAACCGACCATGCGACGAGCTGATGAATAGATTGGCGAAAACGGCACAACACGGATTTGCGGTCTCATCGCCAACCAAGTTGCCGGCCGCGGTTCCGTCGCGTGAATTGGTGACGCCGCAAAGGAGCCCTCTTTTGTGCTGCTCAATCCCTGTGTTCCTTTCTGAGGCTATCCAGAGTTCTTTCTCACTGCGAAGCTCTTTTCCACCCCAATACGAATCAACTGCGGGGGCGCAGGCATGAAAGCGGGCATGAAGGCTTGTGAAACGAAGGCACATCAGCGCGTCCGAAAGCCTCCAGACAATTTCGTAGCAGAACTGGCCTCGAGGCAACTCGTATTCGGAGGAACAGAAAAAAGACTAATCGAATCTTTGACGATAGCAAGCGTCGAGAGGTGGATCAATCGCCGCGACGGTGTGGCGATGGCGGACCTTCCTGAGCGGCACGGCACCATCGTGTGCGACGACTCGCGCGTCGCGGCGCTTGACACGAAAAGACTTATTGCCGCTAACAAGACTTAAGGAGAAATCAAAGTGAGCTGTTGTAAAGACAAAATGGAACCGGTCGAGATAGATTCGTGCTGCACGCCGCGTGAGACATCGCAGCATGCCGCGGTGACGATGCGCAAGACGGGATGCGGGTGTACGCCCGTCGTGGAAGACAAACAGAGCCGTCGCCTAGTGGGCGTCGTGACCGAACGCGACGTGTGTCATCGGGTGGCAGCTGATAATCGGCTGCCCTCGGAAGTTCCGGTCGAAGAGATCATGCGTCCCGCGTCCGCCTGCTGCGGCATGGATGAATCCCTTGAAGAAGCCCGGCGCAAACTCGACTCGCACCAGGCAACGAGTCTGCCCGTTGTGGACAAGGGAGGCTGTTCTCACGGAACAATTAGCTCCCACCATCTAGAGAAAACGTAAGGTCAACAAATCAAAGGCGCGGATGGCGAAGGCATGTGTTCACCGACGGGCGAGGAACAAAAGGGCGGATGGAGAAGTCACGATGAACGACCGCGTATAGGAGAGCGGCCTACTGATCATAGGCATTCGGGATCATCTCTCGAAGTGTCTTGCCGGGTTCTCGCCCTTCGTTGAAGCGAGGAGGATTGAACGATGAAGATAAAAACTCTTTCCCCGGAACTGCTCCACAACATCGACGCCTACTGGCGCGCCGCCAACTATCTGTCGGTCGGCCAAATCTACCTTTACGACAATCCGCTGCTGAAGCGGCCGCTGACGCTTGCGGATGTGAAGCACATGCTGCTCGGACACTGGGGCACGACCCCCGGGCAGAACTTCATTTACGTGCACTTGAACCGGGTCATCAAAAAGTACAACCTCGACATGATTTACGTCTCCGGTCCCGGACACGGCGGGCCGGCCGTCGTGGGCAATACCTACCTCGAAGGCACTTACAGCGAAATCTATCCCAATATCAGCCAGAATGAGGCGGGGCTTCAGAAGCTCTTTCTTCAGTTTTCGTTTCCGGGAGGAATTCCAAGCCACGCATCGCCGGAATGTCCTGGCTCAATCCACGAGGGAGGCGAGCTCGGCTACTCGCTCAGCCATTCGTTCGGGGCTGTGTTCGACAATCCCAATCTCGTCGTTGCCTGTGTCGTCGGCGATGGCGAGGCGGAAACCGGACCGCTGGCCACGGCATGGCACTCCAACAAGTTTCTCGATCCGGCCACCGACGGTGCCGTGCTGCCAATCCTGCATCTCAACGGCTACAAGATTTCTAATCCTACCGTCCTTGCCCGCATCACCCGCGAGGAATTGGAGCAATTGCTCCGCGGTTATGGATGGACGCCATACTTCGTCGAGGGTCACGAGCCTGAGTTGATGCATGAGGCGATGGCCGCGACGCTGGAAACGGTGGTGGAGCAGATCAAGAAAATCCAGGAGGACGCCCGTGTCCATGGCAACCTCGCGCGTCCGCGCTGGCCGATGATCGTTCTCAATTCACCCAAGGGCTGGACGGGACCGAAGATCGTCGATGGGCTGCAGGTTGAAGGCACCTTCCGTGCGCATCAAGTACCGCTTTCCGACCCGGCAACTCATCCCGATCACCTCAAGCCGCTCGAGGACTGGCTGAAGAGCTACCGGCCGGAGGAACTCTTCGATGAGCAGGGCCGCCTGAGACCGGAACTGGCCGAGCTCGCGCCCAAGGGCGAACGGCGAATGGGTGCGAATCCCCACGCCAACGGCGGCATTCTGCTCCGCGATCTGCGGATGCCGGATTTCCGTGATTACGCCGTCGACGTGAAATCGCCGGGAGTGGGGGGCATCGGCGACACGCACGTGCTGGGGCGTTTCCTGCGCGATGTTGCGAAGCTGAACAGCGAGCACCGAAATTTTCGGGTCTTCGGTCCTGATGAGACGCTCTCGAACGGCCTCGAAGCCCTCTTTGAAGCGACCCGACGCCAATGGGACGCCACGACCATGCCGAATGACGAATTCCTCGCACCCGCCGGGAGCGTGATGGAAATGCTCAGCGAGCACCAATGCGAGGGTTGGCTCGAGGGTTACCTGCTCACCGGGCGGCACGGACTCTTCAACTGCTACGAGGCGTTCATCCACATTGTCGATTCGATGTTTAACCAACACGCCAAATGGCTAAAGGTCACATCGCACCTGCCATGGAGGCGAAAGATCGCCTCGCTAAACTACTTGCTGGCCTCGCATGTCTGGCGCCAGGATCACAACGGCTTCACACACCAGGATCCCGGTTTCATCGACCACGTCGTGAACAAGAAGGCCGAGGTCGTGCGTGTTTACCTTCCGCCGGATGCAAACTGCCTGCTGTCGGTAATGGACCATTGCCTTCGCAGCCGCCACTACGTCAACGTTGTGATCGCGGGCAAACACCCTGCGCCACAGTGGCTAACGATGGAGGCCGCCGTCAAGCACTGCACCGAGGGTATCGGCATCTGGCAATGGGCCAGCAACGACGAGGACGTTGCTGCGCCCGACCTGGTTATGGCCTGCTGTGGCGACGTCCCCACGCTGGAGACCCTCGCCGCAGTCTCCATTATGCGTGAGCATCTGCCCGCCCTGAGAATCCGAGTGGTCAACGTCATCGACCTTATGAAGCTGCAGCCGCAAACCGAGCACCCACACGGGTTGAGCGACAGGGATTTCGATTCGCTTTTCACCAAGGACAAACCGGTCATCTTCGCCTTCCATGGGTACCCGTGGTTGATCCACCGGCTGACCTACCGCCGCACCAACCACGACAATATGCACGTCCGCGGTTACAAGGAAGAGGGCACCATCACCACGGCCTTCGACATGACGGTGCTGAACGACCTGGATCGCTTCCACCTCGTGATGGACACCATCGACCGTTTGCCGCAGACCGGCGATAAGGGCATCTACCTGAAGCAGCAGCTCAAGGATAAGCTGATCGAGCACAAGCAATACATCGACAAATACGGCGAGGACCTACCGGAGATTCGGAACTGGAAGTGGAATCGGGAAGAAACGCAGAAAGGTTAAAACATTGGTGGAGAAGACACGGGTGCCTGAATTAAACTGACGCTCGATAAGCGGGAGCAAACATGGAAAACAGAGCCAGTTTACCGAATCTCGGCTTGGTCGTCTCGGTGCGCGGTAGCGTCGTGGATATACGATTCGATGAGCATTTGCCTCCGATCTACTCAGTGCTGCGCGCTGGAGATAAGGGGCGAATCGTCATCGAAGTCCAGGCGCAGCGTGATGCGCGTTGCGTGCGCGGGATTGCGTTGACGCCCACGCAAGGTCTCGCTCGTGGCATGGCGGTAGAGGACACGGGAGGACCGTTAAAAGCGCCGGTGGGTAAAGGAGTTCTCTCGCGTATGTTCGACGTGTTTGGCAATGCCATCGACCGCGGGGCGGCGGTGTCCGATATCCAATGGCGTTCTGTGCATCGGGCGCCCCCGCCGCTAGCGCGACGTTCCACCAAATCTGAAATCTTTGAAACGGGTATCAAGGTTATCGATGTGCTTGCGCCGCTGGAGCGCGGCGGCAAAGCCGGGCTCTTCGGCGGGGCGGGCGTGGGTAAGACGGTGTTGCTCACCGAAATGATCCACAACATGATCGGGCACCATCAGGGCGTCAGCATTTTTTGCGGCATCGGCGAACGCTGTCGCGAAGGCGAAGAGCTTTACCACGACATGAAAGAAGCCGGCGTGTTGCCGAACATGGTGATGATCTTCGGCCAGATGAACGAGCCCCCGGGCAGCCGGTTCCGCGTGGGCCACGCCGCGCTCACGATGGCCGAGTATTTCCGGGACGACGAGCACCGCGACGTGTTGCTGCTCATCGACAATATCTTCCGGTTTATCCAAGCCGGTTCGGAGGTGTCCGGTTTGATGGGGCAGATGCCGTCGCGTCTGGGCTATCAACCCACGATGGGCACCGAGCTATCGGGGTTGGAGGAGCGCATCGCCAACACCGATACCGGAGCCATCACTTCGATCCAGGCGGTGTATGTGCCAGCGGACGATTTTACCGATCCGGCGGCGGTGCATACGTTCTCGCATCTCTCCGCGTCCATTGTGCTCTCGCGCAAACGGACGAGCGAGGGTCTTTTCCCGGCTGTCGATCCGCTGCAATCCAGCTCCCGGATGGCCACGCCGGGCATCGTCGGCGAACGGCACTACAGCTTGGCACAGGAAATTCGGCGGACGCTCGCGCAATACGCGGAACTCAAGGACATCATTGCCATGCTCGGTCTCGAGCAGCTTTCGCTGGAAGACCGCAACGTGGTAGCCCGCGCCCGTCGGCTTGAGCGTTTTCTCACCCAGCCTTTCTTCACGACCGAGCAGTTCACTGCCCTCCCGGGAAGGCTAGTCAGCCTCAAGGACTCGCTAGACGGTTGCGAGCGAATCTTGCACGATGAATTCAAAGACTACCCGGAGAGCGGACTCTACATGATCGGGGCGATCGACGAAGCGAAAGGAAAGGCGAAACCCGAACCGCCCGCAGCCCCAGCTCAATCGAAGGGTGAACATGCCGCCGCCACACATGCATCTTAAGGTTCTTGTTCCGTTCCAGATCTTCGCCGAGAAGACCGGTGTATCGCGCATTGTGGCGGAGACGCGCGAGGGATCATTCGGACTCCTGCCACACCGGCTCGACTGCGTCGCCGCGCTCACGCCGGGAATTCTGATCTACCAGACAGAATCCGACGGCGAAGTGTTTGTAGCCGTGGATGAAGGGGTTTTGGTTAAGATCGGTCCTGACGTACTTGTGTCCGTGCGTCGTGCGATTGGTGGAACAGACCTGACTCAGTTGCGCGATGCGGTAGAGCGGGAGTTCCTAACCCTGGACGAGCACGAACAAAGCGTGCGCTCGGCAACGGCGAAATTGGAAAGCGGATTTCTGCGCCGCTTGGTGGTCTTTGAACATGAATAACGAACCTACCAGTAAGGCCTTCGCCACGCAGGTCGGCGCGAAGGCAGCGCGCAAGCTCAAAGCAAGGCGTGACCCTGCGCTGGGCGTCTGGTTCGGCCTCGGCATGATGGGGCTCATCGGTTGGTCGGTGGTAGTTCCGACGCTGCTCGGCACTGCGCTCGGTTTCTGGCTGGACAAAAACCATTCAGGCAAGCATTCCTGGACGCTGGCGATGTTGGTTGCCGGGCTCGCGATCGGTTGTTTGAACGCGTGGCATTGGGTCACCAAGGAAGACAAGGCAATGCGGGAAGGGCAGGAAAATAACGATGAGTGAAACGCTGCCACTGGTGCTGGCGTGGGTAGCGGGATGCGTGCTCGGGGCGATTTTCTACGGCGGCCTTTGGTGGACGGTCCGCAAGGGCATTTCGTCCAAAAAACCTGCGCTTTGGTTCTTCGGCAGCCTTCTGGTGAGGGTGAGTCTTACTGTGGCGGGATTTTACTTTGCCTCGGGTTCGGGCCGTCATTGGGAGCGGCTGCTGTTGTGTCTCCTCGGATTTGTCATGGCACGCGTGGCCGTGACGCGAATGACACGAGAGAACCAAACCCTCCCAACTCGGGAGGTCAGCCATGCACCTTAGTCCCGATGAGGTGGTCTTCTGGCAGCACGGGTTTCTCAAACTCAACGCCACTATTGTATTCACATGGGGACTGATGTTCGTGCTGGCCGCCGGTTCAAAGCTCATCACCCGCAGACTTTCTACGGGTCTGGAGCGTTCCTGCTGGCAGAACCTCCTTGAAGTCGTCGTCACGGGTATCGAGAAACAAATCGAAGACGTCGGCCTCCGCCACCCTGAGAAATATATCGGCTTTCTGGGCACGCTCTTCCTGTTCGTCGCTATGGCCAGCCTCTGCACCGTCATTCCCGGCTATGAGCCGCCGACTGGCTCGCTCTCAACCACCGCGGCACTTGCTCTGTGCGTATTCGTGGCCGTGCCGCTTTTCGGCATTGAGGACCAGGGCATCGGCGGGTACTTCAAGTCCTACCTGGAGCCGACAGTCATCATGTTGCCGTTCAACATCATCGGAGAACTTTCGCGCACGCTGGCGATGGCGATCCGCCTGTTTGGCAACATGATGAGCGGGGCGATGATCATCGGTATTCTGCTGACAATCACTCCATTCATCTTTCCGATCGTTATGACGGCGCTCGGACTGCTGACCGGCATGGTGCAAGCCTACATCTTCAGCATTCTGGCCGCGGTCTATATCGCTGCCGCCACCCACACTCGCAAGCCTCAACTAATCAAGCAGCAATCGTAAAAGGACAAATTATGGATAACGTTACGCTCATCGCAGTCGCCTCAATCTGCACCGCCGGCTTCGCGACCAGCATAGGGTGTATGATGCCGGCGCTGAGCGAAGGAAGATCGGTCGCGACAGCATTAACTGCGCTCGCGCAGCAGCCCGACGCCTCGGCCACTATCACCCGAACCCTGTTTGTCGGTCTCGCAATGATTGAGTCCACCGCCATCTACTGTTTCGTAGTCTCGATGATTCTGATCTTTGCCAACCCGTTTTGGAACCACATCATCACCCAGGCGGCAGGCAAGTGAACCTATGCTGATCGACTGGTTCACTGTCGGTGCACAAGCGCTCAACTTCCTCATCCTGGTGTGGCTGATGAAGCGCTTTCTTTACAAACCCATCCTCGACGCGATCAACGCGCGGGAGAAGCTCATTGCCACGGAACTCGCCGACGCCAGCGCGAAAAAAGCCGAAGCCCAAAAGGACCGCGACGAGTTCCAGCACAAGAACGAGGAGTTCGACCAACAGCGTGCCGCACTCTTGACCAAGGCGACGGACGAGGCGAAGGCCGAACGTCGGCGGCTCCTCGACGAAGCACGGAAGGCGGCCGACGCCTTAAGTGCCAAGCGGCAGGAAACGCTGATAAGCGACGCCCACAACCTGAATCAGGCCATCGCTCGCCGAACTCAGCAGGAAGTGTTTGCGATAACCCGCAAGGCGCTGACGGATCTCGCCACGGTGAGTCTAGAAGAACGCCTCGGCGAGGTGTTCACCCGCCGTTTGCTAGAGCTGAACGGAAAGGCGAAAGAAGGAATCGCCGAATCCCTTAAGACATCGACCGACCCCGCGCTCGTACGTAGTACATTTGATCTGCCCGCGGAACAGCGCTCGGCGATACAAAATGCGCTCAACGAAACCTTCTCAGCTGAAATCCGTGTCCGATTCGAGACCGCGCCGGACCTGATCAGCGGAATCGAACTCACCACAAATGGACAAAAGGTGGGCTGGAGCATCGCGGACTACCTCGGGTCGATGGAAAAGGGCGTCGGTGAACTTCTGAACAAGCAAGCCGTCCCAATAAGCCAATGAACATTGAGCCTGAAAGCCTGCAGGGTGTCTTCGACCGCGCGTTCGCTGGAATCAGCCAGGTGAGAGGAGGCTTCACGCCGCAATTGACGCCGCGCGAGGTGGGCACGGTCACCAACATTTCCACAGGCATCGCCATAGTCTCTGGCCTTCCCGGAGCAGGCTTTGAAGAGCTTCTCGAATTTCGCTCTCCTAAAGTGGGGAGTGGCTTGTTCGGTATCGCGTTCAACGTGGACGAGAACGAAATCGGCGTCGTCCTGCTCGGCGAATACTCGAGTCTGCACGTGGGCGAAGAAGTTGAGCGCACGAGGCGAGTGATGGATGTGGCCGTAGGTGACGGATTACTGGGACGCGTCATCGACCCGCTCGGCCGACCACTCGACGGTAAAGGGCCGGTCACCTCCAGCGAACGCCTGCCCGTCGAACGCCCAGCCGCCCCAATCATGGACCGCGCGCCGGTCACCGTACCACTTCAGACCGGCCTGACGGTAATCGATGCCCTCATTCCTATCGGGCGCGGCCAGCGCGAACTGGTTCTGGGCGATCGCCAGACGGGCAAGACGGCCGTCGCGATCGACACCATCCTGAACCAGCGTGGCAAGAATGTGCTGTGTGTCTACTGTGCGATCGGCCAGCGCGCGTCCGCCGTCGCCAAGGTCGTGGCTAACCTCCGCGAAAAAGGCGCGATGGACTACACCGTGGTCGTTGTCGCCGAAGGCAACGACGCGCCTGGGCTGATCTACATCACGCCCTACGCCGCGACCAGCATCGCGGAGCATTTTATGGAGGCGGGCCGCGATGTACTGATCGTCTACGACGACCTAACGCAGCATGCGCGCGCTTATCGCGAGCTTTCCCTTCTGCTCCGTCGACCACCCGGACGCGAAGCCTTTCCCGGCGACATCTTCTACATCCACTCCCGCCTGCTCGAACGCGCCACCCATCTCCGCAAGGAACTCGGCAGCGGGTCGCTCACAGCGCTGCCCATCATCGAAACCGAAGCGCAGGACATTTCCGCCTATATTCCTACCAACCTGATTTCCATTACCGACGGGCAGATTTATCTCTCGCCGTCGCTGTTCGAATTGGGTGTACTGCCCGCGGTCGATGTCGGCAAGTCCGTTTCGCGCGTTGGCGGCAAGGCGCAGCGGGCTGCCTACCGCGCGGTGGCGGGCGACCTTAAGCTGGCCTACGCGCAGTTCGAGGAACTTGAGACCTTCGCCCGGTTCGGCGCCCGCCTTGATGATAATACCCGCAAGATCATCGAGCATGGGCGTCGCATCCGCGCCTGCCTTAAGCAACCGGAATTTGCCCCGGTGTCGGTACCTGCGCAAATCGCCGTCTTGCTGGCGTTGACGGCGGAACTCTTCGATGTCGTGCCACTTGACCGCATGACCGAGGCCTGGCATGCGGTGCAGGATGCGGCGACGGGCATCCCGGCAGAAGTGTGCACGCGATTCGAAACCACCGAAAAGCTGAATGACGAGGACCGCAAGACAGTTATCGAAGTCGCCAGCAAATCCCTGGAACGGTTCCAGCCTAAGCCCAAAGCCGAGCCCAAATAGAAGCCATGAGCGATAACACGGCCAGCCTTCAACGGAAAATTAGGAGCGCCGGAGATCTTCAGTCCGTTGTCCGGACGATGAAGGCCCTCGCCGCATCGAGCATTGGACAGTACGAGAAATCGGTGCTCGCGTTGGCCGATTACTACCGAACCGTGGAGCTAGGCTTGGGTGTATGCTTTCGGGACCGCAATCCAGCGTCTCCTATGGCCGAACCGAAAGGACGAAGGGATTCGGGCTCCATCGGTGCCGTTGTATTCGGTTCCGACCAGGGACTGGTGGGCCAGTTTAATGAGGTGGTGGCCGATTATGCGATTAAGGCCCTCGCAGGACTGCCCGGCAAACCGCAGGTCTGGGCCGTCGGTGAGCGCGTTCATGCGCGCCTCGCTGACGCGGGCCTGCCGCCGCTCGGGCTTTTCGCCGTGCCGACTTCCGTAATGGCCATTACCCCCCTTGTAGGGCAGATCCAAATCGAAAGCGAAGCACATCGGGCCAAAGGGAATTATGCGCGTGTTTACGTCTTCCATAACCGCCCGCAGTCCGGTGCGCTCTACGAGCCGGTCGGCCAGCGGTTGTTGCCGCTCGACGCGCAATGGCAACGAGGGTTGGCCGAGGTCCGATGGCCGACCGGGACCTTACCCGAAGTCATGTGCGGCGGCAGCACGACTCTGCGCGCACTCATCCGCGAATATCTATTTATCTCGCTCTTCCGAGCGTGTGCCGAATCCCTCGAAAGCGAGAACGCGAGCCGTCTGGCGGCGATGGAACGCGCCGGTAGAAACATCGACGAGTTGCTGGAAAATCTCCACGGCACATTCCACCGCTTGCGTCAGAGCGGCATCGACGAGGAACTCTTTGACGTGATTTCCGGCTTTGAAGCGCTGGTCGGGCCCCGGCAGCGACCAGGATGAGGATGAATCGCCAAATCCGCACCGTAGAGGATCGTCACTATGCAAACGGTCACAAACAAATCCCGAGCTAACCACTAGTGGAGAGCCCGCCCTCGGAGCCAGGCAACCGCCGAAGGAGCCTCACATCACCGCCGCGTCGGTCCCTGATGGGTTCATCGACTCCAAAAGTGCGCTCAAGCCGTTCAAGGGGATCGCGCACGATCATCGCCTGCAGCTTACGAGTTATTTGATGATCACGCCGGCCGCAAGCGGGGCCTGCCGGTTGGACACCGTGACAAAAGGGAAGACGGTCAGCCTGATTCAAAAGAGCTTCTTTATCAACGAGAAGGACAGGCACTACGCAGAAACGATCTATCCGATGGTCCAGGATTCAATCCGTGAAGGGATTTTCCTGCCTCGGCGCAGCAGTCCATTGTGTTCAAGACGATTCTGCGGCTTTTGGAATGTATGTGAGGAGGAGTACGGCGGCTCAGTACGCTGCGACTAAGGTGACGACAGAGTACCCGGTTCAACGTCCGAGCGCGTCTATTCGGTGAAGAAGACGAGCACAAATGCGGCCACAATATTTAGGCTAAGTAGAATAGCAGGCGCCACATGCGAGCATATTCACGAGAATGGCCACCGGATCGACACCAGATTCGACGCCAGATTATTGCAATTTGTTTACGGTCGTTGGGCGCAACTTTCGGTTAATGCGACGGTTTATCTAAAGAAAGGCCGTTTCCGTCTTTCGAGGCTAGCCGCCTATGAAAGCTGTACGTATTGAGGTCCTAGCAGTCTCCGCCGGAATGCTTTTGATCGGGCATCCGGCGTTCGGGCAAGGCGGGGAAGCCGAGCGGCTGCTCGCGGATGGCGACAAGCTTGCGTGGTTGAAGAACTGGCACGCAGCGGAGCCATTCTTCGAGAAGGCGGAAATCCTGTTCCGAGAGCGCGGCGACAAGCGCAACGAGTTGTATGCCCGGATCAGCCGCATGCGAGGCCAGTTGCCGAGCCGCGGGCTTTTCGAGACCTCGACCTATCTGGCGTCCGTTCTGGACGACCCCCTCACGAAAGATGACGCTCGCCTTCGGCTTCGGTGCCTGACCGTAAAGGGAGATGTCGATTTGGATTTCGATACAGCTCTCGCCGCGCGCGATTGGACGGAAGCGTTGTCGATTGCGAAGGGCCTCGAGGATCCAGCGTGGGTCAATCGCGCAAATGGCGAGCTCGGAATCATCGGCTTCGTTCAGGGCGATTATCGGAGCGGAACAGTGAAAGTCATGGGTGCGCTGTCACAGGCTAAGAAATTGAATGACATAGGCGCCCAGATTCGATACCTCACTCTGATTGGCGATGGCCTGATTCAGCTTCAGAGAAACGAGCAGGCGATCGCGATGTTCGATCAGGCGTTGGCGGTGGCGCAGACGATTCCAGACCTTGGGCAGCCTGTGATGCCGTACGCCGGAAAGGCAGAGGCCTTAGCCGCTCTCGGCCGAACCGCCGAGGCGAAAAAACTACTGGAAGACGTCTTGGGAATCTCCCACAGAAGAAATGCTTTTGGTTACGAAAGCGAAGCTTTGCTCGAGTTGGCGAAGCTCGAACAGAGGACGGGTCAAGACACGGAAGCGATCGGCCACTTTAGACAGGCCGTGGCTGCGGCGACGAAGGTTGACGGCCACAACCTCATCAGTCAAGCGGACTTGGAATTGTCGAAGGCGTTGGCGAAGGAGAAGCGTTACGGCGAGGCAGAATCGGCGGCGAAGGAAAGCCTGGAGGCAAGCCGAGCGATCGGCGACAAGCTGTTGGTTCCTCGATCACTGGCGCAGCTCGCTGCTGTCGAGGAATCGAAAGGCAAGTATCAGACTGCCGATCACCTATTCAATGAGGCGACGGACATCGTAGAGGCCGTCCTGTCCACGACAACTACTCCAAACGCGAAAAGTTCCGTAGCCGGCTCGATGGAAGCGATCTTCCTGGGTCACTTCGAGTTGGCCGCGATGCACCTGAATAGCCCCGGCAAGGCCTTCATGATAATCGAAGGAATTCGGGGTCGGTCAATAGCCGACAGCTTGCGTTTCACGAAAGTGAACCGAGGGCCTGAACCGGCATCGCTAACTAGTACCGAGAAGGAGATCTCCAAACTTCAACTACGGCTTCTAAGGGCTGGGGCTCGCGAGAGAAAGCAATTATTGACGGGTTTGTTCAGTCTCGAACAGCGAGCCATTGAAATCGAAGCCGGACAAGACCCGCCGTGGCTACGCCGCGCAGTCCAACCGATTTCCCTGACGCGGTTGCAGAAGGCTCTAAAGGGAGATGAGGCATTCCTTGAATATGTGGTGACCGACCCCGTTTCGTACTGCTTGGCCATCAGCCGGGAGCATGTGGAGGTGTTCCGCTTGGCAGGTCGGAGCCAGATCGGAAAACAAGTTGACGCGGTTCTAGCGGCGCTCCGAAAAGGAGGGACAGAAGCAGGAGCGGAGGCTGCTCTATATGCGACCGTTGTTGGCCCAATGGCGAGTGTGGTCTCTTCCAAGGGCAGGTTGACCATTGTGCCCGACGGCCCGCTTTACCAGCTTCCGTTTGAGATGCTCGGACCGCGACCGGATCAGCGCTTGTTGGCCTCCCACGTTGTCACATATGCCCCATCGGGCACGGTATTCACGCTATTGTCGGAGAAGAAAGGGAGCCGGCCGTCCCTTCCCCTGCTTGCGGTAGCAACTGGTACTGACGCTTTGGCCGGAGCACGTACTCGGATGGCGGATCAACAGCAGCCTGGGACGATTGACCGGGAGGTCTTCGATGCCAGCCAACCTCAGCTCAGACCCTTGCCGGCCGCCAATGGCGAGGCTCGGACGGTAGCCGGAATACTGGGCGGGAACTCTGTGATGCTCTTAGCGGAAGCTGCAACGGAAAGCGCCTTGAAGAGGCAGCCGCTCGGACAGTTCCGCGTGCTTCATTTTGCCGTTCATGGCCTTGTGAGCACCAAATTTCCGGACCGGTCGGCGCTACTTCTGTACGCGGATCCAGCGAGCAACGAAGATGGTTTCTGGCAGGCGCGTGAGATTGCACGAACGGAATTGAATGCTGAACTCGTGACGTTGTCCGCGTGTGATGTTGGCTCCGGTTTGGTAGTGGGCGAAGAAGGGATCTCAAATCTCGTGCGCCCATTCCTGATCGCGGGCGCTCGTACAGTGGTTGCGAATCTCTGGGAGTCCGACGATGATTTCAGCCGAGGGCTGATGCGCGAGTTCTATGGCAGACTTGCGGCGGGTATGGACAAGGGACGCGCGTTGCAGCAGGCAAAACTTGAGATGATTCGGAAATATGGACAGGATGCTTCGTCGCCGCGTCTCTGGGCGGGCTTCATCATGGTCGGCGAGAGCCGAAGGAGTCTTCTGGCCAATTAAGGATTCGGAGGATCGATGAACTCGCTCACGAGAGACCAGATGGATTTGATGTTCCGGAAGGTTGTGGACACGTGCGAGAAGAAGCTCTACGATCCCAAGCTGAATGGCGTCAATTGGCGCCACCTGGCCGAAGAACGGAAGGAGCGAATCCTCGCGGCTGACAGCGCAGAGGAACTTGAGCGGGAGTTCAATGAGCTGATCAAGGAGTTGAAGGTCAGTCACGCGGGCTTCTATCACGAGAAGCGGCCTCGCGCGGCGGGAAAGATGGCCATCAGCGCAACGCTTTTCAAGGCGGAGGACGACGGTCGAAGCTGTTGGATTTTCCAAGATGTGCATCCCGGTGGCGCCGCCTTCAAGGCAGGTGTGCAGGCTGGCGATATTCTGTTGCGGGTCGGCGAGAATGAGATTACCCCTCCTGAACTTCCGTTGTTTCCGTTAGGGGAAACGACTCCGGTTGACATCAAGCGACGGGACTGCGCCCACGTGCGAATGATGATCGACGTGCCGAAGTCGAAGACGAAAGAGCGGCCGCTGATTGAGTTGCAACCAGTCTCATCTATGAAGCACGGAGCGGTAGGTTGGTTGAAGGTCTGCATGTTCCCGGGCGCAATCGGTATCGACGTCGCACGCGACATCGACAAGGCCATCAAGGGATTGGATTGCGACCGACTGATTATCGATCTTCGAGGCAATACTGGCGGCGGTATCGGCTGCCTGCGGCTAATGAGCTATCTCACACCAGGTCGAGTTCCTGTGGGCTACAGCGTTACACGGCGACGGGCCGAGCAAACGTTCTCGAAAGAGAAGTTGCCCGTGTTCGACCGCATCCCGTCAAAGAAAATCGGCCTCGTCCGCCTGCTGCTGAAATTCGCGAGTCGTGACCAGTCGGTAGCAATTGCGACCGAGAATCTTGGGAAACAGCGTTTTCACGGAAAGGTTGTTGTTCTGGTGAATGAGCACTCGGCGAGCTCGTGCGAAATGGTTGCCGCGTTCGCGTCGGAAAACAAGCTCGCCACAATTGTGGGGACAAAAACGCCCGGCCGGCTCCTCGGGGGGCATTCGTTCCGCGTCGGAAACGGATACCGGATTGCGCTGCCAGTAGCCGCGTACTATACGTGGAACGGCACTTTTCTGGAGGGCAGAGGCGTGACCCCCGATGTGGAGGAGCCGTTCTCGGTGACGGCGATACGCAATGGCCGAGATGCGCAGTTGCAGCGGGCGCTCGACGTGGCAAACGAACTGTAACCACTATTGAAGGACAACAGAATAGGTTCGCCACTCATCGCCGATCTTTCTGATGGCGATGGTGTAGAGACCGGGCGATAGAGAACTGAGGTCGAGTTCCGCGACAGCCGTTACGATGTGATCCTGGAGCGTTGCGGTCACATGCTGCTTTAGAAGCGTGCGCAACTGGCCATCGAGCAACTGCAATGCGTACTGGCCTTCGTCTGCACCGACTGGGAAATAGAGAGTGAGTCGCAGATGCTTTCTCGGAAGGATCAGTTGAGGCTTTGGCGGATTCGCGCGTTCCTGCTCCAAGCCGCGATTCTCGGTTAACGGTCGAAGATCGAGAGTGGCCGGCGTCGTGACGCTGGCGATTTGGACGGGGGGAGTCTGTCGGACCACGCCGGTCCAGTAAATAACGGCCCCGAGAGCAATCGCGGCGGCGCACGCAACGGCCGCGATTCGAATCCTAACGACTCGCCTGTGACGCATCTCCTCGCGGATCGCCAGAAATGTCTGGAAACAAGGCGAGCAATGGGTGACGTGGTGGAGTTGGTCCTGTGTCATCTGTATGATTCGCCGAGACATGCCACCCAAGGTCTCGGGGTCGGGACAGCCAACCCGCTCAGGGTTGGGAAACTCTCTGAGGGCAGATTCCTGCAGCTCCTTGCGAACCCGTTCGATGTCCATTCGATAGCATATTATGCCTTAACTCGCATTAGCGTGGTGCCTTAATACGCGGCGTACGGCCCGACAATATTGCCCCGAGCTTCACCTGGAACCGCCTCATTCGCGCCGAAGCGGCTTTTGCGCTGATGCCCAAGCGCGGAGCGATGTCCTTGGGTTCATCGTCGGCAAGGAACGCGTCCAAGTACGGGACCTGTTCTGGTGGAAGTTGGGCCTCGATAAACGCGACGAGTTCCTGCCGATAGACGGTCTCGAAGGGATCTGGGCGCGAGTCGGCAATTCGTTCCAATGAGGGCCGGTCAAGATAAACGAGTTTTCCATTGCGTCGCTGGTCGGGAAGGGCGGCCGACCATTGGGTCGGAGTCAGTGCTTTTGCTTCTTTGGTGATAGATTCGAGATCCGCTGAGCCGCGGCCACGGAGGTAAGCCCGTACGCGCCGAACGGTATCCTTCGCGCGCGCAGAGACGCTCGACAACCCTTCCGACGACTGCCCGCGCGAGGCGGGAGCCACTACTGGGGGAGGCTTGACCGGCATTTACAGCCCCGATCAGAATGCCCTTATTATACTGCCAAAATAATGTCATCCGACCGGGCGAACTTGCAAATTGTCAGTGTCAAGGGCCTTAATACCGCCGGCATACTACCGGGTTGACAGCCCGGCGGAAGTCTTGCTCGAAGCGTGAACGAGTGGAAAGGCTTGCTACGGCGCCCCTTTGCCAGGGAAACGCTAGATTGGGGGGCACTGGCGGAAGCGGCACCGACCCAAAGGGCGGTGCAAGGCGAGGCTTTGGTTTCCAACTGCTAGGGGTTGAGTTTGTGGAATATGCCCGCCAAAAAGGCTCCCCTGCTCCACTTAAAAAAACTTCAATCGAAACGGCGAAATCGGCCTCTCCGAATGCCTATTTATATAGGGGCCTTTTTTCCCGCGTGCGCGTGGTACCCGCGTTGAGAGCCCTGAGGTATCGCTGTTGAGGGGACTACATGAGCGCGAAACACAGCGCAAAGGAAAGTGCCGCCTGGACAAGGGAACTCGACGTCATCCTGCTGGATGGCATCGAGGACAACAGGCAAGGGAAGGATCTGGCACACGAGCGAGTGAAAGCTTTGCATCCTCTCCCGCAGGGAAAGGATCGCTACCCCAAGGATTTTGAGAAGTGGCTGGCCAAGGTGTTTGAGAAACCATCTGAGGATGGGGTAGCTCCCTGGCTGTCCTTGGAATTCTGGCAGCACGAAGTTGACAAGGTGCTGATCCAGGGAATTTTCGCACGGAATGTGACGCAAGATGAAGTGGTACAGCGGGTCCGCTCGGTCTGGCCGAAGCTTTCGATCTCATGGCTCGGCGCCCGCATGGAGGAAGTCGCTCGGACAGGGCTCCCCCGCTGGATGGACCAGGCGTTCTGGGAGATCGAGATCGACCCGATTCTGCTTAGCGGTCTCCGGAATGCCAGCCAATGTCAATGCGAAGCGGTTGAGACAGTCCTGCACGCATTCCCGCGACTCCACGTCGGCGTGATCTGGGATCGTCTCCGACAATTGCGAAAACAAAGGACAGAGGGGTTGCAAACAGTGGTGTCGGCATTCGAGGCGGCGAACGGTTCCTATCCGCGGGCGGCGGCCGCCGACGGACAAGCCGATTCGAGTGCTACAGCCCAAGCGGACCGGATCGCGCTGCCTTCAGAAATGGAGCAAAAGTCCTGGCAAACCGAGGTCGACCCAATCCTGATGAGCGGAATTAGGAATGCGAACCGATCAGAACGCGAAACAGTTGACAAGGTTCTGCGAAAGTTTTCCGAACTGCGGATCGGCACAATTTGGGCGCGTCTTCGACGACTACAGGAACAACGAAGAGAAAATAGACACACAGGCCCACCGTTTCGATGGACAAAAGAATTGGATGAACGGCTGATCCACATTCACGAAGAAGCGGGTTTAAGCGCAGCGGTGTCTGGTGTTCACAGCCTAACCGGCTGGCCACGAAAGGCCATCTTACGGCGGGCCCATAAATTGGGGCTCCCCACCCGACCTTTGGGCGCTCGCCGGCGCTGGACGATGGTAGAGTACCGTTTCGTTATCGAATCCTTGAACCACATGAGCGTGCGGGAGATCGCCGAACAGATCGAGAGATCAGAGAAGGCGGTTTGGGACATGGTTGGCCAGCGTGGAATCCCGGCTAGATTCCAAGACGGATACACCATGCGCGAATTGGCCGAAAAACTTCACGTGAGGCGCTTGAGCCTTCAGAAATGGGTTGAAGCCGGACATCTCCACAGGAAAAGAAACGGCCGGATCGATGAAGGATCCTTGCAGTCTTTCCTTTACACTCAGCCCGAGATTTTGAAATGGCCCGCGTTTGATCAAGACACCGCCTTTTGGGTATCGGAGCTTGTGGAAGCGGAGAGAATGAGGGTCAACGGTGCTGGAACGCAGACTCGCGCCACGCCTCAAAACTCGGAAAAGATGCAGGCGGCTGAAGCTTCCACGCCCGCCGGCACTGTTTCCAGTGCGCCCGGAACTGATCCATCCGGGGATCACGAGTCGCGTAATAGCCAAGGGCGTGGCGCCAGCCTTGGGCAATAGGAACCTGAAAGAGCTTTTCATCGGTCCACTCAAGAAAGCGAAGCCAAAGAAACGCCGGCTCTCGCGGATGCTCTGCGGCGTACGAAGCCGCGTATTCTAGAAAACTAGGACAGCGCTCTTGCAGGATCGCGGTCATCGGATCAGAAACGAATCCCTGGGTCTCGACGATCAGACGGAGCCAATAGGAAAATGCTCGCCACTCAACGAACTCCGTGATGGTCTGGGCTAGGCGGTCCGGCGCAACAAGTACGCGTTCGTCCTCTGCAACTTGCTTTGATTGTCGCCCCAAGTCGGCTTCAGCCTTCCGGGGTTTGGCAAGATGGTTCATGATGATTCTAAAAAGTTGGGACGAACGCTGACTCTGGCTCCGCCACAGCCGCTGTTCGCTGCGGGGAGAGGCGGCTTGTCCACTCGGTCCTCAAGGATACAACATCCGATCGGGACCTGGTGCCATTCCATGCCAGTCGTGGGCTCGGTGAAGGGTCACCCGCTACGCTCCTTAAATGAGGCGTATATGCCGTTGGCTGATACGCTTCAAAGTAGCACCATCGGATCTGCTGATGCAACGGCGCCAAAAGCAGATCCAACCGACCG
>VFSW01001152.1_pt1 | contig 39898 bp, 43 predicted proteins | sample 5358111 | NCBI WGS metagenome assembly VFSW01 (sample SAMN11554181, study PRJNA540505) | mine drainage metagenome | isolation source: sediment from site ElyBrook_90M | place: USA: Ely Copper Mine, Vershire, VT | collected 2017
GCCTTTGCTGCCTGCTCCTTTGTGCAGTCGTATGCCTCGATTATTCCCTTGAGAACTCTTTGGTGGTCGTAGCCTGCGAATGGGGGAAATGACATCACAACCTTTGTTGCCTGCTCCTTTGTGCAGCCGTATGCCTCGATTATTCCGTTTATCCTCTCGCGTAGCTTTTCAGTTTTATTCTGGAATGCTGCGCTAAACCAGGCGTCTTCCGATAGTTTGAGGGCACCCACATCGCTGAACCCCAGCCCTGCCAATTCCTCTTGGAATGTCATACTAGTATTTACGGGTTTACAGATATAAGAGGGTTTGTTTATCATTGTCGACGTAAAACTTGCACAGTGGCAGTTATTTCGGTTTTGCCATTCAGATAGCTTTTTAATTATTCCAAGAGAGTAGAAAGCGTGTCAGGCCGGATCGGAGGAAACCGCAAGGCGCAGAGCGCAGTGGAGTATCTTGTAACGTACAGCTGGGCGATACTCGTAATAGCGATCGCGCTGGGGGCGCTCTACCTGCTTGGGCTTTTCAACCCCAGCACGTTCATAACGAACCAATGCGTGTTCCCAGCGGATTTCAGCTGCCTGAGCAACTTCTTCTACCAGAACGGCTCCATCACGATAAACTTCGCGCAGCAGACGATATCAGGGATAAACCTGACGGCGGCAGGGTGCAACGCCGCGGGCGTGCCTACGAACATGACGAAGTTCATGCCGGCAAACTACCTGCAGATAGGGGGCAACATAAGCATAACAGCATACTGCTATTCCAACGGCACGATATTCGCCACGCCCCCGGGAACTGTCTACAGGGGCTACTTCATAGTGAACTACACGGACCTTGATACGGGATTCCCGCACGTGCTTGTGGGAAAGGTAATAGAGAAGTCGACCTAGGGGCTGTATTCCTCGCTTACCCCCAGTTCCTTGAGCAGCATCGATATCAGGGAGCTTATGCTCTCCCTGTCTGATCTTATGCTTGCGGCCTGCTTGTGACCTCCCCCGGATATGGATCCCGACGCCGATTCCTTCTTCATCTTCTCTATTATGCGGTGTATGTCGATGCTGTCGCATAGGCCCCTGCTCATCCTTACTGAGACGAAGTTGCCGTAGTGCACGAGCGTAACAGCATCGCCGCCGCTCTTCGACTCCATGTGCTCCTGGAGCTTCGACGCGTACCTTCCTGGAAGCGGATAGTCAAGCCTGAGCTTTGCTATGTGTGAGAAGTCAAGCAGGTATACAGGTATCCCGTTTGCCCTGTAGGCCCTTATGTTCCTTACCCCTTCCTCCAGCGCTGCCTCGAGCTTGCCGCTCGCGCTCCTGAACGTGGAATCGGAGAGCTCCCTGTCGGTCACTATCCTGTCTATCCTTGAGGGCTTGGAATCCAGCTCGTCTGCGCTAGAGGTAAGGCAGTCGAGTATTATGGAGTTCTTGACCGCATTCGCGTCGTTGAAATCCGCATATTTGCTGTAATCGCTCACAAGGGCGGCGCCCTTCATGTCCTCCACGTCCACATCCGCAAGCCTTTCAGCGAATATGCATGCGAGAAGGCCGGCCGTGAAGTCGGACTCGCCGCCGAAGTCGCACACGTTTATGTAATGAGCGGCCAATTCCCTTGGAAACCCCTCGTAAGGCGGATGGTGGTCTAGCCATATTATGTTGCATGCGCCGCTTGCCGCCCTTATGGCCTCTGCGCTTTCAGGCGAGGTGCCGAAGTCTGTTATCAGCAGAACCGGCTTTTCGATGCTCTCATACGACTGGAATAGCATGCGGTCGGAGTAGAAAGACTCGATGGTGTATGCAATGCTCCTGTTCATCTGCCAGGACACCTGCCTGCCGTTCTCGAATGCAGATCCCTGCAGCTTGGAGAGCGCCCTGTATATCGCCACGGCCCCCGCAGATCCGTCCCCGTCATTGTGGAACCTGACAACAATAGGTGCCCCTGACGCGAATGCGCGCGAGAGCATCCTTGCGGCTTCGGACAGCTGGCTTTCCATCCTTGATAGTATCTTGGAATAGCGCTTGCTCCCCTCCTCGCTGGGATGCTTCCTTGGGATGGCAAGCAGACGCTGAATTGCGGCATCATAGCCGGATGCGCTGCCTTTTCCCAACACAGACTGCACGACGCCATCGGATACCTTGACGGTGTCGTACAGCTTTACGTCAATCGGGCTTTTCGCCTGCACCGCCCTTGACGAGAGCACATTGCAGAGAAGGTCCCTGCCTGAGGTCTTTATGGAGGTCACTATCCCCTCTGCCTCGTCCATTTCAATCATTTACCATTAGGGATTTGATGCTTTTATTTGTGACGCATCATGAGGATGCATTGCAGCTGGATTCAAGCGATACGTTCCTCTGTATTGAACTGCAGTATGAGCTGTCGTTGTACATTTCCGCAAGCTGCATTATGCAGGAATTCCTGTATGTAATGTTGCCAAGCTGCATACACGAGGACAGGTTCCTGTCCGAGAGCGCATGCTCGGTATACGCGGAAAACTTGCATAGCCCGTCCGCATACGACGGCACGGATGAGCACAGTTCTGTTACGTTCTCATTCGCTGTCCTATTGGATCTGCTTCCATTCACGTAAGCAGCGCAATCGGAGGAGAACGGGCCGGCGCCCGGGCACGACGTCGCGTTGCCCGACTGCACCGAAACGGAAAAATAGCAGTAGTTCCTTGCCGATATATTCAGCCCGGAGAAGTCTATCGATTCCAGCGAGCTGACTCCGGTCTGGTTTGTGTAGTCCTTTGATATTATCTCGGACACCAGCGTGCTGTTGGTTTCGTTGGGAAGGGCTGCGCAGTACGACGTGTTTGAGAGGGAGGCCGCCTTCCCGTAGTCGTAGATGTATACGCATTCCTGCCTCAGAGAGCTGTTTTGTATCGCGGCGCAGCTGGAATTTGCGAAGCCCTCAGACTTCGCCACATCGAACGCGCAGAGGGATGAGTTGGCGCCCTTCAGGATGCCGCAATAGGACTGGTTGGATGTTTCATAGCTCACGTTTGTTATGCAGTTGTACAGCTGGCCCGGGTTGGATATCGAATTGCACGCATCGGGGTTCCTGCTGCGCCGCGCTATTGCGGTTATGCATAGAGCGGACTGCTGCCCAGGGAGCATGTTGCATGCCGAGTAGTTCATCGAGCTGTTCGCGTATGCGTATATGCACGAGTACCTTGGCTGCTGCAGGAGGATCCGCCTGCATGCCTGAAGGGTCTGGGCGCCGTATGAGCTTGATGATATAATGGATACAACAGCGACTGCGAATACTATTACAGTTGCCGCAACTGCGATTTCCCTTTTCATGCCTGGCTTTGCATCAGGCTTGGGCATCTGCTTTACACCAGCTTTATCCCTTCCTTCGTTATCTGGTAATGCGATACCTCCCTGCTGTAGTCTGCGCCTCGCATCTTCACTATCTCGATCTCGAAGGCGCCGCCCTTGTTGCCCGGGGATTGGTACAGCGTTATCACCCCGTCAAAAAGTATCATTTCCTGCCCGAACTTCATGCGCTTCATGCTGTAGTACGGCACCTCCAGCATGAACAGGGAGGTAACGTCAAGCCTCCTCAGGTTTGCGACAAGCATCGAAACCGCCTTGTTGTACAGCATTGTCTTGCCGAGCATGAGCTTCAGGAACGACAGGGAATCAACTACGACCACCTGCGCCTCCACGGATTTCACTATCCCCTCGATGTCGGAAACAAGGTTTCCCATCGTGTATGCGGTCTCGCCCTCTGAGTTCGTCTCTATCTTCAGCGCCGCCTCGTGGCCGCTGACGGCAAGCTTCTTGCTCTTGACCAGGTCCCCTATGTCCTTCATGCTCGGGAATGCATACGAGAAGTCCCTTACCATGTTGTCCGGCAGTTCGTCAAGGGTCACGAATGCGCTGTTTATGCCGCGCTTTGCGCACCTGTAGAGCACCTCCATGCCCATGAAGCTCTTGCCAGATCCTGGGCCGCCGGTTATTACGGTCTGGCTCTTTTCCGGCAGGCCGCCGCCGAGCACTTTGTCTAGGCCTTCTATTTCAGTCTCTATGAACCTGCCTTCGGGCGCAAAACCACCAAACATGGATATATATTAGCGCAAGTATAAAAACAGTATCATGGTGCGCATATCGCACGCAGGCATTGGGCTCTTCCTTAAGACACCGTCGCTTGGGGACGCGGAATGCATTGCGGAAAACGCGAACGACAGCGAGCTGCTGGACATGGTGCCTAGCCTGGCCAGGCCGTTCGGCGTAGGTGACGCAATACAGCTGGTTGGCGCGGCGATAGGACGCGAGCCGCTTGGAGAATTCCACCTCGGCATATACGACGATTCGAATGCGCTGATTGGAATGTGCGCGGTGTCTAGCATTGACAGTGAGAGCAGGAGCGCAGAGATAGGCTATTGGATAGGCAGGAGGCACTGGGGCAGGGGATTGGGAGGCAGGGCAGTTGGCCTTCTTGCAGGGTTCTGCTTCTCTGGTCTGGGATTGGAAACCGTATGCGCAAAGACGTTCTCAAGGAATGAGAGGTCGGTAAGGCTGCTGGAAAGGCTGGGGTTCTCGACAGAGTCCGAATGCGAGGAGGGCTTCAACGGAAAGGCTGAGCGCGTGATGCTGATGCGCCTGTATGCAAAAAACACGCCCTTGAAAATCAGGCCGGACATATCATGGAAGGGCTGATTACGGCTTTTGTCGTACGGTTTAAAATAGCTTCATTCAATATATCTACGATTGGATGATCAAGAAATTCGTATTGATAGGCGTAATACTGGTAATAGCTGCGATCGTTGTATTCTTCCTTACGAGTTATTTACTGACAAACAGCCTGGGAGGCAAGATAACGATGCTCAACTCCACGGTTGCCGCAGGCGGCTACCATGAGGTCCGCATAAACTACACCAACAGCACCACCATAATTGCGCTCTACACGCTGATCAGCGCCCCGATAAACCTTTACGTGATGAACGCGAGCGCCTATTCCGAATGGTCCGGATACATGGCAGCCAATGCAAACGCCAGCGGCGTATCGGAGGCAGGCAGGCTGAATCTTGGTGCGCAGGGCCTCTTCACGAACAAGACGGCAGGCATGGTACCTATTGAGACAAACGGAGTCGGAGGCCAGGGCACGCAGGGAAGCGTTTATGTTGTGATGGACAACACCCACGGGAGCACATCCTCGGCGGAAAGCGTCAATGCGACGCTGTGGTACGTTCCTGTTGAGAAGTCAGGAATACTAATCAGCGCCGCAATAGGGTACAGCTGCTTCATACTCGGCATTGCAGGGATAATACTAATCATATACGGCCTGGTGAAGAAGGGCAAGCAGGCGGAAGAGCAGAAGGCAGAGAAGGAAAAGTCCGACAAGGCATACGTGGACAGGCTTTACAGGAACGTGAAGAAGAGAAACAGGCAATGATCAAATGGAAGAGCTAAAGGCAAAGATCGCGGGGGAGATAACATTGTCGGAGAGCCCCGGCAGCGCCATGAAGAAGTGGAGGGAGTTCTTCGGAATAACTCAGGTCGAGCTGGCCAGCCAGATAAAGGTGTCCACTTCCACGATAAGCGACTACGAGAGCAACAGGAGGCTCAGCCCGGGAGTCGGAGTCATAAAAAGATTCGTGGATTCGCTATTCACCATAGACGAATCGAAGGGCAGCAACATAACGAAGAGCCTTGAGAGGTTCACCAACAACAAGGAGGACAGCAAGATATACAGGATACACGACTTCAAGTCGCCGATAAGCGCCTCTGATCTCAACAGGATAGTGGAGGGAAAGGTTGTGGCAAACCAATCGTACATGGACTCGATAAACCTGTTCGGGTACACGAGGCTCGACAGCCTGAAGATAATACTGGAGATGTCGCCGGCCGAGTATCCAAAGCTGTTCGGGTCAACAACCGAGAGGGTGTTCCTGTTCGAGCACGTCTCCACTGGAAGGTCGCCGCTCGTGGTGATAAGGGTCGCCCCCATCAAGCCAAGGGTGGTCGTGATACACGGGGTCAACACCGTGGACAAGCTGGCGGTCAAGATAGCGCAGGTCGAGAAGATTCCGCTCATAATAACGAAGCTGGACGCAGACAAGATGTACGAGCGTCTCGACAAGATCTGATCTGATGGACTACAACGAGAGCCAGGCTCACTACATAGTAACAACATGCCTGATAATAAAAGACGGAAAGGTGCTCATAACGAAGAGGTCTGCGGCCGAGAAGAACTTCCCGAACAAGTGGACAGTGCCTGGAGGCAAGCTGGAATCCAAGGACTATACCGGAAGGAAGCCCGACACAAGCTCTGGGCAATGGTACAACGTTCTTGAGGAACTCACAAGGAGGGAGGTGCTGGAGGAAGTGGGACTGAGAGTGAAGAACATCCGCCACCTCGCAAACCTGACGTTCATAAGGAGCGACAACGTTCCTGTCCTTGTATTGAGCCTCTATGCGGACTACGAATCAGGAGAGGTAAAGCTCGAGGAGGGATTGCAAGGGCATGAATGGGTTGACCTGGAGGCCGCGAAGGGGTACGATCTGATAGACGGGATATACGAGGAGATCGAGATGCTCTATGCAGCCCTTACCGGAAAGCGGATTCTGGAATGGAAAAAGGGCTGATCAGCCCCAGACGTCCGCCTTTATTTTGTCGTTGGATATTGAAAGGGACACCAGAGCGTCCTTCACCGCCTTGACGAACTCCAGCGGGCCGCATATGTAGAACGTGCGCTCGAGAAAATCTGGGGCATACTGCTTTACCATCTCGGCGTTTATGTGGCCGGTCTGGCCCGTCCATCCGTCGTTAGGCTGCGGCCTTGTCACCGTTATGACCAGCTTCGTGCCTATTTCCCTCGTGTACGATTCCAATTCTTCCCTGCTTATTATCTCTGTCGCGAACCTTGCGCTGTAGAAGAGTATGTTGTCCGACTCGGATTTGGTGGACTTTATGTGCCTGAGCATAGATATGAAAGGGGCAAGGCCTGTTCCCCCTGCAATGAACGCAACCTTCCTGTCTACGGAAGGAACAAACCTGAACTGGCCGCTTGGGCCCCTGAGCATGAATGTGTCGCCTATCTGCGCATCGCAGAAATGGGACCTCCCGATGTGGTCGCCGTGCCTTGGCTCCTTTATCACCATGAACTCCATTCCGGGAACCAGCGGATCCGATGCTATGGAGAAAGCCCTTCCTGTGTACCTCTTGCCGTCCCTGTCTATGCCGAATATCATCATGAACATCCCAGGGTCGAATGAAACCGGCATGTTGTCCTCAGGCATGAATTTAAGCATCAGCACGTCCGGCGTAGCGTCATTCTTCTCGGCAAGCTTGTATGCCTTCTCGCCTATCTGCGTTTCTGCCATTGAATTACCAGTTCTACTCTATCATTAATCCTTAATTAGTTTTCTGTCTGGATAAACTTCTTTATTATGTCGCAAGTTTCCTTCGGATTCGTGAAATGAGGCTCGTGGCCCGCGCCGTCCACTATGCTCAGGGTGCTTGCCTTTATCCTGCCCCTGAAGGAATCCGCGAATTTTATGTCGTTTATCGGGTCGGCGCTGCCCCATATTATCTTTGCTTTGACGTTGATGGAAGAAAGGATCTCGTTCGTAAGCTGGTCCTCCTCGAAGTCAGAGTCAAGTATGCTCCTTATGACGTAATCCCTGTTTCCCGCTACCTTCATCACCATCTTGAACAGGTTATCCTTGTATGCCTCCCTGTCGGTTATGCCGTCAAAGTATTCCTTCAGCCCCGCAGGGTCCTCGAGCATGATCCCCTTGCAGCTTCCCAGCGGCTGCGATGCATAGTACGCGGCTATCCAGCCGCCGTATGAATGGCCGAAGAGGTAGCTGTCTCCGTTGTTCTGCAGCGCTATGAACTCCCTTAGCGACTGGAACTGGTTGCTTACCGTGTACTGCACTTCGGGAGGCGCATCCGACTTGCCATGCCCTAGAAGATCTATGAGCGTCACGTCAAGGCTGTCCGGCAGGAAGGGCAGGAGCCGCGACCATGCCCTTACGTTCGAGCCGAGCCCGTGCAGGAATATCATCTTGCTGCCGCTGCCGGGGCGGTGCATATAATGCAGCGCGCCCATAGAGGTGTACTCGAATGCGTCCTCAAAATCGTTGTAGTCCATGTATATTCACAGATTTAGCCTGAAATCCATTCGTCAAATGGGATCATTTTTATCTTTATTCCATCCGTTGTTGTTATCCCCTTTAACCCTGAGGTTATTATTATGCCCTCTTTAAGACCAAACTCTTTTGCAGATCTGACTATGGCCCCAATTTCGCGGTTTCTTGTTTTTTCGCTCTCCACGTCATACGCCACCTGTATGAGTTCTTTCGCGTCATTGCCCGACTTAATTACAAAATCGATTTCAAAGCCTGCACTATCCTTCCAATAGCATATATCTTCAGTCTCCTTTATGCGCCTTTTCAATTCAAGGAACACAATATTCTCGAATACCCTACCATTGTTTTCCTTTCCAGTAATGGAGTAGAAGAAACCCGTATCCCCGCAGTATGCCTTTCTCGGGTACTGCGACTTGTCCTTTATGTTTCGCGAGAATATCGGCAGAAAAAAGAACAGGTAGCTTGCCTGTGATGAATTCTCAAGCTTTAGAATCTTCTCCTTTCCTATTTTGTATCCAAGTCCTTTGATGAAATTAAAGCATTTGGACGCTGAGAAATACGGGCTTTGCAGCACATATCTGGAGAACGTATCTACGACGCCTATGTTCTCCGCAGTGATTTCGGCCACGTCAAGGCCGACAATGTCGTTAAAATATGAGGCCAGGTATCTTACTTTATCTGTTTGGTCGCTTAAAAGCACAATTTCTGGAAATCCGCCATATTTCATGTACTCGGCCATTGCCTTTTGCTTTTTTCCCCTGCCCACGACAGTATTCTCTGTGCGTACCCCTTTGAACGACAGGTATTCGCTGAAAGAAAGTGGATAGAACTTGAACTGCAGCATTCGTCCGCGAAGCGGTTTATGGGGAGTGGCAATACCTGTCCTTGACGAGGTTACCACTATTTTTAATTTTCCCTTGGTTTGCTCGTGAACCCTTGCAAGCCATCCCTCCCATCCATTCGCGCTTGTTATCTCATCAAGAAGCAAAAAACCGGTATCGCCGAACCATTTAAGAACCTCGTCGAGGAGGTTCTCCATTCCCTTAAGCCTGCTATCCTCGATATTTACGTACTTAACTTTTACAGCCTCTTTTTTTAATAGCTGTCTCAGAAGCATGAGCATACTAGATTTTCCGGATCGCCTTACGCCGCTTATAGCAATGATTTTAAGCCTTGCATTGTTTATGATCCTGTCGTAAGGCACATTTCTTTGGATTAAAGGGCGTTGGCTTGCATAAACGTCCCACTCCTCAAATATCTCTGTAATCTCCATATATTGTTTTTCTACAGAACAATATATATGCCTTTCTGTTCTGCTGTAGAACAGTTTATTTGTTAGAGGGCGGCTTGCTCCTGCCGTAGAAGAAGTGCAGCGGCCTTCCCAGCGCAGCTTCCGCCGCCTCCTGGACTGCCTCGCTGTACGTCGGATGGGGATGTATCGTGTCTGCTATGTCCTCCAGGTTGGCGCCCATCTCGATGGCGAGCGCTGCTTCCGCTATCATCGCATTTGCGTCATCTGAAACTATCTCGACACCTTTCACAGTATTCGAATTGTCGTATGCGATCTTCACGAAGCCCATTGTCCTGTCGAGGGCAATGCTGCGGCCCAGCGCCGTAAGCGGGAACTTCGTTACCTTTATGCTGCTGTTCTCCTCGACAGTTCCGGCAAGCGCAATCTCCGGATCCGAGAAGATTACGGCGGGCACGACCATGTTGTCGTAGGATGAATTCTGTCCTGCTGCGACCTCCGCCGCGACAACGCCCTGGCGCATCGCCTTGTGCGCAAGCATCGGCTCGCCCACAACGTCGCCTATCGCAAGTATGTTGGGATCTGCCGTAGTCAACCGGCCGTCGATGCCTATGAAGCCCTTCTTGTCGGTGATCACTTTCGTGTTGCCTAGGCCGAGATCCTTTGTGTACGGGTCAAGCCCTATAGCCACGACAATGATCTCTGCCTCTATCCTCTTTCCGTCGACAAGGGTTATGCCGTTGGCATCGTGGAAGGACGGGGTGGCGTTTATGTATATCTCAACGCCGAGCTCCTGCATCCTCCTTTTTACAAGATCAACGGCATCGCGGTCGAACCTGGAGAGTATGTCGCTCCTTGCTATTATGCTGACCTTCGCCCCCAGCTTTGCGTAAAGCGTGCCTATCTCGACGGACACATATCCTGCGCCTATTATCGCCATTGTCTTGGGTATGCGGTCGAGGAGCAGCGCCTGCTTGTAGTCGAGCACGTTGCCGCCGAACTCAAAACCCTTCATCTCGGTCGGCACGGATCCCGTTGCGATTATCGCCTTCTTGAACTCAAGGGTAATGCCGTCGGTGAGCTGGAGGGAGCTGCCGTTCAGGAATGTCGCGGTGCCCTTGAACACGTCTATCTGGTTGGACTTGCACAGGAATGCGACCCCCTCCTCCAGCTTCTTCGATACGGATATTCTCCATTCAAGCATCCTCTTAGCGTCAAGCGTGACCTTCGCGTCGATGCCGAACTTCTGGGAGTGCTGCGCCTCGTAGAATATGTCAGATATCTTTATCAGCGTCTTGGAGGGTATGCATGCGTAATTTAGGCAGTGGCCGCCCAGCTTCTCCTTCTCAACGATGGCCACGCTTAGGCCGAGCTCGGCCGCCCTTATCGCGGATACGTAGCCGCCCACTCCGCCGCCTATCACCGCAAGGTCTACCTGTTCTGGAATGGAGCCCATTACCATGTCTATTCCTTTTTTATCTTTGACTTTTGCCCTAGGCTAACTCAAGGTTGCCGCGCGACATAAGGACATGTTCTTCATTGGTTACTTTAACTACCCCTTTGTTGATCTCGATAATGTCATCAATATTCAGGAAAAACGGCATCTTTCTTCCTCATACGCTCGGTACCTAAATTAACTATAAGGTCGTGGTATTTTTTAATCTCTTCTTTCAGTATCTTTCTGAGTTGTTTCTTTGTAATATAAGGCATACTAAGACCCTTTGGATAATACTTGCCAATCCAGTAATTTAAGCCTTACTGCACTCTTTTGTGCAGTAATGGCTACTTCAACAGCTTGAATCTGCTTACGTACAGCTCGCCCTGCAGAAGCACAAGGAACGGCAGTATGAACACGGAGCTGAACACAAGCATCGCATACCTTGATATTATCGTGCCGGCCACTGCTATGAAAATGAAGTCGAAGAGCGTTATCAGTATTATCGCTATGGCCATCCACGCGACAAAGTAGTCAGGCCTCTTCCTGAAGAACTTCAGGCCTGAGCCGAATGCCTTGCCGAGCTTGCAATCGTCAACCACTATCGATGATGGAGTATAGAAGAAGAACGGCGTAAGCAGCAGCGCGACTACCGCAGTTATGATTCCGGAATAGCCGGTACTGAACGTCAATGCGTCAACAATCGCGATTATGAACGTGAAAAGGAGCAAAACCATGAAAACCATTCCAGTATACTTCTCAAGCCCCCTGATCACTTCCGACCTTATCCTCGTCTGGGTCCTGCTGTGCTTCACAACTATGTTTATTGCGACTATGGCAAAGCTCAGGAACAGCAGCGAGAAAAGGGCCGCTATGACTATGATTGCGGTGTTAAACGGGTTAAGGTTCAGGAAAATGCTTCCGGTCCTAAGGAACACGCCGCCCATGTCGTTGTATGTGGGGAAGGACGCGAAGAGGGGCACTAGGAAGGCTATTATGAACGAGAGCGAAGACAGGAGTATCAGATATATGTTCGCAACGTAAGTCTTTGCCGTGTACTTCAATATGTTAAGCATGGGCCCACTCTTGTATTATGTTAGCTGATAAGGAATAAAAATGCAATGCATAAAGAAAAGGAAAGGGCCTTTTGGGCCCTTCAATGGTTACAGGAAGCCGAACGTGCTTCCTGTGCCGCTAAGGCAATTTTGGATCGTTGTGGAGCCTGTAGCAGTTGATGAGCCGAATACGTTTTGTGCGCCTGCACCGCCTGACGAGACCAGAAGGTTCAGTATGTAAGGCGACGCAATGGCAATTGCAACTCCTATAACCCCCCCTACGATCATGCCCATTCCGTATCCCTGAATTCCTCCTTTCTGCGATCCGGGCATCATGTTAGCGCCTGCATACAGTGCAGCGCCCAAAATCATTAGGGTAAGTCCCAGTAGGAATATTACGTTCCTAACCGTGAGGAAAACATTACATAATGCATTGGTTACCCCAGATGAGGCAGAGCCGGTTGTCTGTCCCTGAGCAATAATCATTCCAAAGAACCCAAGCAGCGAAGCTGCGATCAATGCAATCCTTGCGAAATTCGCTATCCTGAACTGCATTGGAATTCCATTCCCGAATATGTTTCCCATTTTTATCGTCCTCCTTTATTTTATTCGGCAATATAGATTTAAATACCTATCCTTGCCATGCGGGAATGCGGGCTGCGCCAAATATGCGGATTTTGGTATATTTAATAGCCTTTTCTTTACAATTACTAAGGGGGGACATCTAGATGAGGGTCTTACTGCTCGATGTTGAAAGCATAGGCTACGACCTGGTCAAGCCGGAGGCAAGCCTGTATGAGGATAGCGACGAGAAAAAAGTAAGGATAGATGATTCCATTGTGATGATGCTCAGCATAGAGAAGGACGACGACCAGTCTGCGGCGGATGCCGCGCTCTCCGATGCCTTGAAGCTCATAGACCAGCTCAAGATGGACAGGCTCGTGATATACCCGTTCGCGCACCTAAGCAGCAACCTGGAGGAGCCGAAGAAGGCGATGGACCTCATAAATTACATGTACGGCAAGGCCTCCTCCTGGAAAGGGATAGCAGTAAAGAAGGCGCCGTTCGGATGGAACAAGAAGCTTACGCTTGAGATGAAGGGGCACCCCCTTGCAGAGCAGGGAAGGAGCTACGGCAGGGGCGGCGAGGCAAAAATCTACAAGAAGGCAAAGCCCATAAGCATAAACACGGCGATAGTGAGGAAGAGCGACGTGTCCGGACTGCCGGACACTGACCACAGGACGATAGGCGAGCGCCTTGACCTGTTCAGCTTCCAGGAGGTATCGCCCGGAATGGTTTACTGGCACAGGAACGGGCTGGTCCTCTACAAGGGGATCATGCAGTTCATAAGGGAAATTGAGGAGAGATACGGCTATGACGAGATAAGCACCCCGACCCTTGCGAACGTTGCGCTATGGCACGTAAGCGGGCACATAGACCACTACAGGAAGGAACTGTTCCTGTTCGAGTCGGAGAACGAGAGCCTCGGCATGAAGCCGATGAACTGCCCTTCCAGCATACTGATATACAAGTCAAGGAGCTGGAGCTACAGGGAGCTGCCGTTCAGGACCGCGATATTCGACAGGCTATACAGAAACGAGATAAGCGGCGCGCTTACGGGGCTGTTCCGCGTCAGGGAGTTCGCGCAGGACGACGGGCACATATTCCTAAGGGACGACCAGCTTGAGAATGAGCTGAAGATGCTGCTCGGGATGGTGAAAGAAATATACAATGCATTCGGGATGGAGTACAATGCAAAGCTCTCCACGATGCCGGATGACCACATGGGCGACGAGGCGCTCTGGAGGAAGGCGGAATCCGCACTGGGAAACGCGCTTGACAGCAACGGCATAAAATACGCGATAAACGAAAAGGACGGCGCGTTCTACGGGCCGAAGATAGACTTCGACGTCATAGATTCCATGGGGAGGAAGTGGCAGTGCGCGACGATACAGCTTGATTACCAGATGCCAATCAGGTTCGGGCTGGAGTATGCTGGAGACGATGGAAAGGCCCACGCCCCGATCATGATACACAGGGCGATAATAGGAAGCCTGGAGAGGTTCATAGGCGTCCTCATAGAGCATTACCAGGGGAAATTCCCAGTATGGCTTGCCCCTGTGCAGGTAAGGGTAATATCCATATCTGAGCCCGCAAACGATTACGTTGAAGAAATCGCAAAGGAACTGAAAGGGCAAGGAATACGCGTGCATGCTGACGTGTCCGACAGGACTCTTGAATACAAGATAAGGGATGCGCAGATGCAGAAGATCCCTTACATGCTCGTCATAGGTAAGAAGGAAGTGGAAAAGAAGGCGCTGACTGTAAGGGAGAGAAACGGAAAGCAGGCTCATGACGTAAAGCTGTCCGAGTTCTTACAGAGGATAAAAGGGGAGATTGCGGAAAGGAAGCTTTCCGAATAATGTGATTGGCTTGTATGTTCTTGGTATTTGGGACGGTCATGACTCGGGGGCTGCGCTCGTTTCCGACGATGAGATAGTATACGCGGCTAACGAGGAGAGGTTCACCAAGAGGAAGCTTGAGGTGAAGTTCCCGTACAACTCCATAAAGGCGGCATTGGACTTTGCGAAGATCTCTCCAGACCAGGTGCAGCACATAGCCTTCACGACAACCGAATTCACAAAGACCCTGGAAAGGATGATACCTTCCATGAAGGAAAGCTACTACCAGTTCAGGAGGAGGAAGATGCTCAGGCCGAGGTTCGAGAACGCAAGGCACAATTTGAAATACTCTATGACGACCATAGGCATACTGCCGGGGTGCGGCAGCATAAGCAGCAGCATAATAAGAGGCAGGCTCAATGGCATGGGATTCAAAAACTACAGGCTGCACATAGTGGAGCACCACAATGCGCATGCCGCAACTGCGGCATTCACCGCCCCGTTCGGCAAGTCCCTTGTGATAACGCTCGACGGGCTTGGGGACGGATTGTCCGGATCTGTAAGCACGCTGCAGAACGGAAAGCTTGAGAGGCAGATGGCGATCGGCGCAAAAGATTCAATAGGGATATTCTTCGAGCAGGTCACCAACATAGTCGGCATGAGGGAGCTTGAGGATGAAGGGAAGGTGATGGCAATGGCCGACTTCTCGTACCCGTTCCCGTTCGAGGAGAACGTGTTCAAGGACTTCTTCTCCGTATCCGGAACAGTGATATCGGCGAAGTACAGCCCCGTCAGCCAGTTCAACCTCCTTCAAAGGATTGCATGGAAAATGCCGCGAGAGCAGTTCGCTTACATGGCGCAGCAGCTTGTGGAGAACGTGGTCATGAAGTTCACGAGCAACGTGCTTGACAGGTACGGCATAGGGGATGTCGCCTTTTCGGGGGGAACGTTCGCAAACATAAAGGCCAACATGAAGCTTAGGAATCTTGACCAATTGAAGCACTGGTTCGTATTCCCGCACATGGGGGACGGGGGCATGGCCCTTGGCGCCGCGCTGTACACGAGCAACGCGCTCACCGGAAGGAGCTCATACAAATTCAGCCCGTACCTCGGGAACAGCTACAGCACGGAGCAGACCGAGAACGCGATAAAGCAGGACAGGTCATTGAAATACGAGGTGCTAACTCAGGAGGAGCAGGCAGGGAGGGCGGCTGAGCTGATATGCGGCGGGAATTACCTCATGTGGTTCCAGGGCAGGATGGAGTACGGGCCAAGGGCGCTGGGCGACAGGAGCATACTTGCCCCGAGCGACTCTGAGGCAGTCAAGGAAAAGCTAAACATGTACGTGAAGAAGAGGGAATGGTTCCAGCCGTTCGCGCCGTCCATGCTCGAGGAGGAATCCGCAAGGATACTCGAATACGACAACAAGGGATTCGACAAGTTTATGACATCCGCGTTCATGGTAAAGGAGGGGATGAGGGAGCGCGAGAAGTCGGTCATACACATCGACGGGTCGTCAAGGGCGCACATGGTCGGCAAGGAGAACGGGCCGTACATGCAGCTTCTCAAGTCGATAAAAGCAACATCTGGATACGGGATAGTCCTGAACACCAGCTTCAACATACACGGGCTGCCGATAGTCATGACACCGGATGACGCGATACAGACGATGAAAGTTACGAACACGAAGTACATGTTCATGAACGGCATAATGATAACAAACAGGTCGGTCAAATGATAATACCGCAGGACGGCACCCTAGAATACCTATTCACCGCAGGCATACTCATATCGGTAATCGCGCTCGTTTGCGGGATAATCAAAGACAGGAAGGGCATACTGCACGTGCTTAAGGAAAGCGGGCTGAAGAAGGCCCACATCGCATTCCTTGTCGGGATAATCGCGCTCTTCCTGTTCATCGAGCTTTACTTCGTGCATTCCACGCAGCTGCTGTTCTTCGACGACGCGATCTATCAATCTATGGCTCTGATGCTCCTGCATACCGGCCAGGCCTGGATGTGCAATTACGGCACCCCGACCGCATGCTACCAGGGCCAGATATTCCATGAGCCGATAGGGCTGTCGTTCAACATTGCCATAGCCTATGCCATATTCGGCACGGGCAGGGCTGTGGCATACGGCGCGGAGCTGGGGCTTGCCGTGCTCTCGATAATAATGGGATTCCTTGCGGCGCTCGTGCTGCTTAAGGATGCAAAGGCCGCGCTCTTCACGGCGCTGCTTCTAGCGCTGACGCCCGTCCTCTTGGTTTGGGCAAAGCCGACCAACTCGGACATGGCGGTGCTCGCCTATTCGCTCGTGTCCGTATTCTTCTTCATCATATTTGTAAGGAGGAAGACGCTCTGGAGCCTCTCCAACATGCTCTTCTCGCTCTCGCTGCTCATGTACATGAAAGTGGACGAATTCCTTTTCGTGCCATTGTTCGTCCTGTTCTATTTCATACTGGAGCGCAAGAGCGTCTCAAACTCCGCAAAGGAGCTGCTCGGGTACGCGAAAAGGGGCATCCTTGACACCAAACTGCTCATAATACTCCTGTTCTTCGTGTTCGCCATGGTACCTTCGCTGCTTTATTCGTTCCACGAATCGGTAACTGACGGGTACGGATGGCAGGGCACCACGGTACAGCAGACATGCACGGCAGGGCTTACGCCTATGGCAGTGACAGGGGAAATAAACCTCGCCAACTTCAAGGCCAACATTTGCAGCAATCTGCTCTTCTGGCTGAACAGCTACAAAAGCACTTACATAATGCAGCCAATACTGTTCACCGCGCTCGCAATACTCGGGGCGCTGCTCATGGTGCTCATCGGCAAGAAGGCAAACGAATTCGCCATGCTGGGAATATGGTTCCTTGTCTTCTTCATGCTTTACGCCGCATTCTATGCGGGCTCGGTCACATACGGGGTTGACTGGAGGTTCATGCTAAGCCTTGTAGCGCAGACATGCATGCTTGGGGGGTTCGCGCTGGCGTCGCTGTCCGAGCTTGCGGCGTCGGCATTCAGGAAAATCGGGCAGGCGGGGCGCATTGCGGCAATAGCGCTCGCGATAATCGTGATGGTACCGGCAGCGATGATGATGCCGCTGCTATCCGTCAAGCCGTCGGCGATACTGCAGGCTGGCGATGCAAGGTTCTACGAGAACTTCGTCTACAACAATTCACGGCTGATACCCAACAACTGCATCGTGTACACCTATGACCCGACGCTCTACCAGCTGAACGGGAAGACAGCGACGCAGATAGACAACATATACAATTTCGCGCAGGTGAGGCAGAACATAACGCAATACGGATGCGCTGTCCTCGATTACGGGTACTGGTGCCATACCCCGAACAACGAATGCACAGGGGTCAACCAGAGCTACAGCCTGACCCCGATAGACACGGCGGCGTACAACACGCTCGGATACAGCTACGGCTTCTACTACATCAAGCCGAAGTAGCAGGCCAGTTTATCATACATGGAAACAAGATTGGATATTGAAGTGATTATATGGCATCTGCATTAACAGAAACGAAAAGGGAATCCCCGTTCACGCCTGCAAGTATCCTCAGGGTTGATAAATTTGATCATAAGGAGCTTGTGGCGCAAAGGCAGGGGGTAATGAGGCTAAGGACGCCGGAAGGCAGGGTTGTAATCGAAACCCAGATAGAAAAAGAAGGCTATACGGTAAGCTTCGACGACTTCTGAAAGCTCACAGGTTCCTGAATATCGTCTTGAGGATTATGAAGCCGTCCGACAGGCTTCTCAGCTTGCCCTCTCCCGACGCCCTGAGCTTTTCGTAGCTCGGCACCTCCAGCACCTTGAGCCCCATCTTCTTCGCCTTGATGCTTATCTCCGTCTCTATCCCAAAGCCGGTCTCGCTCAGGTGCATCCGCTTTGGGATTCCCTTCGCGAAGCTCCTGTATCCGTAGCACATGTCGGTGTAATTCGACCCGTATATCAGGTTTACTAGCCCGACGAAGAAGCCGTTGCCCAGCTTCCTGTAGAAGGGCATGTCGTCCGATCCTCCCCCCGTCAGGAACCTCGAGCCCATGCAGACGTCATAGCCGGTCTCTATACCTGCAACGAGCAGCTTCAGCTCGTTAGGCCTGTGAGAGAGATCCGCGTCCATCGCTATTATGATTTTGCCGTCAGCCGAGTCAAGTCCCTTTTTGAGCGCCAGTCCCTTCCCCTTGTTGTCGTATATTATCCTTGCGCCAAGCTTCCTTGCGATCTCCACCGTTTTGTCCTTGGAGTGCCCGTCCACTATTATGACCTCGTAATTCATTCCGGGAAGGGCTGCAGCAATGCCCTTCATCAGCTTTCCAACGTTGTGCTCCTCGTTCAGCGTAGGAACCACTATGCTTATGTACGGATTCATTAGGCTGCACCTTTCCCGCTGGCGCGCTCGTGCTGCGGCGCATGCCCCTTGTGCCTGCCCCTTAGCGCAGAGAATATTATAAGCGCGATTATCGCTGCGATCACCGCTATCGAGGCAATTATTATGTAGCTGAATCCCGCGTTCCCGGAGCTCTTTGATCCGAAGGTTATCGTTGTTATCGCAAGCGTGGAATAATGGACGCCGTTCCTCGCATACGACACGATGATCGATATCGGGAATGCGGCGTCAGTTATTGACGGAGGAACGAACGCGAATGAAACGTTGGACAGCGAGTATCCCCTTACAGTAACGTTCTGCATGGATTGGGAGATATTGAAGTCGGGAGGGGCGAAGGCCGACACGTTTGCGGTTATCGGGTAATCCGCTATGCTTGATATGTTCAGCACCAGCCTGTTCCCCGACCTTGTGACTCCCGTTACGGCAAGCAGGCTTACAGACCTGCTTCCGATGTTGACAATGCACGGGAATATGGTGGTGAACGTGCTTGACCCCTGCGAATACCTGACCACGAAGCGCTCAACATAGCTTCCTGGCATTGAGAAATTGGACAGCACTATCTGCTGCGGATAGGACATTCCGGGCTCCACGAACGGTATCAGCATCGTCGAATTACCCGCCAGCTGAGCGCCGCTTATCTCGGGCTCTATCACCATGTCTGTCGCGGTGCCGTTGCCTGAATTTGTTATGTTGAACTGCATGCGGCTGTTTGTTGCGTTTATCGTGTTGGAATAGCATGAGCCCGTGAGCGTGACCGTCGATGCCCCCGATACCCCGACAAGGAGGATTGCAACTGCGATGATTAAAAATCTCATAACTTGGCACTTCGATTGATAGATATCTGAGACAAGCTTTAAAATGGTTGACAGGCAGCAAGGCGGCGTCAGGTGAATATGCTCAGTATGTTCCCAGTGAGTATCTGGTAGGCCTCGCACGAGGTCCACTGGTTGGGCTCCTTCCTGTTCTCTATGTCGGCGCGCACCTCCTTTGCTATCTCGTTGTTCCAGAGTTTAGACAGGTCGAAGCCAACATCGCGCACGTTGCCTATCTTCCTGTCCCACATTATCGACGGGTACACATTCCCGAAGCTGTCCATGAACAGCGATGCCTCGAGGCTCCTGCTCTTCATGGGGCTTGAGCCGGTCTTTGAGTATTCGATGAGCTTCTTTATGTACGCATTCTCTATCATCGGTATCATCCCGAGTTGGAATTTCCTGTTCTCGAATATGGATTCCAGCTCTGACACAACCTCGCTGTTGTTCGGTTTTATGTCATCGTTGGTGTTGTTGTAGTAGTTTCCGGAAAGCTGCGCAAGGTTGATGTGGAAATCATTGTAGGTTATGTCCGGTATATCCAGCTTTACGGCATTGAAGGTGTTCTGGAACTCCCCCTTGTTGAACTTGCTGAGCGTGTATCCGAATACGAAGAACAGGTTCCTGTAGTTTTTCTTCAATTCCTTGAGCCGCTTGAACGTGTCTATCGCCTTGTCGTAGTTGCCTGGCACGCCCCTTATCTTGTCGTGCAGCTCCCTGTACCCGTCAAGGCTGACGGTCACTGCCACCCTCGGTATTCCAAGCTCGAGTATCTCCTTAAGCTTCCTCTCGACCATATCGTGGTTGCACAATGAATTGGTAGGTAGCGTCAGAATGTAAAGGTTCCTGCAATTCTCCTTGAATGCCTTTGCTATTTCAACTATGTCGCCCCTGAGGAACGGCTCTCCCCCTGTCAATTCCACCCACTTGAAGTAGTTGTTCTTTTGGGCGAAGGCCCTGACTTCGTCTATGGTAAGCTCCCCTTTGGGCTTCATCTGCCATATATTGCATGTCAGGCATCGGCTCTGGCATACGTATGTTATGCAGAAGTTCAGCTTGTATGGTTTGTCAAGCCTGGTTATATTGCTTTTTAGCGCAGTTCCTGCGAGGCTAGAAAGCTCCTGTACCGCCAATAATAACACCTATTATACCTTTAGTTTCCATTATATTTAAAGTTACCGATTCCGGCAGAAAAACGGGCACTTGATGGTCTAATGGGGGGAAAGGAGGAAATAATAGAGTACATAAAGGAGAGGGCAAAGGAGGTAGACAGCCACATGAATTCATACCTTACCGACAGGACTTCAGTCAGGTCCCTAGAGAAGCTGCTCGGCAGGAGCGGCTATTCCTATGATGCAAAGGCGCTGGACAAGTCCATAGTGGAGCCCGCAAAGTACCTGCTTGACCTTGGAGGCAAGCGCTGGAGGCCTGTGCTCATGCTGACCATTATAGACGCCCTTGGCAAGGATTCGTCCGATTACATAGAGTTCTCGATAATCCCCGAGATAATACACAACGCGACTCTAATACACGACGACATAGAGGACAGGTCGGAGACGAGGAGGGGAGCGCCTGCGGTGCACATAAAATATGGCGTTGATGTCGCAGTGAACCTTGGGGACTTCATGTACTACTTCCCGATCGTTGCGCTTATAGACAGCAAGAAGGTGGACAGCGCCAAGAAGATCAGGATGCTCGAGGTCTACCAGAAGGAGATGCTAAGAGTCTGCCTGGGCCAGGCGACAGACATAGCATGGCACAACATGCTCGTTGACCCACTGAAGGTTACCGAGAGCGAATATCTGCAGATGGCGTATTCAAAGACCGGGGTGCTGCCGAACATGGCGGCCAAGCTGGGCGCAATACTGGGCGATGCGGACGATGTCATGGTCGAAACGCTCGGTAGGTTCGGCGCGACCATAGGCGTCGCATTCCAGCTGCAGGATGACCTTCTCAACGTCACGGCGAGCGACGTCGCAAACAACAAGGGAGGCATAGGGGAGGACATTACGGAGGGCAAGATAACCCTGCTTACAATTTATACAATGCAGAAGGCGAACGAGCAGGACAGGAAGAGGCTGATAGAGATACTTGGAATGCACACCACCGACCGTACCCTTATAAACGAGGCTGTCGCCATTCTGTCGAAGTACGGCGCGCATGAATACGCCAAGGACATAGAGGAAAAGCTCGTGGTAGAGGCATGGGCAAACGTGGACAAGGCGCTTCCGGAGTCGGAGGCAAAGCGGAAGCTGAAGATGCTTGCTGAGTACCTTATCGACAGGTCGATCTGATCAGCGCCTCCTGAAATTCAGATAATAGAGCAGCGCGAGCGCGGTCTTGGCGCACTGTATCCTATTTGACTTTACCATGCGTTCCAGGTCGCCAAGCTTCATCCTCTTCACTTCCAGTATCTCATCCTCGTCCAAATTGGTCATCCCCTTCTTGAGGCCTGTTGCAACATACAGATACGACCTGCTGGTGAGGAAGCCTGGGCTGGTATAGAACACGCCTATGTACTTTAGCTTACCCGCCTTGAAGCCGGTTTCCTCCTCCAATTCCCTGAGGGCTGCCGCCCTGGGCCGCTCTCCTGGCTCTATATGCCCAAGAGGGATCTCATAAAGCGTTTTGCCAACTGCGGGCCTGTGCTGCCTCTCCATCACTATTATATTGTCTCCAAGAAGGGGTATTATCCCGACCTCGGAGGGCTTGTCTACTATAAAGGCGTCCTTTTTCCCCTTTCCGTTCCTCAGGGGCACTTTTATCCTCTCAACCTTGAATAGCCTGTTCTGGTGAACTATTGTTGCCATAATCAGGTTTTACTGCAAGAGAATAAAAGGCTTCTATCCTGCCATTCAAAAGAAGATGCGAGGAGAAATTTGAATTCTAGACGCGCTAAATCCGTTTTAGTATGAAATAAAGTAGTATGCAAAGATAGTTCCTAAAATAGGAACATTATGTTCCTAAAAAAAGAATATTTAGTTCCTGAAATAGGAACAAATATAAATGTTAGGTGTATAACTTCATTATGGAAATTTTCCCAGGTAAAGGAACAAAAGGAAAAATCATTGAATATGTATTAGATAGACCGACAACCAAAATTAAAGTCACTTCGGTCGCACAAGAGCTTGGCATAAGCAAGGGGCACACAAGCGAGATAATAGATGCGTTGGAAAGAGAGAAAATATTGAGGGATAAACTCGCCGACCTCAAAAACCCGTATGTAAGATCGCTTAAAACGGCAATAAACATCAATAAGCTAATGAAAAACAATATTGTTGCCGCAATCAAAGGCATGGACGTTGATGGCGCTGGACTCTACGGTTCTTGGGCCAACGGCTCAAATACGGAAGAAAGCGACATAGACATTTGGATAAAGTGCAGGAAGGACATCGGCGCCCTTGAGGTTGCTAAACTCTCCAAGAAGATTGGCGATTTTTTGAAAGCGGAGCCACAAATCCTAATTCTGACTCCCGAAAGATTAAAGAGGATAAAAAACGATAATATCGTATTCTATTTCACTCTTGCATTAAGCTCTGTTGTTCTTTTGGGTGAGGGTATTGGCCAAGCTTGACGAATGCATAAAAAAGAAACTGATAAGAAAGGTTATACCGTCCAGGGACCTTGCGCTTAAGATGCTTGGTAAGGCAAGCGTATTACTGGAGGAATCGCAAAAGAGCCTGGATGCCGGCGCTCCGGACAGTTCAGTGTTAATGTCTTATGAGGTAATGCTCCTTTCTGCAAAGGCACTTCTGGCAAAGGACGGCTTCAGGGAGAAAAGCCATTATTGCATTGCCGTATATATTACGGAGGAATATGCAGATACAAAGAGAATCGATAGATCCATAGCAGAGGTCTTTGACAGTTACAGGACGGTAAGACATATGCTGGCTTATGATGCTGAATTTATGACCTCTGAGGAGGATGCAAAAAAGGCAATACTGTTCGCCAGACGCATGCATAGAGAGGTTAGGAAATTGACTAATGCGGGGGGAGGGATTTGAACTCTCGAGCCTGCCAAAGAACAGTGCCCTAAACCCTATTTGATTTTACGCATTTGTTGGGCAGGTTCCGCAAATAAACGTGTATTTATATCTGGACAACTTAAATTTATCTACGATAAAATGAATCCTACAGTAAATTACGATGAGAAAAAAAGGCAATGCAAATTGATGCTAAGGCATGCTGCTGCTGGTGTGGATAGTGCAAGGAAAGAGGTATGGGCACCTGTAAAGGTCGCATGCCTGGCAACCGCATTAACCGCAGTTTCAGGCTGGGGCGCAATTAAGGTTATTTGGTGGGCAAACACCGCAATCCAGGATAAGAATCTCTTTTATGACTTCACGGCCGCGGCAATTTTCGGCACTGGGGTTATAGGAGGAATAGCCGCATTGTCATGGTCGGAATTGTTCAACAGAAGGGCAAAGGGGGATAGGCTATTGCTAAGGTATGAGAAGCGCAAGTTGGCAGCAGCCAAAGAAATGGCAAGGGAAAGCGGGATAGATATAAAACGAAGCCTTAGGGCCGGATAAGGAAAGATGCAGGGGGAGAGATTCGGACTCTCGAACCCGCTAAGGGTTTGAGAGTGCTTCCTAGCTGTTTCACGCCTATATTTCTAGCCATATTTCACACCAAAAACAAAAACCATTTCTAAGCCCAAGCAGGTTCATCTGAACCATAGATTATGGCCGAGCAAGGTATATAAGCAGCTAGCGTTCAGATCTCCGGCAAATCTGAACTCTCACTAGACGTGAAAATAAGTGGCTCCGCCACTTTGTTGTCATTTTATACATCAAGAGGGATTTACAACTTTCTTGGAGGTCTTGCGCTCGGCCACTAACAATTCCCTCGTGAGAATTTGCTTGCAAATTCGATAGAGCTGGAATTCAAAGGAAGAACATATAAAAACAAAACTCGTAATGTAATAGGTGGAACATATGTTGCGTGCCGAGCCATTTCTCCTGTTTGACGGTAATTGTGCAGAAGCGATGACCTTTTACCAGAAATGCCTTGGAGGAGAACTAACCCTCACAAAGCTTGCCGATACTCCAATGAAAGACAATTATCCGAAAGAGAAGCATAACAGAATCATTAACGCTCACCTGAGAAGCGGTGCTATAGAAATCACTGCTTCAGACTGGATGGCAGCCCCAACTTGGGAGCCAAAACAAGGCAACAATGTTGGTATATTTGTTGTAGATGGAACATACGATGAGATAAAGGTAGTTTTCGGTAAACTTGTAGAAATAGCAGATAGGAGCAAGGGACTTTTCGTGGAGCTGCAAAACATGCCATTTGGATCCTATGGACAATTCATAGACAAGTATGGCGTCTCTTGGAAGTTCAAAGGAGACAAGAAGGAATAGTTGAATCAGAGAATATTCAAGACAATTTTGTATGCTCGCTCCTGCGTTTGAAGAATTGAAGAAATAATTCTGAATGCATGGCATGATAAATGCACAACGAGTGACCTAACCAGTCAAAGGAAACCTGTAATCCTTGAAACCACCACTCTGAAAATCAATTTAGCTGCGCAAATTGATTTTCGAGGGTGTCGTCCCAACGGACTTTAAACTGCCAACGCAGTAGTCGGCCGATTTTGAGGAGGGGCAAAATCGGCCTATGGCGTCCATGAAACCTTCTTTTGGAAAAAAGAAGGTTTCGCCGAGCAACCCTAACGCCCAAAAGCGGAGGGTTGCGAAGGCGTAGAGTTTCTCTACATGAAACTCTACATGAACGACTATAATATCAATGTGCAGTACCACGAGGGAAAAATAGCCTAAAATCTGACTTTACGAGGGAGATTTTCTCTACATAGAATGGCTTGGGTATGTAGAGAAACCCAAGTCATATAGAGAAAGTTGTAGAAAGGCTTATATATCTATTAGGGTATATATTTATTAGGTGTTAAATAATGCAGATTCAGAAAGAAGTCGTACATTATCCCACGCTTAAGACCATATTGGCCATAGAGGAGGTAGTCAAGAAGGCCAACAACCCTCTAAGCAGGAACCAAATACTTGCGCGGCTACAGACCGGCGTAATGCGCTCGACCCTAAACCTCGCGCTTGACTATATGGAGAAGCGCGGAATGGTGCTTGAGACCAAGAAGGGCTTTATATGGACGTTCAACCCAAGCAAGAAGCTAGAGAAGGCCGAACAAGAAGGCTTGCCTGTGTGATGTTGTGGCAGAAAAACGTATATCAATAAAACTGCTGGGAGACGCGCCAAAGAGGCGTACCTTGCTCTGAAGAAGAAAGTAGCTGAAGATACTGCGAAAGGAATAACTGATGCCTTCCACCAAACTCTGCTTAAATCAATAGATAGCAAGATAGCTATATTGAAGGTGGATTACGACTACGGAATCCACATACCGAAGAAGAATGTTGCGCAGAAATACATCTCTCTTTACGATGTTACAAACCTCTGGAAAGTCAATCTCTCAGGAGCATGGCGTATGATATACACAATAAAGCAGCCCCAACGGGAGGATACGGAAGTCGAGATACTATCAATCTGGCTCGACGTGCTGGATATAATAGACCATCACGAATACGACAGAATATTCGGCTACAGAAAGAGATAGTTTCTAAACGCCATGCGTTATCTTCGCTTTCAGACTTAGGGCTTGGTCTAGGCCAAAGGCGTTGTCTATTTCCTTGTATAGCTCCTCTTTCTTGGTGCTTATGTAGACCATCGTAGTGCTGGGGTCGCTGTGCCTAGCGAACCTGCTTGTAAGCACCAGATTTCCATTTGTCTGCTTGGCAAAGCTGGTTATGGCATAATGCCTTAGGCTGTGGGTAGTCAGCCTATGGAGACGCCTTACACTCCTTGTCGGGCTTGTCTCATCTGAGGTGTCATACACCTCGTCCAATCCCGCAAGGCGCACATAGTGCCTGAACCTGTTCCTGACATAGTTCTGTTCTAGGTAAGGTTCAGGACGTTTGGTTCTCAGTTTATCAGCGTAGAACAGATAGCCCTGCGCCTTCTCTATCTCAGCCCTGTGCTTCGAGATGAAGGCTATGGTATCCTTGAACAACGGCATAGGTATCAATAACGAGTCCATTACCTGAGACTTCTCGGTCTTCAAGGTAAGTTCCCTTGTCTCAAGGTCTATTGAGTTTATGTTTACTCTGACCGCCTCGCCTATTCTAAGCCCAAGCTGCGCTTGATACCTGAATAGGAGGCGGAACCTGTCAGAGTCTACTACGTGGAGGAACCTTTGAAGTTGAATGTCGGAAAACGCCTTCGAGAGCGAGCCATATTTCGGCGTCTTCCTCTTACCTGCAAACCTCTTGGTTTGCGTCTTGTGCAGCACTGACTGTAGCTGCTGTAATTGGTGCCATGAAACGTTCATGGACACCTGCTTGAGGGATTCGGAATACCTATTGAAATCTTCCTTACTTGAAGATTTCCGTTTCGGATTTCCGAACCCTGCTTTGTCGTCAGGATTTGAAGATGCAGGGAGAGAGATTTGAACTCTCGAATCCGCTAAGGAACAGGGTCCTAAGCCCTGCGCATTTGGCCAAGCTTTGCTATCCCTGCATTGCATAGACTCTGATTTAGAAGATTTATATCCCTTTATGTGCCATTATAATCGAAGGTAGATTCATGCTTAACACGAAGTACGTAAGAGACAACCTTGACGCAATAAGGGAATCGCTCAAGAGAAGGAAGAGCGACTATCCGCTAGATAGGCTGCTTGAGATTGACAGGAGCTGGAGGGACAGCAAGGGAAAGCTGCAGGAACTTCAGGCCAAGAGGAACAAGGCAAGCATAGAGGTGGGGGAGCTCAAGAAGAAGGGCAGGGACATCAAGAAGGAGATAATGGTACTTGGGACGTTGAAGGAGGAAATTGAGGAACTACAGCAAAGTGTCACAAAAGAGGAGCAGGAGATGGAGAAGCTCCTCTGGAACATGCCGAATGCATTGGATAAGGCAGTGCCGTACGGGGCAAGCGAGGAGCAGAACGTAGAGGTCAGGAAATCTGGGGCAATAGACAAGAAGAAAAAGAGCGGCAACCATGAGGAGATACTGACAAAGCTTGGGCTTCTTGAGATAGAGCAGGCGGCAAGGATATCCGGCGCAAGATTTTACTACCTAAAGGGCGACCTGGCGCTGCTTGAGCAGGCGCTGATAAGGTTCGGAATTGATGAGATGCTCAAGAGGAAGTATACGCTTATCGCTCCCCCATTGATGCTCAGGAAGGAATTTTACAGGGGAGCGACCGCGCTCGGCGACTTTGAGGAGCTGCTCTACAAGGTGGGTGAGCCGAACGAGGCGAGTGGGATGAAGGGCTATGAGAAAACAGGAGAGGATCTTTTCCTGATAGGCACATCGGAGCATCCTATGGCTGCACTGCACGCAAACTACGTGTTCGACGCCAAGGAGCTTCCCAGAAAGTACGTCGGGATAAGCCCGTGCTTCAGGAGAGAGGCCGGCTCGCACGGAAAGGATACCAAGGGCATATTCAGGGTGCACCATTTCTACAAGGTAGAGCAGTACATATTCTGCAGACCGGATGACTCGCAAAAATACTTTGATGAGCTGCTTGCCAATACGGAAAGCATAGCGAAGAAGCTGGATCTTCCGTACAGGGTGCTTGAGTTCTGCACAGGGGGCATAGGCACAGTAGCGGCAAGGAAGAACGACGTGGAGGCCTACATGTACGGCCAGAAAGCCTACAGGGAAATCGCATCATGCTCGAACTGCACCGACTGGCAGAGTATAAGGCTTGACATAAAATACGACGACAAAGGAGAACGCAAATACGTGCATACGTTAAACTCGACGCTGATACCAACCACAAGGTTGATGGTCGCCATAACAGAGAACTATCTGAACGAAGACGGCACGATTGCCGTTCCCGACGCCCTGGTGCCTTATATGGGCAAGAGGGTCATAGGCCAGCACCTATAACGGCTTCCTTTTTATCTCTTTTATCTTGTCAAAATCTTTGTCATCGCTAACAAATTCGGAGGCATTCTTCAGTATGGCTGTTGCCGCATGTATTGAGCCCCTCGGTTTAACTTTATATAACTCAAGCAGTTTCTGCGCAAAGTAAAGTACATTCCCATCGGCGCTGATTATCTTTACATTGGGGAATTCCAAGAATCTCCTACCCTCCAGGATTGCAAACTCCATATCGAATGCCCTTCTTGTAACCCACACCAATTCGTCCCAAGTCAATGAAGACGTAATAGCTTCTAACTCCCCTTTTGCGACCTTCACAAGCACGTCCTTTGCTATTTTGCCCTTTTTGGAGTCTGGATCCGTAACCGGATAAAGGAAAACGTTTGAATCAAGATATATCATATTCGTCCTCCAATATCTTTTTGATCTTTTTGGCGCTCATGTTCTTTAGTTTTGATTTTTGGGGCGCATTGCAGAACTCCTCGACTATTTCTTCCGGGTTCTTTTTGGGCCTGATTATCGCAAATTCACCCTGTATGTCGAAGATAACATCAGAGCCTGGCTTTAGGCCCAGTTTTCTTCTTATGTCCTCGGGTATGACAACCTGTCCCTTTTCGCTTATTGTCCTCTCAAGCTCCATTCTTACCATCAAGTATAACTATGTAGGAATATATACTTATACTTTTGCGTGAGCTTAAGCATGCAGGAGACATACATCAGTAATGAATAATAGTGTGCATTGGTAATGAATATTGGTGCTCATTAGCAACGCAAATTTATTTGACTGGTGCTCTGGTGAAGAACGAATACGCAGTAAAGAGGGAGCTGAAGAGGCTTGCCGCAATACGCGGGTCTGGCACGGAGCTGATCAGCATATACGTGCCTCCAGACTACTCGCTCAGCGACGAAATAGGAAAGCTGGGGGAGGAGAGCAGCCAGGCAGGGAACATAAAGTCAAAATCGACAAAGCAGAACGTCCAGGGGGCCATCGAGAAGATAATACAGTACCTGAGGCTCTACAAGAAGCCGCCGCAGAACGGGTTTGCCGTCTTCTGCGGCAACATATCGAGCGTACAGGCAAAGCCAGATATAGAGCTGTTTTCCGTAGAGCCGCCGCAGCCCCTCAAGTCCAACATATACAGGTGCGACTCCACTTTCCTCCTGGAGCCGCTTGAGGCGATGCTCGAGGCGACGGACATGTACATACTTGTCGTCATGGACGGCAGGGATGCGACCATAGGCGTGCTGAAGGGGACCTACTTCAGCCTCGAGAAGAAGCTAAGGTCGTTCGCGCACGCTAAGGTAAGGAAGGGGGGGCAGTCGGCAGGGAGGTACGAGCGCGCAATAGAGGAGAGCATCGACGATTACTACAAGTCTGTTGCAGATGCCGTGAATGCGGTGTTCCTCAAGTATCCCAAGAAGATGAGCGGCCTGGTGGTCGGGGGGCCGGGGCCCACGAAGGAGAACTTCGTCAAGTCGAAGAATCTTAATTACCAGATAAAGGTCCTCGGGACGTTCGACACAGGATACACGGACGAGCACACCGGGATCAATGAGCTGCTTAACAAGGCTAAGGACCTCCTGTCGGAGCAGGCGGCCGTGAAGGAGCGCAGGATCATGGAGAGGTTCCTTGACGAGGTATCGAGGAACGGGCTCGCCACGTACAAGTACGCCAATGTGCTGAAGGCGCTGCAGAACGACAACGTCTCAAGGCTCATCATAAGCGACGAGGCGGACCTCCACGAGATCGAATACAAATGCCAAAGCTGCGGCCAGACAGTTAGGATCGTAGAGGAGGGGAATAACACCCACCAGCGGCACGAGGAGGACCAGGGAGGCCTTGAGGTGGTCGGGCAGAAGGACGCGATAGAGAAGCTTATCGACCTTGCCGAGCAGAAGGGCATAGAGATAACGTTCGTATCGGTGAACAGCCAGCACGGCAACGAGCTGCTCCTCGGGTTCGGCGGCGTGGCGGCCATGCTCAAGTACAGGAAGTGATCAGAACTTCATAATTTACCATATCAATTCCGGATAAGAACTGCATACGGAAGATGCATTTCTAGTATACTCCACTATACAAAAATACCGCTTTTTGTATGCTTGGCTATACAAAATAGGAATATATAAATAGGTTGTGGGACGTAATATTAACATGGTAAACTTAGACAGGTTGCAGGAGCTTAACAAGTGGTGGACCAAGGGCAGCGAGTTCCAGCTTGATGATGTAGATCTTATCAGATACAATAGCTCGTTTATGCCAATAATAAGAAATAGCTTACAGCCGCTCTTAAAACCGGGTAAAATATTAATAGTGAAGGGCCCGAGAAGGGCGGGAAAAACAATTGCGCTAAAATTGGCAGTAATGGATTTGCTTACCACAACAAAAGTGAATCAGGATGACATATTATATTTCTCATTTGACGAGGCAATTACGCCTAAGGACATGGATGGCCTGATACGTAATTTCCTAAATAAGCCGCATTTTGGCACCACCTATGTATTTCTAGACGAAATACAGTCTGTAAAGGGATGGGCCAATATAATTTTAGGTTTGTCAAACTCTGGTATTCTTAATGATACTGCGGTAGTGGTGACCGGATCCATAGCGCATTTTTTTGGAGCGGAAACACTGCCTGGAAGAGGAACGGAGGATAACATTTATTATCTGCGCACTGCAACTTTCAGAACATTTGCCCTTTCTTTCTTAAACAGGATAAAAGGAAACGCATGGATAGGCGAACAGTTTACAGGGTACAAATTCACTAATAACGAAGTAACCCAACTTATCGATACGATTACCAAAAACAAAATGAGCCCAGAAGGCAGCATCGATGATATGTATGAATATCTTTTGCCATTGGAAAGATACTTCAGACCGCTTAGCAAGATGTTTGACATTTACATGCGCACTGGTGGATACCCGCTTAACATAAGCAATTATTTCTCTAATCCAAATATGGTCATATCTGCAGGTTACGAGGAAATATACAATTACATAAAGAACGATGCGGCAACCATAACTAGCGCCGTGTCCGGGGATCCGCTAAAGGCGGGACAGACAGTGTCCGGGATTTTGAATTACATAGGCGACAAGGTCTCCTATTCAACCATTGCAGGAGCCATGGCCATGAATAAATCAACTCTGATAAATTACTTTGGCCGCCTGGAAAATTCCTTTGTTTTCCTGAACATAAAGGGAATAAAAAAGACGAAGGATGGCCTAAAAGACTCTGAGGTGAAGAAATTTTATTTTTCTGATGTATTCATGCATTATGCCGCAGGCGCAGCGCAAACTGGAAAACCCGGGGATGTATATTATAAGGAAATGGCAAATTCTTCTAGGGTTGGGATTATCGCTGAAGAGATCGTCGCGGGCCATCTAGTCAGAGCAAAAGAGAGGGACCCAATGAAACTCTATGGCACCTATCTAAAGTTCTGCGATGAGCCAAGGGAGATAGATTTTGTTTACAAGAGAGAGGATGACACTTATCTTGGGGTAGAGGTAAAATACCAAAATAGTGCCTCTACACAGGACATTAAGACGGTCAAAGGGATAAATGATTACATACTGCTTACAAAAGCTACGGACATCTCAAAAAGAGGCAATTGCTTAATGCTTCCAATATGCATATTCCTTATCGCCTTGCAGAGCTCTGATCGTAACCTTTGACGCTAATCGTAATTCTTTCGCTTCTTCTGAAACGTATGTGTGCAGCCAGCACGGCAACGAGCTGCTCCTCGGGTTCGGCGGCGTGGCGGCCATGCTCAAGTACAGGAAGTAACTGGAATTTATGGAGAGGCCTCCATTAAACTTTTTCAATTGCTTTTGTTGCTTTTCCTTTTTTCTTATTATGCCTATCCAGCCATGATCCTACCATATTTGCAGCACTTTCCAGGCTTGATTCCTTCTTATTTCTCTTGTAATCGTAGTTTCCTGTCAAACCTGCTATTAATTCCCAGATTCCCATTTTTATCGACTTTGGTTTATGAACCTAATTGTGCCTTGGCATGAATAGTTGCCTTGGTTCCATATTCATTAGTAGACATTAGTATTTGAAACTCCATATATTTAAAACTACTACTAATTTGGCATTCATTAGTGGATATTAGTACTAGGCGCAGGATCAAAATTTCATCAATGACGTTACCCTGTAGCCACTAAGTCTCTCCCTGCCGTTCAGCTCTGGGAGCTCTATAATGAAGGCAAACGCGCCTACCTTCCCGCCTGCGGATTCAACAAGCTCTGCTGCGGCCTTGGCGGTGCCGCCGGTCGCAAGCAGGTCATCAGTAATCACGACTGAGCTTCCCCGCTCTACCGCATCCCTGTGCATCTCGAGCGTCGCAGATCCGTACTCCAGGTCGTAATCCCTGTAAATTGTGTCGTAGGGCAGCTTGCCTTTCTTCCTGACAGGGATGAATCCCTTGCCGAGCCTTGAGGCGATTGCGGCCCCTGTTATGAAGCCCCGCGCCTCGATCCCTATTACATAGTCGAATTCCAATCCCTCGAGCCTTTTGCACAGCTCCCCCATGCATTCATCAAAGGAATTTCCGTCTTTCAGCAGAGTTGTTATGTCCCTGAACATTATGCCCTCCTTCGGGTAATCCCTTACTAGGCGGACCTTTTCCCTCATCGCTGCCTCGTCGAACATCCAATCATGATATCTGGGAGGCCACGCCGCACTCCCTAAGGAAGAGCATGTTCCCGGAGACGTACATGTACTCGGGGCTTATTATTGTCCTGTTCGCGGTGCTGTAGTTTATGTATATCGTCGGCTCCGTCCTGCTTATGTTCAGGCAGTCCTGCAGCGATGTCGTGGTGTAGTTGGAGGAATTGGTGCCACCAAGGCCCCGCGTCGTTATGCATGAGCTCTGGTTGATTATGTTCAGGTCTATCGTGCTGGAGTTCCTGTGCTCGGTTTTGCTTGCAACCACCTCCTCTATTATCGCAGTGGCGCAGCCTATTGTGCCGCTAAGGATAGTGCTGTTGTAGGCGGCTACGGTTATGGCGACCCTAGGCGCGGAGTTGAAGTTGTTCCTGAACGTGGTGAAATTCGACTGGGAACTGGGGATCGAGAGCAGCCCGGCGAATATCGCAGCGCCTATTATGGCTACTACCACCACTATTGCGGCTACGTACTTTGCGATGCTGCCGATGCCGACGCTTGGCGGCCTCTTCCTTTCCTTCCTTATTGCGGACTCCTTTGGTGCCTTCCTGCTTGTTGCCATGCTATCACTTATCACGCGTTGTTCCTGAAAAGCTTGCCGAGCATGCATGAGGGGCCGTTGGCCGAACCCGAGCTTGCATACAATACCGTGCCGTATAAGCCCATGTATGTTATGTTGTCGCCAGTTCCCGGGGTTATGAATATCACCGGCTGGTTGTTGCTGAGTATCTTGTTGTAGCAGTCAAGGCCGAGCACAGATATGTTGCTGCCGCTTATGCACGAGTAGTTCTCCAGCCTGACCACCTGGACGGCCTTGCCTGACGCGTTCAGATAGCCTTTGAGCACGCTGACGCATTCGCTTATTGAGCTGTTCGATACGATGGAGCTGCCGTTCAGCGCTATGAAGTCCGTGTTGCTCGCCTTCACGCTGTTTACGAAGTAGTTGAACGGGAGGAAGTTTGTTGCCGACTGGCCGTATGCGTATGTCGCATAGGTGTATATCATAACAAGAGCGGCAAGCGCCACAAAGACGAGCGTCCAGTTCATTACGCCCCTGTTGTTGTTCTTCAGCTTGCCCTTCCTTATCACCTTAAGGTACACGATTATGAATATTACGAAGATGACAAGGATTCCGATTATCAGCGACTCCATTGCCGCATAGAAGGGCGCTGACGCTATCTTCTGCGGTACCGGCGCATTCGACGAGCTTAGCAGCCCGGTAATGAACGGCGCGTCAAGCAGCTTGATTGTGTAGCCGATCGTCAAAGGGGCTATGAAAAGGGATGTCTCCACCCTTACCTGCTGCAATTGCGGCAGGGCTGCGGCGAATGCATTCTCCGAAAGCCCGGAGTTCAGCTGCGCGTTCAGCTGCTGCTGCTGGTTTGCGATCGCAGCAAGCTTCGTAGGAACGCTTGAGTAGCTCAGCTCGTCCGATATTATAGCAGCGCTGTTGTTGTCCGCAATCGAGTACAGCTGGCCGTATGATGCGTTTACCCTGTTGTAAACCGCCGTGGTGTTGGCGAGCATGGATGCGAGCGTGGAGTTGGCTATCGACATGCTCTGGTTTACCCCTGCCCTTTCGGTAAGCGAGAACTGGTTCTGGAGCGCGCTGATGGAGGCGTTGAGCGACTGGTTGTCGTACCTGGAGAGCAGCAGATCGGTGCTGTTTGCCAGCATGGATATCTTCGGGGTGTATATGCTGAGAAGGCTTGCGAATGCCGCCCCGTTCTTCGTGTGCAGGTACGAGCTTATGTAGTTCTGCGCTTCTATGGATGAATTGGCGCTTATGCCCGAAACCCCGGATGTTGAGGGAAGCTGCTGCTGTATGGATGCAAGGGTCCCTTGTATGTTGCCCATTGCCGTGCTGTTGAACGGCAGGGGCGAGCAGTACCCCGCCGCAACGCAGTACCATGGCTGGTTGAGCGGGTTGCCTCCTGAGCTGCATTCCGCAGCGGTCGTGCTTGCAGGAGGCGGGAATACAGGGTTGTTGTTGACATTCGTCGCTATCTGCGATATGTTGGATGCGATGGTTATAAGGCTGCCTATTGCCGTGCCTGCGTTCGTCCTGTTTATCCCTGCAAGTATGGCGAAGTAATCGCTATAGTCTCCGGTAAGCCGGCCGTTTGCAATGGAGAGGTTCTGCACCCCGTAGCTGAACGGGCTTGGCACCCCGAATGAGCTAAGCTCTGATGCGGGCTTCTTCTGGGTGCCGCCGCATATCGGCACTGTGTCGCATGTGTTCTGCATGCATGCGGATATGTTTGCATTGTCGAATTTGGAGCTGCAGGTATAGGTTGTCTTCTGGACAACGTCGTATATCCCAGTTACAGTAAGGCAGTCGGTCAGGTTGGTTGCCGTATAGCTCTGGTAGGCATGCATTGTCGTATTAAGGTAGCTCAGCTTTGCCTGGCTGGGATAGTAATTGTTGAATATGAACGGGGTGAGCACAGCGTCTATTGTCGTTTTGTTGGTCACGAGCGAATAGGATCCCGGCTTTCTTGCTATGATTATGTAGTCATTCAGGCTTATCTGCATTATCGTGTAGTTGGCGCCGTTGAGGCTGGCATTGAAGTAGTTGGCCGCGTTGACCGTGGAATTCGGTATGTAATTGGAAAGGTAGGAATTGAGCGCAGCCGCATGAGTTCCAGCATTCACGAACAGCACAGCGGTAAGCATCAGAACCAATAGGATCGGCTTGTTTGCTGAGGCCATGATAGGTATTGTATGTAACAGTTTAAGAAACTTACGGTTCGACGACAATGAATCTTCGGCATTGGTTTTCCAAAACCTTGTCCTCGAATGGCGCAATCCTGTCTTTATGGAGGCGCGGCATGGCTTCTTGAACGGCCTTCTCCCCAAGAGGGCTGCATGCTTCACAAAAAGAGCTGGCGGCCATGCGGGAAGGAGGGCGTGCTGCCCTCAAGGATGGATTTGCGAAGTAAGCCGAAAGATATTTAATTCAGAGGAGGCATATAATATTGACTAATATGAAAACTGAGACTGTTTTGTTACAATTACAAAAGGAATTCAGGGGCATGAAGCGGGAGATTAAGATGTTAAAGAAGAAGCTAGGGCGACCTGCCATAGAACCAATAATCATAGAAAGAATAGAAGAGAAGGATTTGACACCTGCCCAAAAAAAACATATACACGAAATTGACTCGGATGTAAAGGCAGGCAGGACTAATAGGTTTGTTACGTTAGAAGAATTTGGAAAGGAAATTGCAAGAAGAAAGGCTCATCCTTTGGAGTAACTTATTCCTCCACGCGTTTCTACTTCAGCTATCACGATTAGGTCTTGCTCTTTGTATACTTTGAATATCAATCTGTAGCTACCTACTCTCATTCTGTAAATGCCTTCTCCAAGTTTTTTTAGATCTGCATGTATCATAGGGTATTGTTCTAGCAGCTTCGCTGCTGCATATACTTTTTCGCTGACATAAACAGGCATCTTGCCTAAGTTCTTAGTTACTTTGTGGTCGATCGTAACTTTCATAAATAGCATTGGAACGTGGGGTTTTTTAAATCATAGCATTGAGGAACCATAGGAATGCATGTGTATCCGTAACATGCATCAGAACACGCCCTGTCCCGCATGCTTAAACAGGAGTTGTTTGGTATTCTCGAAGTCTTTCTCGTTTATTTTGGCACCTTTGAGTGAGCCACGATGCGTAAGTCAACCAATTTTGAATTTTATGGAACTCTTTTGCGCTTTGTTATAGGAGGAGGGACAGTTACCATAACAAAAAGGAAAGCGCACTTACGTCTTCATTGGAAATTTAAATAAAAATAGGAAAAGAAAAAGAAAAAAGAAAGGCTAAGTATTACTTAGCCTGTGCGTACAGCTGCTGTATGAACGAGTTTGCCGCTGACGTTGTCTGCGCCGCCGTGTATCCAGCTACCAGTACCCTGTTGGAACCATACGCCTGCGTTACCTGCGTTGTCGGAGTCATTGACACGTTGTATGAGCTCTGCAACTGCTGCGATAGCGTGTTGACGTATCCGCTTCCTACCAGTATCAGGTTGCTTCCTGCGCTTGCATCTGAGTCAAGCACTACCAAAGGCGAGGTAGTCAGGTTCTTCAGCAGAACCGGCTGGTATGCATTTGCCACTGACGGTGTTGCGGTCAGGTTGCTTATTCCCGAGATCGTGTACTTCGCGTTGTTCACCGCGATCGTTGCATTGACTGCACCTATGGAGACGTTTGCGATGTTAGTCGCCTGTCCGACCCCATATGGCCCGTACATCTTGTAGCTCTTTGTCGGGCTTGTGCTGTTTGCCGCTGTGATCGAGAACTGCAGCTCGTCCTGTCCCTTTGCCATGCCCAATGTGACTGTCGATGGGGTTATTGACACCAGCTTGCTTCCCTTTTCTGTCCTGAAGCCTGTCTGCACGCTGAACGACCTGGATGACTGTGTGTTGGTTTGGTACGTTGCATTGTTCTTCGTTCCCGGGGCTACTGATCCAGATACAGAGTAGTTCAACTGGAACAACGGGCTTGCGCCGACTCCTGCGCTGCTGTTGTCGATTCCTATCTGGAATCCGTCGACCGCTGCGGAGTTTGTCGGAACTGCCTGTTCTCCAACTGTGAACGTGTAGTACTGGTTTATGCCAAGCGATGCTGCTGCATTTGTTCCTACCTGAGACAAAGTGAAGGTGTTTGTCGGCTGCCCGTTCTGCTGGTTGTATATCACGTTTCCGGAAGACAGTGAATCATAGACCTTTCCTGAAAGCGGATACAGGATATCGGGCTGGCCTACAGAGGTAAGGGTTGCCAATGTTACAGTGTTTGCTGCTGTGTTGGTTGCCCAAGGTGCGTTTACCGTTATGGTAAGCGTTCCCGGAAGAGCCCTGTTTATTTGTATTGCAGTTACGTTGTACATGTTTGTAGGTAGTACGTATGCAATGTTGTTTGTAGATATTGTAAACGACTGTGTCTGTGCTGTAGTGCCTACAGCGTTGGATGAGAATCCTGTTACTGATACTGTCAATGGATATGTAGAGGTTATCCATGTTGCGCCTATTGCGTTGCCTGATGTTGCTCCGTTGCCCAAGTAGTTAACGTCTACTACTGTGTTGCTTATGTAGTTACCCGCGGCTGCTGTGTAGCTTGATGCAATTGGCTGCAATGTGTTTCCAGTTTCTGCAAGCTGGTATGGCGTCAGGTCATATGTGACCGAGCTTCCTGTCTGTCCAGAGTATGAGAATGCATTCGGTATCTGGCTTGTTACCTGAAGCTCCTGTGCAGGCTCCGTTATGTTTGTTATCGACAATGTCGAGGCTACTGATCCAAGGTTCTGGTACTGCATTGTTGGGGTCCATGTGGATGTTATCGACATGCTGTCGAAGTTGGACGAGCCAAGCGTGTCACCCAAGAAGGTGAGCTTTGCCAGGTGCGGGCTCTGTATGAAGTTGAAGCTCTGCCCGGTGCTCAATGTTGTCGGCGTTGTGTTGTAGATTATGATGCTCTGCAGTGCCACAGCGTTTGCATTGCTTGTGGATGTGGTGTTTGTCCAAAGCAGGTCTACATACCAGCCAGGGTTTGTCGTCTGGTTGAATACGTGTGCGTTCTGAAGCTCGTACACGCTTGTGTACATCTGAAGCTTTGCCCACTTCTGGTATGCGTACAATCCTGCGAAGGTCTGGTTGACATTGACATACATCGTGTGCCCTGTTACGTTGAACTTTGTTGTTGCAGGTGGCGTTACGGATGACGTGTTTGTCAGGACGTTGTTGTAGTATACTGAAAGGGATGCCGGGCTCACTCCGTTGGAGTTAGGCTGACCCAAGTCGGTAAGCTGCACAGTCCATGGACCTGATGTTATGTTGTGCCCTACATATAATGTAGTAAGAGGTACCAGAGATGATGCAAGATACAGTTTTCCTCCTGCTAGGGTGTTTGTTGAAGAAACCTGACCGGACGGACCTGTTGCATTGATTATTGTCCACTGCTGTCCGAGCAACTCTATTGGTACGTTTATCTGTGTTGCATGATTGGTTATTGTGTTCTGTATTGGTGCACCGAATGTTGCCTGGTATGCCCCAGTTGCACTTGCAAGCTGGAACTGGTTGACTAATGAACCTGTTGTTCCCTGGTCGAATACCGGGAATCCTGCAAGCCATAGCGACTCTGTTTCAGAGCTGCTTCCATAGTTGCTTACCAATCCCGAGTACTGGTTGGACGTTACCTGCATAAGGTTGTCGTAGCCGCCGCTTGTGAATCCGGACGAGAATGAAACTCCTCCCCCGTTCGTGCTTGCAGTTACAGAGGTATATGGCACAGACCCAACAGCGGTGTATGGCGAGGCCGGTGGCGAAAGCGCAATTGTTTTTGACTGCTGGTATGAGTACTGGTTGCCTGTCTGCAATGTCTTTGTGTTTGACAATGAATTCAGCACTATTGCCCCGTTAAGGACTGATCCTATCAGTGCGCTGAAGACATAGCTTCCTGCCGATGCTCCCACTGCTCCTGACTCGTTAAGCCAAACCTGCTGGTTTGAGAGCTTGTACGAAGAGGATGAGACTGCCACGTGCAGTACATTGTTTGCCTGGGTCGCGTTGACCGAAGCAGTTACAGGGACGCTTGTGTATGCAAGGTTTCCGATTGCCGCTGCGATGTTTGCCGCCGCAACTCCGTCAGAAGGCTTTGCATTTGATCCTACTACTATCTGGACTACTGGTTGTCCGCTATTGCTTATGATAGGGACGTTTTGGAAGGTTATTGGGCCTGCGAACGCAAGTCCTACTCCGAGAAGTGCCGCACCTGCTACTACAGCTGCGATCCTCTTTGCATTTAGAGTCTTCATGTTCTCACACTAAATATTTGTGAATATAACACTACTGAAAAGTATTTAAATACATACTACATGAC
>VFSW01001153.1_pt1 | contig 39873 bp, 32 predicted proteins | sample 5358111 | NCBI WGS metagenome assembly VFSW01 (sample SAMN11554181, study PRJNA540505) | mine drainage metagenome | isolation source: sediment from site ElyBrook_90M | place: USA: Ely Copper Mine, Vershire, VT | collected 2017
TCCCTCCGGTCGAACGGAACCGATTTCATGCTCATCCTTCGATTGGAAAATGCTCCTTCAGCCTTCGCGGCGCCGCGCGGCGGGGCGCTGGCCGCGGGCGCGCAGGACGGCGGTGGCGATGCCCTTGCCTTTTTCGAGCGCGCGATCGTAAGCGGCGCGGCGCTCCTGGCGGGTGAGCCCGTATCCCAGCCGATAATAGCGCTCAATCGAGCGGCCCACCACCCAGGTGCCGGCGAAGGCGATGGCCGCTTTCGGGATGAGGCCGCCGCCGAAGGGGATGCGCGCGGCGAGCTCGCGCGCGATGCTGCGCCAGCCGAACGCGCCGGCGATGAGCGAGGCGATCTCGGCGCGCTGCTCGCGATATCCGATGTCGCGGTCGCTCGCGGCGGCGAGAAGGAACGACATGCGGACCTGATTGGCGGTGAGCACGGCGGTGTCGGAGGCGAACTCGCCGGCGGCCCAGGGCAGCGAGAGCAGCGGCACGACGTCGGGCAGCGCGGTGGCGAGCGCGAACACCGCGTTTTCCTTGGCGATGGTGTATATGATGTGGCTCGCGACTGGCTCCCGGAACGGTGCGAGATGGCGGGCCAGGGGCAGCGCGAGACCGGGCCTGGCGTCGAGGATGCGGCGCACGGCGCGCTCGGGCTCGGAGAACGAGAACAGGATCGAGCCGGGCGGATCGCCCGCGCCTTCGCTGTGAATTTCGATGTCCAAGTCCTCGCGGCGGGCCGGCGCGCCGCTCGCCTCCGGCTCGATGCGATAGAGCACGCGATGCGCTTCGGCGCGGCGACGCCCCGAGAACGACGCCGGGGCGAAGTAGCTTTCCATTTGAAAAAAAGAGAGCTCGGTAGCGGCGCGCAGGCCAAGGCGCACGGGCCGCGAGGCAAGCTGCTCGACCTCGGCGGGATTCAGGTGGGCGATCGCGCCCTTCAAACTTTTGAGCCAGCTCATCGGATCGGCCGCGCCGCCTCTTTCCGGAACAGGATTTTCAGTTCCTTCCGCCATTGTAAGCCGAGGCCGATGCGCGCGACGTCGATCGACGGATCGAAGAAGGAGAGCACGCTGTCGCAAAGGGGATGGAAGGCGAGCGCGGGCGCGACGAGGAGCAGGCGGGGCGGGTCCGTGCGCAGCGTGAGGCCGGGGAAATAGCCGCGCGCGGTGAACTCGCCGCGGTCGAGGTGCCACTTGACGCGGATCCAGTAGTCGAGGGCTTGCAACGGGAGATGGATGTCTTCGCTCGCCTTGAGTTCGACGACGGTGAGGCGGCCGTCGCGATCGGCGGCGAGGAGGTCGGGGATGCCGCGGTCGCAGCCGGCCGTGCCCGCGGCCTGGCGGTAGACCGGAGAAGGAAGGAGGCGCGCATCCAGCGACTCGAGACGATCGCGCACGAGGAGCTCGAGCGCGTGTTCGCTCGCGTCCGTATCCTCGGAATGGCCGGCCGCGGCGGCATCGAGGGCCGCGCGCTCGATGCGCGTATCGACGTTGCCGAAGCTGAAGGGATCGACCTCGGTTTCGCCGGGCGCGGAGCAGGCGAAGATGCGGAAGCGGGCCGCGCGAGGATCGAAGTAACGCACGCGCAGGCAGCAGATGCCGGCGGCGCGTTCCGGGACGAACACGGCGAGGCCCTCGACGGCAAAGGCGGGCCGGCGGCGGAGATAATCGAGCCAGGCGAGGCCGAAGGTGAGCGCGTTTTCGGGCGTTGCGGCGGCGGCGGGCGCGGCGATGGCGGCCCAGGCGCGCGGTCCCTGGCGCAACAGCGCGCGCGGGTAAGCGGGCGACAGGCTGTGTTCGAGATCGGCGCCGTGGGTTAGCACGTCAATGGTCCAGGCGGGGAACTGGCGGCCGAGCCGCTCGCCGAACGATGCGAGCGAGCAATCGCGCGCCGCGCGCCGGACCATTGTTTCGCCGCGCGCGGTGAGGACGAGCCTGCCTTGGTGTTTGCCGAAGCGCTCGGTGTGCAGCTCGAGCCGGTCCTCGGACGACGACCGGATGCCCGTGAGGCGGCGGGAGAAGCTGCGCGCGTTGTCCCAGGCCTCGAGGGTGACGCGGCCGCCCTGTTCGGCCACCGTCCAGCGGCCCGGCGCGAGCTCGAGCAGCGGCTCGCCGGGCTCGACGAGCGACGGGCGAGGGCAGGACGAGAGAAACCGCTGGACCTCGGCGGCCAGGCGGCTGCCGCCGCCGTCGGTCGCGTTTTCCTGGGCGTTCGCTCGCGGCATCCCGGTTATCATGAATATCGTCTCGTGCTGGCCCAAAGATTAGAGTGTGTCGAGGAGAGAATTGCTCGCGCGCTAAGCCGCGCCGGGCGTGGGCGCGCCGAGGTCACGCTCGTGGCGGTGACGAAGAAGTTTCCGGGCGCGACGATTCGCGAGGCTTACGATCTGGGGTTGCGCGATTTCGGCGAGAACTACGTGCAGGAGTTCGAAGACAAGGCGCCGGATCTGGGCGCGCTCGACGGAGCGCGTTTTCATCTGATCGGCCACCTGCAGTCGAACAAGGCGCGCAAGGCGGCGGCGCTGTTTTCGACGATCGAGACCGTGGACACGGCAAAGCTGGCCGCGCGGCTGAACGAGTGCGGCGTGAAGCTCGACGTGATGCTCGAGGTCAAGCTGACGGACGAAGAGGCGAAGTCCGGCGCCGCGCCGGAACAGATCGGGCCGCTGGTCGAGGCGGTGCGAGCCTGCGCGAACCTGCGGCTCGGGGGGCTGATGACGATGCCGCCGTGGTCCGGCGACCCGGAAGCGGCGCGGCCCTACTTCCGCCGGTTGCGTGAGCTCGGCGAGCGGCACGGCCTGAGCGGGCTGTCGATGGGGATGTCGCACGACTTCGAGGCCGCGATCGAGGAAGGCGCGACGTCGATCCGCGTCGGCACGGCGCTGTTCGGCCCGCGCCGCAAGGCCTAGCGTGACGGTTGGGTTCTTTTCGCCGATGCCGCCCGCCAGGACCGGCGTCGCCGACTATGCCGCGGCGCTGGCGGCCGAGTTGCGCACGCGCGTGGACGTGCGTCCGCGCGATGCCCGCGCCGGGGTTTGCCTCTATCATCTCGGGAACAACGGGTTGCATCGGACGATCTACGAACAGGCGCTGGCGCGGCCCGGCCTCGCCGTGCTTCACGACGCCGTGCTTCACCATTTCTTTCTGGGCTCGCTCGGCGAGGTGGAGTACGTGCGCGAGTTTGTCTATAACTACGGCGCGTGGAGCGAGGATCTGGCGCGTAGGTTGTGGCGCCGGCGGAAGCACTCGGCGATCGAGTCGATTTACTTCGCCTATCCGATGCTGAAGCGCATCGCCGAAACCTCGTTGGGCGTTGTAGTGCATAACCCAGCGGCCGCGGCGATGGTGCGCGCGCACGCACCGGCGGCGCGCGTTTACGAGATTCCGCATCTTACGTTCGCGACGCCGGTGGTGGAGGAGTGGCGAACGGCGCGGCTGCGCGCGAGGCTGGGCATTCCGCAGGCGGCGTTCCTGTTCGGCGTTTTCGGCTACCTGCGCCCGTCGAAACGGATCGCCGCCGTGCTGCGGGCCTTCGACCGCGTGCGCGGCGGCTGTCACGCGGCGCTGCTGGTGGCCGGGCGCTTCGTGTCGGCGGATCTCGAGCGCGCGCTCGAGCCGCTGGCGCGTGCACCGGGGGTGGTGAGGGTGGGACATCTCGAGGGCGCCGACTTCCCGCTGCATGCGGCGCTCGCCGACGCGTGCATCAACCTGCGATACCCGGCGGCTGGGGAGACCTCGGGCATCGCGATCCGGCTGATGCAGCTTGGGCGGCCGGTGATTCTGACGGCGGGGGAAGAGATCGCGCGCATCCCGGCCGCCGCGTGCGTGCGCGTCGACCGCGGCGAGACGGAAGAGGACACGCTGGCGGCGGCGATGCTGTGGCTGGCGCGCCATCCGTCAGAGGCGCGCGGCATCGGAAGAAGGGCGGCGGCTTACGTAAGCGACGTTCATGCGCCCGCGCGCGCCGCGGATCTCTATACCGCGGCGCTCGCGGATTGCTATCATCTTCAACATCCCTAGATTCGCCATTTTCCTTGCGCTCCTGGCCATGGCGGCAGCCGCGGCCGGCGAGGCGTCCACGACGCCTTCCACGCCGAGGCCGGTTCGCGTGCGCATCGCGATGCGCGACCACGTTACGCTCGACACCAACGTGTTTCTTCCCTCCTCGAAAAGCCGGCATCCGGCGGTGCTGGTGCGCACGCCTTATAACAAGGGCGACGCGCTGCTGGCCGGGTATCAGATCTTCCTCGACCGCGGCTTCGCGGTGCTGGTGCAGGATGTGCGCGGGCGATACGGCTCCGGCGGCGTGTTCGACGGCATGGCGCGCGAAGGGCCGGACGGCTCGGATACGATCGACTGGATCGCGCGCCAGAGCTGGTCGACGGGCGACGTGGTGATGTCGGGCGGCTCCTATCTGGGGTTCGCGCAGTGGGAAGCCGCGCTCACACAGAACCCGCACCTGAAGGCGATCTTTCCGGTTGTATCGGGTTGCGATCCCTATACCGACCGGTTTTATTCGACGGGCGGCGCGATGAAGCTTGGGCACCGGATTTCATGGTTCGCGAGCAATCTCGCCGCGCCAGGCTATCGCGAGCCGCCGTTCACCGTCTACGTCAATCATCTGCCGCTTCGCACCGAAGACCGCACGGCGACCGGGCACTCCATCGCGGCGTACCAGCGCGCGCTCGCGCACCCTGCCTATGACGCCTACTGGAAAAAAATCAGCGTCTGCGAAAACATGGCCAAGGTCAACGTGCCGGTATTCGCGATGGGCGGCTGGTACGACAACTACGTCGAAGGCGACCTGCGGGCGTTCACGACGCTGGCGCGGCTGGGGCGCAATCCGAAGCTGTGGATCGGGCCGTGGCCGCACAACATGTCGTACCGCTTCCCGGGCGTGGACTTCGGGCCGCGGGCGCGCGTGCCGGTGAAGCGCTATCAGGCGGACTGGTACGCGAACGTGCTCGAACACGGCCGGGCGGCGAACCCGGCGCCCGAGATCCGGTGGTTCGTCATGGGCTCGAATCAATGGAAATCCGCGGACCGCTGGCCGCCCCCTTCGGCGCGCCGGACGCCGTTCTACCTGGCGGGAGGAGGGCACGCGAACACGCTGGGCGGGGACGGACTGCTGGCCGTCGAGCCGAACCCGGTCTCGCCGGCCGATCGTTTCGTCTACGATCCGCTGAACCCGGTGGCGACCCGCGGCGGCGCCGTATGCTGCGATCCGGCGGCGTTTCCCTGGGGTCCGATGGACCAGCGCCCGGTGGAGCGGCGGTCCGACGTTCTTGTTTACACGACACGGACGCTTAAACGCGACATCGAGGTGACCGGCCCGGTGCGCGCCGATCTATGGGTGGAGACCACGGCGCGCGACACGGACTTCACGGCGAAACTGGTGGACGTTTTCCCGGATGGCGACGCGCGCAACCTGACCGACGGCATCCTGCGCCTGCGCTACCGCGACGGGCTCGACCGGATCGCGCTGGCGCGGCCGGACCAGGAGCTGCACATTTCGATCGACGCCGGGGTGACCAGCAACGTGTTCCTGGCCGGGCATCGCATCCGGCTCGAAGTTTCGAGCAGTAACTTTCCCCGCTTCGACCGAAACCTGAACACGGGCGGAAGCCTCGCCGAGGACTCGCGCCCGCGCATCGCCCGCCAGACGGTGCTTCACGACGCGCGGCATCCGTCGGCCCTGCTGCTGCCGGTGGCGAGCGGGGCGCCGGCGGCCGCGGTCCGCGCGCGCCGCGCCGCGGGCGGCGAGTAGAGGCCCGCCCGGCGTGCCCGGCATTTCGCCGTAACAGGCGGATCGGCGAGCGGCGGCTTGTGAGCCGCTCAAATGGTGTGGTTAACTCGGAACAGGGTTTTTATGTCCACCGTACCGGCCAAGGCTGTACCCGAGAACGCGGTAACCCCCACGCGCACTCGCGTCGACTGGACCGCGCTGCTGTTCCTGACGGTGGTTTTATTGGTCTGCTACGCTTCCGTACTCCGTCGTCTTGGCCTGCAATGGGCGACCGACGAAGACATGGGGCATGGATTTTTCGTTCCTGTCATCGCGGGCTATATCGCCTGGCGGCGGCGGGGCGAGCTGCGCGAGATCGAGGCCCGGCCGAGCTACTGGGGCCTGGCGCTGTTGGGCTGGGGGGCGATCCAGATGCTGGTCGGCGCCCTGGCGGCGGAGTTATTTCTGCAGCGCACGGCGTTTCTGTTTTCGTTCGTTGGCGTGCTGCTGATCATGGGCGGCGCGAAGCTGGTCCGGGAGCTCGCATTCCCGCTGTTGCTGCTGGTGTTCATGATTCCGATCCCGGCGATCGTGTACAGCCAGATCACGCTGCCGCTGCAGTTGTTCGCCTCCGGGGTGGCCGAGACGCTGCTGGGCTTGATCGGCATTCCGGTGCTCCGCGACGGCAACGTGCTGCACCTGCCGAGCGAGACGCTGTCGGTGGTCGAGGCGTGCAGCGGCATCCGCTCGCTGTTGTCGCTGTCGTTTCTGTCGTTGATCTACGCGTATTTTTTCGATTCGAAGGTCTGGATGCGGGGCGCGCTGCTTGCGGCGACGATCCCGATTGCGATCGCCGCCAACTCCGGACGCATAACGCTCACCGGAATTCTCGGCGAGTACGCGCCGTCGATCGCCCACGGCGTGTTTCACAGTCTTGAAGGCGGCGCGTTGTTTCTGGTGGCGCTGCTGATTCTGATTCTGGTTCACCAGACGATCAACCGCGCCTACGACGCCTGGAGCCGGCGCCGGACGCCGAGGAGTGCGCTATGAAATTTCGTTTCCCGACGCGGCGTCCGCTGGTCCTGGCCGCCGGGCTGCTTGCCGCGCAGGGGGTGCTGTTCTACACGCTCTCGCACGGCGAGGCCGTGCCGCTCTCGCGGCCGCTGAACGGGTTTCCGCCGCGGGTCGAACACTGGGTCATGACCGAGGATGGCGTCATCGATCAGGAGACGCGCGACGTGCTGAAGGCCGACGATTACCTGACGCGAACTTACACGAACGACCGCAGCGGGGAGCAGGCGAGCCTATACGTGGCGTTCTTCAAGACGCAGCAGACAGGCCAGGCGCCGCACTCGCCGAAGAACTGCCTTCCGGGCAACGGCTGGGTGCCAAGCTCGTCGCGCATGGCGGAGGTGGCCGTGCCGGGCCGAGCCCAACCGATTCAGGTGAATCAGTACGTGGTTTCGAAAGGCGCCACGCAGGCCCTGGTTCTGTACTGGTATCAGTCGCACGGACGCGTCGTGGCGAACGAGTACAAGGCCAAGGCGTATGTCGTCGTGGATTCGCTGCGCTACCATCGCAGCGACACCGCGCTGGTGCGGGTGATCGTGGATATCGGTCCGGGAGGGGTGGCGCAGGCGAGCGCCATCGCGACGGATTTTGTCAGGCGCTTCTTCGGGCCGCTGACCGAAGCTCTGCCAGGCTGAGACGCGGAGTTTACCGGCCCGCGGGCGCAAGCGCGAGCAGCACGTTGCCGGGCATGCCGCCCAACTCGCCGTAGCCGGAGTTCACGAAGAGCATCCCATCGGCCACCACCGCTCCGGTTGCATTGAGCGACCCACCGTGCGCGGGGACGCCGTTCACGGTGTCGAAAGGGCGCAGCGTATCGAGATCCCATATTTTGCCGCCCGTCCCCAGGTCATAAGCTCGGAGGTGGCCGTCCATCGACGGCGAGAATACGACGCCGGGAATCAGGGTCGCCGGGGCCATCTGCGCTGGGCCGCAGCCGCTCTTGCCGGCGCAGGCCGGAGGCTCGGGTCTGACGCTCCAAAGCACGGCGCCGTCGCGCACGCGTAGCGCGAACAGGCCACCGCCCACGGCCGGATGAGTTCCGTCGAAATCGGATAGGGGCGCGTAGACGGTTTCTTCCGCCGAGGCCATGCCCCACATCACGCCTCCGAGCGCGCCGCCGCGGCCGATGCGGGTCGTCCAGAGAATCGCGCCCTCGTTGTCAGGATCGATGCCGTAGACGACGCCCGACTTCTGGCCGATCGCAAGCACGTCCTTGCCCGCCGCGCGAGTCAGGACGGGCGATGCGCCGATGTCGGTATCCTGGCCGGGCGTGGACGGGCAGTTCCCCTTGCCGGGCGTAAGGCAACCGGCGTTCCAGGCGTCTCCGGGGTTCATCTGTTTGCGCCAGCGCAGGGCGCCCGAGTCCATGTCGAGCGCGAGCACCGCATCGCTCGACTCGTTTGGCGGGCCGGAGTAGTTGTTGCCCGTGCCAACGTAAATGACTCGCCGATCGAGATCCACAGTGGGCGAACCCCAGACGCCGGCGCCGGAGGGTCCATAGGCTTTCACGCCGTTCGCGTTGGCGCCTGTGACCGCCGGTGGATCGGGGATGGTGTACGTGTTCCAAAGCAGCTTGCCGCTCGCGGCGTCGAAGGCGGCGACGCTGCCGCGGAAAGTGCAGCAGGCATAGCCGGGCTGCGCGGCCATCATTTCTTCCACGCCCGAGGCGACGGGCACGTAGAGGCGGCCTTCGGCGAGCTTCGGCGCGCCGGTGACGCGGGCAAGCGGGTGATGGCTGGCTTGCGTCTTCCAGATCTGCGTGCCGTCGTGGGCGTCGATGGCGTAGACGGAGGCGTGGGTATCGCCGAAGTACGCGGCGGCGCGTCCATCGGGTAGGCGCGCGACGGTGATGGCGCCGCGCACGGTGGTGGGGGCGCGGAAGGTCCAATACGTGCAGCCGGTGCGCATGTCGAGCGAGTAGACCAGGCCGGAAGAGCTGCCGAAGAACAGCCTACCGCCGGCGACGGTCGGCTGGCCGAAGACGCTGAGCGTGCCGGGAAAACCGAAAGCCCACTTGAGTCGCAGCCTTGGAACATCGGCAGCGCGCAGACCGCCGCGATCGGCGCTTTGAAAGCGTGTGTTCGTGAGATCGCCGGACCAGCCGTTCCATCCGTCGAGATTCGTGAGCGGAGGGTTGGCGGGGCAAGCCGAGGGCTGGGCCGCGGCGGCGGTTGCGCGGCCAAGGTAGCTGGCAAGGGCGGTGCGCGCCTCCGGCGTGAGAGCGGCCCCTTGGGCCTTCATGACGCCGGTTTCGAGCGCCGCGAGGATAGCGGTCTTCGTGAGCCCGCGCAGAGCCTCCGGCGTGGGCGTGCGGTTGGCGCCGCCGGGCGTGTGGCACAGGGCACAGTGCTGGTCGAAGAGCGCGGCGCCGTCGGGCACGCCGCAGAAGGAGGGAATCGCCCAGACGAGCATCGCGGCCAGCGGACGAGGCATGACTCCGTATTATATGGGCGTTCGGGGCGCGCCGGAGGGTGCTTGACGAGACCTGTTTACACGGAGCGGGAAGATGCTAGAATTTAGAAGCGGTTCTGCAACCTGAGTGACGACGGCGCGTCTACAATTTTGGAGAGAATGCGCGCCAGCCGTGTTGCAGGACCACTAGCCGAGCAGCGACCATGACTACGCAAGAGCCGCCTCGCATCGACAATCCGGCGGACGATGCCGATATTCTCGTACAACGCCTACTGGCGGCGAGCGAGCAGACGCCGTGGTACCGCTCGCTCTATAAGGGCATCCAGGAGATCATTCACCCGCCCAAGTTGCCGCCTCTGGAAATCACGTCGAAGCCGATTCCAGTCAAGGACATCTGGGGCTTTTACGGCGGTCAGGAGAAGCGCGCCGGCCTGATGTCGGCCGGCATTCACGTGGGTGTCGTGGCGCTGCTGCTGATCATCGGCACGAACAAAGCGGTTCAGGACGCCGTCAAGCAGCAGATCACGCTTATCGCACCGGACCTTGCGCCTTACAAGCCGATGGCGGCCAAGAAGGACGCGATGGGCGGAGGCGGTGGCGGAGGCGACCGGTCCCCAACGCCGCCAAGCAAGGGCAAGCTGCCGAGGTTCTCGCCCAAGCAGTTCGTGCCGCCAGAGGCCGTGGTTCACAATGACCATCCCAAGTTGGTGATGGAGCCAACGCTCAACATCCAGCCCGACGCGCCGGTTCCGAAGGTGAACATGAACGTGCTGGGCGACCCGCTGGCAAAGTCGAACATGCCTTCGAACGGGCCGGGTTCGGGAGCGGGAATCGGTACGGGGCGCGGCGGTGGAGTGGGTCCGGGCAGCGGCAACGGGTATGGGCCCGGGTCGGGTGGAAACTTCGGTGGTGGAGCGTACCGCATCGGCGGCGGCGTGTCCAGCCCGATTCCGATCTTCAAGCCGGATCCCGACTACTCCGAAGAAGCGCGCAAGGCCAAGTTCCAGGGCACGGTCGTTCTTTCGCTGGTGGTGGACGATAAGGGCCTGCCGCGCGATGTGAAAATCGTGCGACCGCTGGGGCTCGGGCTCGATCAGAAGGCGATCGAGGCCGTGCAGCGCTGGCGGTTCCGGCCGGGCATGAAGGACGGCAAGCCGGTGGCGGTTTACGCGACCATCGAAGTTAACTTCCGGCTGCTGTAAGTACCCGGGCCCGCCCGCGCACAAGCCCGGCGTGCCGCGTGTCGTTTTTCTTCGTTGCCTTGAAGGTTCCCTTGCCGAGGCCGCCATACTCGCAGTCGCCCTCTATGCTGCCGTCCGCGGCGAGTTGTCCTGAGTAAGTCACGGTCATCGGGTCGCCGCCTTCGGGCGTTGCGTGGAACGACCAGGTGACGCGCTTGCCGTCGACCGTGCCGGTGACCTTCGCCTGGCCGAGCATGCCCGAGTAAGTCCCGCTAAGCTTATTACCGGTCTGATGAAACTCGAACGAGGCCGTGCCGCTGCCGGCGTCGAGTTCGACGTCCGCATCCCAGGCCCCACTGAAATCCACCGCGAACGCCGTGCCGGCGCCGAGTGCGGCCAGCAAGAAGACCCGTTTCATGTTTCGAGTATATAACCTGGCCGCGAATCGCTCCCGGTTGCCGGAGAACCCGCGCGCGTGAGGTTTCCTCGAGGCCCGGTTCCTTGCCTGCCATGGCGGAGAGGAATCGGTGCGCAGCCTCCTGGGACTGCTGGATTCGATCCTTCACCGCGTTCCCGCGGCGAGCTCGCTACGCTGCCGCCGTGGCCCTTCGGGTGACCGGTTCGTAGCCGCAGCTTGCGCCTTTCCGCATGGCATCCTGAGCTTCGGCCATCGTCATCAGCGGCGTCGTTTTGACCGATTTGAGGGCCCCGCCGGCAGCGACGGCCATCGAGAACGCCGCGGCGCTCACATTGTCCGGCATCTGCCCGACGACGATAACGTCACAGTCGCCGAAAGCCAGCCAAATTCGTTCGATGCTGCCGCCTAGCTTTTGGGCCACGCCCTGGATTGCCTGAGTCCGGTCTTGCGGGTTTTTCAACATCGCCGACCATGCTTCGGCCGTGTAACTGCCCTGATGGAGAAAGTACGCCACTGTCCTACCCAACCTTTCCGTCGACTCGTTTTCGAGGGGACATTGGGGACTATACTCCGCGCCGGAAGCGAAAACAAGGGGGCGGAGCTGCGATATCCCGCGGGCATTTTTCCCCCATGGAGCCGGGGCCTGGGGCAGGTTCCGAGGGCCGCGCTCAGGCCGGTATCAGGTATCGGGCGAGGCTCTGGCGGAGACTGCGCGGCGCTTCAGCGTCGATTTCGACGTATTCGGCGCGCAAGCTCCTGGAGACGATGCGCGCGCCTTCGTGGAGCCGGTGGAGCGCGGCGCCGTCGCTTACGGGGATGCGGAAGCGGGCGGGCTCGACGGGGTCGAGAACGAGCGCCTTGTCCATGGCGGCGATCAACTCGGGGATGCCCTCGCCGGTGCGCGCCGAGACGCGGCAGGCGTTTTCGGCTTCGGGCCAGGGGGCGCCCTCGGGCACGGCATCGGATTTGTTCAGCACCAGCAGGCGGCGGGTTTCTCCCGCGCCAATCTCGGCGAGCACCTCATTGACATGGGCGATGTTGCGCTGCGCGGCGGGCGAGGAGGCGTCGACGACATGCAGCAGCAGCGAGGCCTCGACGGTCTCTTCGAGCGTCGCGCGGAACGCCTTGACCAGCGTCGTGGGCAGATTGCGGATGAAGCCCACCGTGTCGCTGAGCAGCACCTTGCGCCGCGACGGCAGGCCGATGTGGCGGACGGTGGTGTCGAGCGTGGCGAACAGGCGCGCGTCGGCGGTGACCGCGGCGCCGGTGAGGCGGTTGAACAGAGTGGATTTGCCGGCGTTCGTGTAGCCGACCAGAGCCGCGGTCTCAAGGGGCACGGCCTGCCGCTGGCGGCGCTGCGTGGTGCGGCCGGCGCGCACGCTTTCGAGATTGTCTTCGAGTATTTTGACTCGCCGCGCGATTTTGCGCCGGTCGGTTTCAAGCTGCGTTTCGCCCGGCCCGCGCGTGCCGATGCCGCCGCCGAGCCGGGACATCTCGTGGCCGCGGCCGGCGAGGCGTGGCAGCAGATAGTTGAGCTGCGCGAGCTCGACCTGCAGTTGGCCTTCGCGCGTGCGGGCGCGGCGGGCGAAGATATCGAGGATAAGCTGCGTGCGGTCGAGCACGCGCGCCGCAAGCGCTTTCTCGAGATTGCGCAATTGCGTGGGCGTGAGTTCGGAGTCGAAGACGACGAGGTCGGCCGCGTGGAAGCGCACCAGGTCCTTGATCTGTTCGACCTTGCCGGCGCCGATCAGCGTGGCGGCGTCGGGGTTCTGGCGCGCTTGCAGCACGTCCGCCTCGACGTTCGCGCCCGCGCTTTCGGCGAGCGCCTTCAATTCGCCGAGCGACTCCTCGGCGGTGAATCCGCCGTCCGCGCCGGAGGCGGGATGCGCCGCGCGGCGGCGTAGATCGACGCCCACCAGAATCGCCCGCTCGCGGGCTTGCATCATGTCGTACCTGTTTCGCGTTTCGCTATGCCGCCGCGGTCTATTCCGGCTGCACTTCGGGCGTCGCGGGCGGGGCGGCGCCAGCGCCCGTGGCGCCGGGAGCGGCCGCCGTGTGGAAAGGACGCGAGACGACCACGGTCGAGATCGCGTGCTTGAAAATCAACTGCTCCTGATTGTTGCTTTCGAGCACCACGGAGTACTTGTCGAAACTCTTGATCCGCCCGGAAAGCTTCACGCCGCTCATCAAATAAATCGTAAGGAAAATCTTGTCCTTGCGCGCGTTGTTTAGAAATGCTTCTTGTATGTTTTGCGCCAGTTTTTCCATACTGCTGTCCCTTCAGCCCGGCGGGCATCGGTTCTGCTATGTAAAGATCGGAGTCTCGCCGAAGCGACTGCGAGCGATCTGCCTTTAATGATACCTCCGGCGCGTCGGGCCGCGCGCTGCCTGTCGCGGCCGCGCGCGGGCGGGATGGTGTGGCGGTTAGGCGTTCTTCGGCGCCTTGGGCGAGGCCTTCCAGCTCTTCTCGTCCCAATAGAGCACTTTGCCTTCGCGGTAGCTCTGCACCGCCAGATTGATGACGGCCTGGGCGCGGGCGCCGGTCTCGACGTCGAGGTGCGGCTTCTCGCGCGAGCGCATGCAGTCGAGGAAGTTCGCGATGTGCTTCACCATCACATTCTGCTCTTCGATCGGGATGGTGATGGGGTCGAGCCCGAACTTCTGCGTGTATTCGGGCGTGAAGCCGGTGCGCTCGCGGGTCTTCTCGTCGCGGAACTTTTCCGGGATGACGGTGATGTGATCGGTGGGCGCCTCGAACATGCCGTGGTCCACCATGACGATGGTGCCGGCATGGCCGCGGATCAGGCCCGGGATGTGGTGCGAGTTGGCCATCGAGGAGCTGAGCACGAGCGAGTGGCCCTTGGCGTAATCGGCGACAAGCTGGAAAGTGTCGGGCACCTCGCGCGAGTCCTTGAAGACGTAGATGCCGCCGAAGCCGCCGACCCGCATCGGGAACTGCGGCTCGCCCCAGCAGATCTGCATCGGCGCGACGACGTGATAGAACAGGTCCGTCGCGATGCCGCCCGAGTAGTCCCAGTATTTGCGGAAGCGGAAGAAGCGGTCGGCGTCCCAGGCGCGCTTGGGCGCGGGGCCGAGCCAGGTTTTCCAGTCGATGAAGTCTTCGCCCTTGCCGTCGGGTCCGGCACCGGCGTCGATGGGCCAGTTCCATTCGCCTTCGATCGAGTTGCGGTGATACGAGCCCTGGCTCATGATCATCTGCCCGATCATGCCGTCCTGAATGGCCTTGCGCGCCTTCCACCACTGATCGCCGGAGGTCGTCTGCGAGCCGATCTGCACGACGCGCCCGGTCTCTTTCACCGTCGAGACGAGCTGTTTGATCTCCTCGTTGGTGTGGCACATGGGCTTCTCGAGATAGACGTCCTTGCCCTCGTCCATCGCGGCGAGCGCCACGCGCGCGTGCCAATGGTCGGGGGTGGCGACGATCACGGCGTCGATGTCGTTGCGCGCGATCAACTCGTGGAAATCGAGATAGCCGGGGCACTTGTGGCGGTCCGCCGCGGCCTTCTTGCGCTTCTCGTACACGTCGCAAACGCCCACGATCTGGCAGGCATTGGTCTTTTCGCCATAGCGGGCAAACTCGGCGGCGACATAGCTGCCACGGCCGCCGACACCGACCACGCCCACCTGAATGCGGTCATTCGCGCCCAGGACGCGCGAGGGCGCTTTCGCGCCGCGCGCGGCAAACGCCTGGCCCGCCGCGCCGAGCGTCAATCCGGCCGCACCTACCGTCTTCAAAAACCCTCTGCGATCTACAGTTTCATCCTGCATAGGTCACCCTTCTTTCTTCTCCTCCAGTCCACTGTTCGGCCACCAGTGTATCGCCGTGGGAGGCAGGCCACAACCGGAATGCGGAATGCGGAATGCGGCCACAAGCCGCGTTCGCGCCAGCCTGGAGGCTCGCGACAGCACGAGCAGCATTGGACCGGTCGCACCGGACGACCTCGGCCGATCGAAACCGCCACGCTGTTTCAGGCCGCAGGCTTCCTCCATTCCGACGGCGAGGCAGTCCGAAAGGAATCCCAATGCGTCGAGCAAGGTGCTCTTGCCGACGCCGTACTTTCCGATGACCGAGACACGAGGGGTAAGAGCGGGTGTGCCCTGCTTGTTCCAGGGTTTGCCGAGCGTGATGTCTTTCAACGCGCGGTAACTTTGGCCGCGGAATCCTTGAATTAAGGCCACACTGTTCCTTCGCGCGTGAGGCGTGAATCAGCGTATGCTTCAGGATTTGGCCGAACGAGTTGGGGCCGTCGTCGTGACGGCATCCGAGTTGGATATCATGCGGCGGGACGGAGATGGGCGGAGTGAAGACTTTCTCGATGGCGGTTGTGTGCGCGGTGGGAGTGTTCGCGCAGGATACGCGGCATGTGCCGCAGGGGGAGCAGATTCCAGGGCCGGGGAATCCGGCGGCGGCGATCGAGCACTGCTGCGCGCGGGGTGGGGAGGCGGCGGGGACGGAGCAGGCGCAGCGGGACTGGCTCGACGACATGCGCCACTTCCGGCGCGAGCGCCTGATCCGCGCCGGCTACGACGATGCGGAGTACCGGCGGCCGGAACTGGCCTGGACCCAGCGCGCGTTCATTCAACCGCAAATGATGATCCATGACCGCTATTTCTACGATCCGGCGGCGCGGCGCTACACGGTGGAACGTTATCTGGGGGACCTCGAGAAGCGGTACGGCGGGATCGACGCAGTGTTGGTGTGGCACACGTATCCGAACATCGGCGTGGACAATCGCAACCAATACGACCTCTTACGCGACATGCCGGGAGGCATCGCGGGCGTGCGCGCGATGATCGAGGATTTTCACCGGCGAGAGGTGCGCGTGCTGTTTCCGGTGATGCTGTGGGATCAGGGGACGCGCGACGAGGGCGTCCCGAACTGGCAGGCGACGGCGGGGCTGATGGCCGAAGTAGGGGCGGACGGCGTGAATGGCGATACGCTTGCGGAGCTGCCGCTGAAGTTCCGCCAGGCGTCGGATGCGACGGGGCATCCGCTCGCGTTCGAGCCGGAAAGCGCGCCGGCGAGTCCGGCCGAGGCGCTCGCCTGGAACAACCTGAGTTGGGGCTACTGGAAGTATCCGTTCGAGCCCATGGTGAGTTTCTATAAGTGGCTCGAGCCGCGGCACATGGTGAATGTCTGCGACCGGTGGTCGCGGGACAAGACCGACAACTTGCAATACGCGTTCTTCAACGGAGTGGGTTACGAGAGCTGGGAGAATATCTGGGGGATTTGGAACCAGATCGACGACCGCGACGCGGAGGCGCTGCGGCGGATCGCGACGATCGAGCGCGCGGTGGCGAAGCTGCTGGTAAGCGCCGATTGGGAACCGTACGCGCCGATGTTGCGGTACGGCGCATTCGCGAGCCGGTTTGCGGGCGTGGACGAGACGTTGTGGACAATCGTGAACCGGAACGAGTACGCGCTCGGCGGGCGCGAGATCACGGTATCGCACGAGGCGGGGATGCGGTACTGGGATGTGTGGCGCGGAGTCGAAATCGAGCCGGAGATCGACGGGACGCGGGCGACGCTCAGCTTCGCGATGGAGCCGCGCGGGTATGGGGCGGTGCTGGCGGCGCGGCGGCTGACGGCGGAGGAAGCGAGGCTGATCGAAACGATGCGCGCGCTCGCCGGGCGGCCGCTCGCCAGTTACGCGGCGGCGTGGCGCGCGCTGCCGCAGCGGCTGCTCGAAATCGCGCCGGCGGCGCGGGCCGTGCGCGCGCCCGAGGGCATGGTGGCGATTCCGGGCGGCGACTTCGTGTTCCGGGTATCGGGCGTAGAGATCGAGGGCGGGAACGACGCCGGCGTGGATGTCGAGTACCCGTGGGAAGATACGCCGCGCAGGCAGCACTTACATAAGATGCGGATCGCTCCTTTCGCGATCGACCGTACGCCGGTAACCAACGCGGAATTCGCGCGGTTTCTGGCGGCCGCGAACTATCATCCCGCGGACGATCATAACTTCCTGCGGGACTGGGCGGACGGGAAATATCCGCAAGGCTGGGGCAACAAGCCGGTAACCTGGGTGTCGATCGAGGACGCACGGGCCTACGCAAAGTGGGCTGGCAAGCGGCTGCCGCACGAGTGGGAATGGCAGTACGCGGCGCAGGGGACGGATGGAAGGGCTTACCCGTGGGGCGACGAATGGAAGCCGCAGAACATGCCGCCGGTCGAGACCGGCCGAACGTTGCGCGGGCCGGCCGACGCCGGCAGTGCGTCCGCGGGTGCGAGCCCGTTGGGAGTCATGGACATGACCGGAAGCGTCTGGCAATGGACGGACGAGTACGCGGACGAGCACACGCGCGCGGCCGTGCTTCGCGGCGGAAGTTACTACCGGCCGCAAGGGAGTAACTGGTATTTCCCTCAAGCGTACCGGCTGGACGAGCACGGAAAGTATCTGCTGATGGCGCCGGGGATCGACCGGGCGGCGACCATTGGGTTCCGCTGCGTCGCGGATCTGGAGGAGAGATAGACGACTTACTTTCCGCTGGACGGCGGACGGTAAGCGGGATAGCGCGGGCCGGCTCAGTCGTAGAGGAGTTCGGCGTAGCGGCGCTGCGCGATGAGTTCGTGGCGGGCGCTGAACCAGTTGCGGTCCGAGCGGGCGGCGGTGATCATGACCTTATCGAATTTTTCGGCGGCGAGGCGCGAGCCGGCGAGGTAAACGTAGGTCTTGGGGGTGCGGACCATTTTCCAGATCTCGGCGGCGTGCTCGTACAGCGGGCGTTCGAGCTCGGGCGGGACGTCAAAATGGGGGCGCGGGCTGATCGCCTCGAAGGCCTGGAAGGTGTCCTTCGTATAGTAGAGCGAGATGTCCTTGCGCAGGTCGTTCATGTAAAGCATCTCGGCGCCGCTGCGGGCGCCATAGAACAGGCGGACCTTGCCCTGCCAGCCGCCGCGCTCTTCGTAGATGTGCTTGACGAAGGCGCGGAAGGGGGCGATGCCGGTGCCGGCGCCGATCATGAGGAGGTTGGCGCTGGGGTCGCGGGGCGGGGCGAAGGCGTGGCCGTAGGGGCCGGTGAAATCGACGGCAACGCCCGGGCGGGCGTCGCAGAGATAGTGGGAAGCCTTGCCGGGGTATCGTTCGCCGCTGACCGGATCGATGTAGAAGCAGCGGCGAACGCAGAGGGAGAACGAGTCGGCGGAGCCGTTTTCGCCGTGGCTGGGGCTGGCGATCGAGTAGAGGCGCAGGTAATGCTGGTTGCCGAACTCGTGCGGGCCGGGGACAAGGACGCCGACGCTCTGGCCCTCCTCGTAGGTGAGGCGGTCCTCGGTGGTGCGGAAGACGAGATGGCGAACCTCGACGTCGGAAGTTTTGGGCGTGATCCGTTCGCTTTCGACCAGCGTGGCGGTTACGGGATTGGTGATGTCGAAATCATTGATGTTCATGAGCGTGAGCCTCCGCGCGGCGGTCGTTCGCAGCGCAGTCTTCGTCGTGATCGGACGTGAGGTTGTGGCAGGCGCCAGAGCCGTTGCAGCCGGCGCAGCCGTGGAACAAGGGCGCGAGAGGGTCGTCGCCGGCCCGCGTGCGCGAGCGGGAGCGGGCGAGCCATTGCAGCGCCAGCCAGACGAGCAGGACGACGAGCATCCCGCCCGCGGCCTCGAGGGCGCGGAACAAAGAGTTAAGCAATTCAACCTCCATTTCCCATACCGGCAAAGCCCATGAAGGCGAGCGAGAGGATGCTGGCCAGCACGAGCGTAAGGGCAGTGCCTTTAGCGAGACTCGGGATGTCGGACAGCTCGACGCGCTCGCGGACGAGCGAGAGAAGCACGAGCGCGGCGCAGTAGCCGCCGCTGGCCGCGATGGCGAAGACCGTGCATTGGACGAAGTTGTAGCCGCGCGCGGTTTGAAACAGCGGGACGGCGAGCACGGCGCAGTTGGTGGTGATCAGCGGCAGGTAGACGCCGAGCTCCCGGAACAGCGCGGGGCTCACCTTCTTAATGAACATTTCGGTGAGCTGCACGGTGGCGGCGATGATGACGATGAAGGTGATAATGCGAAGGTACTCGGCGTGGAGCGCGACGAGCAGAAGGTTAATCTCGTAGGAGAGCACGCCGCTGACGATGATGACGAACATCACCGAGACGCCCATGCGCCACGCGGTCGAGAACTTCGCCGACAGGCCGAGGAACGAGCACATGCCGAGGAAGACGCAGAGGACGAAATTATTGATGAGGAACGCGTCGAGGAAGATATGGGTGAGCGATTCGTTCATGAGCGGACCTCCAGGAGGGCCGGCGCGGCGGTGCGGCTGGCGGCCATCTGCGCGGCGCGGCGGGCGCGGCGCTCGCGAAAGGCGGTGAAGGTAAGCAGCCAGAGCGCGAGCGAGATGAAGCCTCCGGGCGGAAGCAGGAACAGGACCCAGGGCTCGAAGTTGGGGCCGAACAGCGGATAGCCGAGGAAGGTTCCGGCGCCGAGCACTTCGCGGACCGAGCCGAGGCAGGTGAGGGCGAAAGCGAAGCCGAAGCCCATGCCGAGGCCGTCGAGCATCGAGGGGATCACCGGCTCTTTGCCGGCGAAGGCCTCGGCGCGCTCGAGGATGATGCAGTTGGCGACGATCAGCGGGATGTAGGCGCCGAGCGCCTTGTACACCGGGATGCTGACCGCCTTGACGACGTAATCGACGACCGTCACCGAGGTGGCGATGATGGCGATGTAGGTGGCGATGCGCACCTGTTTGGGAACCAGGTTGCGCACCAGCGAGATGAGCCCGTTCGAACAGAACAGGACAAACGTGGTGGCCAGGCCCATCGCGAAGGCATTGCGAACCGAGTTCGTAATCGCGAGCGTGGGGCACATGCCGAGCACCAGTACGAAAACGGGGTTCTGCTTCCAGAGGCCGTTGACGAAGGGATGGCCGGGGCTGGAAGACATGGCGGCCGAGCCGTGACAGGAGAGAGTGGTTTGCGTTTCGCTCATTCAGTTTCCTCGCTCGATGCGGTCGAGATTGCGGGCGACGACAGGCGCGATCTGGCCGATGCTTTGCTCGATGAGGCGGCCGACGGCGCGCGAGCTGATCGTTGCGCCGGAGAGCGCGTCGATTTCCCAGGGATGTTTCTTCGTTCCGTGCTTGACGACGGTCACCGGGTGGGCGAGGCGCTGGGAGGCCGCGTCGAGCGAGACGTCGAGGGCATGGAAGTTGGCGGCGAACTTCGCGTCGCTTCCAACGCGGTCGCCAAGGCCCGGAGTTTCTTTCATGTCGACGACCTTGAAGCCGGTGATGATTTGGCGCTGGGGCGAGTAGGCGTACATCGCGGTGATGACGTCGGCGTAGCCGCGGCTGCCGGCTTCGATCACCACGCCGAGCAGGTTGCCCGCGTCGTCGTAGCCGGCGATGAACTGCGTGCCCGTCTCCTCGCTGGTTGCGAGGATGCGCAGGCCGCCGGTGGGCTCGACCGCGTAGATCACCTGGCGGCGGATGCCGGGAAGCAGTTGCTCGACCGATTCGCGCTGGATGACTTCCTGGTTGTGGCGGATGCGGTTGAAGGTGCTCAAATGGGCGCCGGCGATGAAGACGCCGCAGAGCAGCGATACCGTGCCGAGCACGCGGACCATGCGCAACGCGCCGGCCAGCGAGGGCGGCTGATGGAGGGGCACGCCGAACTGGCTCATCGGAGGGCCTCCTTCGCGCCTTCGCCTGGCCGCGCTCCATAGATGCGCGGCTGGGTGACGTTGTCGATCAGCGGGGAGAGCGCGTTGCCGAGCAGGATGGCGTACATGACGCCTTCGGCGAGGCCGCCCTCGAAGCGGATGAGCACCGTGATGATGCCCATCAGCACGCCGTAGATCCACATGCCGAGCGGGGTGACGGGGGAGGCGACGGGGTCGGTGGCCATGAACGTCGCGCCGAGCATCAGGCCGCCGGAGAAGAGCACGAACCCCACGTCCGGGTAGCGGGCCGGATCGGCGAGGTGGAACAGCGCGCCGGTGGCGGCGGCGCCCGCGAGCATGGCGGCGGTGATGCGCCAGTCCATCATCTTGCGCACGACGAGGTATGCCCCGCACAAGAGAATCAGCGCGCCGGAGGTCTCGCCGGCCGAGCCCGCGCGCGTGCCATAGAACAGCGTCGCGACGCTGGTCGAGACATGATCGAACTTCTGGAGCACGAGAGGCGTTGCGCCGCTGAAGGTGTCGACGCGGACGCGGACGATCCAGTCGGTGAGCGGGGCGGCCTTGATCAGCGGCAGCGCAAACGTCGAAGGGATGAATTCGCGAAAGCGGTGGAGGGCGAGCGCGGGCGTGTAGGAGGTGATGGCCACGGGGAAGGCGGCCTGGAGGAACGCGCGGCCAACCAGCGCGGGGTTGAAGGCGTTGAAGCCGAGGCCGCCGAACAGCATCTTCGCCGGGCCGACCGCGATGAACGAGCCGACGGCGGCCATCCACAGCGGCATGCCCGGAGGGAGGGTGAGCGCGAGCAGCAGTCCGGTGATGACGACGCTGAAATCGCCGATCGAGGAAGGACGGCGCCAGGCGCGGCAGATCAGGTGCTCGGTGAGCACGCAGACGGCGACGCAAGTGGCCATCAGCGCGAGCGCGCTCACCCCGAACAGCCATACCGAATACGCGCACAGGGGCAGCAGCGCGTAGACGACGTTGCGCATGATGACATCGACCGAGCGGCCGGATTGCAAGTGCGGCGAGGTGCGCAGTTCGATGACGGCTGTGGCGCTCATGCCTGGACCTTTCGTTCGCGGTTCACTTGCTTGGCCACGCGGAAGTATTGGACGAGCGGGATGTGCGACGGGCAAACGTAGCTGCAGCAGCCGCACTCGAAGCAGTCGTTGAGGTGAAGCTCGGCTTCCATTTCCTCGTAGCGCCCTTTTCTCGCGAGCATGCCAAGGCGCGAGGGGTTGAGGTACAGCGGGCAGACGTTGACGCACTCGGCGCAGTGGATACACGGGAAGATGTGATGGCGGCCATTGCGGCTGGCGGCGGGAAAGGCGAGGACGCCGGTGACGCCCTTGGTGACCGGGATGTCGAGCGAGGAGATGGCGACGCCCATCATCGGGCCGCCGAGCACGACGGACAACGGCTGGCGGCTGTCGCAGCCGGTCTGCTCGATCAACCAGGCGAGCGGCGTGCCGATGGGGACGAGGTAGTTGCCGGGTTGCGCGACAGAGGGGCCGGAGACGGTGACGACGCGCTCGATGAGGCCCTGGCGGCGCGGGAGCAGGTCGCCGATCTGGGCGAGCGTGGCGACGTTGAAGACGGCGAGGCCGACATCGGCGGGCAGGCCGCGGGAGGGAATTTCGCGGCCCAGCAGGACCTTGACCAGCATCTTCTCGGCGCCCTGCGGATACTTCGCCGGGACGGCTTCAATCGCGATGCCGCTATCGGGCGTGTTGGCCTGGCGCAGGGCGGCGACGGCGTCGGGTTTGTTGTCCTCGACGCCGATCACCGCCCGCTGTGCGCCAACCGCCTTCATGGCGATGCGGGCGCCATGAAGCACTTCGCCCGGCTGCTCGACCATGACGCGATGGTCGCTGGTGAGATACGGCTCGCACTCGCAGCCGTTGACGACCACGGTGTCGATCGTCTTGCCTTCGGGAACCTTGAGTTTCACGTGCGTCGGGAAAGCCGCGCCGCCGAGGCCGACGACGCCGGTCTCCTGCACGGCGGCGACGATTTCGGCCGGGCTCATATGCTCGATGTCTTGCGGCTCGCCGTAGAGGATCTGCTGGCTCGAGGAAGGATAGGGGCGCAGGAAAATGGCCGGCGCGAGGACGCCGCGGGCGCTGGGCGAAAGCGCGATGCGCTCGACGCGTCCGGTGGCGGGCGCGTGCATGGGGACCGAGACGAAGCCGCCGGCGCGGGCGATGGGCTCGCCGCGGACGACCTCCTGGCCTTCGCGCACGAGGGGGATGGACGGCGCGCCGGTGTGCTGGGACAACGGCACGACGAGCAGCGGCGGAAAGCTCATGCGGCGGATCGGCAGATGAGCGGTCGCGTCCTTGAAGTCCGGAACGTGTACGCCGCGCCACAAGCGCTTGAGACCGGGGATGGCGGAGAACGTCATCGGCGTGTTAGTTGTACTTCGCCGCGCGCTCGGCGAGCTTCGCGGCGTCCTTCTCCGACGGGTCGGCGGGCGTGCCGGGATGAATGACTTGCGCGGTACACTTTTCGGCCGCGCGAACCAGATCTCGGTATGGGCCACCCTTCGGGTCCTTGATATGGGCGTGGCGATGCGCGTCGTAGGCGAAGACCTTCGGGTTGATCTTGGTGCATTCGTCGCAGGCGGTGCATTGGTCGGAGTCGATCCAGGGAGCGACGTAGCCGTCCAGGCTGGGGGCGGCGGATGCGGCGGGCGCCGGGGCCGAGGCTTGCGAGCCGCCGTTCGAAGACGCGGGCGCGGGCGCGGGCGCGGCGAGCGCCGAATCGCCGAGCGGGTTGGCGGCGAGCGGATCGCCCGTCGCGGCCCACTGCATGAGCCGCTCGGCGAGCGAGTGCGCGAACTCGGCCTGGATGCGCTCGACGGGAACGGCCGCGGCCGGGGCGCCGGCGGCCGCGAGCGCCTTGAGCATGCGCCAGAAGTCGAGGCGGTCCTGGCAGGCCAGAACCACCGGCGCGGCGGGGATGACGCGGATGAGCCGGTTCTTCGCGTCCAACACCCAGATGAAGGGGAACTTGCCCTCGCGATCCTCGCTCGGGAGCGCGAGGTACTCGGCGAGGGGGATCATGTTTTCGTTCCAGGCATCGCGCGGCACGGTGCGGAACTGCTTGCGGAACCGCGCCTCGCTGATCGCGAAGTCGGCGAAGGTGAGCGGCAGATCCAGCTTCGCCTCGGCGCCCTGCTCGTCACGGTAAGTGAGCGCGTAAGTGGGCCAGTCGGTATCGTACGACGGATTGCCTTCGAGATCGAGTCCTTCGGCGGGGAGCGAGCCGCGATCGGGGTTGTAGCGGAGCAGCGGGTAGGCGCGCGATTCGACGGCGAGCTTGCTCTGGTGCTCGGCGCGGTCGTCCCCGATGCCGTGCTCGGGCATGCACGGGCTGTAGACGTTGAACAGCGCGGGCCGGCGCGCGTTCATGCCTTCGATGAAGCCTTCGATCAGATGCGTCGAGTTCGAGATGCTGCCTTGCATGACGTAGGTCGTGCGGTGGGCCATGGCGACGAGCGCGATTTCCTTGCGGATCTCCTGCTTGCCCTGGATAGCCTTGCCGAACTGGGCCATGTCGGAAACCTGACCGGTGAAGCCCGAAGTGCAGGCCTGGCCGCCGGTGTTCGAGTAGACCTGCGTGTCGAGAATGAGAACCTTGATAGGCTTGCCGGACATCATCATGCGCGAAAGGTTCTGGAAGCCGATGTCGTACATCGCGCCGTCGCCGCCGATCGAGACCACGGGCGGACAGAGGTGGAACTCGTCGTCCGAGAATTGGCGCCAGTCGAAGTAAGTGAAGAATTCGTCGTGCTGGCGCGGGTTATAGCCGCCATTGATCTCGATTTCGGCCATGCGGACGGCCTTGAAGCCCTCGGCCATCTTCGCCATGTGGCCTTCGAAGATGCCCATGGCGAGCGAGGGAGAATCCTGGAAGAGGTGATTGGCCCAGGGGAATGGATAGGGGTTGAACGGGTAGGTCGAGCCCCAGACCGAGGTGCAGCCGGTGGAGTTGAGGATGCCCATCGAGGCGCGGCCGGAACGGGTGACGCCCTCGGTGTACATCCAGCGGAGCTTGCGAAGCGAGTCGAGCACGTGCGTGGCCCAGCGGAGCCAGGCGGCATCGAGCGTCTTGCCTTCGTGACGCGCGTCGAGGGTTTCGGCGAGCGAGCCGAGCGTGAGATCGGCGCCGCCGAGCTTGTTGAGCGCCGCTTCGACGCGCGCGGCGTCATCGAGCTTGAGCGCGCCGGCGAGCTTCAGCCGGACGTGCTGGTCGAGCCGCGCGATGAGGTCGTCGAGCTTGCGGACCTGCGCGGCGACGCGGGGCTGCATCAGCGCTTCGACGGTGGCGGTGAACAGATGGACGACGGTCTTCTCGCCGCAGCCGAGGCAGGCGCCGTCGCCGCCGGTCATGCTGAGAAAGTTTTTCTTGTCGAGCAGCAGTGTTTCGAGCGCGCCGATGCGTTCGTCGAGGTTCTCGATGCGAATGAACTCGGGCGGCGTCGTGGGGAGAGCCTGCCAGAAGTCCCAGTCGCGGCGGAGGCGCTGGACGCTCTCCGAGGTTTGGGTGACCGGGCGCAGCGCGTCGTCGTTGCAGACCGCGACGCACTCCATGCAGCCCTTGCAGGCGTAAGGGTTGACGGTGATCGACAAAAGGCCGCCGGTGCCGGGCTGTTTCTTTTCGCGGACGTTCCAATAGGGCTGCGTGAAGGCGAACTGGAAGTCGCCGAGCGCTTCGAGGAACCATTGAAACTCCTGCTCGAGTTCGGCCTGCACGGCGCCATCGCCCGCGTAACCGGCTTTGGTTTCGGCGATCGCCTCGGTAAGGAGCGCATGAAAATCGGGCTTGTCGCCCGCGGCGCGGATGCGCGGGCGCAGGCGTTTCTCGAGCGCGCGGATGGCGCGCGGCAGGTGCTTCACCGTGCGGCCGTTGCCGGAGGCGGCGCTTGCGGCGGTTTCAAACACGGTCAGGACCGGATGCACGAGTCCGGAGATCGCGCTGTCCGGGCAGATGGTGTAGCAGGAGCCGCAGGCGGTGCAGTTCCCCGCGATCCAGTTGGGATGCTCGAAGCGCGTGCCGGTCATGTCGCGGAACACGCCGGTCGAGGCGGGGATGAGACTTAGGCCGATGAACGGATCGGCGAGATTGTCGCCGCCCTGGCCGGCAAGATAGAACTCGCCGGTCTGCTCCCAGAAGCGATGAACGTCGGTAGTGCGCTCGTGGCTGGCGGGGCGGGTCTTGAGCAGCACGGGAAGATCTGGCGCGCGGCGCGGCTGGCCGTGCGGGGCCGTGCTGACGGCTTTCTCCTGGATCTCGCGCACTTCGTCGAAGCCGCGGCGCACGACGCGCAGGTTATCCTCGACGACGCGCGCGCCCTTGCCGCCGAACTTATGATCGAGCTGCGAGCGGATGGCCTGGAACAGCTTCTGTTCGGTGAGGCCGGCCTGGTTCGCCACCGGCGATGCGGCGAAGAACGCGCCCTGAAACGCGATGCCCTGCATGCGGAACTGCAGCTCGGGGTCGGTCGCCTCTTCGCGGGCGATGCGGAAGGCGTCGAGATAGAACACGCGGAGCCCCTCGTCGACGACGATCTTCTGGAACCGCGCCGGAATCGAGGCCCAGACTTCTTCAGGCGACGCGAGGGCGCTTTGCAGGATGAAGATGCCGCCCTTCTTGAGGCCGCCGAGCGGGTTCGAGTGCGCGAAGACGTTCGGGTCGGGCGACAGGACGACGTCGACGTAGAAGTAATCGCAACTGATCGGAATGGGCTCGGGCGCGGCGGAAAGGTAGTACGTGGTGGGCTGGCCTTTTTTCTCCGAGCCATACTTCGGGTTGGCCTTGATGTGATAGCCGAGCAGATCGAACAGCGTCATCGCGAGGTTCTTGCCGGTGGTGATGGCGCCCCAGCCGCCGACCGAGTGCATGCGCACGGTGATGCTTCCGGCGGGCATGAGATTGGGGTTCTCGCTGCCGTGGACGGCGAGGTCGCGGATGCCGGGGTAGGAATCGGCGACGCGAATCTGGTGAATCTCCTGCTTGGGCGTGAAGGGGCGGTCGTGAACGAAGTCGATCGAGAGATAGAAGAACTTTTTCTTCGCGCCCTCGGGCAGCATGTTCTCTATGGCGCCGATGATGCCCTCGGGCTGGAGGTCGCGGCTGCCGAGGCCGAAGGAAGCCGAGTAGAGCGGCGGCAGATCGCCGGGCTTGCGGTATGCGGCGTAGCCGGGGTACGGCTCGGCCTTGGGTTGCGCCTGGCCGTTCTCGATCGAGCGCGAGAGCGAGGCGCGGATTTCGCGGATGAGCGGCAGATCCTCGGCGAGCGGCTGGTCGACGCGTTCGAGCACGGCGACGCCTTTGCGGCCCTTGAGCAGTTGACTGACGAGGCCGCCGGGGAACGGACGGAACATAGTGAGGTTCACGACGCCGACCTTGATGCGCCGCGTGCGGCGAAGATAATCGGCGACGGCTTCGGCGGTGACGACGACGCTGCCCTGGCCGAAGATGAGGTACTCGGCGTCGTCCAGACGGTAGCCGGAGACGCGCTGGTAGCGGCGGCCGGTGAGTTCGTAGAACTCGCGCATGGCGCTGTCGGCGAGCGCGGGGATGTGATCGAAGAAATACGGGCGCTGCGCGGCGACGCTTTGCATGTAGGCGTCCTGGTTCTGGACGACGCCGATCATGACGGGGTTGTCGACGGTCCAGAGCTCGGGGATGCGGCGGCGGCGCGGGCCGAAGAGGATGCGCTGGCTGGGTGTTGGGGTGTCGATGATATCGTCGGGGCGGCCGAGGTATTCGTGAATGAGCTCGCGCTCGGGCAGCAGCAGGGACTCGATGAGATGCGTGGTGAGGAAGCCGTCCTGCGCGCAGATGCCCGGGGTCAGCGAGAGTTCGGCGATCTTATGCGAGATGATGTTGAGGTCAGAGACCTCCTGGGCGTTCTTGCCGAACATCTGAAAGAAGCCCGAGTCGTCGACGCAATGATAGTCGTCGTGGCCGGCGTGGACGTTGAGCGTGGCCTTGGTCATGGCGCGGCAGCCCATGTTGAGAACGTAGGTGAGGCGCTTGCCGACGGCCGCGTAGAGCGACTCGTGCATGTAGGCGATGCCCTGGCCGGAGCTGAAGTTGGTGGCGCGCAGGCCGGTCATCGAAAGACCGGCGGTGACGGCGGCGGCGGCGTGTTCGCCTTCCGGTTCGATGAAAATCAGCGGGCGGCCGCTGATGTTGATATGGCCCTTGGCGGTCTCTTCGGCCCAATACTCGCCCATTTGGGTGGACGGAGTGATCGGGTAGGCGCCGGCGGCGTCGGTGGATTCGCGCTCGCACATGATGACGGCGGTGTTGCCGTCCATCGCCTGCCGGATGCCGGGGAATCGGAACGCCTGGTCTGTGCTCATAGAAGTTTCTTTCATGGATGGGGCAATTGGCGGGCCACGCCGCCCGGCGCGGCTCCGGCGGGCTCGGAGGCGAGCGCGGCGAGCGCGACGGGCAGCGGCGATCTTCGCGTGATGACCTTCGCTTCGCGGCCCTTCACCGGGCCGAGCTTCTCGTCGATCCAGTAGATCGCGCCGGTGGGGCAGCGCTCGGCGGCGGCGGGTTTGGCGAGATGGTTCCGCGAGTAATCGACGACGGCGAGATGATCGACGATCTGGATGAGCGCTGGCGCGTCGGAGGCGCAGCGGCCGCAGCCGGTGCAAGCCACTTCGCACTCGCTTTCGGCGAGGTCTCCTTCATAGAGGCTGCGGCAGGCGACCCAGAGGCGGTGGCTCACCGGATGAAGCGTGAACAGATCCTTCGGACAGGCCGTGACGCAGTCGCCGCAAGCGGTGCAGAGGGCCTCGGTGACGACGGGCAGCCCGTGCGGATCCATGTGAATCGCGTAGAAGGTGCAAGCGCGTTCGCAATCGGCTAGGCCGAGGCAGCCCCAGGCGCAGACTTTCCCGCCGCCGGCCACCAGCGCGGCGGCCCGGCATGAGGGGAGGCCTTCGTAGTTGGCGCGGCGCCAGGCGACATGATCGCCGCCCGCGCAGGCGAGGCGCGCCACGCGCTTCTCTTCCGAGCCGCTCGCGACTTCGAGCAGCGCGGCGATGGCCAGGATTCCCTCTTCGCTGCTGACGGTACACTTGCCCGGCGAGACCTCGCCACGAACCAGTTTTTCGGCGAACGCGCGGCAGCCGGCCGAGCCGCAGGCGCCGCAGTTGGCCTTCGGCAGCATCCCTTCGACTTCGTCGATGCGAGGATCCTCATAGACATAGAGCTTCTTGTCGGCGTAGGCGAGTAACGCGGCCAGGATGACGCCGATGGCGAGCATCACGCCGCAGGCAATGAGGAATTCCGTCATCGCGCCATACCGGCTGCGCCACGCGCTGCGTTAGCGTTTGAGCGATATCGCGCAGCTTGGGTGAGATCGCCTAGCGAAAGGCGGGTCGTCACTCCCCTCGGCGCAGGCCGGGAAGCCGCGTTTGCGGAAGGCGCTGAGAGAGGAAGGAATCCGTCAGAGAACATGTCTACCAGCGCGGGAGCAATCGGCGGGCCATCCGGATTCGTCGATGGCACGCGGCGTGCGATAACCGGGGACGTGCGGAGTTTGCGCGAAACGAGTCCGTGGTTACGAGCGGCCGCCGGGCTGGGATTGGTTGTGTTGTTGGTGGGCTGGCGCATCGTGGGCGAGCATCGGGGCGCGGCGCCGGAGGGTCTCGTAAAGATTCAGCGCACGATGATGGGCACGATGTGGACCATCGAAGCGGCGGATCGCGGCGAGCCGGATGCGGCGCGCGCGGCGATCGAGAGCGCGTACACGGAGCTTGCGCGCATCGACGCGCTGATGAGCGAGTGGAAGCCCGAGTCGCCGATATCGCAGGTGGACGCGGCGGCGGGGAAGCATGCCGTGGAAGTGCCCGCCGAGCTGCGCGAGTTGATCGAGCGTTCGATCCGCTACAGCGAGATCACGCGCGGCACGTTCGACATCACCTGGCGGGGCATGGGCGGGATCTGGCATTTCGACGACAGCTTCGCGCCGCCGTCGGCGGCCGAGGTCGAGCGGGCGCGGCGGAGCGTGGACTACCGGCGCATCGAGATCTCCGGCAACCGCATCTGTCTGCCGGAGGGAACGAACATCGGGCTTGGCGGGATCGCGAAGGGATACGCGATCGACCGCGCGGGAGCGGTGTTGCGGCGCGCGGGCTTCGGCGACTGGTTTGTCGATGGAGGCGGCGACGTGCTGGTGGCGGGGACGCGGAACGGCGCGCCGTGGACCGTCGGCATTCAGGATCCGCGCGGCGAGCGCGGCGAGATTCTCGGCGTGGTGCGATTGCGCGACGCGGCGCTGGTCAGCTCGGGCGATTACGAGCGCTACAAGATCGTGAATGGCGTGCGCTATCACCACATCATCGATCCGCGCACGGGATGGCCGGCAGCCGCGGCGATGGCGGTGAGCGTGATCGCCCCGACGGCGGAGCGGGGCGTGGTGTTGGGGAAGGGCGTGTTTATTCTGGGGCCGGTGGATGGAATGGCGCTCGCGAAATCGCAAGGTCTCGAAGCGCTCCTCATCGATCCGGCGGGGCATCGCCACATGACGCCGGGGTTCGAGCGGGTGTTCGAGACGAATTGATGCGGGCGGGGATGGTAAGCGGTTTGCAGTAGCGACGAATTGCGGGCGCCCGCGGCAAGCGACGCTCGCGCAGGAGTTAAAGATGTCTTTTCCAGACATGGCGTCCTCGGAAGTGGCGCCCACCGAAGGGGTGAGCGGGGAGCAGCGTGCGCCGGCGACGACCGCGACGCGCGTCTCCGAGCACGTGGTCGAGATTGTCAGCGACTCGGGCGAGGGCGCGCAGACCTGCGGGCAGATGTTCGCCGATCTGTGCGCGCGCAACGGCAACGGGATCTGGACGGTGGAGATCATTCCGGCCGAGATCGAGCCGCCGAGCCGGTCGCGGGCCGGGGCGAGCGGGAACCGGATTCGCATCGGCTCGGCGCCGGTGACCAACGCGGGCAACGAGGCCGATGTCGTGGTGGCGCTCAACGAGCAGGTGCTGTACAGCCGCATCGACGCGGACGCGCTGCGCGCGGGAACGCTGGTGTTCGTCGACCGCACGTGGGCCGACCATCCCGACGAGCGCATCGGCGCGCGGTATGCCGAGGCGGTGGAGGACTTCCGGCGCCGCGGCTACATCGTGACGGAAGTGCCGATCGAGCGGGAGTGTAAGAAGCGTACGAAGGACCCCCGCAAGGGCAAGAACATGTGGGTGCTGGGGCTGCTGTGCGCGCTATACGATCTCGAGGAGACCGGCGTGCGGGAGCGCATCGCAGCGCGCTTCGAGCGCAAGGGCGGGGCGGTGGTCGCGAAGAACCTCGAGTTGTTCGGCGACGGGTACCGCTGGACGATCGAGCACATCGAGCAGCGGTTTCATGTGCCCGCGGCGAAGCGCGAAGAGCCGACGGTGGTGATGAACGGCAACCAGGCGCTGGCGCTCGGCGTCATGGCGGCGGGCATCGAGGTGTGCTCGATGTATCCGATCACGCCGGCGACCTCGGCGTCGCATTTCCTGGCGGCGAACTTCGAACAGGTGGGCGGCATCGTGCATCAGGCCGAGGACGAGATCGCGGCCATCGGCTTCGCGCTCGGCTGCTCGTACGCGGGACGCACGGCGGTGACGATCACCAGCGGACCGGGCTTCGCGCTGAAGACGGAGTTCCTTGGCTACGCGGTGATGACGGAGCTGCCGCTGGTGGTCATCGTCGTGCAGCGCGGCGGGCCATCGACGGGGCTGCCGACGAAGGTCGAGCAGGGCGATCTGCTGGCGGCCCTTTTCGCCTCGCCGGGCGACAGTCCGAAGATCGTGCTTGCGCCGGCCACGATCGAAGAGTGCTTCCACTTCATGATCACCGCGCGGCGGCTGGCCGAGGATTTCCGCACTCCGGTGATTGTGCTGTCGGACGCGAATCTGGCCACCGGGCAGCAGCCGTTTCCGAAGCCCAGGCCCGAGGCCGCGTGGCTGGCGCCGCCCGTCGATCAGTCGGCCTGGGATGCGGAGCTTGCGCCGATGGCGTGGGACGCGCGCACCGGGCTGTCGCGAAGGCCAGTGCCAGGCCAGCGCGGAGGCGAGCATGTGCTCACTGGCATCGCGCATGACGAGCACAGCCATATCGCCTACGAGTCGGCGATCAATCAACGGGCGATGACAATGCGCAGCCGCAAGCTGGCTGCGCTGGCCACCGCGCTGAAGCCGCCGCGGGTGCATGGCGGCGAGGAAGGCGATCTGCTGGTGGTGGGCTGGGGCTCGACGCTGGGCGCGATCGAAGAGGCGGTGGATCGCATGCGGGCGCGCGGGTTGCGCGTGTCGTCGCTGCATCCGCGGTTTCTTTCTCCGCTGGAGCCGGGAATGAGCGAGATCTTCCACCGGTTTCGGAAGGTGATGACCGTCGAGGTGAACTATGCCGACGAGCCGGGCGATCCGCTAATCACGCCGGAGACGCGGCGCTACACGCAACTGGCGCAGATCCTGCGCGCGCACACGCTGTGCGATATCGACTGCTGGGGCAGCGTGCCCGGAAGCCCGCTGCCGCCGGCGCGGATTGAAGAACACCTGCTGGGCGTTCTCGGCCGGCTGGCGAAGGAGAATTGAATGTACGGCCTGCAAACGGATTGGGAGATCGAAGCCGCGCCGCGCGAATGCACGCTCGACGACTATCGGGGTACGGAGGCGCGCTGGTGTCCGGGCTGCGGCGACCACGCGGTGCTGAACGCCGTGCTGCGGTTGGCGCGCGATAAGCAACTGCCGCCCGAGAAGACCGTGGTCGTGTCGGGCATCGGTTGCTCGAGCCGGTTCCCGCACTACATGGCGACGTACGGCTTCCATGGGCTGCACGGGCGCGCGTTTCCGGTGGCCGAAGGCGTGCGTAGCCGGCGGCCGGACCTGCATGTGTTCGTGGTGACCGGCGATGGCGACTGTTGCGCGATCGGCGCCGGGCACTGGGTTCACGCGATCCGCTACAACATGAACCTGACGATCCTGCTGCTCGACAACAATATCTACGGGCTTACCAAGAGCCAGACGTCGCCGACGACGCGGCTCGGCGAGCATTCGAACACGCATCCGCACGGCTCGCCGCTGCCGCCGCTGAATCCGCTGAGCGTCACGCTCGGGATCGCGAACGCGTCGTTCGTGGCGCAGGCCGCGGACTGGAACCCGCCGCATCTGTACGCGACGATTCGCGCGGCTTACGAGCATCCCGGCGCGTCGTTTGTGCGCGTGTTGCAGCGCTGTCCCCACTTCACCGATCACGTGTACCTGCCGGCGAGGGAGGACCGCGAGCGTCTGCTGTTGATGGAGCACGCGGACGGCGTCCCCGTGGACGCGGCGACGCGCGCGAAATTCCCGAACCGCATCGCGCACGATCCGCGCGATCTCGCCGAGGCGCGCGAGCTCGCCGGGCGCGAGGATGTTTATCCGGTTGGACTGCTTTATAAGAACGACGAGGCGCTGCGCTACGATCTGGTGACCGCGCAGGGCCTGGGCATGGCGCCGGCCGACAAGCTGGAGGCGGTGGAGCGGGCGATCGAGAGGTTCGCGCTCTGATGCCGGTCAAGACGCAGGAGGCGCGGGCGGCCCTGCAGCGGGTGCGCACGTTCCACATCGACGGATGCGGTCTGGAAGAGTTCTCGCCAGAAGAGCCGCCGCGGCTGGCCACGCCAATCGCCGCGATGGCGCCCATCGAAGAGAGCTATCCGTTGTGGCTCGAGGGGACCGCGAGGCCGCGGGCGTTGTTCGACGCGCTGGACGGCTTCGAGCACCGGCTTGCGTTCGCCGGGGCCCTGCGGGAGGCGATGGCGGGGCGCGCGTGGATGAGCGGCGCGGAGGCCGCGGAGCGGCTGGCCGGGCCGATGGAAGGATGTCCGGACGACGAGAGGGAGCGAGCGCGAGCGCGGCTCATAGGCGGCGTGATGCTGGCGGGGTTTCACTCCGGGGCTTTGCCGGTGTTGCACGCCGCCGCGCTCGGGGCGGTGCGGGCCGAGGCGCGCGAGCGGATGGCGCGGCGGATGAAGGATGCGCGGGACCGGCTGCTGGAGCTGATCGCGCTCGACAATCAGCGCTCTCCCGAAGCCGAGGCGCCGGGTCAGGTGGCCGCGACGCTGGGGGCCCGGGCGGGGATGTATCTCGACGCAACGACGCTCGCCGAAGAACTGCGCGGCAAGACCGGGGCGGCGCAGCGGATGAGCGCGGGGCGGCGCGTGCGGATCGAAGCGGCGATCGCGACGCTCGACGATGCGCTGCGCACGACGGCGGCTGGGCCGGACTTCCGATTGTTTCATCCGGTGGAGATCGACGTTCGGGGCATTGAGCGGTGGGGTGGATGGAGCGAGCCGAGCACGCAGCCGTTCGACGACGCTCTGGCATTTTCCGAGCGCCAGCTCGAATGGTTTCGGGCGCCGCTACGGGCGTTGCGGCTGGCGCGGCTCGAGGTGGAGTCGGCGTTCGATCCGGCGATCCACGAGGAAGCGCTCGAACGGCTGGATTGGCGCTCGGCCGAGGCGGCGGAACTGGCGGCGCTCGCGCCGGTGGTGGTCATCGAAAGCGTGGAGCGGCTCGAACGGGCTTCGCTGACGTCGTTCCGGCGCGCGATGCGATCGGACATGCCGCTGCAGATCCTGCTGCTCGGCGCCGGATTCAGCTCGGGCGATTTGAGTGAAGGCGCGCCGGATTTCGGCGCGCTCGCCATGGCCCACCGCCGGGCCTTCGTCGCGCAGTGTTCGATGGCGCAGGCGGGCGAGCTGGAGGCCACGCTGTGGGAGATGGCGCGAACGCTGCGGCCCGCGGTGACAATCGTCGCGACGCCGGCGCCCGAGGATGTGGAGACGGATGCCTGGCAGGAGTTGTCGCTCCTCGTGGCCGCGCGCGCGCTGCCGGTGTACCGCTACGACCCGGAGCGCGGGGAAAGCTGGGCGGAACGCTTCGAGCTTTTCCACGCGGAGTCTTCCGGCGGGGCGGCGAGCGATGAGGTGACGGCCGCTCACGCCGCGGTCTTCTCCGGGCGGATGCTAAGACACTTTCGAGTGCTGCCGGAAGCGGCATGGAACGACGAGCAGATGGAGCTGGGCACGTATCTGGCGCAGTATCGGGAGCAGCCCCCGCTTGGGATTCCGTTCTTATGGGTGCAGGGCGCGGACGGAAAGCGGCAGCGGGCGATCCTGACGCGCGAGCTCGCGGTGCTCTGCTATGAACGGCGGGTTGCGTGGCGCGATGCCGTGCAATTTGCGGCGAGGCAGGCGGAGCCGGAGCCGGAGCCGGCGGGTGTGACACGTGACGGAGACGAGCATCGCGCGAGGCTGGAAGGCGCGCGGCAGGCCATCCAGCGCATCGTGGCGTCGCTCACGGGCAGCGAAACGATTGTCCCGGAAGCCTCCGCCGCGCCGCCGCCGGCTGCGGTTGCGGCGCCCTCAGAGCAGCCAGCGCCAGCGCCCGTCGCGCCCATCGAGGCCGCGCCGGGCGAAGAACCAAGCGGCCCGTACATCGAATCGTCCCTCTGCACGAGCTGCAACGACTGCATGAAGGTCAACGCGCGTGTGTTCGCCTACGACGGGAACCGTCAGGCTTACATCGCCGACGCAAGCGCCGGGACGTTCGCGGAGCTGCTGAGGGCCGCTGAGGGATGCCCGGCGAAATGCATTCACCCGGGCACGCCCGCACCCGGCGACAAGACGGCGACGCCGCAGCTTATCGCCCGCGCGGCGAAGTTCCAGTAAGCGCGCTTTACCGGCCGCGGCGGCGGCCGGGGACGTAAGAGAAGGTTTGGCGCGTGGCGGCCCGGGATGCGCCGGCGGCCTGTTTCGGCTCGCGGGCGATCTCCGGCGCTACATCGCGGCGCATCAGGCGAACGCCGAGCAGCCGCTCGATCCGTCCGATCTCGCTGCGCTCGCTGCGTGTGCCGAACGTCGTGGCGGTGCCGCGCGCGCCGGCGCGGCCGGTGCGCCCGACGCGGTGGATGAAGTCCTCCGGCGCCTGCGGCAGGTCGTAGTTGATGACGTGCGCGATACCTTCGACGTGAATGCCGCGCGCGGCGATGTCGGTGGCGACGAGCACGCGGTACTCGCCTTGCTGGAACCCGCGCAGCGCGCGCGTGCGCTGGTTCTGCGAGCGATCCCCATGGATGCTGGCGACGCTTGCGCCGCCGCGAACAAGCTTCTTCGCCAGACGGTCCGCGCCGTGTTTCGTGCGCGCGAAGACGAGGAACGAGCCCGGCTCATCGGCGAGCATTTTCTCGAGCAGGCCGAGCTTGCGGTCCTGTTCGACTTCGTAGACATGCAGATCGACGTGCGTGGACGGCTTCGTGGCCGAGCCGATCGCGACGCGCGCCGGGTTCTTCAGATAGGCGTCGATCAGATGCGCGACGGAGGGCTCGATGGTGGCCGAGAAGAACGCCGTCTGCCGATCGGAGGGCAGCGCGGCCAGAATGGTTTTGATCGTGGGCAGGAAGCCCATGTCGAGCATGCGGTCCGCTTCGTCGAGGACGAGGTTGCGGACCGAGCCGAGCTGGATCAGCCGGCGCCCAAGAAAATCGGCCAGACGGCCGGGCGTCGCGACGAGCACTTGGGCGCCGCGGCGGATGGCCTGCAACTGTTGCGGCTCGCTGAGGCCTCCCACGACGACGGCGGCGCGGATGCCGGTGCCGGGCGCAAGCTGCGTGAAGACTTCGCCGATCTGCATGGCGAGCTCACGCGTCGGGCTGAGGATGAGCGCGCTGACGCCGCGCGCAAGCGGCTTGCGGCCGAGGTGATCGAGCAGCGGAAGAACGAAGGCGAGCGTTTTGCCCGTGCCGGTATCCGCGGTGGCGACGACGTCGCGGCCGGCAAGCTGCGGTGGAATGGCCTGCGCCTGTACGGGCGTCGGCAACACAAAGCCGTGCTTGGCAAGATTGCCTTGCAGCACGGGAGACAGAGAGAGTTCAGAGAAAGCGTTCATTCGTTAAGTGGAGAAGGTGAGAGGCCCGGCGGGAAAGATACTACGAGGCGAATCGACTTCTGTACTTCAGTATAGCGCCTTTGGGCGTCCCAAAAACGAACCGCCCGGCTCGCGGAGTGGAGCTCCGCGAAACCGGGCGGGATTCGAGCCGCGCCTCGGAGTTAGCTCTTGGCGGGCGCGTTCTTCACGCGGGTTGGCGTCGAGGACTTGCGCGCGCTTTTCTTGGCGGCCTTGTGGTGTTTCTTGGTCCCCTTGGACGTCTTCTTGGCGCTCTGCTTGGCGGGCGCGGGCGTGGTCGCCGGGGCCGGCGTGGTCTGCGCGAACATGGTCGCGGCGGCAATCAACGAAGCGAGAATCATCTTTTTCATGGTCAGTCTCCTAATTCTTTCTGGAAGGCTTTCTCTCTTTCGGATCGCCTTCACAATCCCATCATGCGGCCGATGCTCCGGAACATCGATAGACGCGGCAGGCGGTTCTGGAGCCCGATTTCGCGGGATCGGCGATGAGCGGATGTTCATGGAAAAGGCTTAATCCGCCCGGGCCGCTGCGCGGGGCCGGCTTATACTTGTGAATTCCACCATGCGAAGAATTGCCATTCTCTTCCTGGCCGCGTCCGCGGCCGTATCTGCTCAAACGCCGAGCTTTGGCCCGCCGCTCTCGATGGCCTTGCAAAAGGGCCCACTCGCCATCGCCGGCGGGGACTTTAACGGCGATGGGCATCCGGATTTCGCGGTCGCCGATTCGAGCGCCGCGGAGGCGTCCGTCTTCCTTGGCGCCGGCGACGGGACGTTCAAGGCGGTCACGCCCGCCAGCCTGCCCAGCGACTGCGGCGCGGCGTACCTGGTCTCCGGACCGTTCACGGCCAAGGGCAACGTAGATTTGCTTGCCGTCTGCGCGCTCGGCAACCTTGTGGTGCTGCCCAACACCGGAGGCGGGACGTTTGGGAAGCCGGTTCAGACCATCCTGCCCAGTGCGGCCTGGGTCGGCAACCTGGTGATTGGCCAACTGAGTCCGGCGATCGCCGACTTCAATGGCGACGGCTACCTGGACCTGATCATCGGCACGGTGAACATCCAAGGCGGCCCGGTCGCCTGGTATTACCTGCCGGGCAAGGGCGGCGGCACTTTCGGGCCGCCCGTTTCGCTGAACCTCGGTGGCTTGCTTCCGTTGTCGCTGGTGGCAGGCGATTTCAACGGAGACGGCATTCCCGATCTGGTCGCCGCGCAGCTCGTGGGGACGACGGCGCCGAGCGTGCAACTCCTGTTCGGCGCGGGCAAGGGCGACGGAACGTTCGCGGCCTTCACCGAAACGACGCTGCCGGTGACGGCCGGCACCATGCTGCTCCCGGCCGACGTCAACGGCGATGGCAAGCTCGATCTCGTGATCACCGGGTCGTCGACGGTCGAGGCGCTGCTCTCGCTCAGTTCCACGGGCGCCAGCGCCGTCGACGTGTACCTCGGCGACGGGAAAGGCAACTTCCCGACCCACAGTTTCACGACCAACGAACCGGTGTTCATGGGTGGAGCGGTGCTCGGCAACTTCCTGGGCACGGGCAATCTCGATCTGGTTGCCACGACCATCGACGGGAACTTTTTGTTCGGCGCGATCGCCATCGGCGGGCTGCAACTCTTCCCGGGCATAGGCGACGGCACGTTCGGGAAAGCTATCGCGATCCCAAGCTCGTCGAACACCATCCCCACCGGGGTTGTGGCCGCGGACTTTAACGGCGACGGCCGCCTGGATCTTGCGCTCTCGACCCTGCCTGGCTCCAATATCGGCAACATCGGCAGCGTCGGACTCGGCAGCGACTTCAGCGCGCTGATTGCGAAAGTGCTCGCGGTGCTGCCGAACGGCAATGCGGAAGTGCTGCTGAACACGGCCACGTTCGCCGCGCTGACCTTCAGCGACGCCAACGGCGCGAGTTTCGCCAACGGCCCGCAAGCGGCCGGCTCGATAGTGAGCGCGTTCGGAACGGGCCTGGCGGGCACGACGGCCGGCGCCTCGACCGTGCCGCTGCCGACCACGCTCGGCGGCGTGTTCATCGATGTGAAGGACTCGGCCGGCGTCACGCAGCCGGCGCCGTTGTTCTATGTCTCGCCGAAGCAGATCAACTACGCGATCCCGGCCAGCACGGCGACCGGGCCGGCGACCATCACGATTACGTCGGCCGGTTCGGTGTTCACGGCGGCGCAGCGGATCGTCTCCGTCGCGCCGGGCGTTTTCAGTGCGAACGGGCTGGCGGCGGGCACTGCGGTGAAGACCGTCAACGGCGCGCAGCAGGTCACGACGCTCGTTAATAATGGCGCGCCGGTTCCGATCGATGTGAGCGGCGGCGGAACATTTCTGGTGCTTTATGGTACGGGCATCCGGAATCATCGGGATCCGGTGACGGCGCAGGTGGGCACGGAGAGCGGGCTTCCCACGGCCTATGCCGGGGCGCAGGGCGTCTACGTCGGCGAGGACCAGATCAACATCCAGCTTCCCGCGAGCCTGAAAGGCGCGGGCGTCGTGAACGTCACGCTGACCGTGGACGGCCAGACGAGCGACCCCGTGCGCGTGTCGGTCCAATAGCCGTGCCGCCGCTCGATGCGCTTCACGGTGCGGCCGCCTTCGGCGCGGCGTTCGTGGCGGGCGCGATTAACTCGGTTGCGGGCGGGGGGACGCTGGTCTCGTTTCCGGCGCTGATCTGGCTGGGCCTTCCGCCGGTTACGGCCAATGCGACCAGCACGGTGGCCATCTGGCCGGGTGCGGTGTCGAGCATGGCCGGCTACCGCCGTGAGCTGCGCTCGACTCCCGCGCGGCTGGTGTCGCTGGTCGTGCCGGGCCTGGTGGGCGGGCTCGCCGGCGCGCTGCTGCTCAAGAAGACGCCGCCCGCGCTGTTCGACGCACTCGTTCCGTTTCTGATCCTGTTCGCGACGCTGTTATTCCTCGCGCAGGACCAGGTGCAGCGCCGCCTCAAGCGCGTCAACGCCCAGGCGCATTCCTCGAACCGGTGGCTGGCCGGCGCGATGCTGTTCCAGCTTGCCGTGGGCCTCTACGGCGGCTACTTCGGCGCGGGCATCGGCATCCTGATGCTCTCGGCGCTCGCCATCCTGGGCATGACGGACATCCACCAGATGAACGGCCTCAAGAATTTTTTCGGCCTGTCGATCAACGGCATCGCGGCGGTGTACTTCGTCATCGCCGGCATGGTCTACTGGCCCGACGTCGGGCTGATGGCGGTGGGCGCGATCGCCGGAGGCTACGGCGGCGCGGGCGCGGCGCGGCGGCTTGGCCGCGCGTTCGTGCGCCGCGCGGTGGTCGCGATCGGCTTCTCGATGGCGGTGGCGCTGTTCGTGAAGTTCGTGAGGCAGGGGTGAGGAGCAAGGCGGCGTAGGCGCATCACGCGACGAACTGGAGTCCATTCTTGGCGACAAGGGCGAGAAGTTTCAAGGAGGCTCCCCGCGGGTGCTTCTCGCCACGCTCCCACTGGCTCACCAGGCCCGTGGTTACGTTGAGGTAACGG
>VFSW01001154.1_pt1 | contig 39868 bp, 37 predicted proteins | sample 5358111 | NCBI WGS metagenome assembly VFSW01 (sample SAMN11554181, study PRJNA540505) | mine drainage metagenome | isolation source: sediment from site ElyBrook_90M | place: USA: Ely Copper Mine, Vershire, VT | collected 2017
GCGCGAGCGACAGGTACGCCTCGAGACCTTCCGCCCCCTCCTCCCTTCTCGGGGCGGAGCCGGCGGGGGAGGAGAGGGTCGGCGAGGTCCGTCGCCGAAAGGGTGCGCACCGTGACCGGTGCCACGCGGATCGGGACGATTCCCTCGAGGTCGGCGACCTCGACCAGTGCGCCTGCCCGTGCCGCGCGCACCACCCGGCCTCGGGACGGGCCACCGCTTCCGTCGCGAGCGGTCAGCACGCCGTCCCGGATCTCGAGGGAGACGGCACGGCCGGCGGCGAGGTCGGACGCAGCAAGGGCTCGGGTGGAGCGGATCACGTGCAGCCGGTCGACCCGGAGACGGACATCTTCCACCAGGGCCACCAGGCTCTCGTGGAGCCACGCGACCCCTTCGACCGTGGGCCGGTAGCGCCCATCGCGCACGGCCACGAGACCGCGCCGACCGAGCTCGCGGAAAACGTGGGAGGCCGCCTGCACGGTGAGCCCGAGGCGTTCGGCGACCGGGCGCAGCTGGGAGGGCTCGCGCGTCGCACACTCGTACAGGAATAGAAGCTCGGTGGCCGTCCCGCTCCTACGTAAGGCGAGAAGCGTCCCGACGGGGTCGGCTCGATCCGAGGGGGACCGCATCGGACCCGGCGAGCGAGCCGACGGTTAAAACGGTTATTTCCGCGTCGGCAAACCGGGTTTACTGGGCCGAGGCGACAGTCCCGGGAGCCACTTTGCGTCCGGCGGTCCGTCGGATCTCGCGGAGCCGGTCGCGGATGCGGGCTGCCTCCTCGAAGTCGAGCTGCTCGGCCGCGAGACGCATTTCTTCCTCGAGGTTCGCCAGGAGCAGCGGAAGCCGCTCCTTCCACTTCTTGCCGAGCCCGGCGGTCGACAGCTCCCCGGACGGCGCCGTCGCCTCCTCCGCGAGCAGCGAGCGGACCTCCTTGCGGATCGTCTCGGGAACGATCCCATGCGCGGCGTTGAAGCGGAGCTGGGCGTCGCGACGACGGGCCATCTCGGCGATCGCCCGCTGCATCGACCCGGTGACCCGGTCCGCATACAGTACGACCCGCCCCGAGAGGTTGCGGCTCGCGCGGCCCGCGGTCTGGATGATCGAGGTCTCGCTGCGCAGGTAGCCTTCCTTGTCGGCGTCGAGGATCGCGACGAAGCTCACCTCGGGCAGGTCGAGCCCCTCCCGCAGGAGGTTGATCCCGACGAGGATGTCAAACCGCCCGAGCCGGAGGTCCCGCAGGATCTCGATACGCTTGAGCGTCTCGACCTCCGAGTGGAGGTAGCGGACCTTGAGCCCGAGGTTCGCGAGGTAGTTCGCGAGCTCCTCGCTCGTAGCCTTGGTGAGCGTCGTCACCAGCGCGCGGTCTCCCCGGCCGATGCAGGCGCGCAGCTCGGTAACGAGGTCGGCGATGTGGCCGGTGAGCGGGCGGACCTCGATCGGTGGGTCGACGAGGCCCGTCGGGCGGATGATCTGCTCGACCAGGCCCTTCGCGGCCTTGCGCTCGAACGGGCCGGGAGTCGCGGAGACGAACACCGTCTGCGGGACGTGGGCGAGGAACTCGGGGAACTTGAGGGGGCGATTGTCGCGGCAGGACGGGAGCCGCCAACCGAATTCCACGAGGTTGTCCTTCCGGCTCCGGTCGCCCTTGTACATCCCGTGAAGCTGGGGAACGGTCACGTGCGACTCGTCTAGGAAGACGAGGAAGTCCTTCGGAAAGAAGTCGAGCAGCGTGTACGGCGGCTCCCCCGGCTTGCGCCCGGAGAAGTAGCGCGCGTAGTTCTCGACCCCCGAGCAGTAGCCGGTCTCGCGGATCATCTCGAGGTCGTAATCGACCCGTCCTCGGAGGCGCTGGGCCTCCACGATCCGCTCCGCGCGCTTCAGCTCGGCGACGCGGACGTCCCGTTCTTTCTCGATCTCGGTGAGGATCCCCTTGAGCCGCTCGTCGACCGTCAGGAAGTGGGTGGCGGGAAAGATCGAGAGGCGGGAGAGCTCCCGCCGTTCCTCCCGCGTGACGGCGTCGAGCTCGGCGATCGTCCCGACCGTGCTCCCGTCGAGGACGATCCGGTGCACGGTCTCCCCGGCACCCATCACGTCGATCGTTCCCCCGCGGACGCGGAAGCGCCCGCGCTTCAGTTCGACGTCGTTGCGCGCGTACTTCATCCGGACCAGCTGCTCCAGAAGCGTCTGGCGCGAGATCGTCTGGCCGACGGCGAGGTCGACCACCGACGCCCGATAGTCCTCGGGCGAGCCCAAGCCGTAGATGCAGCTCACCGAGGCGACGATCAGTACGTCGCGTCGGGTGAGGAGCGCTTGGGTCGCCCGATGGCGCAGCCGATCGATCTCCTCGTTGATCGAGGCGTCCTTCTCGATATAGAGGTCGATCTGGGGAACGTAGGCCTCGGGCTGGTAATAGTCGTAGTAGCTCACGAAGTACTCGACCGCGTTCGACGGGAACAGTGCCCGAAACTCGCTCACGAGCTGGGCCGCGAGCGTCTTGTTGGGGCTCACGACCAGCGTCGGCCGCTGCAGCCGTGCGACCGTGTGTGCCATCGTGAACGTCTTCCCACTGCCGGTGACCCCGAGGAGGGTGACGAACTTCTCCCCGCGCGAGAGGCGCCGGACGATGTCGTCGATCGCGTGCGGCTGGTCGCCCTGGGGCACGAGGTCGGTCTCGAGCTGGAATCGACCCGGAAGGTCGGAGGGGATCCCGCTCGGAGCGCTCCGCGGGTTCATCGGGCGTCCGCCTTCCCCGAGCGGCCGCCGTGATAACCGAGCGGGTCGAGCGTCACCGGGTCGAACCCCAGGGCGCGAACCTCCGCGCCAATCTCCGTAGCGAGCGGCTCGGCGAGCAGGCGGGAGACCTCCTGCGGGTCGACCTCGATCCGCGCGGCCGTCCCGCGAACTCGGACCCGTACGCGCCGGAACCCCCGGTCCAAGAGGAGCGATTCCGCGGCCTCGACCCGACGGAGCAGCTCTCCGCGGATCGGGTCCCCGTGGGCGACTCGAGAAGCGAGGCAGGCATCGGAAGGCTCATCCCAATTCGGCAGCCCGCGGGCGCGGGCGGCCGCCCGTACGTCGGCTTTCGTCCATCCAGCCCAGACGAAGGGATGGGAAAACCCGGCCTCGTCCATCGCCCGTACCCCCGGCCGCTCGTCGGTGAGGTCGTCGACGTGTATCCCGTCGAGGTATTGCCGGATCGACCGCGATCGGCCGTAGGCGACGAGTCGTTCGGTCTCGACGCGACGGCAGAAGTAGCAGCGGTCGGTCGGGTTCTCTCGATACTCCCGGACCGCGAGGGGGTCGACGGGGATCACCTGGTGCTCGATCCCCACGGCCCGGCCGACCGAGCGGGCCCGCTCCACCTCGCGCGCGGCGACGGCAGGGCCCGAGAGGGTAACCGCCACGCTCGCGGGGCCGAGGGCCTCGCGAGCGAGCGCGGCAACGAGCGCCGAATCAACCCCTCCCGAGAGGGCGACGAGCGCGGCCCCGCCCTCCCGAAGGTGGGCCCGTATCGCCTCCTCGCCCGCACGGATACGCCCCGGAGCTCGACGCACGTCCATTCGATCCGAATGAGGGCGCAGTCCCAGTTACCCTTTCCCCCGTCGGAATCTCCATAGCGGTTCGGTCCTTGGGGCCGACCGATGCGCGCGATGCACGACGGCTCCCGATGGATGCTCCGGATCGACGACGGCGAGGATCTGTTCGACAGCCTCGCCCAGTTCGCGGAAGCGAACTCGATCCACGCTGCCGCCTTCGTTTACGGGATCGGGATGTTCCGCCGCGCCACGGTGGGTTACTGGGACGGCCACCAGTACCGTCCTCACGAACTCCCGATCCCCCACGAGGTCGTCGGCCTGCACGGGACGATCGCGCGAGCGGACGACCGCCCCTCCATCCACCTCCACGCAGCGCTCGCCGGACCCGACCACCATCTAGTGGGGGGCCACCTCATGAACGCGACGGTCGCTGTCCTCCAGGAGGCCCTCGTGGAAACCTTTCCGGGACGGACCTTTGGCCGGCCGATGGTCGAGAGCTTTGGTCTTCGAATGCTCGACCTCGAACCCGGTCCGCACCCGTAGCACCGACACGCCTTTCCGTGAGCCGTCGGTAGCCTCGCATCTCCGCCCATGGCCCCTGAACCGGAGCCGGTCCTTCCGGGCCTCGACCCACGCCTCTCCGAGGCGGCAGCCCGTCGGGGGATTCGGGAACCTACCGAAATCCAGCAGCTCGCGCTCCCCGTGCTCGAGAGCGAGGCCGACGCCCTCCTGCTCTCTCCGACGGGCACGGGCAAGACCGAGGCAGCCCTCCTTCCGTTGCTTTCCCGTCGGCTCTCCTTCCCCAGCCCTCCCATCTCGCTCCTCTACGTCACACCGCTCCGGGCCCTGAATCGGGACCTCGAGCATCGTCTCGTGGCGCTCGTGCGCGAGGTCGGGCTGACCGCGGCCGTCCGCCACGGAGATACTCCCTCGGCCGCGCGGCTCGCGCAGTCCCGCCATCCCCCCGACCTGCTGCTCACCACCCCCGAGACGCTCCAGCTCCTCCTGGTCGGGCGGCACCTTCGCGCCGCTCTGACGCACGTGCGAACGGTCGTCGTCGACGAGGTCCATGAGCTCGTAGGCTCCGACCGTGGTGCCCAGCTTGCCCTCACGCTCGAGCGCCTCGACGCGCTCACGGGGCGCACCGTACGCCGCATCGGGCTCTCGGCCACGGTGGGAAACCCGCCGGAGGTCGCACGCTACCTCTCCCCCCTCCCCCGCACGATCGAGGTCCGCACCGCGCTCCAGCGCCGCACCCTCGAGCTCACCGCGCGTCGCCCTCGGGACGACCGGCCTCCGCTCGACACCGCCCTGGTCTCGGAGCTCAAGGCGGACCCCGTGCTGCTCGGGGGATTACGAGAGGTCGAGGAGGAGATTCGTTCCCATCGCACGACTCTCGTCTTCGTGAACACCCGCCCGACAGCGGAGGGGCTCGCCGCTCGGCTGAACCGGCTCGCCCCGGACCTTCCCATCGCGGTCCATCACGGCTCGCTCTCCCGCGAAGTGCGGGAGGAGGCAGAACGCGCCTTTCGGGCGGGCCAACTGCGGGCGCTCGTGTCGACCTCCTCCCTCGAACTCGGGATCGACATCGGCGTGGTCGACCACGTGGTGCAGTTCGGTTCGCCGCACCAGGTCGGCCGACTCGTGCAGCGGGTAGGGCGCTCGGGACACCGGCTCGGCCAGACGATCCACGGTACCGTTCTTGCGCTGGACGATGACGACCTCGAGGAGGCCGCGGTGCTGGCCCGTCGTGCCACCGAGGGTCGGATCGAGCCGGCGCGCTGGCGCACGCGCAATCGGCTCGCCGCAGCCCAGCAGATCATCGCGTCGATCCGCGCGGAAGGTACGGTCTCTCGACCGGCGCTGCTCGCCACCCTCGGCAGAGCCGCCCCCGTCGCCGACCTCTCCTCGGCGGAGTGGGCCGAACTGATCGAGTACCTGGTCGGTCTCGGTCTCGCCCGATCGCACCCCGAGCGGCTCGGGCCGGGGCGGGGGACCTTACGCCGGTTCTATGCCTCGCTCTCGCTGATCCCGGACGCGCGGACCTACCGGCTCCGGGATATCGCGACCCGGCGCCTGATCGGAACGCTCGACGAGCGGTTCGTCCTCACCCAGATCCTGGCCCAGCCCGAGGAGATCTTCCTCTTGCACGGTCGGACCTGGAAGGTCGTCGAGTATCGGGACGGCGAACTCCTGGTAGAGACGGTCCAAGAGATCGGGCAGGAACCGCGGTGGGCCGGCGAAGACCTTCCGGTCCCTTTCGACGTCGCCCAGGAGATCGGTCGGCTGCGACGCGACGGGTCGTACGAGCGCTATCCGCTCTCGGACCGGGACCGCGACCGGCTCCGCGAGCGCTCGGCAACGGCCTCGGCGAACGGCATCCTCCCGAACGACCGCACGGTGACGGTTACGGTCCACGGCCGCCTCGTCGTCTACGGCTGCTGCTTCGGGACCCGGACGAACGAGACGCTTGCCCTCGCCACCGCGGGCCTCCTCACCGCGCGGCTCGGGGGGCAGGTTGAGGTCGCGAGCGTCGAGCCGACCTGGTTCGTTCTCGAGTTGCCGATCGCGGTCGACTCCGCGACGCTCATCGACGCCTTCCGCCTCTCCCCCGAGGAGCTCCGGCCCCTGGTCGAGCGGCTCGTACCGACCGGCCTCGACTACCGCTGGGTCTTCCTCGCGGTCGCGCGGAAGCTTGGCGTCGTGCCCGACTCCGCCGACCCTCGCGACCTTCGGACCCTCGACCCACTGCTGGCCGCGAGTCGAACGAACCCGCTCGGCGACGAGGTGCTAGAGAAGACGCTCCACGACCGCTACGACCTCGACCATGCGGTCGAGGTCCTCGAGCGGGTCCGCTCGGGCGTGCTCGAGGTCCTCGCGACACCCCCCTCCCCCCTCAGCGACGAGCCGCTCGCGCGCTTGGAGTGGCGGACGGTCCCCGAGCTGCCTCCGCCCACACTGCTCAAGGCGGTGCGCGATCGGCTCGAGAAGGAGGCGCTCGTCCTCGTCTGCTTGCGCTGTGGGTTCGTGCGGACGACCTCCCCCGGCCGCTATCGCACGGAGGGCGGGAGCCGCTGCCTCCTCTGCCACGGCTCGCTCTCCGCGGTGCTCTCTCCCCGGCGGACGGAGGAGATCGACCGGCTGGTTCGCTACGCGAAGCACAAGTGGACGCCCCCTTCCACGGCGCGCGCGGCTCCGGCGAAGGCCCGGGCCCGACCCCGGGCGAAGCGGGAGCGGCCCCCCTCACCCGAGCTTGAGAACTTGATCCGGGCCGGGTATACCTCGGCTGAGCTCCTGACCCATTACGGAGAGCGGGCCCTCTATGCCCTCGCCGCCCGCGGAGTGGGGCCCGAGACGGCCCGACGACTGCTCCTGCGCCTCTACCGGAACGACGAGGCGTTCTTCACGGAGATCCTCCGGGCCGAACGCGCCTACGCACGGACGCGGGCGTTCTGGGACTAGCCCGAGCCGAGCGCCCGCGCGGCCTGCTCGACGACCGACCGTGGCGCGTCGGTCCGGAACGCGGCGGGGCGCGCGTGGCTCCGGACGGCTCGGTACCCGCGGTTCCGCAGCTCCTCGAAGAGGCGGGAGAGCGAAGGGGGTGCGACGAGGTGTAGCGCGCCCGCCAACGAGTTCGCCTCGAAGTAGAACGGAACGTCGACCTCGCACTCTTCCCGCATCCGCCCGATCCACGCTGCGACCTCGGTGGGACGCTCGAGCCCCGGGGGCGCTCGGAGAGCCCCCACGAGTGCGGAGGAGAACAACGGTCCGAGCCAGAACGGGCCATACGGCCCGCGCTCCCCAAGGGGGGGACCGTTCCATCGGGCGGGGTCGAGGAGACCGACCGGCTCGGTCCCCGGTGGCTCCGCACGGACCGAGAGGTAGGCCCGCACGTGGTGGTCGCGCACGTAGGCGAGAAGGGGACGCACGCCCCGGCCCGCGCGGCGGGCCTCCCGAGCGAGATACGCGAGGAGGATGCGCAGACCGCCCTCCGGCCCGAGGCGGCCACGGACCGGCACCGCTCCGTAGCGCCGGAGGCACGCGGCCGGCTGGGCCCCCGCGAGGACCATCATGTCGGTCGCAGTGACGGCCAGCAGTCCCCCCGGTCGGACCGAGGCGATGGCGGCCGGCACGAACGGCACGGGAGAGCCGTAGGGGTCGAGGTCTACGTAGTCGAAGCGGTCCGACTCGATGACGACCCGAGCGTCGCCCTCCCGAACAACGACCTCGGGTCGCCCCGCCGCGTTCCGTCGGAGCACCGCGGCGGCTTCCGGATGGGACTCCGTGAGCACGAACCGCTCGAACGGACCGGCCTCGGTCACGATCCGAAGGCCCCGGACTCCCGTCGCGCTGGTCATCTCCCAGCCCGAGGCGAGCAGCGTTCCCATCGAGCGCGCCGCGCGAACGACCGCGACCGCGAGGTCCCGGTCGGTGGCCATCGACGGGTTGTAGAAGACCGCCGACCGCCCCCGGGGCCCCGGCCCCGGAACGCCGACCGGAAGGAGGAGCTCCGTCGAGCCTTCGCGGGACGGGATCAGTGCGCCCGGCCCGTGATCAGATGGACGATCTTGAACGCGAGGAGGTTCTTGTTCACGGGCGTTACCTCGAGCAGGCGTAGTTCGTCCCTCCGACGGATGTCCTGGAGGAGAGGGTTGCGGGACTTCTTATGGAGCGTCATGACGATCGACTTCTTCGCATCGAGGGTGTCGATCACGCTCTTGGTGAACGTGTCGCTCTCGACCTCCATCTTGCCGACCTCGTCGATCACGATCACGTCCGCCTCCTCCCGCGCCTCGGCGAGCGCGCGGGTGCCGAGCCCTTCCAGGGCGGCGAGATTCACCCCGTAGCGCCCCGAACGCAAGCGGGACTTGAGCGTCTCGTGGGCGAAGACCTCGTGCTCCTTCGTGAGCCAGTTCGTGATCTGGAACCCGGTCCGACGTTGCTTCTCGACGATCGGCTCGGTCACCATCCCGCCGACCTTCACCCCCTCTTCCTCGAGGAGCTGGATGATCCGCAGGAGGGTCTGGGTCTTGCCGGAGCCCGGAAGGCCCGTGATGCCGATTTTGACTGGAGGGGAGAGGCGTCGAGGCATGAGGAAGAACAGCTGGTGGCCGTTCTAGGCGTGGAGCGGATAAGAAGACATCGCGCCTCCGTCCGGCATGGGCGCAGAGCGTCCGTCGGCAAAGACCCCCTCCGCTCCGGCCCGGCGCCCTCGGGTCTATCTGCCGAGGGAGGACACTTTCCTCCTCCTCCCGTACGCGAATCCCCCGTCCGGCTCCCGCCTCCTCGAGGTCGGCGCGGGCTCGGGGCTCCTCTCCATGACCGCCGCACGCGCCGGAGCGCGGGTCGTTGCGACCGACCGGAATCCTGCGGCGCTCCGAGCGCTAAGGGCCCGGGCTCTCGCGGAATCGCTCGACGTCGAGGTCGTGCGGACCGACCTGGCCCGAGGACTCGGCCGATTCGACCGGGTACTTGCGAATCCGCCCTACCTACCCACCCGGCCCGAACAACGGGACCCGGACCCGTGGGTGAACCTCGCCCTGGACGGCGGCCCGGACGGCACGGCATTCCTCGACCGGTTGATGCGGGCTCTCCCGGACCACCTCGCGCCCGGCGCGGAGGCGTTTGTGCTCGTCTCTTCTCTCCAAGCGGCCGGGCGACTCCGCGCGATCGCCGCCCGCTGGCGCACCGGCGTCGGCTCGCTCTCGTCCGTCGCGTCCCGAGCCCTCGAAGGGGAACGACTCGAGGTCTGGCGCCTCACCCGGAGCGCCGGTTCCGGCCCACACTAGACGTGACGCTCGGCATACGCGAGCACCCGGTCGAGGAACCGTTCGCCGTCTCCGAATCCCTTCGGCGATCCGTGGCGGGTCCAGTCCGGCTCCTGCGCTCGGAACAGCGCTCGCTCCGGATGCGGCATCAATCCGAAGACCGTACCCGTGGGGTTCGTGAGCCCCGCGACGTCCCCTTCGGAGCCGTTCGGGTTCCACGGATACGTGGCCGGACCGCCGTCGGGAGCGACCCAGCGAAAGAGGATCTGCCCCGCTCGCTCGAGCGCGCGACGGTGGGCCTCGGGATCCCCCCCGAGGATCAGCCGCCCCTCGGCGTGAGCGGACGGGAATTGGAACCGCGTGCCCGCCGGCGTCGCCGCGAGCGGTGGGAAGGCCCCTCCCTCCCACGCGACGAACGTCGGGCGGCACTCGAACCGTCCCGAGGCGTTCGTGGTGAGGACCGCCTCGACCGTACCGAGCCGCCCGTCTCGGCGCCCGGGGAGGAGCCCGATCTCGGTGAGCACCTGGAAGCCGTTACAGATGCCGCCGACCAGGTGCCCGCCCCGAACGAACTCCTCGAGCTCGGTCCCGAGGGAGGCCCGGAGGCGAGCCGCGAAGATCGCGCCGGCGCGGACGTAGTCGCCGGCCGAGAAGCCCCCCGGGACGAACAGCACCTGGTAATCGGAAAGTCGGCGGCGCCCCTCACCCGTCACGTCCCGTCCCTCGAACTGCTTCAACTGGACGACCTCGGGGCGCGCCCCCAGCGTCCGCAGCGCCACCCCAAGTTCCTCGTCGCAGTTCGTTCCTTCGATAGCGAGGATCGCGACCGAGACGCTCCGCCGGACCACGGCCGAAGAGCGATTTCGGGCGCTTAACGATTCTCCCGCGAGCCGTGTGGGGTCATGTGACTCCTCCCGTCCCGAGGGGCGGGAGCAGATGACAGACCCGGATCCGCTCGCCGGCACGCACGCGCGTGCGGCCGGGCGGCAAGAGGGCGAACGCGGTCGCACCCGAGAGGCTCGTGATGACCGAGGAGCCGCGGAACGTCGAGTACGCCTTCCCGCGCTCGAATCGGAGCGGCACGACCGTGGCAAGCCCGGGGGACGGCGCCATCGCGTCGTGTCCGAGGACGGCCCACCCTTCGCGCCAGCCGGGTCCGGGGCGTCGGGCGATCCGGCGCAGGACCGGAAGGACCAGCCAGTACATGTTGGCAAGACAGCTCGTGGGGTGGCCCGGAAGGCCCACGATAAGCTTTGGACCGGCGCGGGCGGCGAGCGTCGGTTTCCCGGCCCGGACGGCGATCCCATGAAAGAGGAGATCCCCGAAACGGGGCAGAATGCGGGGGAGGTGGTCCCGCTCGCCGACCGAGCTACCACCGGTGGCGAGGACGAGGTCGGATTCAACGAGGGCGGACCGGATCGCGGCGTTGTTGCTCTCGAAGATCATCCCCGGCCGAGGGGCGGTGCCCGGCGCGAGCAGCTCGTTGCCGTTCGGGAGGATCGCCACCACCGGACGCGCGTAGACCCGAATCTCGGCGAGGCCACAGGCCGCGAGAGTGCCGAGCTCGGCCGCGGTCAGCTCGGTTCCCGGGCGAACGAGGACCGAGCCGCGGGAAAAGTCGTGCCCCGGCCGGGAGATCCGATCGCCGGCCCTGACCGGGGAGCGGAGCCGCACGGTCGTCCCGTTCCGCTCGACCTCCTCAAAGATGACCACCCCGTCGGCCCCCGCCGGGATCGCTCCGCCGGTCGCGATGGCCACCGCCTCCCCGGGCTGTAGACGCCCGACGTAGGCCTGCTCGGCAAACACCTCGCCGACAACCTCGAGGTCGACGGGCCGGTCCTTCCGCGCGCGACGGGTGTCGGCCGCGCGGAGGGCGTAGCCATCCCACGTCGTTCGGGGAAAGTTCGGAACGGGGAACGGCGCGCGGACGGTCACCGCCGCGACGCGCCCGAACGCCTCGTCGACCGGCACCGGCTCGACGCGCTCGATCGGCCGGGCTGCCGCGATCAGGCGGCGGCGGGCGACGTTCACATTCGTCAACCGCCCGAAGGCATGCATCTCCATCGAGAGGGATTCCTACTGGGGACGCTCGATCCAGCGCGTCGACGCACGGACTCCGGCGCTAAGACACTCCCCTAGGGGTCGGCCCCCGAAGTACGCCGCATAGAAACCCCCACGGAACGCATCCCCGGCGCCGACCGCGGAGGCGGACGGGTGGGCGCGCAGGGCCGGAACGTGCACCGTCCCGGCGCGCGAGAACGCCGTGGCGCCGCCTCGACCCTCGGTTCGTACGACGAGCGGCACGTGCTCGAGGAGCGCCTTCGGAAAGCCGTGACCGACGAAACGCGTGGCTCGAGCGATCTCATCCCGATTGCCGAACAGCATCTCGGCCGTGCCGAGCAGCTGGAGGAACTGCCGGGGCCCCCACCGGTAATGGAGCTCCTGCGCTGGGTCGGCGGCGACGCGGAGGCCGAGCTCCCGCGCCCGATGGCCGAGGCGTAGCTGGAACACCGGGTCGCCGGTTGTGAGGTGGAGCCAGGCGTACTCCCGGAGCCAGTTACCGGGTAGCCGGGCGGTGCGGAGGTCCCCCATGGGTCCCTGGTCGATCAGCGTCCGCTGGCCGCCTCGCTCGTCCTCGACGATGAAGCAGGTGGGAGTGGAGGAACCGCGCACCCGCACGAACCCACGCAGGTCGATCTGAGCGTCGCGCAGTTTCCGCTCGAAGGTCCGAGGGAACTCCTCCCCGACGAACGAAACGAGCCCCGTAGCGACACCGTAGCTCGACGCGACCTGCGCCAGGTTCGCTGCGGTTCCGCCGAGGGCGGTCCGGTTCCGCCGGATCGGCACGGTCCGGTCCGCCGAGGGGAACTGCGCCACGCGCAGGAAACGGTCCACGTTCACGTGTCCTGAGACCAAGAGCTGGCGGGGGGGTTCGGAAGGTTCGTCCGTCATCGTGGGTGACGCCGAGGGCCCGGAGGCCCTTAGCCCTTCGCGGCGCACGCGGGCTCGCCCTTAAGGTCGCGAAGCCCTCCGGCGCCGGTCCGATGCTCGTCGAGGGGGCGATCTTCGACATCGACGGGGCCCGGCGGGCCTACGTTCGATTCCGCCGTGGTCGTATCGTCGAGACCGGTGCGATCGGTACCGACGGGGGCCGGGGCCGTGAACGCAAGCTCCGGGGCATCGTCGTTCCCTCTCCGGTGAACGCGCACACCCACCTCGGGGACGCCGTTTCGGTCTCCGAGCCCCCTCCGGGGCCGGTGGCAGCCCTCGTGCGGCCGCCTCGAGGCTACAAGTTTGCGCTCCTGGCGCGAACCTCCCGGGCCGAAAAGCGACGGGCGATGCGCGCCGCCCTCGGACGGATGCTGCGGGACGGGGTCGCGGCGACGTTCGACTTCCGCGAGGAGGGGCGGAGCGGAGTTGAGTTGCTGCGCGAGGCGGCTCGTGGGCTCCCGCTCCGAACGTTCATCTTCGGTCGGCCGCTCGCGCGCCCGGTCGATCCGGTCGAGCTGGCCACGTTGCTCGATCTCGCGGACGGGGTCGGGCTATCGAGCGCGCGTGACGAGACCACCGAGACGCGGCGGAGCGTCGCGCGGGCGTGCCGGGCGCGGGGCAAGCGCTTTGCATTGCACGCGAGCGAGGCGGTCCGCGAGGCGCCGACCGACTACCTCGATCCTCGGCCGGACCTCATCGTCCACCTCGCCCGAGCGAGCCGGGCTGACCTCGAGGCGGTCCGCGAGGCGGGCGTCCCGGTCGTGGTTTGCCCGAGGTCCAACGCGCTCTTCGGCCGCCAGCCGGACCTCCGGTCGATGGAGCGGCTCGGACTCACGGTGCTCCTCGGGACGGACAACGCCATGTTCCACGCCCCTTCGATCTGGCGCGAACTCGAGTTCGCGTACGTCGGTACCCGCTTGCGGCATCGCCCGGTCTCGGCGGAGTTCCTCGCCCGCGCGGCGCTCGTGGCGCCGTGGCGCTGGCTCGGGCTCCCGGACGCGGCTCGGGTCGCGGTGGGCACCACAGTTCGGCCGCTCGTCCTGCGACTGCCCCCGGCGGACCCGGCCTACCAGATCGTGACGCGCACGACCGAACACCTTATGGTCCGGTCGCGGCCCCGGGAGACGGTGCCGGTCGGCGAACGATGAAGAGCGACGAGCTGTTCGCGCTGTTGCGTCGACGGGGGGTCCTCTGGCCCACCGCCGAGATCTACGGCGGCGCCCAGGGGCTCTACGACTACGGCCCCCTTGGTGCCTCGCTCAAGCGACAGGTCGAGGAGGCCTGGGTCGCGTGGTTCGTTGGGCTCTCCCACGACTACTATCGGCTCGATCCGGCGGAGATTCTCCCCGAGGCCGTCGTGCGTGCCTCGGGGCACCTCGAGAACTTCACTGACCCGGAGGTATCCTGCGAGACCTGCCACGCGGCCTTCCGCGCGGAGACCGTGCTCGAGAAGATCCGGCCCGAAGGGGTCGACGGGCTCGTGTCGGCGCAGATCGCCGAGATCCTCCTCGCGAACCACGCACGCTGTCCAAACTGCGGGTCGACCGCTCTCTCCGTGCCGCGGCCGTTCAACCTCATGTTTGGGCTCGACTTCGGCGTTACGGGAAAGGAACGGGCCTACTTGCGACCCGAAACGGCCCAGTCAAGCTACCTCGCCTTTCCGCGGATGTGGGACGTCGGTCGCCACGCGCTGCCGCTCGGGGTTGCCGTCGTCGGCAAGGCGTATCGGAACGAGATCGCCCCCCGGCAGGTCCTGTTCCGCATGCGCGCGTTCACGCAGGCCGAGCTCCAGATCTTCTTCGACCCGGCGGGGTTCCCGGTGCCGTTCGCGCGGGTCCGCGAAGAGCCGCTGCCGGTCCTTCGGGTCCCTCGGCGGGAATCGGGCGAAGAATCTCCCGAGTGGGTCACGGCAGCGGATCTCGTGGCGAGCGGGGGGCTTCCCGAATTCTATGTGTACCATCTGGTGCACTGCTACCGCTTCTTCCGAGATGTCCTCGGCTATCCGGCCGACCGACTGCGTCTGTTCGAGAAGTCCGACCGGGAGAGAGCGTTCTACAACCGCCTCCAATTCGACATCGAGGGGCGCCTCGAGAGCCTCGGCGGGTTCAAGGAGCTCGGAGCCGTACACTACCGTGGGGAATACGACCTCTCCCGTCACGGCGAAGGCTCGGGCAAGGACCTCTCGGTCACGCTCACCGACGGGCGCTCGGTGCGTCCGCACGTGCTCGAGCTCACGTTCGGGGTCGACCGGAACGTCTGGGCACTCGCCGACCTCCTTCTCGGAGTCGAAGGGGAGAGGACCCTCTGGCGGCTACCGGCGTACCTCGCTCCCGTGTCGGTCGGGGTCTTCCCCCTGATCCCAAAGGCTCACGCGGCCTACGCCCTCCGACTCGCTGACGAACTGGCTGCGGCCAACATCGCGGTGCGGTACGATGACGGAGGAACGATCGGCAAGCGGTACGCCCGCATGGACGAGGCAGGGACGCCGTTCTGTGTCACCGTGGATGCGGAGACGCTCGCCGAGGGGGAGAAGAAGGATACCGTGACGCTGCGAGAACGGGATTCGAGAGCGCAGACCCGCGTCGCGGTCGGAGAGCTCGTTTCGCGGATCCGGACCGCGACCTGTCTCCCCCGCCCCCCACGTTACTGACGCGAGAGTGGCCGCCCCGGTACGACAACGGCTATATCTCGCGGCCGGGTCACTCCTCCTCGATGGCGAACGGCGGAGGGGACCCTTCGACACCCCCCGGCCACCCGACACCGCTCGCGGCGCGGCAGTCCCGGTGGATCGGCCAGCAGTACGCGGATATCACTAAGCTGCGCGAGATTGCCGCTCGGCACGACCGAGCAGCGGCCCGCGCCGAGCAACGTGCCTCGCGACTGAACACCAAGATCGAGAAGCTGCGGCATCAAGCGACGCTCCTCCGGGAGAAGGGACAGCGTAGCCTCGCCGAGATCCCGGAGGTCGAGCAACAGATGAAACAGCACGAGCGCGACATCGAGGCAGCCACCGACCGGACCGGGGGCGCCCCGGTCGGCTCGGACGTCACGAGCCTCCATTATCGCGTGCGCAAGCTCCAGCAAAAGGTCGTAGACCGCCAGCAGAAAGCGCGGGCCCTCGAGCTACGGGCGGCGACGAAGACCCAGAAGACCGCCGAGCTCAAGGTCAAGGTCGACCGGTACCTCGAGGCGGCCCGGCTCGAGGAGCAGGAAGCGGCGGCGTTCCGCCAGCGGGCCGACCGGCTCCAGATGGTCACGGAGCACGATGTCGCGGCCCACCTCACGGCGAATGCGCCGCCGGCGGCGAAGGACGGAAGCGACGAGCCTCCCCGCACGCTATGAAGCTCATCGTGACCGTGGGGATGCCCGGGTCGGGCAAGGACGAACTCCTCGGCGTGGCTCGGTCGATGGGTCTCGCCACCCTCAAGATGGGCGACCTCGTCCGCGACGAGACGCGACGTCGGGGCCTTCCTCTCACGAACGCCAGCGTCGCCCGGATCGCCTCCGAGGAGCGGAACAAGCATGGATCCGCGATCTGGGCCCAGCGGGCCCTGCCGAAGCTGACCGAGACCCGCATGCTCGTCGACGGATGCCGGTCGGATGACGAGGTCACGGTCTATCGCCACCACTTCGGCGACCTGTTCGTCCTCGGAATCTATGCCTCGCCCGAGACGCGCCACGAACGCATGTCGACGCGCGGTCGCCCGGACGACGGTGTCGGCCTCCAGGAGTTCTACGACCGCGACCGCCGCGAGCTCAAGTGGGGGATCGGCAACGCGTTCGCCCTAGCGGACGGCATGCTCCTCAACGAAGGACCGGTCGACCAGTTCCGGCGGGATGCTCGGGCGATGCTCGAGCGCATCCTCGCCCGGTCGGACTGATCGTTCAGTCTTCGACCATCCCGCCCGGGAGGCCATGGACCAGGAGGTCGCGGACCGTGTCGAAGCGTTCCCGGTCGATCACGAGGCCGACCCGTTCGCCGCGCGAGGTGAGGCGCGCGACCCCGCGTACGAAGTGGCGGTCCCGTGCGCGCGCGAACTCGCGGGAGCCCCGCCCGCCCGCTACTTCGCGGTCCCAGGCGAGCGCAAACTCGTCGGCCGTCGAGGCGGAGGGCGGGCTGTGCGCAATCCGCCGCTCGCGCACGGTCCGCCGCACGAGCTCGACGTAGCCGATGTGGTCGGTGAAGAGCGACGCCGACCGCTCGTCGTCCGGGTCGAGGGGTTCGACCGGCAGCGAGCGCGTGCGGCTCCAGCGCAGCACGTCCACGAACGCGGGGCTCGGCACGCGGACCTCGCCGAACCGTACGAGGCCCCGGACCTCGCTCGCCTCCGTACTCGTAAGGGAGACCACCGGCTCGGCTTCGGCGACGACGAAGTAGTCGACCAGCCCGCGCATCTCCTCGGCCGAGAGCCCGAGGCCGACCGCCGACGGAGCGAACGCGTCGAGCGCGCGGACCGCCTGGTCCGCCTCGGAAGTGAGGCCCCGGACCGGTGCGACGAGCAGGACCGACCCCGACCGCCCGACCTCGGCGGAGATCACGGGTTTTCCCGTTCGGAGAGGTCCTCGAGGAGTTCGTCCGGGTCGCGGTGGCGTCGCAGGTCCGAGACGCTCAGTATCGGAAGGCCGTCGATCGAGGTACGGTGGACCGACTCGCGCACGACGAACAGCGCGTGACCCTCGGCGACCCGGGCCAGCCCGTGCAGCACTTCGGCCCGGTGAAGCGCGGTCCTCAGGCTTCCGATCGCCGCGAGCAGGACCTCGGGCGTACGCGCCAGCGCATCGAACGGGGCTCGGGCGGTGAGCGTGACCTCGAGGCCGATGTCGCCGAGCTGCTCGAGGACCCCATCCCGCCACGGGTCCCCGGTCGGCGGGAGCGGCCGCTCCGCCGCCAGATTCCGAGCCCGTGTCGAGCGGCCGTCGGCTCCGGTCTTCTGGGCGGGAGGAGCGGGGAGCTCGAACAGGTGGATCGAACGGACGATCGGTTCCCCGAGGTAGGTCTCGATCCGCTCGATGACGGTCACTTCCGCGCCCGCGCCGTCCTCGTAGAGCTGGATCGCCCGGCGCGACACTCCCGCGACGGCCGCGAGCGTTCCGAGGGAGAGTCCGTGGGCGTTGCGGAGCGCGCGCAATCGGTCGCCGTCGACCGGGACGAACGTTCCGCCGGGGCTCGCGTACAGGTAGGGCGGCACCGCCTTCTCGAGGTACTCCTGAAGGGTCTCTTCGGTGATGATCGGCACGCCGTAGCGCGTGTAGACGACCCCCGGATCGAGGTCGGAGACCCCCGAGGTCTGTCCCACGACGAGCACGACCGCCGGGAAGAGCCGGCCGAGTTCGGCGAGCCGATTCGCCTCTTCGGCATCGAGTGCGTCGATGTTCTTCAGGACCTTGACGAGGAGGAGGGTCGCATCGCGCCGCGCCGCGAGGTCGAAGCTCGACGGCCGCACTCCGTGCGTGTCGGCCACATAGAACCCCGCGCGCTCGAGGAGGTAGCGGATCTGCTCGATCCACCTCTCGCGTTTCGGTGGCATGGAGCGTACCCGACAAATTTAACTACCGCTTATATATAAAACAGCCAGTAGTCTTCTGTCGAGGAGCGAAAACGCAGGGGGCGGGCGCGCTCCGGGCCGATCGGGGCTCGTCGCGGACCGTGCGCAGCCGGCGCGAAGAGTCTTCCGTTCGAGGGCGGTCGGGCCGCCGGTGCGTGTCGCTTCCTTGCGCCCGGTACCGGACGCCCCGGCGCTGGTCCTCGACCCGCGCGATGCGGACCGGACCCGCACGCTGATCGTCTCGGACGTCCACCTCGGACTCGGCGGGCGACCCGATCGGCCCGACGGGCCTCCCGAGGCGTCCGCGGGAGGGATGGCGAGGGAGCTCGTCCGCCTCGCGCGCGAGGTGAGGGCCGCGACGATCCTGGTCGCGGGCGATGTGAAACATCCGATCGTTGGGACGCCGCCGCCGTTGCGACCCGTCGTGTTCGATTTCTTCGCCCGGCTGCTCTCGGAGGAGCTCGCGGTGGAGCTCGTTCTTGGCAATCACGATGTCGGCCTCGTGCCGCATCTCCCGAGGGAGGTGACGGTGTATTCGGCGGGTGGGGTGGTCCGGGATGGGGTCGGCATCTTCCACGGCCATCGATGGCCCTCGAACGCGGTGCTGCGCGCGCCGAGCCTCGTCGCGGGTCATCTGCATCCGGGGTACCGGCTCGCCGCGACGCCGGACGACCCCGAGGGGAAGCGGCGCTGCTGGGTGCGGGTCGAGCTTCCGCCGCCCCACCGGGCGCCTTGTCGGCGACGGCGGCACGCCCCGCTTACCGCCCGGCAGATCGTCGTCCTTCCCGCGTTCAACCCCATCGCGGGGACCGAGGCCCTGAACCGAAGCCGGCCCGCGCGCGGCCGGTCGTTCCTCTTCGGCCGATTCCTCGCGCGGGGAGCGGCGAGGGCCTACTTGCTCGACGGGACCGACCTCGGGCCCCTTCCTACCGCGTACCTGCCCGGCCCCCCGAGGCGAGGAGCGGCGAAAGCGACTCGGGGGACGTGACCGGGGGAACGCACACCTTCCCGAAGCAGACGAGCGCGCGCGTCGATCCGGTCGCGGATTCCGTGCCCTCCGCGGGGAACGAGAATGGAGCCGCTGGACGGCCTGCGAACACCCAGACGTTGGGGTGCCAAGCGCGGCGCGCGCCCCGCAGGAGGGCCGCCGCTTCCGGTCCCGAGCCTTCGACCACGACCGAGGCGGGCTCGGTCCCGAGCAGGCCCGCGGCCCAAGCCGCACCCGCGGCGAACAGCCCGGCGCCGCCGATGCGGGCGGCGATCGGCCCGAGCAGCCCGCGAGCCTTGGTCGACCATTGGTCGTCGTGGACGAGTGCCGCGAGCCGAAGGAACGCGAGCACGGCCCCGGCGTTCGCAGAGAGGTGGGGGCTGTCCTCGAGCGGATAGGACGGCTCGCCGACCCCGCCGACTCGCGGGCCGTCGTAGAGTCGCGGGGCCACGTCCCGCAGGAGACCGTCTTCGCCGCGAAACTCCCGGTCCACGAGTTCGAGCAGCTCGACGCCGGGACGGAGATAGGACGGTTCGGCCAGGGCGCCCGCGAGTTCGACCAGCCCACCGGCGAACGCGACCTGGTCCTCGAGGAGTCCGAACCCTCGCGGCCCGTCCGGGTCGAGCCGGTGCGCGACCCCTTCACCGGGCCGATAGGCGACCTTCAGGATCCGATCCGCGGCCCGTCGCGCGTCGGCGAGGATGGTCGCGTCGCCGAGGTAGCTGCCGGCGCGGGCGAAGGCACCGATCAGCCGTCCGTTCAGGTCCGCGTAGACCGCAGGGTCGACGGTCGGGGTCGGACGCGCGCCCCGCACGCGGCGGAGCGTCTCGAGCGCGCTCGCGAGGGTCGCCTCCGCCCCGCGGGGCAGTACGAGACCGTCCGCGGCCTCCGCGAGCGGTACGAGGCGGAACAGGACGTTCCGCTCCGGATCGTGGGGCATCCGGCCGTCCGTGTCGACGCCGTAGAGGCGGACGACGAGGCGGAACTCCTCGGCAGGCAGCGCGGACTTGAGCTCCGGTCGAGTCCACGTGAAGTAGCTGCCGTCGTCGCCGGGGGCGTTGTCCGCGTCTTGGCTCGCCCCGAATCCCCCTTCGGGGACCGAGAGCACGTCTCGCACCCACGCGACGGTCCCCCGGACGACCTCCTCGAACCGAGGGTCACCGAACCGTTGCGCGCCCTCCACATAGGCGCTGAGGAGGGCCGCGTTGTCGCTCGCCATCTTCTCGAAGTGGGGAACGTGCCAGCCCTCGTCGACCGAGTAGCGATGGAATCCCCCTCCCACGTGGTCGTAAAGCCCGCCCTCCGCCATCCGCCGCAAGGTCTCGCGCGCGCGTTCGGCGCTTGACTCGGTCCGCTGGGCGAAGGCGTCCCAGAGGAGGAACGAGACCGCCGTCGGGTGCGGAAACTTGGGGGCCATGCCGAAACCGCCGTTCACGGGGTCGTAGCTCGAGAGCATCTCCCCCCGCACCCGCGCGACGAACCCCTCGAGCCCATCGGCGGCGACGGACCGGGCCGAGCGCATCCGTTGGAGCGAGCCTTGGATCCCACGGGCGTTCTCCCGCAGTCGTTCGGGCTCGTCGCGCCAAAGCCGCGCAACCTCCTGAAGCACCCGACGGAGGCCGGGCCGCCCGTGGCCGTCCGTGGGGGGAAAGTAGGTTCCGCCGAGAAAGACCTCCCCCTCGGGAGTAAGGAAGGCCGTCAACGGCCAGCCTCCCTCGCCGGTGAGCGCCCCGACCTGGCGTTGGTACCGGCGGTCGACCTCGGGGTGCTGGTCCCGGTCGACCTTCACCGCGACGAAGTGCTGGGCGAGGAGCCGGGCGACCTCTCCATCGGAGTAGGTCCCCTCGTCCATCACGTGGCACCAGTGGCACCACGAGGCTCCCACATCCAGAAGTACGGGACGGCCGGTACGGCGAGCAATCTCAAACGGCTCGGGTCCCCACGGGTGCCACTCGATCGGTTGCTCGGCGGCCATTCTCAGGTACGCGCTGGGAGCCTCGGCGAGCCGCCAGCCGTTCCGGTGGCCGGGCGATGGGGACGCCGACGGAGTCATGACCTCCTAGGGTCGGGTACGCTTCTTAGGATTGTCGGCGCGCTTCGGGCCGTGCCCGGGGCACCGGTACGTCCTGTAACCGGCTGACCGAGGCGTTACTGCCCGGGTCCCCCTTATAAGGGAGACCTCAGTGCCGGGCCGAGGCAGACCCGATGGAGATGCAACCGGGCCAGATGGCCTACGACCGGGCGATTACCGTCTTCTCTCCGGACGGACGGCTGTTCCAGGTGGAGTACGCCCGAGAGGCGGTGCGCCGCGGCGCCACGACCGCGGGCGTCGTTTACTCGGAAGGCGTGGTGCTCATCGCCGATCGACGGATCCCGAACCCCAAGCTCGCAGAACCGTCGAGCCTCGAAAAGATCCACCAGGTCGACGAGAACATCGCGTGCGCGACCGCCGGCTTGGTCGCCGACGCGCGCGTCCTCGTTGATTACGCTCGGCTCTCGGCCCAGGTCAACCGGGTCACGTACGCCGAGCCGATGTCGGTCGAGCTCCTCGTCCGACGGATCTGCGACTACAAGCAGCAGTACACCCAGTTCGGCGGGGTCCGACCGTTCGGTACGGCGCTCCTCGTCGGGGGGTACGACGACTCCGGCGTTCACCTGTTCGAGACGGAGCCGTCCGGGTCGCTTACGAGCTTCAAGGCGGCGAGCACCGGAGGCAACAAGGGCCCCGTCATGGAGCTCTTCGAGCAGAAGTACCGTCCCTCGATGGACCGGGACTCGGCGATCCTCCTCGCGCTCGAAGGCCTTCGGGCGGGGCTCGACGAAGGCGGTAGCTTGGCCCAGGTCGAGGTCTGTGCCGTCGAACGGGACGTTGGGATGACCCGGCTCCCGGCGGACGAGGTTCAGAAGTACGTCGGCCGTCTCGCACCGGCCGGGCAAACGGGTAAGAGCGGCCGCGCGTAATCGGGGCGCGCCGCACAACCCCCCATGGTCAACGTCGAGGATGCCGTCATCGCCCGTTGGGAGACCGGTGGGTCCCGGTTCGAGGTCCTCGTGGACCCGCAGGCGGTCCAGGACCTCAAGGACGGGAAGGACGTCGATCTTTCGGACAAGCTCGCCCTCGACCAGGTCTTCAAGGACGCGAAGAAGGGCGACAAGATCAGCGACGAGCATCTCGAGAAGACGTTCCGCACGCGCAACATCGCCGCGATCGCGAAGCAGATCGTCCTGAAGGGAGAGGTTCAGGTCACCACCGAGCAGCGGCACCAGTTGCAAGCCGCGAAACATCGCCAGATCGTTGCGGTGATCGCCCGGAACGCGATGAACCCGCAGACGGGCGCGCCGCACCCCCCTGCGCGGATCGAATCGGCGATGGTCGAGGCCAAGGTCCATATCGACCCGTTCAAGTCGGTCGACGCCCAGGTGCAAGAGGTCCTGGCGAAGCTACGCCCGCTGATTCCGATCCGGCTCGATGTGGTGAAGGTCCGCATCCGCCTCCCCGGGCAGTTCTATCCCCGCGTCATCGGCGAAGTGAAGGGCCTCGGGAAGCTCCTCGACGAACAGTGGCTCGGCGACGGTAACTGGACCGGTGTCGTGGAGATCCCAGCCGGCATGCAGACCGAGTTGTACGAGAAGCTCAGTGCCCGAACGAAGGGCGCTGCCGAGACCGCTTTGGTTAAATAGGCTACGCCCGTCGCGCGCCCCGGTGCAGCAGGAATCATGTCACGAGGCCATCGGCCCGGCCACCGGCGGCGCGGCCGCGAGGGAAGCTCCTCGCCCCCGTCCGGCGAACGGGTGCTAGTTCTCCCGGGCGAAGAGATCGACAGCCACGGCCTGAAGCCCGGGCCCGGAACCTACCGGGTCGGCGGCAAGGTCTACGCGAGCGTTCTCGGCCTGCTCTCCCCGCGTCCGCCGCTGATCCAGGTGGTGGCCCTTTCGGGAAGGTACATTCCCCATCCGCACGACGTCGTCCTTGGCATTGTCACGGACGTGCAGACGACGTTCTGGCTCCTCGACATCGGCGCGCCCCGCTGGGCTCCCCTCCACATGACGGGGACGCCGTGGCAGGTCGACGTCGGAGAGACCGACCGCTTCCTACGGGTCGGTGATGCGGTCGTCGTGGAGGTCGAGAGCCTCGAGGCGACCGGGCGAATCGGCGTCACCATGAACGGCGAGCAACTTGGCAAGCTCGAAGGCGGCACGATCGTCCACATCTCCCCGGCGCGCGTTCCGCGGGTCGTGGGGCGTGCCGGCTCGATGATCCAGACGATCACTGAGCACACCGGCGCGAAGCTCGCAGTAGGGCAGAACGGACGGATCTGGGTATCCGGGAGTCCGGAAGCGATCCGTCGAGTTTCCGAGGTCCTGCGCATGATCGACGAGGACGGTCAGCGAGCGGGTCTCACCGAGCGCGTCGAGAGCTACCTGCTCGCGACGATGCCGACCAGCGATCGCGGCCCCGAGGAGACGCCGCACGAGAGCGCCCATCGAGATTCGCCGGACGAGGATGTCCCGCCTCCGCCCGCGGTCGACGAGGGCGCGGATATCGAAGAGGGACCCGAGGAATCCGGGTCCGAACCACCGTGAAGTTCCAGGAGAAGTAACCATGGGAAACGTAGGCGCGAAAGAGGTTCCGGTATTGCTCAGCCCCGACGGGCGGCGGATCGACGGCCGGAAGTTGGACGAGCTTCGGGAGATCCGGATCCGGGCCGGTGCCCTTCACCAGGCCGACGGATCGGCCTTCGTCGAATGGGGGGCGAACAAGGTGATGGCGGCGGTCTATGGGCCGCGCGAGGTCCACCCCCGCCACCTGCAGCAGAACGACAAGGCGGTCATTCAGTGCCGCTACAACATGGCGGCATTCTCGGTCGACGAGCGGAAACGCCCCGGCCTCGACCGCCGCTCGCAGGAGATCTCGAAAGTGATCGCGGAGGCGTTCGAATCGGTCGTCTTCGCGGAGGAATACCCCCGGACGAGCATCGACATCTACATCGAGGTGCTTCAAGCGAACGCCGGGACCCGCTGCGCGGGCCTCGTAGCGGCGTCGGTCGCCCTCGCGGACGCAGGAATCCCGATGGTCGACCTTCTGCCCGCGGTCGCCGTCGGAAAGATCGGCGGCGCGATCGCCCTCGACCTCAAGAAGGAAGAGGACAACTTCGGCGAGGCCGACCTCCCGATGGCGCTCGTCCCGCAGTCCGGTCGCCTTGTCCTGTTGCAGATGGAAGGGCACATGACGGAAGCCGAGCTGGCCGAGTCGCTCGACCTCGGGGTGAAGGGCTGCCGCGACATCTACGAGAAGATGAAACAAGCCTTGCGAGAGCGCTACGCTCTCCGGCCCTCGGACCGAGGTGCGGCATGAGCGCGGAAGCGGCGGCAGAGATCCGCACCACGCACATCCTCGACCTCGCAGCGGAAGGAAAGCGGCTCGACGGAAGATCGCCCGACGAGTACCGCCCGATCTCGATCGAGCCCGGGTTCGTGGTCACGGCCGACGGGTCGGCGCTCGTGCGGATCGGCGAGACCGCGGTGCTCGCCGGGATCAAGCTCGAGCCGGGGAAGCCGTTCGCCGACACCCCGAACGCCGGGGTCCTCACGACCAACGCCGAGCTCATTCCCCTTTCGAACCCGACGTTCGAACCCGGGCCGCCCCAGCCCGGTGCGATCGAAGTGTCGCGGGTCGTCGACCGAGCGATCCGGGCCGCCGAGACGATCGACCTCACCGGTCTGTGCGTGACGCCCGGTGAGAAGTCGTGGGTCTGCTACACGGACATCCACGTCCTCGACCATGATGGGAACCTCATCGACGCGTCGCTGCTCGCGGCCGTGAGCGCGCTCGCCCACGCGATCGTGCCCGCCAAGCGCTTCGAGGTCGCCGCGGCCGATTACCCGCTCGAGGTGCGCCACTTCCCGATCGAGTGCACGTTCGTCCGTCTGGGCGACACGCTCGTGGTCGACCCGACGTTCGACGAGGAGCGGGCCGCGCAGGGCCGTCTGACCGTGGCGACCGACGAGACGGGACGGGTCGTCGCGATGCAGAAGGGGCTCGTGGGCGCCTTCTCCCCCGACGACGTCAAGCAGGTCGTGCGCCGTGCCTTCGTCCACGGCGACCGGCTGCGCGCCCTCGCCAAGGGAGGCCCGGCATGAGCAAGCGAACGAAAAAGGTCGGCCTGACCGGCTGGATGGGCGCCCGCTACGGGATCCGCATCCGTCGTCGGGTGCTCGAGATCGACCGGGCCCGCGGGCGCGACGCACCGTGCCCCCGCTGCTCGACCGTGACCCTCCACCGGGTCGCCTCGGGGATCTTCGAGTGCCGCCGGTGCGGTACGCGATTTACCTCGAACGCCTATGTGTTCCAGGCGCCCCCACCGATCACGCGGACGGAGCGGGAGACCGCGACGGGCAACGCTTAAGCCCCCCCTATCGGTCGTCGAAGACGATGTTCCGCTGCATCCGCTGTGGAGAAGCCCTGCCGTCGGACGCGAACCTGTTCGGGGTCCGCTGCGACAACTGCGGAGGCAAGATCTTCACGAAGGAACACCCGAACGTCAAGAAGGTCCTGAAAGCGCGGTAGCCCCCGCGCGACCGGCCGGACGGGACCGGCGCCCGGGCCACCGAGCCCCGGGGCCCGGCGGACGCACTCCTCGCCCGTCGATCGAGGGTACTTCCCCCGGCCCAAACGTCTAAAGCCGGAGGCCCGTCCCCGGCGTGATGCGCTCGCCCGCGATCTCCTTTCTCGGTGGAGTGCGCGAGATCGGCGGCAATAAGATTCTCATCGAGGACGGGCCGGACCGCATCCTCTTCGACTTCGGACCGTCGTTCTCTCCCCGGTTCGAGGAGTACTACGTCGACTACCTGCGGCCCCGCTCGACCAGCCCCGCGAAGGACCTCCTCGAGTTCGGACTCGTGCCGCGGGTCGAAGGGCTCTACGCCCGGGAGGCGCTCGCCGACGCAGACCTCGCCTACCTCCCCCCCACGGTGCACGGAATCTTCGTCAGCCACGCCCACGCCGATCACGCCGGTTACCTCGACCTGGTCGACCCCGAGATTCCCGTCTACGTGGGGGCGGGGACCCGAGAGATGATGTCCGCGATCGAGACGTCCACCGCGATGCGCTACGGGCCCCACGACTACCGGATCTTCCGCGACCGCATCCCGATCCGCATCGGTCGGCTCGAGGTCGTGCCGTTTCCCGTGGATCACTCGATCCCGTTCGCGTACGGGTTCGTCATCCGCACCTCGGAGGGAAGCATCGTCTACACGGGGGACTTCCGCCACCACGGGCCCCGCGCCCACGACACCCACGAGTTCTTCCGAGCCGCCGCTGAGGAACGGCCGCGGGCGCTCCTCATCGAAGGGACGCGGGCGGGCCCCGACGCCCGCCGCAACTTCTCCGAGGACGGGGTGCGGGCCGAGGTCGATCGACTGCTCGCCCGGCGGGCATCGCTCGCCCTCGCTTGCACGTATCCGCGCGACATCGACCGGCTCGTGACGCTCTACCGCGCCGCGCGGGCGTCCGACCGCTCGTTGCTGGTCTCCCCGCGGACCGCGCACCTGCTCGCCACGATCGCGCCCCGGTTCGCGTCGGAGGAGTTCCCAGTTCCCGGTACGTCCGAAGGACCTCGGGTCTACGCGCGGAAGAAGAAGCGCTACTTCAACTGGGAGAAGCCGTTCCTCGATCACGCGATCGACTCCGAGGATGTGCGAAAGGACGGAGGGCGCTACCTCCTCGCGCTCGACCTGCTGCACTTCCCCGAGTTGATCGACCTGCGACCCCCCCACGGCGTTCCCTTCATCCACTCGATGAGCGAGCCGTTCACCGAGGACGACGTCGACGACCGCGTGATGCACAACTGGCTCGACCACTTCGGTCTCTCCTTTCACCAGCTGCACGCGAGCGGCCACGCCTCGGGGCCGGAGCTGTTCGACATCGTCCGGAGCGTGGGAGCCGAGACGGTCTATCCGATCCATACGGAGCATCCCGAGGCGTTCCGGGCAGAGCTCCCGGGCGTCGCTCTGGCCGAGCTCGGCGGCCGCTACCCGATCGATGCGTCCCGCGGCCGATAGATTAAGCCCTCGGAGCCTCTCGCCGCCCCGATGGCCGCCGAACGCACTGCGACGGGGATACTCTCCGTCGACCGGCTGCTCGGAGGCGGCCTCGAGACCGACTCGATCACCGAGATCTACGGGGAAGGCGGCAGCGGAAAGACGCTCTTCTGCCTCGAGGTCGCCGTCCGCATCGCGCGGGCCGGTAAGTGGGTCGTGTACATCGATACCGAGGGCGTGAGCGTCGACCGACTGCGAGCGATTGCCGGCCCGGATCTCGAGCGCCTCCTCGAGCGGTTCCTTCTCTCGAGCCCGAAGAGTCTCGAGGAGCAGGGGCGGGCCGTCGCGACCGCGTGCGCTCTCGTGCGGGACGGCAAGCGTCCCGTCGGGCTCATCGTCGTCGATTCGGGGACGTTCTATTACCGGCTGTCCTTGTCGGGGCCGGACGAGGACGACGCCCGCCAGGCGCTCTCGCTCACGGTCGCCGACCTGGTCGCCACGGCGCTCCAGAGTGGAGTTCCCGCCCTTTTCACGAACCAGGTGTGGCGGAGCATGCGGGAGGGGACGCTCGAGCCGCTCGGGGGATCGTTCCTCAACCACGCCGCTAAGACGATCCTCCGGTTCGACCGCCTCTCGGGTAACCGGCGACGGGTCGTCCTGGTCAAGCACCGCTCCCTTCCCGAGGGAACGGCGGAGTTCCGCATCACCTCCACTGGGCTCGACGGAGGCGGCCCGGGTTGAAACGGAGATAAGCCCCGACGCACCTCCCCTTCCGATGGCCGACCCGCTCCAGTACGCGGACGTGCCGACCCCCATCGGTACGTTTCGCGTGGTCTACCAGGGCCGGAGCGTGCGCGTGGTCGACCTACTCGAGAACGGAATCGCACAGACCGGACTCCCCCCCGGATCCGTCCGGCGCAAGCCGCCGTTCCCGGCCGGAAGCCCCCCCCGTCAGCTCCACGAGTACTTCCGTGGCGGGCGTACCGACTTCGACCTCACGCTCGACCCCGACTCGGGCTCGGCGTTCGACCGCAAAGTGTGGGCCGCCCTGGGCGAAGTGCCCGCGGGCCGCACCGTCACCTACGGCGCGCTCGCGCGCCGTGCGGGGTTCCCGGGTGCGGCCCGAGCGGTGGGAGGGGCGATGCACCGCAATCCGATCCCCATCGTGATCCCCTGCCACCGCGTGATCGGACTCGGCGGGGCGATCACGGGGTACGGGCTCGGTCTCTGGCGGAAGCGCTGGCTCCTCGACCATGAGGGAGCCTGGCCGATCCGCTCCCGCTCGGCCGAAGGACCCCGGCCGCGAGGGCAGCAGACTCTGGACGCGCACCTCGACCTGCCGGCAATCCGTACGGCTAAACGTACTATAGTTCGTAGTAAGTAACCGCTGCCGCTCCAGCGCGATCCGTGGCATGAACCAACGACGACCTGTAGTAGCTTAAGAGCCGAAGAGGGCTCCACCGGAGCGGGTGGACCGCCGGCGGCCTACCCGGAGTAGTACGCCGCGTCGTAGGGCTCGGGCTTGAGGCCGCGACGCTGGCGAACCTCCGCGACGACCCCCGACTGGAGCTCGTCCGGCACGGGTTCGAATCCCATCGATTCGGTGGCCCAGAGGACCTTGCCCGCGGTCGCGCTCCGGATATCCGAGGCAAATCCGAACATCTCGGCCACCGGAACCTTCGCGGTGACGGTCTGCAGGTCGCCGACGCTCGTCATATCGAGGATCTCCCCCCGACGGCGCTGGAGTTCGCGCGTCGCTGCGGCGAGGACCTCTTGCGGCACATTGACCGTGGCCTTCTGGAACGGCTCGAGGAGCAAGCGGTCCCCGAGCACCATCGCCCCGTACATCCCCGACCGGGCGGCTGGGATCGTCTGGGCGGGCCCGCGGTGGATCGAGTCCTCATGGAGCTTCGCGTCCACGAGCCGGATCTTGAGCCCGTAGACCTTCTCGTTCGCGAGCGGGCCTCGGTTCACCGCCTCCTTGAACGCATCGACGATAAGGTCCATCGTTTCGTTGAGATACTGGATCCCCTTGGTGACGTCAAAGAGGATGTTCGTCCCTTCGACGGCGACGATCCCCCGTCCCTCGTCGCGGGAGACTCCGTACTGGTCGAGCTTGCTGATCAGCGTCTTCGTGTCCTTGAACGACTTCCCCTGCGGGATCTCGCCCTCCTTCACGGCCCGTACGACGGCGTCGGGGAGCGGTTCGACCTCGAAGTAGAAGCGGTTGTGCTTGTTGGGCGACTTCCCCTCGAAGGGGCCGCCCGGGTGCTTCACGCTCTCGCGGTAGACGACGATTGGCTTCGAGGCGGAGATCTCGACCTTGTAATCGTTGACGATCCGGTACTGCGTGATCTCGAGGTGGAGTTCTCCCATCCCCGAGAGGAGGTGTTCGCCGGTCTCCTGGTTGATCTCGACCTTCAGGCTCGCGTCCTCCTTCGCGACCTTCCGCATCACTTCGATGAGCTTCGGGAGGTCGGCCATCCGCTTCGGCTCGATCGCCACGGTGACGACCGGCTCGGAGACATGACGGATCTCCTCGAACGGGACCATGTCGGACGTCATCGCCATCGTCGTCCCGGCGAACGCATCCGAGAGGCCGATGACGGCGGCGATGTTCCCGGCCGTGACCTCCTCGACCATGAGCCGTTCGGGGCCCATGAAGAGCGAGACGTGCTGGATGCGGTTCTTGATCTTGGAACCGACCACGTTGAGCTCCATGCCTTTCTGGAGTCGTCCGGAGAAGACGCGACCCGTCGCGATCTCCCCCGCGCTCGGGTCCATCGTAATGTCGGTGACCATGAACGTTGTCGGGCCGCTGGTGTCGGTATTCAGCATCGCCTGTCCGACCGTCGAGTTCACGTCGCCGCGCCAAATGTTCGGGATCCGGTACCGCTGGGCGACATGCGGGCTCGGGAGGTGGCGGACGACCATATCGAAGATGACGTCGTTGATCTTCGCCCGCTGGGCGATCTCCCGAGTACGACCGGTGGAAACGAAGTCGATGATATCAGGGAACTTCACGCCCGTGCGTTGCATGTACGGGACGCTGATCGCCCAGTTCTCGTAGCCGGAACCAAAGGCGACCGACCCGTCCCGCGGGTCGACGCTCCAATCGTCGACGAACTCCTCGGGTGCCATGCGGCGGATGAGTTCGTTGACCTCCGAGATGATCGTGGTGAATCGCTTCTGCAGCGAGTCGGGAGTGAGCTGGAGCTCCTTGATCGCCCGGTCGACCTTATTGATGAACAGGACCGGCTTCACCTTCTCGCGTAGGGCTTGGCGGAGCACCGTCTCCGTCTGGGCCATGACGCCCTCCACCGCGCAGACGACCACGATCGCCCCGTCGACCGCGCGCATCGCTCGAGTGACGTCACCCCCGAAGTCGACGTGGCCCGGTGTGTCGATGAGGTTGATGAGATAGTTCTCCTTCTCGAACTCGTGGACGATCGTGACGTCCGCGTTGTTGATCGTGAGCAGACGGGCCTGCTCTTGCTCGTCGAAGTTGAGATAGAGCTGCTTGCCGGCGAGCTCGTTCGAGATCATGCCGGCCGCTGCGAGGAGGTTGTCGGAGAGCGTCGTCTTCCCGTGGTGGATGTGGGCCACGATACCGATGTTGCGAATCTTGTCGATGCTTCGCATCATCTCGGGAATGGCCTTCGCCAGTTCGCTACGAATGTGGGTCATGGAGGCTCCTCCTCGATCCTCAGCGGGCCGACTGCGCCACGCGTTCGACCTCTTCCTTCCGGCCGACGGAGAACGAGGTCAGGTCGCCTTTCGCCGCGAGGCGAATCTCGTCCGCGAGACACGAGTGGATCGGCTTCGTGGACTTGTGGGACGCCTGGATCGCCCCGAGCGCAAGGTTGCGGATCGCCACGTTCAGCCGGCGGGCGGGGGAGGCGTCGACGGCCCGTGGCACGGAGATGCCCCCGAACTGGAGCCGGGTGACCTCCTCGCGGGGTGCTGCGTTCTCGACGGCGTTCACGAGGAGCTGGAGCGGGTTCTTGCCTTCCTTCTTCGCGATCTCGTCGAACGCCTTGCGGATCGTCGCGAGAGCTTTCGACTTCTTTCCGGTGAACTTGCCACCCTTCATCAGCTGGTTCGCAAGCCGCTCCACGAGATGCATCCGCGTCTTGAGGAACGGGCGGCCGGTAAGGCGCCCCTCCGTGTGGGGCGAATAGACGGGGTGGAGGTACAGGTAGGGCAGGAGCCCGGGGTCGTGGACCTCGATCCCCTCGAACGGATACTTTCCGAAGAGCGGAGGGACGGGGAAGGGCGGAGGGGGCGGCAATTGCGGGCGCTGGACCACGGGCCCGGCTTCTTCGCCGGACGGCTCGATCGGACGCAGCGACTCGGGGTTCGCGCTCATCGGGCCGGCTTCTCCTTGCGGCCCCGCACGAGCTCGTCGAGGGACACGTTGTTCACTTGGATCACCTTGTATCGGACACCGGGGATGTCCCCGTAGGACCGCCCCATCCGACCCCCAATCCCTTCGACGAGCACCTCGTCATGCTCGTCAATGAAGTTGATCGCCCCATCCCCGACCGCGAACGCGGTGACCTGGCGACCGTTCTTGATCAGCTGAACCTTGATGCACTTGCGAATCGCGGAGTTCGGCTGCTTGGCCTCGACACCGACCTTTTCGATGACGATCCCCCGGGCCTGCGGTGCCCCCTCGAGCGGGTCCGAGCGCTCTTTAAGGTGCAGCGTCCGCCGCTTGTAGTATCGGTCCGACCAGCGTCGCCGCTGACGGAGTCGGGCCAAGCGGCCCGCGGTGTTGAGTCCGGACGGCGGAGTCATGCTGGGCGAAGGGGCCGAGCCACAGGGTGGCCCTATTTAAGGTTCCTGCCGCGTCCTACACACCACCCCGAGAAATCGCCGTGCGGACCAGGGTCGAACCTCCGAGCGCGTCCCGAGACCTTCGGTCGCGCGCTCGAAGTCCCTCCGCCGGGACCGAACGCGCCTGGCGCAAGCTCTCCCGCGAGATTCGCGCCTGCCGCCGGTGCCCGCTCGGGAGCTTCCGAACCCACGCCGTAGTCTACCGAGGTAGCCTCGCTCCGCGCATCGTCTTCATCGGGGAAGCGCCCGGGGCCGAAGAGGACCGACGCGGCATCCCGTTCGTCGGCCGCTCGGGCGAGCGGCTCAACGCCGCCATCCGAACGCTAGGTCTAGTCGCCGACTCGTTCGGAGTCCTCAACGTACTGAAGTGCCGCCCGCCCGGCAACCGCTTCGACCGGAGCGCCGCCCGGACCTGCCGGCCCCATCTCGACCGCCAGCTCGCGCTCCTGCACCCCGAGGTGGTCGTCACGCTCGGCGCCCACGCGCTGCGCTCGGTCGACCCGACCGCCCCCCCGGTTCTCATGGCCGCTGGGAAGCCGCGGGGCCCGTCTGCACCATCGGTCTTTCCCCTGATCCATCCGGCGGCGACCTTCCGCTCCCGTCAGTGGAGCGAGCGCTGGGCGCGCGACCTCGCGGCGTTGGGCGACTGGTACCGTTCTCGGGACCTGAAGACCCAAGGCAGGTCCGAGGCATGGCCCTAGGCCTTCGCTTCGGGCGTTCGTCACGCGCGAGGCGGAACCCCCTCGTTCCGTTCGCCCGAGGCGGCTGCCGACCGTCCGGGTCCGGCCGCTGATCACCAGGATGGACCTAGCGGTCGGATCGCTCGGCACGGCCTCGGACCGACCGAGGCGTTCCGCATAGGCTCTTAATCGCTGACGGGCTCTTCGGTCCGTGCGAACGGTCGAGCTGTTCGTCCTGGACGGTTCCTACCAGGCCCGGAACGATGACGTCGTCGTCGAGCTGTTCGGACGCTCGCGCGACGGCACGCCGCTCGTGGCTCGCTACTACGGGTTCCGACCCTACTTCGTGATCACCGAACCGACGGACGACGTCCGTCAGCAGCTTCGCTCGGACCCTGAGATCATCTCGGTCGACGATATCGTGACCTGGGTCGGCGGACGCGATCGCCCGGCCCTGCGCGTGACCCTCCACCGGCCCTGGCTCGTCCCCCAGTACCGTGACCGGTATCGTCGACGGGGCGAAGAGACGAGCGTCCTGGCCTGCGACATCCCCTTTGTCCATCGGTTCCTCTACGATCACCACCTCGGCCTCACGGTGGCATTCGAGGCTGAGGACGAACCCGACGAGGTCCGGTCCCGCTACACGGTGCCGACCGTCGTCCGGGTAGTCACCGGCCCGGAGCACGACATCCGGCCCGCCGAGCCGTTCCGGCCGTCGCTGCGGGTCCTGTCGTTTGACATCGAGAACGCCATCCGCGCCCGAACGATCTTCACGATCTGTGGGGTCAGCGATGGCGGGGGGCGCGAGCGGACCACCTTCCGTCTCACCGACCCGAGCGAGCGGCGGATCCTCGAGCGGTTCGTCGAGGTAGTGCGCGCCGAGGACCCGGATGTCATCACGGGCTACAACATCGGTGGCTACGACTTCCCGCTCCTGATGGAGCGGGCCCATGCGACGGGCCTCATGACGCTCCCGATCGGCCGAGAGCGCTCGGGGCCCTCGGAGTTTGGGGAGCGGCTCTGGAAGGTCAGCGGCCGGGTGATCGCCGACGCCTGGTGGTCCGCCCGGCGCGAGCTCAAGCCGAAACAGGAGACGCTGCAGTTCGTGGCGCGCACCCTGCTCGGCGACTCGAAGCTCGCGGTCGACCGACGGAACATCGACGAAGAGTGGGCTCGGGACCCGGTACGGGTGATGGAGTACTGCGAGCACGATGCCGACCTCGCGCTGCGGATTCTCCAACGGTTGCGGTCCATCGAGAAGGCGGCGGACCTCGCCACCGTCGCGCACCTTCCTCTCGAGGAGGGGCTGAACGGCCGCACGTCCCTGTTCATCGACGCGATTCTGATCCCACGCGCCGACCTGCGCGGCGTCGGCGTCCCGATGAGCCACTTCGCCGGGCGGGACACCTCCATCGAGGGGGGGTACGTCCACGCGATTCGCCCCGGCATGTACCGCTGGGTGGTCGTGCTCGACTTCAAGTCGATGTACCCCTCGATCATCATCGCTCGCAACCTGTGCTTCACCACGCTCGCTCCTGAGACCGGCACGACGCTCGCGCCGTCGGGGGCGCGATTCCTCGCACCCTCCGTCCGCCGGGGAATCATTCCCGAGATCCTCCAGGAGCTCCTCGCCGACCGCGACCGATTCCGCGCGCAAGGTCGGGCCGCGCCCAATCCCGAGCTGGTCGCCTACTACGATGGACTGCAGAACGCGGTCAAGATTCTGATGAACTCCTTCTATGGGGTCCTCGCGTCGAGCTTCTACCGCTTCACGAACAAGGACATCGGCGCGGCGATCACGGCGTTCGCCCGAGAAGCGATCACCTCGATCATCCATGACCTCGAGGCAGACGGTTACGAGGTCGTCTACTCCGACACCGACTCGGTATTCGTCCGCTCGCCGGTCGAGAGCCTCGAGGGCGCCCGCGAGTTCGGCGAGTCGGTCGCGAAGCGGTTCACTCACGAAGGGGTGACCTTCGAGTTCCAGTCGATCTACGAGTCGTTCTTCTCCCACGGGGTCAAGAAGCGCTACGTCGGCCGCACCGTCTGGCCGAAGGAAGAGCTCGTCGTCCGCGGATACGAGACACGGCGGACCGACGCGTTCGACTATCAGTCGCAGGCCCTGATGGAGATCTTCGACCTCGTGCTCCGCGGGGATACGGACGGGGCCGTCCGCCGGGCTCGGGACCTCGTCGCCGCCGTACGGAACCGGGGCGTCCCGGCCGAGCAGCTCGTGATCGCACGGACGGTCCGCGACGAGAGCGAGTACAACGAGTCGACCCGGGACGCGCTCCCGTTCCTGCGGGTGTTCAAGCAACTGCGGGCCGAGGGGTATGACGTGATCCCGGGAATGCGCGTCGCGTGGGTCGTGACCAACTCTCGAGAAAGTCCACAGGCGATCGAGCCGTGGGTCGAAGGTCGGCCCTTCACGAAAGAGCCCGACTGGGAATACTACGCCGACCGAGTGGCCCAGACGCTCGCGAGGGTCACGGAGGTCTTCGATTGGGACGCCTCCGCGCTTCTCGGCGGGAGCCGACAGCGTCGTCTGGGGGGATCCGACCGGCCCGTGCCGCCCCTCGCCGGGCCGGCCGCGACCCTCGAGACTCCCGTCGCCGACATCGGGAAGCCGGCGAAGCGCAAGGCCACCAACCGCAGCCTCGCGGATTACCCGTAGGGCGGGGTGCTCCCCGACGTCAGGGAGCGGGAGTGGCCGGGCCGTCGGGCGGCTCGTCCGGTGCCTCGCCGCGCAACGTGAGCAACGCCCCGGCGACCGCGACCGGGATCCCGAGAACCGCGATGAGCGGAAGGTCGATCCGGAGCACTAGCGCACCCAGCAGGAGGGTGAAGACCGGTATGCCGGTCATGAGCATCGGCGGGATGACGAGGCCGACGCGCTCGAGGGCGAGGAAGTAGAGGGCCGGGGCGATGAAGAAGCTCGAGACCCCGGTGACCACGAGCAGGAGCACCGCCCCGGGGGCGACGACGCCGAGCCCGGCGTAGCCGCCGGGAACCGCAAACGCGAGCGCCGCCGTGACCAGGGCCGAGGCGAGCATCGACTGCGCGACGACGGCCGAAGGCGGTGCCCGCTCGTTCGCACGGGCGGTAAGCAGGAAGTAGAATGCGACCGTGAGCGGCACGGCGGGGACGACCAGCCAACCCCAGTCCCGGACGACCGCGAGGTTTTGACCCCCGACGATCGCCATCGTGCCACCCGCGAGGCTCAGGAGGAGGCCGAGCGCGAACAGCGGGGAACGGAGGTGGGCCTGATGCGCTCCGAGGAGGAACGCCACCAGAAGCGGGGTGGCCACCACGTCCCCGATCAGGGATAACAGAGAGGCGTCCACCGCCCCGGTGAGGTACGTCGCGGAGAGCACGGAGAGCTGCATCCCGACCAGCAGCGCGGTCCGAAGATACGCCGCCGGTTCCCACCATACCTGAACGAACGCCCGCCCATGACCCGAGAGAACTGCCCAGGCACTGTAGGCGACCCCGCCATAGAGGAACGGATAGACGAGGAGCGCCGACGGGGCGACCCCGGGCGTGAGCGCGAGGACGAAGATGTAGTAGCTCGCCCAGGCGAAGGCCGCGACGATCGAGAGAACGGCCGCGGCGGACTTCGCGGTCCTCGGCAGAAAGAGCACGCCGGCCCGGAGCGCCGGAGTTCCATAATCGTTTGCCCGGTTTCGAGGGCTAGGAGTACCCGTGGTAGGTCACTCCGAGCGACGGCAGGGAAACGCCCGTGCCCCGCTCGACATGGCCGATCTCCACGAGGTCCGGGGCCCCGGCCCGCACGGCGCGGCGCCGGGTCTCGGCGAAGTGGGCGCGGTCAACCACGAGCACGAACCCGATTCCCATGTTGAACGTCTGGAACGCTTCCTCAGCCGAGAGGCGGCCGAGCGAACGCAGCCAACGGAAGAGCGGAGGCAGCTCGGGCCAGGCATCGAGGACGAACGCAACTTTCGGATGAAGTCGGACGAGGTTGCGTACGCCGCCACCCGAGAGATGAGCGAGGCCGTGCGTTTCGGGGCGGCCGGCGAGGGCATCGGCGACCCCTGAGTAGATGCGGGTCGGCCGGAGCAGCTCCTCGCCCACGGCCACGGTCGCACCCGGCCGCGGGAGCCGGGGGTCGATTGCCGACTCCTCGAGGAGCTTTCGGATGAGCGTGAAGCCGTTCGCATGGACCCCGCTCGACGGAATGCCGAGAATGCGATCGCCCGGGCGGATGCGGGCGCCGGTCACCGGTGCGCGGCCCCGAGGGAAGAAACCGACGGCCGTCCCGCCGAGATCGAATCCCCGAACGATCTCGGGGACCACGGCCGTCTCCCCGCCGAGGAGCGCGCAGCGAGCCGCGCGCAGTCCGCGATCCACGCCCCGGCCGATTGCGCGGAAGACCTCGGGGTCGGTCGCCCCGCAGACGATCGTGTCGACGAGAGCTGCAGGTCGGGCTCCCAGGGCAGCCAAGTCGTTGACGTTGCAGCCGACAAGGTCCTCCCCGACCTCCTCCCAGCGGGCGAGACGCTCGGCGAGGAGGACCTTCGTGCCGACCGTGTCGGTCGTGATCGCAATCGTCTCTCGTCCGATGCGGATGAGACCGGCAAAGTGGCCGGGCGCGGCGAGGACACGGCCGTGAGCCGGCGGGGGTCGATATCTCACCGCCGAGAGGAAGCCCGCGAGGGCCTTGGAACGCGCCCGAACGTCGACCCCGCTACGGGCATATGTCCAGGGTGCGGTCGGCCGGGAGGACACCATCGGCGCAGGATGGAACCGGGAAGAAAAGACCTGCGGCCGGTCGTCGCCTTCTTTACGCCCCCCACTCTGCCCGCTCCGATGGCACGCGCGCGACCGGCCGAGGAACGCTCCGGCCGGCAGACCCCCGAGCTCGTCCTCGCCGGACGTGCGTTTGTCCGGGGCAGACTCCAGCCGGTCGAGATCGGCCTCGACTCCGAAGGAAGGATCCAGTCGATCGGCAAGGTTCGGGCCGGCGGAGCGCGTCGCGACCTCGGCGACGCGGTCATTCTGCCGGCGGCGACCGACCTGCACGTGCACTTCCGCGAGCCCGGGGGCGCCGCGGCGGCGGAGAGTATTGCCGCAGGCACGGTCGAGGCCGCGCTCGGGGGTGTCACGCTCGTCGGCGATATGCCGAACAATGAGCCGTCGGTCGATAGCGTGGAAACCGTGGAGGCGAAAGCGGCGCGGGTCCGGGGCCGGGCCGCCGTAGATGTCCTGATCTATGCGGCTCCCACGCGGGCTGCGGCGCTCGACGGGCTCGCCCGGACGGCCGGTGCGTTCAAGGTCTACGAGAGCCCCACGACGGGGATCGGCGAGGGTGTTTCGCCTTCGTCGCTCCCGGCCCTCCTCGGGCGCCTCGCGGAGCTCGACCTGCCGGTGACGGTGCATGCAGAGGACCCAGAGCTTTTCGTCCCTTCGTCGGTGCCCCGGGACCCCGCGGGTTGGAACGCAAAACGACCGGTCCGGGCGGAGGACTCCGCGGTCGAGCGGCTTCTTCCTCCGCCTCCTCCGCTTCGGTTGCACGTGGCCCACCTCACGACCGCCCGGTCGATCGGCCGACTGCGGGCGGCCGGGGTCTCGTTCGAAGCAAGCCCCCATCATCTGCTCCTTTCCGAGCGCTCGGGGAGCGATGCCCGCTTCAAGGTGAACCCGCCCCTTCGCTCCGAGGAAGATCGCCGCGGACTGTGGGAGGCGTTCTCCCGAGGAGAGGTCCCGTGCCTCGCGAGCGACCACGCGCCCCACCCGATCGACGCGAAAGAGCGACCGTTTGAGAAAGCCCCGAGCGGGATGCCGGGTGTGGAAACGATGCTGCCACTCCTCTTGGCGCGCGTGCGCGCCGGAGCGCTCGGGCTCCCCGCACTCGTCGCGGCCGCCTGCGACCGGCCGGCCCGCTGGCTCGGCCAGCCGCTGGGTCGACTCGCCCCAGGACACCGCGCGAACTTCCTTATCGTCGACTTCCGGGAGCGGGTGCGCCTCGATGCCGCTCGATTACACGCCCCGTGCGGCTGGACCGCATTCGAGGGTTGGGAGGCCATCTTCCCTCGGGAGCATTACCGAGATGGGGTGCGGATCGTGGACGCCGGAGAGTACGTGGGGCGTCCGTCCGGTATCGTGGTCCGGCCCGAATACGCGCGAGGGGCCCCACCGGGCGCAGCCTGATCGGGCGAGGGGGAAACCTTCGGTCGACGACCCCGGAGGTCGAACCATGTGGTCCGGCCCGGGGATCTCCCTCCGATGTGGCGGGAGAGACTTCCCCCTCAGGGGTTCGGGGGAGGCGCCGGCGGCCCGCCCACGGGGGTCGGCGGGCGAACGGCTCGCCGGGGCGGCCACCCCGGCGCGAGAACCCCCGCGATCTGGAGCAGGATGAGCAGGATCACGAGCCCGACGATCGCGATCAGCGGGTAGTCGAGCAGACTGAAGTAGGAGGAGACGACCGTCCAGTCCGACCGCAATACCATTCCGGCATAGATCAGTCCCACCGTGAAGGGGATCGAGCCCAGGAGCGTATAGACCCCGAAGCGGACCGGCTCCATTTCGGCCGTCCCCGCCGGGTACGAGATGTAGCTCCGCACGACCGGGACCAGCCGCGCAACCGCGACCGTGATCTCCCCCCGCCGAGCGAAGTATCGGTCCATTCGATCGAGATGCCGGGTCTCGAGGCGCAATCGCCCCACGCCAAGCCCCGTGATGCGGTGGCGCCACCAGCGCCCGACCGCATACGCCGCATACGACCCCACGAGTCCGCCAGCGAGCGCGACGGCGAGCGCCGGGGCCCACGGAAACGTGCCCTCGGCGATCAGGAAGCCCGTGAACGGCAGGATGACCTCGCTCGGAACCGGCGGGAGACCGAAGCTCTCGACCGTCATGAGGGCGAACAGCCCGGGCAGGCCGATCGTGGTCATGATCAGGGTGATGATGTCAACGACCCCACCGACCAGCGAGAATGTCACGAGAATCGCCCTCCGAGGTAGTCCCGTTCGCTTAGGATTGGTGGGGCCCCTCGAACACGAGGCGGAACGGCTCGGACAGCTGGGCGTTCGTCCGGGCCGGGATCCCCTCGAACTCGAGGGGCTCGGAGCAGCCCCCGCACGAGACCGCCGGACGGCGTCGGCCGAGAGCGATGGAGAGCGCGATCCCGATCTCGATCGCCTGGGGGCGGGCGCACGACCGCTGAATCGCCCGGCGGAGGTCCGCGACGAGCGCCTCGTCGTCGAGCGGGGCCGGGGGCAGCGTCATCGGGAGTACGACTCCCACGGCCTTCTTAAGCAGTGCTCGTCGGGGGAAGCCGGAGTTACGGCTTCGTGCCTTCGTTCGATTGCCCGGAGGGCGACGAACCCTTCTTCGGGGCACGCTTGAGGATCTCTCCGCTGATCTTATCGAGCTCGGCCATGAGCGAGTCGATGTCCGGCTCTGCTTCCGTGCCCGCGGCCCCTCCGACCTGGCTCTTATACACAACTACGAGCCCACGAGACTA
>VFSW01001155.1_pt1 | contig 39837 bp, 41 predicted proteins | sample 5358111 | NCBI WGS metagenome assembly VFSW01 (sample SAMN11554181, study PRJNA540505) | mine drainage metagenome | isolation source: sediment from site ElyBrook_90M | place: USA: Ely Copper Mine, Vershire, VT | collected 2017
TGCTCGCACAGAGGACTTTCACCTCCAAGTCACGCGCCATGCTGGGCGCACAAACGCAAGGACGCCGGGATCATCCGGCGTCCTTGGTTCTCGAGCGCAAAGTGCAGTGCTCGGTTTGTTCCGAGCTGCGATAACTTATCTCATCAGGCGACTCGACCCCGCGCGTCGGGCGGCGGCTGAATCCCGAGTTCTTGGAGCTCGTCGTTGTTACCGGATTTAAGTTCAAGGTCGAGCCAATTTTGCAGGGCATCTTCACGAAAACGCCAGTCGGCGCCAAGCCGGAAGCCGGGCAGCTTGCCAGTCTTGGCGAGGCGGTAGACGGTGCTGATGTGACACCGCAGGTAGTCAGCCACCTCTTTGGCGGTCAAAATCTTGGAAGCCGCAGTCATGTCAGAAATCCTCCGGGCGATGAGAGCAAGTATCATTCAGTCGTGACGGTATCTTAAACTCAAGCGTTCCGTTTTGCAACTACCTGACCACAACTTAACGTTCTCAGGCTCAAATTCTTCACGCTATCAAGCTAAAGAGAGCTTAGGACGAATAAAGATACAAAAGAGGCTACCGGATGTAAATAGATGTCATCGACTGATTGAGAATTGCCATATCTTCACCTGACGTTATGTATGACTTTTGGGAAATCCGACTGATTCTTCAGCCGGGCCGACGAATGATCTGTATGCGACCCCATTTTCCGATGGTGCCCTGCCCGTGGCATGAAACACTGCCTTTCGCGGGATCGAGGTCTTTTTCCGTCATTAGGCCCAACGCAAGGGTGCATGCACCCAGCTTGAATGGAACGTTGGAATAGCGCCGAACTTCCTTGCGATCGATGGAAAATGAGACATCGTCCTTGGCGCCGTCATACGTGATCTCATAGTGGTGGACCTGCCCCTGCGAGCTCGCATCGCGCATCTCCTCGAACAGGCAAAAATAGCGCGGACCGCGTTCAGGGGTTACTTCCGGAACTCCTGGGAATGGAAGCTTGCCGTAGACCGTCGCGATGGTGTCGTTGCCGACGAAGAAATCCAGCGCCGCGCCGGTCGAGAAGTCGAGCACGTTGAACGACACGAATCCGTCATAGAGATCGCCGGGGACGCCGCCCACGATGGTCGCGCCGAAATCGATTGCGAATGTGATCGATCCTCCCGGCGGAGGCGCGAACTGCCTCGCGCTGAAGTACATATGCTTCGCGTTGTCGAGGATCTGCTGCGTATCGTGATGGCGCGTGTAAGGCGCGGCGGCGACGCGCAGGAAGCCGTCCTGTACGATCACCACCGCATTAGGCTCCTGGTATTGCCAGAAGCTTCCATCGGCTTGCGGGAATCCTGCCGGTAGCCAGTCACCCTCGCCGGTCACGATCGAGGAGAAATTGGAATAGTCGATTACTTCTTCATTTGGTTTGGACATAAAAAACCATCGGGTCCTGGGCTACACAGAAAGTTGTCGATTTGAATCTTTGCTCAGACGCGGCAAAGCAAACCGCCGTCCACCGCAATCGATTCGCCGGTGACGAAAGCCGCGGCCGGCGAAACCAGGTAGAGCAGCGCGCCGCCAAGCTCCTCGGGTTTTATGAGGCGATTGTCCGGCAGGTACTTCATGAGGTTTTTGGCGAATTCGTCCTGATTGGTGGCCGGGCTCTTCGCTTCCTCGAGCCACCCGGCCTTGATGGCGTTTACACGAATGCCCTTGCGCGCCCATTCGAGTGCGAGCGCGCGCGTCAGGTTCAACACTCCCGCCTGCGCCGCGCAATAAAGCGCCGCATTCGGCGCGCCGCGGTCCGCAAGGACCGAGGTAATGTTGATGATCACTCCGCCACGGCGCCGCAGCATCACGCGACCGCCTTCCTGGCACGCCATCCACACCGTCTTGAGGTTGCCCTCGATAACCTTATCGAAGGCGGAATCATCTGCCGCTTCGGCGGGAGCATACAGCGGCGCATCGAGCGCGTTGACAAGGATATCGAGCGCGCCCAGCTCCTTCACCGCGAGTTCCGCCGTCGAGCTCAGATCCCCACGAATCGAGGCGCTTTGCACGCGAATCGACACCTTCGCACCTGAGGCTCCAATCGCTTTCGCCGCATCCTTGAGCTGTTTCTCGGTGCCGGGCTCCTGCGAGGCTATCAGGACTTTCGCACCGGCCTCCGCCAGCGCGGTCGCGGCAGCGCGACCCACCGCATGCTCGGCGCCTATCACCACGGCCGCTTTTCCTTCGAGCGAGAATTCCTTGAGTGTCATGAGGTTCCTCGAAGTCAGGTCGGCATCTGCGGGACAACGCCGGTGGGAATCAAGCCGCCCGCCAGTCCGCCGCCGTCGATGGCAACAAGTTCACCGTTGATGTGATTGGACGCATCGGAAGCGAGGAACACCGCGAGCGGGCCAATCTCCATATCATCACCGCCGCGCCCGATGGGAATGAATTTGCCGCCCTTGAAGAAGCGCATCATCTCTTCGTTGTGCGGAAAGATGCCGGGCACGATGCAATTGGTCTGGATGTTGTTCTGCGCGTATGTCAGCGCCATCGATCGGGTAAGTTGGATCACCCCGCCCTTCGCGCAGGCATACATATAGTTATGTCTACCGCCGCGCAGTCCGTAGCCGGAGGCGACGTTGATAATCTTGCCGCGATTCTGCTTGAGCATATGCGGGATGACGGCTCGGCATCCGTAGAACTGGCTGCTCAGGTTGGTATCGATGCCGTTGCGCCACATCTCATCCGTGATGTCTTCCAGCCGCGCGCCAAGCATCTCGTCGCCGCCACCTGCATTGTTCACCAGCACGTCGATGCGCCCGAACTCCTTCGCCGCCGCGGCCACGACCGCGTTGACCTGCGCCGATTGGGTGACATCGGCAGGCACCACGAGGCATTTGCGCCCGAGCTTTCTGACCTCGTCGGCGGTCTGATCGAGTTTCTCTTTGGTGCGCGAGGCCGCGACGATATCGGCGCCGGATTCGGCAAACTTGAGCGCCATCGCATGGCCGAGTCCCTGGCTCGCGCCGGTAATAATCGCGACTTTACCATCGAGGTTGAGGCTATCGAGAATCATGGTTTGTCCAACCTTCGGTTCCGAGTCAGATAGCTAGTAACATACGCCGCGATGGCCAGAAAGAACGAGCCGACCTCGGGATCGCGAATTGGGTTGGTCTTCGGTTTACCGGGACTCATCCTCGCAATGGCTTTGTTTTATCGACCGGTCGGCCGGCTGCTCGGATGGTCCACGATGCTGCTGGTGGATTGGTGCGTATTACAAACCGTAGGCGGCCTGGCGGCCCTCGGCATGTCGCTCTTTCGATGGCGCCGCCGCGAAATTGCCTGGTCGCTGTATATCTTCCTCAGCGCGGCACTCCCGCTCGCTATCGCGGAGATAGTGCGACCCTCGGTTACGCGGTAGCACTCATAAGCAAAGCGTCGCTGCGCCACTTTGACGGCATCGGCGGTCGCGTCTTATAGTCCGACCGAGGATCAGAACCATGGCACTCAAGATCACGCTGTTCTCGGATTTCATCTGCCCGTTCTGTTACATCGGCTTCGAAACCGTGCGCAAAATGAAGCGCGAGTTCGATCTCGATGTCGATTGGCGCGGCTTCGAGATTCATCCCGACTGGCCCGCGACCGGAATTCCCGCCGAGAAAGTTTACGGCAAGATGGATCCCGACGCCCGCAAAGGCGCATGGGAGCGGATTTCCGCGATGGCCACCGAGGCCGGCCTCACGATGCGGCCGCCTTCGATGCTCACCAACTCGCACAACGCGCTGGCCGCGTGCGAATACGCGATCGCATCGGGGAAGGGTGAAGAATTCGAAGCGCGCGTCTATCGCGCTTATTTCGAAGACGGCTCGAATATCGGCGATGTCGAAGTGCTGAAGAAGCTGGGGACCGAGATGGGCCTCGATCCAGAGGAGATCGCGGCAGCGATCGAATCGCCAAAAATACAGCTGAGATTGAAAAACAACACGATGGTGGCACATCAGCACGGCGTGAGCGGGGTCCCGACATTTTTCATCGGCAACTATCCACTGGTGGGCGCGCAGAGCGCGGATACTATGCGCAAGATTTTAACCCGAGCCACCGAGATGATGAGCGCCGCGAAATAGCGAAATTAAAAAAAGGGAACCGCATGAGACTGAAAGACAAGGTTGCGATCATCACTGGCGTCGGTTCCGGACAAGGCCGGGGCGCGGCCACTATATTCTCGCGCGAAGGCGCCAAGCTCGTCGGGTGCGACTGGAAGCGCGAAGACGGCGAAATCACCACCAGCATGGTGAAGCAGGCCGGCGGCGCGATGGTGTTTGCGCAAGCCGACGTCTCAAGCGCGAAGGATTGCGAGAACGTGGTGCGGACCGCGATGAGCACTTACGGACGCATCGACATCCTCTATAACAATGCCGGCGTGGGATTTTCATCGCCGCTTTCGATGGGCGATATCCTCAACACGCCCGAGGAAGATTGGGACCGCGTGCTCGCGATCAACCTCAAGAGCATGTTCCTGATGTGCAAGTACACGATTCCCGAGATGATCAAGACCGGTGGTGGATCGATTGTTAATACCGCATCAATCGCGGCACTGATAGGCGGCGCATCCGCACACGCATATACGGCCTCGAAGGGCGGGATGGTCGCGCTGGGGCGCGCGCTCGCGGTTGAGTTCGGGCCCAAAAACATTCGCGTCAACATGATTTGCCCGGGCGCCATCGATACGCCGATGATCGCGCCGGTGGTCGATCCGATTCGAGATTCGGGTCAGTTGCTGCTGCATTCGCCGATTCGTCGGATGGGAACGCCCGAGGACATCGCGAATTGCGCGCTCTATCTCGCGTCGGATGAATCAACGTTCGTGACCGGCGCCACGTTTGTCGTCGATGGCGGCGTCGTCGCGCAATAAACATCTTCAGGAGCATCCCATGGCCAAATCGCTGGAGCAGAAGGTTCAGGAACTCGCCGATCGCGAGGAAATCAAGGAGCTGACCGCGAGATATTGCTGGCACGTCCAGCACTCCGAGGGCGAGGCGATCGCGCGCCTGTTCACCGACGATGGCGTGCTGGAAGCGCCGGGAACGCAGCGGGTGAGTGGCATGGAGGCCTTACTGAAGTTCTACGGAGCGATAACTCCGGCCGAATCACCGGTCCCCTTCATTCACAATCACATCATCGAAATCAATGGCGACAACGCGGAGGGCACCTGCACCATCGACGCGCGCTTCACGCGCAAGGGCGAGAGCATCATGGGCGCGGGCTGGTACAACGATAAGTATCGACGCGTGAACGGCAAGTGGCGCTTTGCCGAGCGCAAAGTCTCGTTCCATCATTCGGTGCCGCTCAAAGAAGGGTGGGCCAAAGTGAAGGCAGAGACTGCGGCCAAGGCCGAAGCGGCCAAGGCTGGACGCTAACCGACTGTGGCCGTCGAAGTCACGATGCCCAAGTTCGGGCTGACGATGCACGAGGGCACCATCCAGCGCTTCTTCAAGGCGGTCGGCGACCGTGTCAACGCGGGCGATCCTCTGTACGAGGTCGAAACCGAGAAGGTTCTCTACGAGGTCGAGTCTCCCGCAAGCGGCGTCCTGGCAGTCGCATTGTTCGAGGAAGGTGCGACCGTCGAATGCGGCGTCGCGGTAGCCGTGATCGCCGAGGCCAATGATGATCTCGCCTCGCTCCAGGCTAAATACGGGAGCACGCCGGCCGCTTCCTCCAATGGGGAAGTGAAAGCCGCCAAGGCGCCAACCCCTGATGCTCTCGAGGCGAAAAGCGCATCGGGAGAGCGTCGTGCCATAAGTCCGGTCGCGCGCAAGCTCGCCGCGGAACTCGGGGTGAATCTCGATCGCGTGACCGGCAGCGGCCCGGGCGGAAGAATCACCCGCGAGGATGTCGAGCGCGCCGCAAAATCGCCTCCACCTCCAGTGGTAGCGGCTACTCCGCGTCAGACCACCATCCCCATGCGCGGGATGCGCAAGACGATCGCCGAGCGGATGCATCGGAGCTTGCGCGACACCGCGCAACTGACGATCACCTCCGAGGCGGATGTGACTCCGGCGACTGAACTTCGTGAGCGGCTCAAGCGCGAATTCGATTTCACGTACACCGACTTGCTGATCCAGGCTGCGGGCCGTGCGCTACTGAAGCACCCGCGGATGAATGCGCGGCTTGAAGGAAGCCACATCGTAACTTCAGGCGATGCCAATATTGGGCTCGCGGTTTCGCTCGACGAAGGTCTGATGGTTCCAGTTGTCCATGATGTGACCAATAAAAGCCTGCGTGAAATCGCGACGGCAACCAGACTGGCTGTCGAGAAGGCGCGCGCGGGCAAGTTGAAACTCGAAGACATCACCGGCGGCGCTTTCACCATCACCAACCTTGGCACCTACGGCATCGATGCGTTCACCCCGATTCTGCACTCGGGCGAGACCGGGATCCTCGGGATCGGCAGGATCGTCGAAAAGCCGGCGATTTACCGCGGTGAAATTACCCGGCGCTCCATGATGATGTTGTCACTGACCTTCGACCATCGCGTGATTGACGGCGCGCCCGCCGCGCTGTTCCTGCAAACCGTCGTCGATTTGTTCAACTTCGGCGAACGATGACAGAACGTCAGCGTTTGCGCATTCGCCGCCTCGGCGCGGCGCTCATACTTGTCTCGGCAATGTTTGTTTCGCATCCAGCCGCGCAATCCGCGGGCGGTGCGCAGGTCGTCAAAGCGCCGCCGCCCAAAGAGATCGATTACGACAAACTGACCCAGGAGGCGACGGACTTTCTCTCGAAGTACATCCGCATCAACACCACCAATCCGCCGGGGAATGAAATGGAGGCGGCTAAATTTCTCAAAGAGAAATTTCTTTCCGACGGAATCCCCGCCACCACCTGGGAATCGGAACCCGGACGCGGCATCGTCGTGGCGCGCCTGCGCGGCATCGGGGAAAAGAAAAAGGCGCTCATCGTCCTGACTCACATGGACGTCGTGCCCGCCGTCGCGTCCGAGTGGAAGGTGCCGCCATTCTCCGGCGAGGTTAAGGACGGCTACGTATGGGGCCGCGGCTCACTCGACGACAAGGGCGCGGGCGTCATCGATTTGATGGCGATGCTGGCGATCAAACGCGCGGGCATCCTGCTCAACCGCGACGTCATCTTTGTCGCCACTGGTGATGAAGAAGCAGGCGGCAAGATGGGGGCGGGATGGTTCACCGAGCACGAGAAGGACATCTTCTCCGACGCCGGCTACCTCGTCACCGAAGGCGGCGATATCCAGGAATTTCCGGATGGAAAGAAACTCTACAAAGTGGCGGTCACCGAAAAGACCCCGCTGTGGCTGCGGCTGACCGCAACCGGAATCGAAGGGCATGCCTCGGCGCCGGCGGCCGACACTTCCGTCAGTCGGCTGATTCGCGCGCTTTCCAAGGTTATCGATTATCAACCGCGGATTCGGGTGCTCGGACCAGTGCAGGACGAGTTTCACGCCATCGCGGAACTCGAGCACGGCCCTCCGCAATGGCTCGATCTCGCGGTCTCGATGCGCGATCTGACTTTCGCGCGGAAGTTTCTCGAGAACCCTTCGCAGAATGCCAAGGTCCGCGACACTATCGCGCCGACCGTGCTGCACGGCAGCGACAAGACCAACATCATTCCCGCGATGGCAGATGCCGAGGTCGATTGCCGCCTGCTGCCCGGCGACGATCAGAAACAGTTCCTCGCCAACATCAAAAAAGCGATCGATGACAACAACATAAAAATCGATGTCCTACTGGACTCTCCCCCAACTCCATCGTCGCCCTCGAAATCGATCCTGATGAGCGCGATCGATGAACTCGCGCGTAAGTATGATAAATGTCCTGTGGTGCCGGCGATGGTCGAAGGATTTACCGACAGCCGCTACTTCCGCCGCAAGGACGTAGTCTCGTATGGCTTCACGCCGCTTGATCTGGCGCCCGCCGAGTCTCATGGCATCCACGGCATCGACGAGCGTCTCTCGGTGAAGGAAATGGGCGCCGCCATCAAGCGGATGACGATGCTGCTCGAGATTTTCGGCCGGCAAAAATAATCCGAGGTAAAACCTATGCTGCGCGCGGGTACAGGAATTTCCGTTTCACACAATCCGCGGACTGCGGCCATCGAAGCGTGTGCAGCCGCGATGACGCAGGCGGGCCTCGCGCAGGCCACCGGCGCGATCTTCTTCGCGACCACAGCGCATGGCGGCGCATTTCCTTTGATCCTGCGCACCATCGGCGAGGAGACCAAAACCCGCGAGGTGGTGGGCTGTTCGGCCGTCGGTGTCCTCGCATCGGAATCGGAAGTCGAAAGCGGCGCGGCGCTGTCGGTGCTGGTCTTCGGTGGCGACGAAGTCAGTGCGAAGCGGTTGTTCGTGCCCTCCTTGCGCAATCGCGCACGCGAGGTCGCCCTCGAACTCGCTGCCGCCGCGAAGCCGGCACTCGGTCGCAGCAACCTGCTTTGCATCCTCGCCGATACTTACAACATGAACGCCGAGCCTTTTCTCGCCGCGCTTGAAGCCGAGCTTCCCGGCGTCGTGGTAGTAGGCGGTGGAGCGAGCGAGGACGGTTCCGTCGGCGAGACCTTCCAATTCTGCGGCGATACGGTCAGCTCCAATTCTGTCTCCGCGATGCTGATTTCCGGCGATTTCGATTTGAACATAGGCGCGTCGCTCGCGTGCACGCAGATTGGCCCGATGCATCACGTGACCGAGGTCCGTGACAACGTCATCATCTCGCTCGATGGTCGCCCGGCGTACGAAGTTTTCGCGGAGGCCGCGGGACCGCTCGCCGACGATCTTCGACGCGCGCTTGCGTTTGTGTTCGTGGGACTTCCTCTCGACGATAACCCTGAGCGCCTCGAGCGCGGGCGTTTCCTCGTGCGCAACATCATCGGAGCGAGCGAGGAGCATGGCGTGATCGCGGTCGCGCATCATCCGCAGGTGGGGGATGCGATCGGTCTGGTGCTGCGCAACGCAGAACGCGCGCGCGAGGATTTAAAGGCGACCCTCACGCAAATGTCAGGTAAGTCCTCGCAACCTGCCGCCTTTGGCCTGTATTTCGACTGCGTCTCGCGCGGCTCCGGGCTGTACAATGTGCCCGGTCACGACACGGCCTATATCCAGCAGTATCTGGGCCCGATTCCGGTGGCAGGATTTTTCACAGGTTTCGAGATCGGCCCGCTCGCCGATACGACGGGAATGCTGCAGTATTCCGGTGTTCTCGCGCTGATTTCCGAAAAGAATCGTCCCGCGTCGTAGCCTAGTGGCCTGGATTGAGTTTGCGCGACGTCACGATGGCGAGGCGATGCGTGAAGAACAGCTCGCCGTCGATTCGCGATGGACGCGCTCCACTCAGATCCTCGCTGAGGTCGCGCTCGATCATCGCGCGCGCTTCGGCCTCGCGATCCGGCGTGGTGTGGCCCGATACGAACCATCGATCGACGGGATTTTTTAGTGCCGAAGATTCGAAACGCATGATTTCCAGCCCCGCCGACGCCATCGTCTTCACCATCTCGCTCAAGGGCAGCGCGCGCGTATGGGAGGTGTCGCGCAGACGCTCGAAGCGGTTGTAATACTCCGCGCGCTGAGGATGCTCGCTCGAGATGAGATCCTCGACCGCGACGGTCCCATCGATGCGGCAGACGCGCGCCATCTCGGCGATGACGATCGCGGGATTCTGGAAATGATGAACCGCGAAGCGGCACACAACGACGTCAAATTGGTTATCGTTAAATGGCAGCCGTGCCTCGACGTCGCTCTGACGGAAACTGACATTTTGGAGGCCTCGCTCAGCGCGCATTCGCTCGGCGATCTTCAAGGGGGCCTCGGTGAGATCGACGCCGATGACTTCGCGCGAAACTTTCGCGAACGCCAATGCGACATGCCCGGGGCCGGTGGCGACTTCGAGGACGCGCGCATCGGGGCTTGGAGCGACCGCAGCGATCAGTTTTTGGATGTGGTCGATATCGCGAATCACCGGCGCGGCGGCGTACTCATTCGCCTGTCGGGTGAACTCCTCTCGGACCAAGTCCTTGTGCCGTCCATCAGAAGTCGCGCGTTCGAAAGCCATTGAACCAACTCCTTTATAGAGGGCTCATTCTCATGCGATGACTCAAACGGGGCAAGTCATCATCAACATCATGCCGACGCGAACAGATGGCGATATCGCAGAGCGCTTGCGCACTTTTGCGAGATAGTGGTAGCTCAATCATGGGTCCAAGCCGGGTTTGGCGGCAGGATTCCAGCCCTCGGAAATATACGGAGGAACACCAAGTTGGATTTCGGGTTCTCGGAAGAACAGGAAATGTTGCGCGATGCGGCCAAGCGCTTTCTGGCTGACAATTGCCCAACCACATACGTGCGCAAAATGATGGCGGACGCGACCGCCCACGACAAAGATTTCTGGAAGAAGCTGGTCGAGCTTGGTTGGCCCTCGCTGCTGATTCCCGAAGAATACGGCGGCCAGGGCGGCAGCTTCCTCGACATGACCGTGGTCGCCGAAGAAGCGGGCAAGGCGCTGGTCCCCGGCCCATTTTTCACCTCGGCATTGCTTGGCGCCCCGCTCGTGATAGAGGGCGGCTCCGAGGAGCAGAAGAAAGAAATTCTGCCGCGGATGGCGAAGGGCGAGTTCATCGGCACCCTCGCGCTGGCGGAGGCCTCGGGCCGTTTTGATGCCGAAGGGGTGCAGCTCAAGGCGACCAAGAGCGGTAACGATTACACTATCACCGGCGAAAAGTTCTTCGTGCCGGATGCGCATGTCGCCAACGGTATGGCAGTCGCGGTTCGTACCGGTGGCAGCGGCGAAAAAGGCATCACGCTGCTGATCGTGCCGACCAACGCGAACGGCGTCACCATCACGCAGCTCAAGACCGTCGATATGACGCGGCGCCTGTGCCATGTGAAGTTCGACAACGTGAAAGCTTCCGGCATGCTCGGCAAGGAAGGCGAGGGCTGGCCGATTTTGCGCAACGTCCTCAACATCGCAACGGCGGCGCTGTCGGCCGAAATGGTAGGTACCGCGCAAAAGGCGCTCGACATGTCGGTCGAATACGCAAAGACCCGCGTGCAGTTCGGCAAGCCGATCGGCTCGTTCCAGGCTGTGAAGCATAAATGCGTCGATATGATGGTCGCCGTTGAGAACGCGCGTTCGTTGACCTACTACGCGTGCTGGACCGTCGATGAGAAAAACGCCGAGGCTGCGACCGCGGTTCCGATGGCGAAGGCGTATGCCTCCGACATGGCGAAAAATGTGACCTCCGAGGCGATCCAGGTTCACGGCGGCATCGGGTTCACCTGGGAGCACGACATGCACCTGTTTCATCGCCGCGCGCTCGCGGGCGAGGCGAATCTGGGCAACGCCCCGGTGCATCGGGAGAGCGTCGCAAAAGCGCTGCTCGACTGAGACGTCGATCGTAAAAGCAAAAAGCGCCGTGGCATCGATGCCGCGGCGCTTTTCTTTTTGGAAGAAGCGCTACGCGTCAGTGCGTCGCGACTTTGCGGGCCTCATGCTCAACCGCGGTACCCTTAAAGAAGTTCGGATTGGTCGCGGTCCAGAACCTGACCGGATTCACAAACAGGAATTCACGCAACTCCTCGAGCTTTACCATCCCGTGCTCGACCAGTTCGTAAGCCTCCTCGGCGCATTCGCGCATGTCAGGAACGTCCCAATGGCCGATGTCGGAGCCATAGAGCGCGAGGAGCTTTGCGTCGAAAGCGGTGCCCATCGGATCGAACGCGAGCGCGTTGAGGGGATCGTCGCCCTCGCATCCGAAGTAGAACTGGCTGATGAAAATGTCGCGGATGTCGGAGATTGCGCGCACCCCGCTTTGTTTCCATTCATCCACCATCGATGGATCGATGCCGCCGGAAAGACCGTTCACCATCGCCTCGACGATCTGATCCTCGCGGCCCTCGGCGCCCTTGCCACCGTAGCGGACCGCATATCCGCGCAGGGCGGCCGCATCGATGGTGGCGGGATTGAAGCTCTCGACCGCCTCACGATTGCGTTTCTCAAAGTGGCCGACCAGCTCGGAGTAGAGCGAGCGCGCCCAGGCCATCCCGCCTTCGAGGAACGCGAACTTCACCTCGGGAAAGCGCTTCGGGACGCCTCCCAGGAAGAGCGACTTGCAAACCGCCTCTGCGCTCGCAGCGAAGTTGCCGATGTGATTGTAAACGTAGTTGCTGATTGACCGGCGCGACCCCCATCCGTAGCCGACCGAATGGAACGTCGGCGCGATGCCCAACTCCCGGCACTTTGCCCACACTGGGTCATAGTCGTATTCGCTGTCGATGCCGAAGGTATCGAGCCAATAGGTATATTTCGCGGCGTCAGGATGATGCTTCGCCACATAGGGAATCGGGCGTTTGACATAACTTGCCATCATGACGGCTTTCAGACCAAGTTGGCGGACGACAAATTCAAGCTCGTCCACCGCCTCCTCCGGCGTATGCATCGGGATCACCGCGGCGGGCGTCATCCGCTTTTCCAGGCCGGCGAACGTGTCGGCCTTCATCCGGTTGAGGGCGCGGCACGACGCCCGCCGCACTTCGTCATCGGACATCTCCATCGTGATGAGTCCGATGGTGGGATAGACGACCGAATAGTCGAGGCCCATTTCTTCCAGCCGCTCGTACATCAGGCGCGGAAACAACGCGGTGGCGAGATCCTCGGTATGCTTCGCGGGCACCGCCCACCAGGTCGGGCGCAAGGTGCGGCGTTCACGACGTTCGTCCATGGTGCGGGTTCGCCACAGTGGATCGCTGAAGGTATCGAGCATCGCGGTCTGATAGCGCTCGGCTGCTTTGGCGCCGCCGACGGCTTTCAGATAGTCGAAGAACAGCGGCCCGACCTCGACGGTGTGGCCGTCGGAATCGATAATCGGATGATTCAAGCGCGCGCGTATCTCGGCTGACTTCGATCGTGATGCCGCCATCGCCTTCCCTCCGGAGCTGCGCAGAAATGTCGTTGCATTGAGAGCTATAGAAGAAGCGCACGACACGGGCAAAGGGAATCGTTTGATGGGTTGCGGTTTTCGAATTCCGCGTTGGATACTGCATAGTGATGATGAGGATCATGGCTCATGCCGTGGCGCTCGCGATGCTTGTAATCAGTAGCATCGCGCGCGCGGAAACCCCGTCAGTTACCCCTGCGGCTGCACATCCAACTACGCCCTCTGCGCAAACTCCAGCTCCCGAGGCGCTCGCGCCAGGCGCCATCATCAACGCACAGAATGCCGACCGGTACACGAACCTGCTTCCTGCCGCGACGATGCTCGCGATCCAGCACGGCTTGCGGATCGAGGTGCAGCCGACCCATCGCATGCAATGGTCGAAAGGATTTCAAACCGCGACGGAAAAATATTCGCCGCAAGTCGGCCTCGACAAAGACGACTACATCACCAACTACATCGCGGGGATGCCGTTTCCTTTAATCGATACCACCGATCCGAAGGCGGCGGTGAAAATTGCGTACAACTGGCACTTCGGACCAGTGCTGCCCGACGATTTTTCGCTCTCGCCATGGAGCGTCAATGCCTACGTCGCCGACTCGCACGATCCGACCGTCATCCGGCCTTCCAACGACCTGGACAACGAATGTGAACAATTCGATTTCATGCGCTATGCGCATCGCACCGAAGTTGACCCGCGTCCGACGATGGGTTCGAACGCCCTCGGGGTCGAATGGAAGGCGCGCTGCAACCAATGGACGACCTTCAGCGTTGGCGGCGACACCGGTGAGGGCGCGGGAATCTGGATTCGCTATTCCGACCCGCGCAGCAACGACGATTTCTACGGCTTCGATGAGCATTCACGGCGGCTGCGCCGGATGGGCGTGCGGATGGCGTTCCCGAACAAAGTGTGCCGCCGATGTCATCAGCCTTACTGGGCATACGCGCTACCGAAAACCGAGATCTATCGCTACCGGCTAATTGGCACGGTTCCGATTCTCGCATGCATGTCCGCGAAGGATGAACCCGCGGGCATTGCGGAAGGCGACTCCGGTTACACCCTCACCCAGGAACCGTTCGAACTTCGGCGCGCGTATGTCCTCGAAATGTCGCCGGTGCAAAATAATCTCGAGGAGCGCACGCTGATCTTCATCGACAGCGAGATTTATGTGTGGCTCGCCGCCGAATTCTATGAGTCGGGTGAGCGCGTCGCGACGGCGATTCCGCTGTGGCGCACGCATCCGTCGGCCGAGGGTGGCAATCTGTTCGACCTCGCCGGAAGCTTTTATTTCCCCACCGACCATCCGGGGCTCTTTCGGTCGGTCGTGCCCGCGCATTCTTCGTTCACACAAAAAATCAACACCGGCGCCATTTCCGAGAGCGACTTCAACCCGAACCTTCTTGCTCGATAATCGAGCGATTAACGTTGGATGGAAGTCGTGGCGGGCACGTCGGGCTTTCACGCCTGGGGAAGCGTTTAGCGCAGCATTGGCAGCTGGGGGGAGCAGCTTGCCGCCGCGGCCCGACGTGCCCACATACCACGTATAGTCCTCGAAGTAGAGAAATACGTCAAGGGGTAGATGTGACTGGCAGACTCATCTATCAACAACCTTTCCGGCGCTTGGTCTGAGGCCGGACTTCGCTTTGCGCAAGTCGGCGTTTCGCCCTATCGTCAGTGCGCATGGAAACTCTTCCCGAATTGGAAGCGGTCGCCAACCTCGCACCGGAAATCAGCGCTCGCGCTCGCGAGTTCGAATCGGTCCGCCGGTTACCTGCCGACCTCGCGCGCAAGCTGGCCGAGGCGGGCGTGTTCCGGATGGCAATCGCTAACGCGTACGGCGGCACCGAGCGGAGTCCGGCGGATCTGGTACGCGCAATAGAACAAGTATCAGGCGCCGACGGTTCAGTCGGATGGTGCGTGATGATCGGCGGTTCCACCGCTGCGCTGTCGGGCTTCCTGCCACCCGCGACCGCGCGCGAGATTTACGGCAGAGATCCATTGGTAATCACGGGCGGAGCTGTCGCACCCACCGGAAAAGCTATTCGCGCCGAGGGCGGATACGTCGTGAACGGTCGTTGGCAATGGGGAAGCGCGACCCAGAATTGCAGTTGGATAACAGGCGGCGCGTTGATCTTCGCGGGCGACCAACCTCGGCTCGGCGCCAACGGTGAGCCCGAATTCAAACTGATGATTTTCCCAGCGAAAGATGTCGAGATCCTCGACACTTGGGACTCCTCGGGATTGCGGGGCACTGGCAGCCACGATTTCCAGGTGAAAAACGCATTCGTGCCCAACGATCGCGCGTTCGCGATCGGCGCTACACCGCCGGTCATCAAAACTCCGCTCTATCGATTTCCATTCTTTGGATTGCTCGCGATCGGGGTGTGCGCGGTGTCACTCGGAATCGCGCGCCGTGCGATCGACGAGTTCCTCGCGCTGGCGGGTGGCAAGGTTCCCACCTGGGAGCGAAAAACCCTCGCGCATTCCGCTCGTATCCAGGAGGAGGTGGCGGAGGCAGAAGCGACGCTGCGATCTTCGCGCGCGTTTCTATTCGAGGCCATCGCAGCGGCGTGGGAGGTTGCATCCGCGGGTGAGCATCCATCGCTTGCAATGCGTCGCGACCTGCGCCTCGCCGCCGCCTATGTCGCATGGCAATGCGCAAAGGTTGTGGATTCGATGTATTCGATGGGCGGCGGCTCGGTCGTCCACGCCAGCCATCCGATTCAGCGCTGCTTCCGCGATGTGCACGTTGCAACCCAACATCGGATGGTAAATCGCAGCATCTTTGAAACGACCGGCAAATTGTTTCTCGGAATGGAAACAGAATCGTTCTTCCTCTAAACCCAGGCAATAAGGAGATCGGCAATGGCTGAAATGGGAATCTACGAAGCGATGCGCACCCTCAAAGCGGTGCGGCGGCTCAAACCCGATCTGATCCCCGACGACGTGCTGCATCGCGTGCTCGAAGCCGCGACCTGGGCGCCTACCGGCGGCAATCAGCAGCCATGGCGCATTATCGCGGTGAAAGACCGCGAGAAGAAAACCCGCCTCGGCGCGTGGTATTCGGAACGATGGAGCGCATTCTCAAAGCTGTATCGCTCGGCGCTCTCCGCTGACATGGCCGACGACGCGCGCAAGCGGATGACGCGTACCCTCGATGCGGGAGACTATCTCGCGCAGCACTTCGGCGAGACTCCGGTCATTGCGATTTTCTGTTTCAATCCGAAGCAGATGGCGATCACCGATGCGAAGCAGAATCGGCCCTCGGTGGTCGGCGGCGGTTCCGTTTATCCTTCGGTGGAGAACCTTCTCATCGCGTGCCGCGCCGAAGGCCTCGGATGCGTCCTCACCACGCTGCTCTGCGAAGTGGAACCGCAGGTGAAAGAGCTGCTCGCAATCCCCGAAGGATGGGGGACCGCCGCCGCGATTCCGATTGGCTATCCGGTGGGTCGCGGTCATGGCCCGCTCATCCGGCGCCCGGTCAGCGAACTTGCGTATCTCGATTCGTGGGGCCGTCGCCTCGCGTAGCCAACCTGAGCGATTGGTGGGTATCGCAACCCGAAAGCGCTCGGCACAGAGCGCGGGGAGGATACGCGATCCGGCGCGGACTAAATGTCCGCTGAACCACAGAAGGGATCAGATCAATTCAGGCTCACCGCCGCAGGTGCAGGGTCCACGACCTGGTTGCCACGGGACGCGCGATTTGGGTTCCGCGAGTTCCTCGTGGCGCCAGAACAGCTCGCCGCATCGGGTGCAGGAGGCGCTATAGTGCCCCACCTGCATCGACACCCATTGCTTCGGACCGACATGGCGTTGCAGCGCACGACTACCACACTGAGGACATTTTTCTTTCACGATTTCGCTTCCCGTCCTTTTGCTTGAACAAGCTTCAAAGATCGCGAGCGTTTACGAACCGGACTCTCAACCACGGACCAAGGGTACCAGACAGCACAGTTCAGTACCAATAGACGATCAGGGCGGTTTTAGTCAGGGAACCGATCCGCCGTTTGCGGTACCGATCGTACCGCTAGGCGGCAATCCCCCTCTGGGTGTAAGGGTGAGACGGGGATTTTGATAGGGGAGAGAGCGAATATCGATGGGGACCGTCAAAGAGCGGGCTTTGCCAAAACGGCTGGAGCGCGTGATCGAGGAGGCCGAGACGCTGTTCGTTGAAGAAGGCTTCCTCCATTTCGGCACTATGGAACTGGCGCGCCGGCTCCGATGTTCGAAGCGAGCGTTGTACTCGATTGCGCCTACCCGGGAAAAGTTTTTCGAATTGATCCTGGAGCGTCATCTTGCGCGCATGAACCGCGAAATGATCGCGGCGGCCAAGGCCGCGCCCAATTGCATCGCGGCTTTATGCGCCCCGATGGAAACCGTAATCGCCGCATTTGGTAACGAGAGCAATCGATTCAACAACGACCTCAAGAGTTTTCCGGCGGGCATAAGAGTGCTCAAACGCACCGAGAAGCAACGCCTGCGGCTGACTGAAGAGATGATCGCCCAAGCGGTGCGGATCGGCGCTTTTCGCAAGGTTGATCCCCATTTGGTTTCCGCGGCATTGCAAGCCGCCGCGATGCGGGTCACCGATCCGCAATTCCTGTCCGAATCCACCATGACGTGGGCCCAGGCGCTACGCGAAACCTTCCGGCTATTCTTCCAGGGGTTGCTTCAAAGCCGTGATGCCGAGGAGCTACGGGAGCGACACGGGCGACTCGCCATCGTGCGCCGCCCGGCCCAGCGAAGAGCCTCGGCGATCTGACGAATGTAGGAATTTCGGTGGTTAATGGTTGCGGGGGAAGGATTTGAACCTTCGACCTCCGGGTTATGAGCCCGGCGAGCTACCAGACTGCTCCACCCCGCGTCGTAATACTAACTGCCGCCGCCGACGCTTTCAATACGCGACTCAATCTTAAGGATGAGAAAGCCCGCATCACATCGTGGTTTTCTGCACTACGGCTTGGAGGTCAGATCCGCCTTGCCACTCGCGAGATCGATCGGCGCCGAAAGATGCTCATGGACAATCACCCATTTGCCTTTGACTTTGCGATAGGCGTCGGTCGCGCGCATCGTCATTTGCATCTTGTTGCCCTTCGCATCGGTACATGAAAACTGCTGGATGCTGTGGCTGAACGCGAGCTTGCTGTCGGCGGTGATATCGAGGTCGCTGATTTCGAACTTCGGTGAATCCGCGCATCCGGCGAAGACTCCCGCCCAATCCTTCTTGTACGCATCCGAGCCGGTGTATTGGCGCGGCGGGATGAGATCGAACACGACCAGCGAATCGCCGGGGATGTAGTTCGCCATAACCGCATCGGCGTCCTTGGCCTCGATGCCGGCGGCGACGCGTTTTTCCAGTGCTGCAATGTCCGCCTTGTCATCCGCACGCGCCACATTGGCGAGCGCCAGCATCCCGGTAAGAGATGCGACCGCGAAACCTACCGCAATTATTCCCTTACGCATTGTTCCCTCCCCTCTGGTTGGAATGCGCCCAGCTACGGCGCGGATTGCGAGTCGTCAGCCGGCCATGATGCGCTCGGCGAGATTCATCCCGCCAGAATTCTGATGTTGCACTCGCGATGTTTCTTGCCGAACTCGATGATCTCGAGTTCGTCCTTGGTCGCGCCCGGCTTGCTCTCGGCGAACATTAGTTGCCGTGCCGCGGCGGCGTCAACGTCGTCGGCCTCGACGCTCAAGTTGTGGTCATCGCAAACGATGAATGCCATGCGTGAATGTCTCCTTGGTGCTGAAACCCCTACACGTTATATGAACGGGCATCGCGAGTCAGCCGCCGCAAGCTCGGCGATTCACCTTTGACGCCATCGACGCGTTTTGTGGTAAGCCTGAAACGCGCAGGGAGTGAAACATTATGAGCCTGAAAGGAAAAGCCGCGGCTATCGGAATCGGCGAACTCAAACCGCTCAAGGACCCCGGCGACGAGACGCCGTTCAGCCTAATGGCGAAAGTCACGGCCGAAGCGATCGCTGACGCGGGCCTGGAAAAGAAAGACATCGATGGTTTCCTGGTCGGGATGCCATTTGCAGATCCCGGCATGATCTATCCCGCCGCGGCGGCCGAACGTCTCGGACTGCAGACGCGGATGCTTAATGTCGTTGATATCGGTGGCGCGAGCGGCGCCGGAATGATCTGGCGCGCCGCCGCTGCGATCGATGCCGGGATGTGTAACGCGGTGCTGTGTCTGGTCGCCGATCTGAATCGCACCGGCGATCAGCGCGTACCGGTGGTGTCGATGCAGCGCGAGTTCGAGGCGCCTTACGGAATGATTGGAGCGAATTGCGGATACGCGCTAATCGCGCGCCGCCACATGGCGGAGTATGGGACCACGCCGCAGCAAATGGCGAAGGTCGCCGTCGATCAGCGCAAGAATGCGATGAAGAATCCGCTCGCGACTTTCAACGACAAGGAACTGACCATCGATGATGTGCTGAATTCGCGCGTGATTTGCGATCCCTTGCACCTCTTCGAAATCGTTAGCCCGACCAGCGGTGGCGCCGCGATCATCATCGCATCACCGGAAATCGCCAAGCGGTCGAAAAATCCTCCGGTGTGGCTGCTCGGCGCAGGCGAGTTCGCCAATCACTCATCAATTACTTATGCGCCATCGATCACGACTTCGCCGATCGAAGTTGCAGCAGCGAATGCATTCAAGATGGCCGGCCTGCAACCGAAAGACATGCACCTCGTTTGTCCGTACGACTGCTACACCATCACCGTGATCGTCTCGCTCGAGGATGCGGGCTTCTGCAAGAAGGGACAGGGCGGTCCGTTCGTCGCCGAGCACGACCTCACTTACTCGGGAGATTTTCCCTGCAACACGCATGGCGGCCAGCTTTCATTCGGACAGCCTGGATTGGCCGGCGGGATGAGCCACGTTACCGAAGGTATTCGGCAGATGATGGGACGCGGCGGCGCACGCCAGGTTAAAAATGCGAGCCTCGCTTACGTCAACGGCAACGGCGGCATCATGAGTGAACAGGCGAGCCTGATTCTGGAGCGACGGTCATGAGCGAATATTTCAAACCACTTCCCAAGCCGACCCCCTCGAGCCGTCCGTTTTGGGAGGCCGCGAAAAAGCACGAACTCAAACTGCAGAAATGTGGAGCGTGCTCGCAGTTCATCTACTATCCGCGCGAGCGATGCCCCAACTGCTTTTCCGATCAGCTCTCGTGGCAGCAAGTGAGCGGGCGCGGCAAGCTCTACAGCTACACCACCGTGTATCGCGCCTCGACGCGATCGTTCGCCGACAAACCGTATGTGCTCGCGATCGTGGAACTCGATGAGGGTCCGCGGATGACGACCAACATGACGGTGCCGCAGGATCAGCTCAAAGTCGGGATGCCGGTGACGGTGGTCTTCGACGACGTGACCAAGGATCACACGCTGGTGAAGTTTAAGCCCGCGTAGCGGGACCGGTTCAGGCAAGCAGCACGGCGACGATTCCGGTCAGGAAAATTCCATCGAAGGTTCCCGCGCCGCCGATCGAGGCGACCGGCGCGCCGAGGCCGCCGATCTTGCGCAGGTTCATCAGGTCCGCGCCAATCAGCGTACCCATCACGCCGCTGACGTATGCGACCGCGTCGGCGTGATGCGCACCGTAGTGACTGCCGAGCCACCATCCGCAAATCGCCGCGATGATCGGCGGAATGAACATCGGAGTGGCGATGCCGAGTCCCGGAACCGGGCGCGCGAACCGATTCACCACCATCGCTACGATCGCGACTCCGATCAGCGCCGAAAAAGTCACCTCGGGAAAATGGCTCAGCACGTACAAACAGATGAGGCCGGGAACGATCGCGCCGCCGACGTTGATCGCGATGGTGGTCTTGCCGGTCTGGTAGCGGACCGGGATTCGAAAGCGCGACCCAAAGCGCCCAACCACCTCCGGCAGTTGCGCGTTCCCGCTTTCAACTTCGGTAAGCGGGATATTTATGTAGCTGCCAAGAAAGCTCATCAGCAGCGCGATGAAGGCGAGATTCGGTGGCAGTCCAAGCGCCTGAAAAACATTGCTGATGACGCCCACCCACACGAACATCAGCCATAGGAACAGCACGCCGATAAAAATCAGCGCGTAGAAAATCAGGAAGGGCGCAAAAACCATCGCGCGATGATAGCAATCCGCCGCCGCTACCGCGATTCCATCCGGCGACGGGCCGGGAAGAATCGGCCTACGTTAGCCAGGGCCTCGGAGTAGTTCGCACCGAGCGCGCGCTCTTCGGCGGGAATCCGGACCGCCAGCATCAGCGCGTTAGCGATCGTGAAGAGGCCGGCGGTGATCCAACCTCCACGAATCATCGGCAGCGCGGCAATCTCGATTACCACCGCGACGTAATTCGGATGCCGAATCCATCGATAGAGCCCGCGCGTGACCGGCGCCGCGCCCGGCATCACGATAATGCGGGTGTTCCAGCGCTCACCGAGCGTCATCACCGCGGCGTAGCGAAGAACCTGCGCGAGGATTACTCCGAGGAGCGCAACCGTCGACATGAGGGGTGAAATTGCGCGCGCATTGAACAGCGATTCCGCCGCGCACGAGGCCAGAAAAAGCGTGTGCATCGCGACCATGACGCGGTAGTGGTCGCGTCCAACTTCGACCCCACCATGCGCGAGGGCCCGGCGCGCATTGCGGCGCGAGATGAAAAGCTCGATCCCTCGCTCTGCCGCCAGCAACGCGAGCAGAACCAGGTACGTGCGCTCGGAAATCACCATCCGAACAAAACCAGCTCGACAGAAAAACCGGGGCCCATCGCGATCATGACGCCATGGTCGCCGGGCTTCGCGTCGTCGCTTTTTAGGATGTCTTCAAGCATAAACAGGACCGACGCCGAGGATAGATTTCCGGTGTTTCTGAGTGATCGCCAGGAGCGCGCCAAGGCCTCGTCGGGAAGCTGAAGCTGCTCCTCTAAGATGCGCAATACTTTCGGACCACCGGTATGCGCGATCCAATGCGCGATATCGGAGCGCTTGAGGTGGGACGCGGCCAGGAACTCGTCGACCTCGCGCGCGATGTTGCTACGCACCAACTCCGTGAGATGCGCCGAAAGCACGATCTTGAATCCGCCATCGACCAGATCCCATCCGATGATGCGCTGCGTGTCGGGGTAGAGAATCGATCGAGTGGCGAGGACGCGCGGCGTCGCGCCATCGACGCGATCGGCGCCGGAGACGACGACCGCGGCCGCGCCGTCGCCGAACAATCCCGATGCGATGATGTTGGCGGCCGAGAGGTCGTCGCGTTGCAGCGTCAGCGAGCACAACTCGACCGATACCAGCATCGCGGTCTCGCGCGAAAATCCGCGCACGTAGTCCGCAGTCCTCGCGAGGCCGGCCGCTCCCGCGACACATCCGAGTCCGAAGATGGGAGTGCGCTTCAGGTCGCGCCGCATCCCGAGGCGGTTCGACAACGCAACGTCGATGGTGGGGGTCGCGATGCCGGTGACCGTCACGAAGAAAACGTGGTCGATGTCGCGAGGCGCGAGGCCCGCGCGCTCGAGCGCCATGCGCGATGCCTTCTCGGCCAATTCGGGCGCCACTCGCAGCCACGCATCGTTGCCCTTGGCGAAGGAATCGAGCGTGTAGTAATCGCGCATCGGCAACGCGAGGTAGCGGCCCTGGATGCCGAGCGCGCCCTGCAAGCGATCGAAGCGCGAGACATCGCCATAACGTTGCACCCACAGTTGGCGCAGCGCGCCGGTGAGTTCCTCTTGCGAAACGTAATTTTCGGGAAGGGCGGTCCCGACTCCGCTTACATGCGGTGCGAGTTGCATTTACTGATGTTAACCTTCCCGGACGGCAGAGAGTTCCGGCGCTGTGAACAAGCGATGACGCCATCTTTACATAGCGGCGGCCTGTTCCGATAAGATTTCACGATTATGAAGTCTTCGGAACGGACAGAATTGCTAAATCTGCTCGCGCGCGAGTCCTATTTCGAGCGCGAACTGACCCTCGCCTCGGGCCGCGCCTCCCATTATTACATCGATTGCAAGCGCACCCTCTATATCCCTTTAGGCGCATATCTCGCCGGCGAGGCGATCTTCGAACTCGCGCAGGAAGCCGGGGTCGCACAACTCGGCGGGATGGCCGCGGGCGCGCTGCCGGTGACCGATGCGGCGATCGCGGCGGCGTATCGCCATGGCGCTGACCTGCGCGGATTTTTCGTGCGCAAGGAAACCAAGGCGCACGGCCTTCAGCAACTGGTCGAGGGCGCATTTCGCAAGGGCGTCAAAACCGCGATGATCGACGATACCATCACCACCGGCGGCTCGACGCTGCAGGCGCTCGCGGCAGTGCGCGAGGCCGGCGGCGATGTCACCCATGTGCTGACCATCGTCGAACGGGGCGAGGGCGCGGCCGAAGCGTTCGCGCAAGCCGGCCTGCAGTATCGATGGGTCTTCACCGCCGAGGAGGTTCGCGCGGCCGCTAAAAGCCTGAAGTAGATGACCTCGAAAAAGACTCACGCCGGCGAGGGACCTAAAATTCCCGCCTCTCCCATTTCGATCGGTGGACGAACTCGCATCGCGGCGGTCTTCGGCGATCCAGTTGAACATTCGATGTCCCCCGCGATGCACAACGCGGCGTACGCGGCACTCTTTATGGATCGCGTCTATCTCGCGTTTCATGTGACGCCCGGAAATCTCCGCGCTGCGATGCATGCGATGCTCACTCTCGGTTTTCTTGGCGCGAACCTCACCGTACCGCATAAGGAAGCGGCCGCACGGATCATCAAAAACCTCAGCGCCGAGGCGAAGCTGCTGCGTGCCGTGAATTGCATCATCAATGATCGCGGCAAGCTGCGCGGCGACAACACCGACGCCCGCGGCCTCGAGGCTGATCTTCGCGCGCTCGGCGTTGATCTCCGCTCGCGGCCGGCAATCGTGATTGGCGCGGGCGGCGCGGCCGCATCGGCGATTCTCGCATTATCGAGGATGGGCGCCGCGCGAATCGTGATCGCCAATCGCACCCGCGCGCGCGCGGCGAGCCTGGTGCGACGTTTCCATTCTCCGCACTCCTCTCGCCGCGTCGAGTTCACCGCATGTGGCCTCGACGCCCTGACCGATGTCGCTCTTCTCGGCGACGCCGCGCTGGTGCTCAACGCCACCTCGATGGGACTTACGACTGGCGCTTTTGCGCCGCTCGACTATGCCGCGACTTCCGCGCAGTGTTTCTTCTACGACGCCATCTATCGGGCCGAGCCTACGCCATTTCTGCGCGAGGCAATCGCGCTCGGCCGCCCCAATGCTGACGGGGCCGGGATGCTGATAAATCAGGGCGAACTCGCTTTCGAGCTGTTCAATCATGCCTCGCCGCCACCCGGTGTCATGCGCCAGACACTGCTGGAACGGCTCGGCCGCGTATGACGGCGCGCTAGCCCCAAGCGTGGCAAAGCACTAGATTCGGCATCGCTCCACTTTTGGTGGATCGATGCAGAGTCTCAAATGAAGGCTTCATCCGCGATCGCCGTCGACGACGTGCTCGACTACTTGCGCAAGCTGGGCGTGCTGCTCGAAGCTGACCGCAGCTTCCCCAGCATCACCGGAATCATGGTGCGCGAGCCGATTAAAGGATCGTGGTGGTCGCATTCGATGGCGAATGAGATCTACCTGCTCTGTCAGCGGCTCATCCAACATCCGGACGCGATTTGCCTGAAGCTGCTCTCGGGCAAGGCCACCTACGTGCATCGCCGGCTATGGCCGGAGCTGATCGCGATCGGCACCGCGCAGGAGCCATGGCAACTCGACGCGCTGCCTCCGTCGACGAAATCGATGCTGAAGAAAGTCGAGGACCTTGGCATCCTCCGGATGGACGAGATAAAAAGCTCGCGCACCGCGAGAGAGAAAAGCGCCGATGCCCGAGCACTCGAAACGCGGCTGCTGGTGTTCGGCGAAGAGGTTCACACCCGATCGGGCGCGCACGTGAAGAGGATCGAAACCTGGGAGCATTGGGCATGGCGCACGGGGTTTCACATTCAGGTATTGCCGACTCCGGAAAGAGCGAAAGAGGAATTCGCGCGCATCGCGGAGCACCTCAACGAGGAGTTCGGTGCGGATGCTACGCTACCATGGCAGCATAAGAGGGTGACAAAGCGTCATCGGGTGAAGGTATAAGCGTGCTTTTAGGATCGATAAATCATGTCTCGATAACGGTGAGCGATCTGACGAGGGCGATGGAGTTCTTCAAACCTTTTCTGGAATTCCTCGGCTATGACATCGGCGAGGTGATTCAGGATCGCAACGGGCAGCATCTGACGGTCAACATTAATGGCGCCAACGGAACCGCGGTGAACATCTGGGAGGCCAAGCCCGAACTGGCCGTGCATAAGTTCGAGGTCTATGCAGTCGGGCTTCATCATCTGGCCTTCAATACCGAAACGCACGAGCAGGTCGATCGGATCTACGAATTGGTAAAGCGACTCGGCGCGGAAATCCTCGAGGGCCCAGCGGAGGTTCCGTATGGTGGTCCGGACGGATTGTATGCAGTTTATTTTCTGGGACCCGATCGGATGAAGTGCGAGGTGGTCCACCTGCCGGCGGCGGAGCGCCGGTACAACGAGATGCGGCGGCAGTCGGATTTGGAAGGCGCGCGAGCGAGCATCGCTAGCGCCAACGCAAAAGGAAGGAGTTACAAAAAGTAGGGTAAATCGACTAACAGTTAGCCGAACATCTCTTTCAGCTTATCGACGAAACCCTTGGAGAGCGGATGGTTCACATCTTCGCCCGAGGCTTTCGCGAACTCCTCGAGCAACTCGCGCTGGCGCGCCGTCAAACGCTTCGGAGTTTCGACCACAATCTTCACGAGCTGATCGCCGCGGCCATAGCCGTGCATATCAACGATGCCCTTGCCCTTAAGGCGCAGGATCTTGCCCGATTGCGTGCCGGCCGGAATCTTCAGCTTGACCTTGCCCTCGAGCGTGGGCACATCGACTTCGGAGCTGAGCGCCGCCTGCGGAAAGCTGATCGGCACTTCGATGATGACGTCGTTTTCCTGGCGCACGAACAGCGCGTGCTCCTTGACGTGGATGACCACATACAAGTCGCCCGCCGGTCCGCCGGCGAAGCCGGCCTCGCCCTCGCTGCGCAGCTTGAGGCGCGAACCGTTGTCGACGCCCGCCGGAATCCGCACCGATAGAGTCTCCGCCTTGCGAACCCGGCCCTGTCCCTGACACTTCACACAAGGGTCGGTGATAATCGAGCCTTCGCCGCGGCAATTGCTACACGTTGTCGCAATCGAGAAAAAGCCCTGCTGAGTGCGGACTTGGCCGGTGCCGCGGCAATTCGGGCAGGTGCGCACGCTGGCGGCGCCGCCCTTGGAGCGGCTCCCATTGCATTCGTCGCATTGGGTCAGGCGCTGGAACTTAACGGATTTTTCGGTGCCGCGCGCGGCCTCCTCGAAGTCGATCTCGAGGTCGTAGCGAAGATCATCGCCGCGGCGGGTGCGCGAACGAGTACGGCCGCGGCCGGTCCCGAAGAAATCGCCGAAGATGTCGGAGAAAACTTCCTCGAAGCCCTGGCTGAAATCGAAACCGCCGAAACCGCCCGGTCCGCCCGCCGCGCCCTGGAACGCCGCATGACCAAACCGGTCATATTGCGCGCGCTTCTCGGGATCGGAGAGGACCTGGTAGGCCTCGTTGATGAGTTTAAAATTGTCTTCGGCTTCTTTGTTGCCGGGATTGCGATCGGGATGGTACTGAATCGCGAGCCTGCGGTAGGCTTTTTTAAGCTCCTCGTCGGTAGCCCCCCGCGTGACAGCTAACAATTCGTAGTAGTCGCGTTTTTTTTCAGCCGGCATTCAGGCAGCCATCATAAACCAAGGCGACGCGTGATGCCATTGAATGACTCATGTACACCACGCGCCGCCGCTTATGTCTTTTTAATTACCCTCGACTCCGCTGCGCTCGACTGCAAATACTTCGCCTCGGGCTCCGCTGCGCTCCGCCTCGGCGGCTTCGCGGGGGCGCCTGCGGCGCGGCTTCGCCCGCTTCGCGCCTCTGTCCAAATCGTAACGCCTGAAGGTCAGCCGCATGTCTCTTAAGAATCCTTGACTTCCTTGAAGTCCGCATCGACGACGTCGTCCTTCGGGCCACCCGACTCGGCTCCGCCGCCATTGGCCCCGCCTTGCGGGTCGCCAGCGCCATCGGCACCCGGCTGAGGTCCTGCGCCGCCTTGCTGTGCCTCGCGAGTCTTGCTGTACATCGCTTCTGCCAACTTATGCGATGCCTTGGAGAGCGTTTCCGCTACCGCATCCATCTCGGACGGCTCTTTCGATTCGAGTTTCGCCTTGGCTGCTGTGAGCGCATCCTCGATAGCCTTGCGACCGGCCTCATCGAGCTGCGCGCCGTAGTCCTTCAACGTCTTCTCGGTCGTATAGATGAGGTTGTCGAGCTTGTTGCGCGATTCGGCCAGCGCGCGACGCTTCTTGTCCTCGTCCGCATGCGCCTCGGCCTCACGCACCATCCGCTTGATCTCTTCTTCGTTCAGACCCGAAGAGGCCGTGATCTTGATCGACTGCTCCTTGTTGGTGCCGAGGTCCTTCGCGTGGACGTTCACGATGCCATTGGCATCGATGTCGAAGGTAACCTCAACCTGCGGCAATCCTCGCGGAGCGGGCGGGATGCCGATCAGATCGAACTGACCGAGCAGCTTGTTGTCCGCCGCCATCTCGCGCTCGCCCTGGAAGACGCGAATCGTAACCGCCGTCTGACCATCCTGGGCCGTAGAGAAAACCTGGCTCTTTTTGGTCGGGATGGTGGTGTTCTTCTCGATGAGCTTGGTGAATACGCCGCCCAGGGTCTCAATACCCAGCGACAGCGGGGTCACGTCGAGGAGCAGAACGTCTTTGACTTCGCCCTTGAGCACGGCGGCCTGAATCGCCGCGCCAATGGCCACCACTTCATCAGGATTGACGCCCTTATGGCCTTCCTTGCCGAACAGCCGCTTCACGCGCTCCTGCACCGCAGGCATACGGGTCATTCCACCGACCAGCACGACCTCATTGATGTCCGAGGCCTTCATGCCCGCATCCTTCAACGCAGTAATGCAGGGCGGATCGAGCCGGTCGAGCAGATCGGAGCACAGCGACTCGAGTTTTGCGCGAGTCAGCTTGATATTCAGATGTTTGGGACCGGACGCATCGGCAGTGATAAAGGGCAGGTTGATGTCGGTCTCGGTAACCGTGGAAAGCTCCATCTTGGCTTTTTCCGCGGCTTCCTTGAGACGCTGCAACGCCATCCGATCCTTGCGGAGATCGATGCCCTGGTCTTTGCGGAATTCGTCGGCCAGATAATCGATGACCTTCTGGTCGAAATCCTCACCACCGAGGAAGGTATCCCCGTTGGTCGATTTGACCTCGAAGACGCCATCGCCGATTTCGAGGATCGAGACGTCGAAGGTGCCTCCGCCGAGGTCGAAGACCGCGATTTTCTCGTCTTTCTTCTTATCGAGGCCATACGCCAGCGACGCGGCGGTGGGTTCGTTTATGATTCGCAGGACGTTCAACCCTGCGATGCGACCCGCGTCCTTGGTGGCTTGACGTTGACTGTCATTGAAATAAGCCGGAACCGTGACGACGGCCTCGGTCACTTTCTCACCGAGGTAGTCCTCGGCGGTCTGCTTCATCTTCTGCAGGATGAAGGCCGATATCTCCGGCGGGCTGTACTTCTTGCCCCGGACCTCGACCCATGCCGCGCCATCATCATTCTTGATGATTTTGAATGGTGAAATTTTCATCGCCTTCTGGACTTCGCCGTCTTCGAAGCGGCGGCCCATCAGGCGTTTGATCGCAAATATCGTGTTCTCGGGATTGGTGATCGCCTGCCGACGCGCGATTTGGCCGGTCAGGCGCTCACCCCCTTCCGTGAATGCCACCACCGACGGGGTGGTGCGGCTACCTTCGGAGTTGGCGATTACGACCGGGTCGCCGCCCTCCATAACAGCTACGCAGCTGTTGGTAGTTCCTAAATCGATTCCAATTACTTTTGCCATTAACCCGGACCTCTGTGTTTAAGAAATAAGCACGCTTTTCTAATTTTCAATGGGAAATGCTGTCGATTTCGCCGTCACGACCGCTTGCCGTTGCCATCGCCCTTGGAAACGACCACCCGCGCCGGCCGCAGCACCTTGTCATTCATCAAATATCCGCGATGGAACTCGTCAACCACGGTATTGGGTGGATGCGTCGGATGTGCCACCTGATCGCCGGCCTCGTGCCGATTAGGGTCAAAGGGCTCGCCGACCGAAGTCATCGGACGGACGCCATTGGTCTTGAGGTAATCCATCAAAGAAGCAAGCACCATTCGGACGCCTTCGACAATCGACTTCCCGTCGGCAGTGCCCTTGGCGGCATCCACAGCGCGTTCCAGATTATCGACGATGGGAAGGAGCTCGCGCAGCAGGTTTTCCTTCTGAATCCTTACGGAATCCTCGCTCTGCTGGCGAATGCGCCGCCGGGAGTTCTCATGTTCGGCTAAGGTGCGAAGGTATTTATCCTTGAGTTCCGCGATTTCTTTGTCTTTGGCGTCGCCACGTTCCTCAAGAGAGACCGCCTGATCAGTCTGAGGAGCGCCGGCTTGAGTTGCCATCTGAGCCTTGAACTGAGCGATTTCCTGGTCTTTCGCCTCCAGTTCGGTCGTCAGCTCTTGGACTCGAGCATTGAGCTTATCGAGCTCGCCGAGAACCTCGACGGTCTCCTCGACCGAGAGCGGAGTGGGACCAGTTACATCGCCACGTCCCTGATACCTCGGATCGTGCGGATTCGCATGCACCGCCGAATCGGGGGTGAGGATTATCGGGTCGTTATCGTCCTTATATCTTTTGCTCATTTCTCAACGAAGGCGTACCTGATTGCTTCGTAGAGAACATAAGCACGGATCGAAAGTTGGCTAGGCAGTCAGCCGAATTTTCAAAATCAGGGACGATGTTCTAGAAAAGCGGCGCTAGTGTTCAAGAATCTTCGATAGCGCGCGGGCGGTGTATTCGACCAGCGGGATGACGCGCTCGTAGTCCATCCGCACCGGCCCCACGATAGCGAGGCTGCCGAGCGGCTTGGAGCCTCCGACGTAGGGGGCGGCGACCACGGCGAATCCAGCCAGACGCGGATTCTCCGAGCCGATTGAGACCATCACGCCCTGTTCCTTGATGCTTCTTTCCAGGAGCTCCAGCAGCGCGGTCTTGTCATCGAGGGCGCGTAGCAGTTCCCGCACCTTTCCGAGGTCAGAGAATTCCGGCTGGTCGAGGGCCTGCACACTGCCGTCGACATAAACCTCGATGACATCGGGATGTCCGGCGATGGCCTCGCCAAGCACCAGCGCATCGCGCATGAAGCGATCGTAGCGGGCGCGCTCCATCTTCAGCTGCGACTCTATCCAGGCGCGCGCCTGATCGAGGGTCCGTCCACCGAGCGATTCGTTGAGATAGCTAGCCATCCGGTCAAGCTCGCCCTGCTCATGATCGATATCCGTCATCACGAGGCGATTTTGGACGGCGCCGCCGGTCGAAACGAAGACCGCCAGCACCTGATGTTCGCGGATGCGAATGAAATTGACTCTTTCGAGCTGCACTGACTCGATGCGCGGGGCCATCACCATCGCCGCTTGGCCGGTGAGGATAGATAGCAGCTTGGGCGTGTCACGCATCAACATAGCGATATCGCGTCCGCGGCCCGAGTAATGCAGCTCGATTTGCGAGCGATCCTCGAATCCGATGCGCGACCCGGCAAGATGATCGACGTAGTAGCGAAACGCCTTGTCGGTAGGCACGCGGCCCGCCGAGGTATGCGGCTGCGAGAGGAAGCCGGAATCTTCCAATTCCGACATCATGTTACGAACCATCGCAGACTTGATGCCGAGGTGATGACGCGACGCGATTTGGTTGGACCCGACCGGCTCCGCAGTAGCGATAAATTCCGACACCGCCGCAAGTAGCAGCGCATGCCGCCGTCCGGTGAGGGATTTTTCCGCTTCGTTGGTCATCGCACGTTAATAATCTTCTCTCGTTACAATGAGCTTATTCAAGCATTATGGCTAACGCGCTTCCACATCCGTGTCGGCTGGTGGCGGCCCAGAGAGCAATGCCGAAGGATTTCGGCTCAAAAATGGTAGATGTTGGATGGCCGATTTTCGTCGGTGGACGGCGGCCGCTCGGCACCGAGCAACCAATGATCGAGGATCGCCGCCAGCTCTTCGAGTTGGACCGGCTTGCCGAGATAGTCGTCCATCCCGGCTCCGAGGCATTTCTCGCGGTCGCCCTCCATCGCATTCGCGGTCATCGCAACCACGATCGTGTGCCGTCCGCTGCCGGCTTCGCGTTGGCGCAACTCGGTCGTCGCGGCGAAGCCGTCCATCTCCGGCATCAGGCAGTCCATCAGGATTAACGGATATTGGCCATCGACGAGCGCCTCGAGTGCTTCGACACCGCTCTCGACGACCGTTGCGGCATAGCCGAGTTTTCGTAGTTGATGTGACGCAACGGTCCGGTTGACGACATTGTCCTCCGCAACCAGGATCCGGAATTTCCGGCGCAGCTCGCGCAGCAGATCCTCATCGCGGGTACTCTGCTCGGGTTTCCCGATGACCGCCAAATCCGTGCTTATCAGCGTCGCGAGTGAATCATAGAGCTGCGACTGCTTAACCGGTTTGGTCAGCCATGATTCGATCGGAGCGGTCGCGGCGCCCGCTTCGCCGCGACTCCCGATCGACGACATCATGAGCAAACGGGTTTTGGCGATGGCCGGATCGGTCTTGATCAGTTGCGCGAGCATCAGCCCATCCATTCCGGGCATCGCAAGATCCAGAATCGCCACATCGAAGGGCGACTCATGAGCGTGCTCGCGTAGCGCCGCCAACGCCTCCGGCCCGTTGGATGCCGAGGCGCTGCTGATACCCCATTTTGCGATCTGGCGTTCGACGATCTGGCGATTGGTGTTGTTGTCGTCCACCACCAGCACGCGCAGGCCGGAGAGCATTTTTTGCTTGGCGACGCTCCCCAGATGGGTGTCTGAGGGGCGGAAGGTCGCGCTAAAATAAAACTGCGAACCTTTTCCAGGTTCACTCTCCACCTCGATCTTGCTGCCCAGCTTCTCGACCAACTGTGCGGAGATCGCCAGGCCGAGACCGGTTCCGCCATATTTTCGGGTGGTCGACCCATCCGCCTGATGGAAGGGCTGAAACAGCGCACGCTGCGCCTCGGCGCTAATGCCGATGCCGGTATCGGTGACCTCGAACTGCACAATGACCTGACCCGAACCCGCGCTGATCAGGTTGACGCCGACGACTACCTCGCCATGCTCGGTAAACTTGACCGCATTGCCCAAGAGATTGGTAAGCACCTGACGTAGCCGGTTGGGGTCCCCGCGAACCCAGTCCGGAATCGCATGATCGATCGCGAGGATCAGCTCGATTCCCTTTTGGGCCGCGCGCTCGCCCAACAGATTGACTACCGCTTCGACGGCGGGAATCAGTTCGAAATCGATTTCCTCGAAGACCAGCTTGCCCGCGGACATCTTGGAGAAATCCAAAATGTCGTTGATGATCGTCAGCAATGAATCGGCGCTATTGCCGATCAGATCGGCGCATTCGGCCTGCTCGCGGGTGAGTTTGCCGGCGCGCAGCAGCTCGCACATACCGATAATGCCGTTGAGCGGGGTGCGGATCTCATGACTCATGTTCGCGAGAAATTCCGATTTGACCCGGTCCGCCTCGATTGCCGCGTCACGCGCCGCCGCCAGTTGCGCCGCAGTCGCGACCGCGGCATCGCGCGCGCCCGCCAGAGCGTGGACATCGGCGAGCGCTCTCTCAAATTTCGCCGTCGAGGCGATCGCGACATCGCGCGATGTTGCCAAATCAAGATTGATTTTCTCCAGTTCGGCGCGGGTTCGCATCGCCAGCACCGCCGGAATGACTGAGGCGAGCACCACGGCGGTGATGACGGAAACTACCGCGGTGAACGCTTTCACCTCGCCTGATAACCAGTAGTCAGGAGTCCAGAGCGTCCAGACATCGAGGAGGTGGGTTGTCCCGCATGCCAGGATGAACGCGGCGAAGAGGCTATAGATCAGTCGAAACCGCAGGCTGCGGCCGCGATAGACCAGATACAGGAGCTGGAACGAAATCGCATAGTAGGCAAGCGCGATGACGGCGTCCGAACCGCCATGCAGCCACAGCAGCGAGGGCTGCCACATGAAGCAGTGTCCATGCGGAAGCAACCCGGTGGATAGCAGAATTTGAAGATGATCGCGCACCGGTATCGCCCTCCGAAGGGAATCAACATTATTTTCGGAGTTTGAAGATTGAATCGAGATGGTTGCCGAATAAGACGAAAGCTGGAGGTCAACGAGAGTCGCGCGCTAAACCTGCCTCAAGCTGCCGTTGCGAAGCCACTAAAGTTAGTCGACCGCATCGAATATCCAGGCAAAGTCGGAACCTCGTGTAAACGATTCGTCGATGTAGTGCGTCTGAGGGCAGTAGTAACTTTAGTCGAAACTTTCCAAAAGATAGAGTTTGTAGTTCACAGACGGAGAATATCTTTGTTAGGGTCCAAAGATGCGGTCATTTTCAACCTAGGCGAGGAGAGAACAATGAAAAAAGGGGCAAAATCATCGAATGTCGCGGTCATGGCGCTCGTGATGGGTGCTATGCTGTGGATGATGCCAGACGCTGCCAGCGCGTACTACAGCGCACCATTGGTGCAATGTCAGGCAGTCACCAGCCCGGCTGCGCTTACCAATTGCGGAACCGATCCGCTGACCCTGGGGTCGGCGAGCATCGATGACGAGGGCGACCTCACCGTGTCGATATCCGGCGCCGCAAGTGGGCAATATACCTTATCTTTCGGACAAGATGCCGCTACCGCCACGCCGCTCACCCCGGTGCTGAACACCGACCACAACGGAAACGGCCTGGTGATCAAGGCCGTCGCTTTCCCGTTGAAAAAGGTTGGTGCCGGCAACCTGTTCCTCAGCCGCGCGGGGTCGACGCAATTCGTAACCGGCATCTCAATCGAAATGAATGGTGGCGATCGCGCGCGAGCGGACTTCCGTCCACAATTGGTCGCGTGCTCGCAGGTCAGCGTGCCCGCCGCAATAACTGGATGTGGCACCGACGCATTCAAAAACGGGCAGGTCTCGGTCGATTCGGTTGATGGCGACGTGAACATCCAGGTGCAGGGCGCCGCGGCCTCGGTGACATATGGTGTTGCGCTTCGATCGGGCGCGACCAACCTGACCATTGGAACCGGCAGCCTCGCGACCGATAGCCATGGCAACGGACAACTTGTTGCATCGAACGTTTTCACCGCGGGAACTATGGGCGCAGGCACCGTAGTACTCACGCGCGATGGGAAAGATCAGGCATACAGCGGTTTTAGAGTTTCGCTCAAGCCACGGCCCAAGGCGGCATCGATCTCGGGCCTGGTGAGATGCGTTGACGTTACCGAAGGCGGCTCGTTGACCGGATGTGGCACCGATCCGCTGGGCTCGGGCAACGCGGTCCTCGGACAGCGCGGAGTGCTCAATGTGACCCTCGATGGCGCCGCGCCGAGCACGACTTACACCGTGGTATTTCGTCCCATCAATGGAATCGCGGATATCGCCACGCCGATCTCCATCACCACCGACGTGAACGGCAATGGCAAAGGCTCCGGCGCTATCGGGACCAGCGGGACGGGTTCCGGCAACTTCGTCGTGCAGGATGGCGGCACCGACGAATTCCTGACCGGATTCACCATCAAGTAGAACAACGCGAATGTTGCGAATGGAATGGGGCTATGACGAAAGTCATAGCCCCGTTTCTCATTTATCGGGTAAGCTGATCTCGATGGCGCGCAAAACCAAAGTCGTAAAGCCGCGCAAGCTTTATATCCCCACCGTCCCCGATGCGATCTCGTGGCTCGAAAGCGACAGCTACGATCGCCGCGCCTGGAACGAGATTCGGTCGAGCGCGCCCTCGCTCGCGAAGTTGGCCGACTCGGGCGGCGAGCTGATCCCGCATTTCGATGCGCTGCTGCAGGACCTCTTCTTCTCGCTGTTCAAATACAACCTGATTTTCCAAAAGCCCGACGCGGTGCGGCGCTCCGCGATCCTCAATCGCACGATTTTGGATCAACTGGTGCCCTCGCCCACCTTTGAGGCGCTTAAGAACCGCACCTTGCTCGAAGAAGATAAAGCCGCCATCGCGGCGATAGTCCTCGGCGAGCAGGTGCTCGAAATGGTGCGCAGCGAGCGCATCGTCAATCGCAAGGACATGCTCGATCTGTGGGACCTCGCGCATCAGGAGGACGACCTCAAGGAACGCGCCGACGCGCTCAAGAACGTCGAGCAGATGAAGGCGGATGCTGAAGCTCCTCCCAAGGAAGGCGAGCCGGAAGCCGACCCAGAGCTTAAAGAAGAGCTGAAGGAAAAAATCAACAAGCTGGCGGATGCGGCCGAGAACGCCGCCAAGGTTTCCGAGGCGCGCATCAATCAGAAGGCGCGGCAGGTCGAAAATGACATCAAGAATGGCGACCTGAGCCAGCTGAAGCGGATGGAACTGCGTGCGGCTGAGCTCGCGGGTGAAATCGACCAAGCCACCGAGGACAGTCACGCCTTCAGCCGCGAGTTCGGCCAAGGCGGCAAGATGCCGGCGGGCGAGCGCCTCGAACTCGGACGCCGCCTCGCGCGAAATAAGAAGCTGGGAGAGCTGGCGCGAATGGTCGGGCGCTTCAAGCAGGATGCGCGCGCGCTCCGCAAGCGCACGCTCGAGCGCGGCGTCGCCGAGGCCTACGACATCGAGCGCGGGTCGGATCTCGGCAGGATGATCCCGTCGGAGCTGGTCGCGATGCATCACCCGATACTGCGCCACGACTTCCATCGCCGGCTGCTCGAAGGATCGATCCTGCAGTACCGCCTTCAAGATGACGAGCAGAAAAACAAGGGCCCGATGGTGGTGTGCGTCGACGTGAGCTCCTCGATGGAAGGACAGAAGGAGCTGTGGTCGAAGGCCGTGAGCCTGACGCTGATGGATATCGCGCGGCGGCAGCGACGGCTCTTTCGCGCGGTGATGTTCTCCTCCAGCAACGTGGTCAAGGTGCTCGACCTCAATCGCGAGCGGCGTTATCAGCCCGAGATGAGTAAGGTGCTGGAGCTGGCGGAATATTTTCCCGGTGGCGGCACCGACTTCGAGGCGCCCATCGACGCCGCGATGGATCTCATCGAGGAGAAGAAGCTCAAGCGCGCAGATATCGTCATCATCACCGACGGCGAATGCCAGGTCAGCCCGCAATGGCTCGCGCATCTGAAGGAGCGCAAGGACGAGCTGGATTTTTCGATCTTCGCGGTGCTGGTCGATGTCGGTTCGAGTGAGATGTCGACGCTGGCGCAGTTCAGCGATCGCATCACCTCGATAAAGCAGCTCAGTGCCGAGGGCACCCGCGACATCTTCCTGAGCGTCCAGGGTCGGTAGCTATGAGTAAGGTGGACGTGCAACTGAAGCCCGTGGATCGCGAGAACTGGCGCGCGATGCTACGGCTTAAGACGCGCCCCGGCCAGGAACATTTCGTCGCCACACCATCGTGGTCGCTCGCGGCGTGCTATGTGCGCAAGTATGGCGACCATTACGAGTACTCACCGATGGTTATCAACGACGGCGACACCGTCGTCGGCTATGTGACATTGGTCGGCGATGCATCGAGCTTCGATGACTACTGGATCGACGACATCATGATCGATGCGATCTATCAGGGGCGCGGATACGGCCGCGCCGCCATGAAGCTGGTGCTGGCGATGATCCAGCAGCGCTATTTGAAGTGCCGCGTCATCAAGTTGACCTGCTTTCGCGGCAACGACAACGCGGCGGAATTGTACAAAAGCCTCGGCTTCGAGCTGACCGGCGACGTCGATCCGATGTTCAAGGAGCCGACGTGGGCACTAACGCTGAGACCTCTACGGGTCTGACAGACCTTTGCTGTGGATTAGCGGCTGAGATCGTCTGGCTCGAGGCGGGCGGCGCCCCGATGATTCGCACGACATAGTCAGAATGATTGATCACCGTGATGGTTGGCGAAGTGTCCGGGGTGGGCGCGACGAATCCGACTTCGTATCCGTTGTCGAGGGTCTCCCGCAAGGAGGACATCGCGCGAGCGAATCCTTTTCCGGAATCTTCGGTGAAAAGTGGGACGATCGAGTCTGAGCCGCCACTGCGGGCCGCGATTGTATCAAGCGTTGATTTGTCGACCTCATCGTCGACCCCGGGGCCACCGAGCAGAAATGCGCCCATCCTCAATGGCGGCGACGCTGCAGGCTTGCCTATACCGATCGTATAGATCGGGACTCGCTGCAACGCGACCTTGGTTAGAATAGCATCCTGGGAAGTTCGACTGACGTTGTCCATGCCGTCGGTCAGGAGGATTAGTACTCGGTCCTGGTATTTCGCTCTCGACAGCAACTTAAGGCTGACGTCGATGGTATCGTAGAGTGCGGTCGGACCGTAGGAATGTAACAAGCCGAGACGACGTTGCACCAGCCGATGGTCGGTAGTGAATGCCTGCAGCATAAATGGCTTGCTGCTGAAGGCAAACAGAGCGACTTCGTCGCACGGGTTCAGTCCCTCGATAAATTTTCCGAGCTCGCGACGGACGGTGTCGAGTTTCGGCTGCATACTCCCCGAGGTATCGATGGCGATGATCAAAGACCTGGGGACGCCGCCATGATCTTCATGAAGATAGACTATCGGCAGCGTTGCCGTTTCCGACGAGGTGCTGAAATCGGATTGCTTCAAGCCTCGCACCGGCGCTCCGTCCGGATCGAAAACAGCGACGCGCACCTGTGTATAGCCGGGTTTCGACGCGATCACCGCCGGGGGCGCCGGTACGTCCTTGCCGATGCATCCGGTTTGAACCGGCGGTGGATGCCGCGTAGCCGCATCGGCGAGCACCTGCCGGGGCACAATCGCCGCGCGCAGTATTTCGCCCGCCGGCTTTGCTAACACAACGGTCGGCTTCGCCCCCGACGGCGCCACGATGCCGATCGCATACCCTTGACCCAGTTGCGCGCCGATCGTGTTGATTGCGTGCGCCATCGAGATGCCGCCGTCGGCGTCATTGGGTAGCGCGAACAGAGCCTCGCCATGCGCTGCGGCCGCCAGTCGCCTGACCGCCGCGGCATCGACGCGCGAGGTCCCGGTCAACGACGCGAACCTGCCGCTGGTCGCATCCGGGTCGCCGCTTCCGATGATCCAAACCCCGATTCCCTTTGCATACGCCTGCTCCAATGCGGGCGCGGCCTGCTCCATTGCCGTCGGATCGAGCCCATCAGTCATTATTACCAGCGCGCGATTCGGATAGTGCGCACCGTTGAGTTGCGACAATGCGATTTGAATGGCTCGGGGCAGATGGTCCGGTCCGGTGGGCCAGATATTCTCGAGGGGAGCAATCAGCGCCTGGCGATCGCTGGTAAATGGCAGCATCAAGGTCACGTCAGACAAAGAGGGCGGGAGGCCGTACGCTTCCGGACTGAATCCAGGCACATAGTTGCCCCCGTCCATCACCAACCCGGCCTCGTTGCATGGTCCGATAGCGTCGACCGCGGATTCGATCTGCTTGCGAACCTTTGCCAAATCGCCCGACCTCACCACCGTCTTATTGTAAAGCGTCGAGGAGGCATCGCCGACGATGAAGAACGAGGTGGGCGTTGCGGAAGTCGTTTCGTGAAAGTAAACGATCGGATAAGCCTTCGAACCGTCGCGGATCACGAAGTCGGCTTGCTTGAGGCCGGTGACTGGGGCGCCGTTCGCATCGATAGCGGAGACAGCAAACTCGATATAACCCGGCTTCGATCGCAAATTCGCCGGGGCGAGCGCCGGGAGCGGGCACAAATCAAGAATCAGCGGCTCGACCGCGATCGATGATCCGGCAGCGGTCGATCCCTGAATCGAGGCGCCGACCACATTTTGCTGGTTGGATGAAGATGGCGCCATCGAGCTGCATCCACCGAGGTTCAGAACGAAAGCTAGCGCAGCGACGACACCGCGGAGAATTGCCCCGCGGTTAACTCGCGGTCTGGGCGAAATCTCTTCCACACAAAGAGGAAACAACGCCATTGACCCGATGTCAATATTAGAGAAGAGGCGCCTGTTTCTAAATGTTACAGAGAAATAAATCCCGGGCGGCGCGCCGCTTTGCGATCGAAGGTCGCGGTATGTTCGCATCCCAGGCGGCGATTGACCGTGGCGATCAACGCGTCGGCGAAATCCGCGCCGTCTTGATATTCGTACAGCGCAGCCCAGACATCTTGCGGATTAGTGACCCTGAGTCTATCGGTGCGCATGATCACTTCCAGGCTGTCGAATATCCTGATGCGCGGCAGATGATAGGTGTTTTCCAGCACCCACACCAACTCGCAAAGGACGACGTGATTGACGAGTCCGGGATCGTCGGCGGAACGCTCCGCGATGAACCGCTGAGCGCGCTCGGCCTGCTCGCGATCATCCTGGACGAAGAACCGCACCAGGATGTTGGTATCCACGCCGATCATTTACGCATCGTGCGCGCGGCACCTTTGCGAATTGCGGCGTCCATCTCCTCGAGGGAAGCCCGCCGTCGCGCGGGCCCCAGGATTCCCTTATACGCGAGAATATCGACATTGGCGGGGACCAGGCTCACCCGTCCATCGCGCTCGACCACGAATTCGATCCGGTCCCCAGGCTTTAATTTCAAATGCCGCCTGATTTCGCCTGGAATAGTCGTCTGTCCTTTTCTGGTTAATGTCGAGGTCGGCATTTTTCTGGATTCCTTACATGAGAGGTTATTCCTTACTTGGTCGTAAGGCAAGAAAAAAGAAGCGGGGGGGGCGTTTGCGCCCCCCCCAGATTTTATTATACAAAAGACCGCCCCGCGCGCCGCCCCGGAAAACAGAGGACAAAAACACCACCCCCCCGAGTG
>VFSW01001156.1_pt1 | contig 39770 bp, 50 predicted proteins | sample 5358111 | NCBI WGS metagenome assembly VFSW01 (sample SAMN11554181, study PRJNA540505) | mine drainage metagenome | isolation source: sediment from site ElyBrook_90M | place: USA: Ely Copper Mine, Vershire, VT | collected 2017
GGTCTACCGGCGGACGAAGGTGCTGGACAAGGGCGAGTGGGTGTGGCGGTTATTGCCGACGCCGGGCCTGTGGCCGGAGGGGAAGGCCCACGCGCTGCACATGGCCGTCGCCGACTTCGACCCGGCGCGCCCGGACGTCGTGGTGTGCGAGGGACCGTGGGACGGTATGGCGCTGTGGGAGGTGTGGGACCGCGGCGGCGGGACCAACATCATTGCCGTGCCGGGGTGCAACCAGTGGCGCGACGAGTGGACGGAGATGTGCCGCGGCAAGTCCGTGACGCTGATGTTCGACAGCGACCACCCGCGCGATCTGGTGCCAGGCAGCGGTCGGACGTCGCGTGCCGGGTACGACGGCATGGCGCGGGTGGCCCGGCGACTGAGCGGCGTGGCCGCGGCGGTGCGGTACATCAAGTGGGGACCGGATGGCTTCGACCCCGACAGGCCGAGCGGTTGGGACGTGCGCGACCACCTGTCGCAGGGTGGGGATATGGTGGCGCGCCGGGCACTGCGGGACGACCTATTCCTCAAGGTGGAGGACGCGCCGAGGGAGTGGTTCTGTCCGACGGGTGTGCCGGCCGTCATCAACGGCCACAGCCGGACGGCCAGCGTCGAGGCGCTGCCGTGCGAGAGTTGGGACGCGCTGGAGGAGGCGTGGAAGGTCGCCCTCCACTGGCGGTCGGACCTGGCTGACGCGCTCGCGGTCCTGCTGTCGGTATGCACCTCGACGCAGCAGGCAGGCAACCAACTGTTCCTCGACTTGATTGGTTCGCCGGGGAGCGCGAAGACGACGCTGTGCAAGGGTCTGCTAGTGAGCGGTAGCTGCGTCCACTTGGAGAACGCGACCAAATTGATCAGCGGGTACAAGATGCCGGGCGAGGGCAACGAGGGGAAGGATTGCAGCTTCCTGGCCCGCGCCAACGGGAAGACGTGGGTGACGTGCGAGTTCGACGTGCTGGCAAGCTCGCCGCAGTACCGCGACCTGATGGGAAAGGTCCGCCGCATATTCGACGGCGAAACCAGCGCCACATACGGCAACAGCGACGAGGACCGGGTGTACCGAGCGCTGCGGACGCCGTGGATCAGGGCCGGCACGCACCGGATGGTGGACCACGACCAAAGCCAGTTGGGCGACCGCTTCCTGCGCTACGTCCTGAGCGACCCCGGCGAGGTGGAGAAGCGCGAGATCACGCGGCGGGCCATCCGCCTGGAGCGCGCGGCCGTCGTGGAGGTGGCCAACGCCACGAGCGGCTCCGTAACCGACCCGGACACCCGCCTGGCCCACGCACTGACCGGCGGGTACGTGGACTGGCTGCGGGCAAACGCGGAGGCGAAGTTGCTTGCCGTCGACGTGCCGGCGGCGGCGGAGGACATGTGTGTCGACCTGGCCGAGTTGTCGGCGGACCTGCGCGCTCGCCCGACGTGGGAGGACAAGCACCGTGCGCCGACCGAGGCAACCGAATTCAAGGAGTTGCCGACGCGTCTGGCTCGCCAGTTCGTGCGCCTGGCGACGTGCCTGGCGGTGGTCCTGAACAAGCCATGCACCGACGCCGAAGTCATGCGGGTAGTACGGCGCGTTGCCCTGGACACGGCCGCCGGGAACACGTGCAAGATGGTAGGGTGGTTGTGCGCCGCCAACCCGTCCGACACGGAGGGCCGATCCTACCAGGACAGCGGCGGCCTCTCCGAGGTGCGGTTGGAGAACTGGACCGGGCAGGCGAAGGAGCGCCTGCAGCGGTACACGTCCTTCCTCAAGACCATCGACGTGCTGGCGTGGCAACAGGGGCGCCACGGCGGCGGGTGGGTGCTGACCGACCGCGTGCGCGACCTGTACCGGAGGGTGATGTGTGGATAACTCGGACGCCGAGAAGGACGAGCTAATATTGGTCCTGTGCGAGAGACTCTACATATGCTCGCGCCTGCTCACCAGGGCGGCGGAGCGGTTGGGGTGGGACCGAGTTGAGATACAAGGGTTAATGTGGGAGCTGCGCAAATCAATAGGGAGGGCCGACAATGCCACCATCGAACCAAGCACCTGAACCGACTCCGTACTGGGTATCCGACTGCGGGCGCGCTGTGGTGTACGTCGGAGACTGCCGCGACGTGATGTCGCGCATGGGGCGGTGTCAGTTCCATGCGGTGGTGACGGACCCGCCGTACGGATTGGGCAAGGAGCCGGACGTGGCCGAGGTCATGGCGTCGTGGGTGCGGTGCGGTCACCACGAAGTCGGCGGCAAGGGGTTTATGGGGAAGGAGTGGGACGCCTTCGTGCCGCAGCCGGCGACGTGGGCGGAGTGCGTGAAGGTGATGAAGCCTGGCGCGCACATGCTGTGCTTCGCCGGCACGCGCACCCTCGACTGGATGGGGATGTCGCTGAGGTTCGTAGGGCTGGAGTGCCGCGACATGATCATGTGGGTCTACGGGACTGGTTATCCGAAGGGCACCAACATCGGAAAGGCCATAGATAAGGAATTGGGGTTCGAGCGCGAGAAGATCAAGACGCCGATGGGCGCGACAGGTAACAAGTACGCGAAGGGACTTGGTGATGGCAGACCGTGGATGGAAGAAGCAGCAGAAGCAGGATACCACGAGCACGACGGGGACGTGCCGGTCACCGACGCCGCGCGGCAGTGGGACGGGTGGAACACGGCCATCAAGCCGTCGGTCGAGCCGATAATCCTGTCGCGCAAACTGTTCGCCGGTTCCGTCGCGGAGTGCGTAATGGAGAACGGCACCGGCGGCTTGAACATAGACGCGTGCCGGGTCGGTACTACCGGTGCGGACGTCACACGCCAGATCCAGAGCTACTCTTGCTCTGGATCTGGCGTGTACCAGTTCAACAGCGGCGAGGCCGGGTCGCAATCCATGCGGGGTGGATTCAGCAGGACTCACAAGGACGGGCGGTGGCCGGCCAACCTGTGCCACGACGGCAGCGACGAGGTGGTTGGGTTATTTCCTCAAGAGGCCGGTGGTGGCAGCGGAGACGTGGTATTCGCCAAAGGCATCGGCGGCGAAAACAAGGTGCTCGGTGGTAGCGAGCGGAGCGGAGCCTTCGTGCAGACGTATGCCGACGGCGGCAGTGCGGCGAGGTTCTTCTACACGTCCAAAGCCGGCGAGGGCGACCGCCCACATGGCAAGGGCGCGCCGATCCACCCAACAGTAAAGCCACTGGACTTGATGCGGTGGCTCGTGCGACTGGTGTGCGCGCGCGGCGGTGCGGTGCTGGACCCGTTCATGGGGAGCGGCAGCACCGGGTGCGCGGCAATCGTGGAGGGCATGTCCTTCGTTGGCATCGAGCAGTCGCAGGAGTATGCCGACATCGCGGTGGGGCGGCTGCGGTTGGCACTGGATGGTGCGGGACCGATGGAGGAGTTGAAGGTGCGGGGCAAGGTGGCACCAGTCCGGGACGTGCCGCCCCCGCCGAGCGCACTGGAGTAAACTACTTCTTGTACCGGTCGTTGATGCACGACTCGCGGTCGCGGATCGCGGGCAGATCACCCACCGCGGCCTCGTGCGCCCGGAAGGCGCGGACGCCCGCCGGGGTGGCGCGGTAGCATACCTCGACCAGCCCGTCTATGTCCATCGGGAACTCCTCGACGAGGCCCATCGCCAACAAGCCAAGATGACCCTCTCCTGGTTTGTCGTTGCGCTTGTCACTGCTGCTGCCTGGACGTATGCCGTTCAGCGCCCGCGTGATGGACCCGCTGATCGCCGTGTACCCGGCGCGCCTGGCGAGCACGGCGCGGTTGTAAGTGGGCCACTCGCCGACGGGGGAACCGTCGCGCTGTGGCATCAACGTCGCCAGGACGCGGGCCTGCGGCGTGCGGAGTGTCGGGGTCGGCGGTGTGGAGCCAAACGGCGTGTGCCTGACGGATATGGGCATGGCGACCTCACGTGTAGGTGGTGGTAGTTTCGTCCGGCGACACCAGCAGAAGGTCGGCTCGGACCATGCACGGTTTCACCAGCACCAACTTGCTGTTGGGCAAGCGACGCCAATGCCCGCGCCGCCAGTGAAATGGCATCTCGCGCCCGGTCTGTTCTGCGGTTGCGTGGCCGCCCCGGCGGTGGAACAGTTCCACCGTTCGGTCGAGCTTGAGCAACACCGGCTGCTCGGCGAGGCGGCCGGACGCCTTTCTCCCGTCGCGGGACGGGCGGTCGCCCTTCGCTATGAACTTGCGCTCGCGCGCCACCTCCTCCGGGAACACGTACCCGGCCTGGCACCCGTAGTTGGTCATGGCCAGCGCCATGTTGCATGCAACTCGCAGGGAGAGCAGCGCGCTGTCGGCCTCGTCGGAGGACACGCCGAGGCTGAACGTGCCGAGGCTCGCCTCCAGATCCTCGCCGCCGCACTCGCGCGCCACGGTCACCACGTCGTGGTTGTTGTCGTGGCTGACCGAGCAGCCGATCAGGACCGGCACTGGCGCGGCGTGACCCCACACCCGCCAGTCCAGGTCGGCGCGGTGGAGGATCACGTACTTGTGCATCTTCCCAGGCGGCATGTTGATCAAGAGCGACGGGTACGGCATGGCGAACCCGCTCACCGGCAGCCGTACCTCGACGCGCGACAACGCCTGCCACTGCTCCTCGGTCACGTCCGCGATTTTCGGCCCCTCGCGGAGCCAGGCCACCGTCGCCAGCAGACCGGCGTAGTCCTGCCCGCTCTGGCAATATTGGAAGTACGGGCTGTCGCAGGTCTTGGTGCAGCGGAAGCACGTCTCGTCGTTGTCCGGGTCCGGCTCCAGGCAAACCGGCGGTTTCGGCAGGCGCGCCAAGCGCCGGTACTCGTCGAGCAGGAACCCCGGCCAGATGTCGGCGGGGCGGCGGATTGGTTGGTTGGTCACGGTAGGCTCCGCGTGGTATGATGGTCGGGCGATACAAGCATGATACCAGTTGCCGCCCGAAAGGCAAGGGGGAAATTTCGTGCCCGCGCTTTCCATATTGTAGTCTACGATTAGGTTATGGTATAATCCACTCAGGAGGTGGAACATGCCGCGCAGACAATCACGGGAAGGTGAGTTCAGTTTCAAGCAACCAAAGCGGTTTCAATCGGCAAACGGCAAGTTTAAGAAGGGCAGTCATTGGCGCGAAAAGAAACCACATTGGGACCGCGAGTGGATGGTTGAAGAGTATGTTAACAAGAAAAAGAGTGCCAGCGAAATAGCACTTATAGTAGGTGTAACCGAGAACGCAATTCATTTTTGGTTGCACAAACATGGCATACCGAGACGCACTGTGAGCGAGGCTAGGTCCGTCAAGCATTGGGGTGCGGAAGGCGAAGCTAACCCCATGTTCGGCAAGAAGGGGGCACTCAGTCCAAATTGGCGCGGCGGAATAACACCCGAACGTATTGCGTTCTACGCAACGATAGAGTGGAGGAGGGCCAAGCGAAAGGTTCGCAAGCGTGATAACCTAACTTGTCAAATATGTAATACGCATAGAGACCAACTCAAGTGCAAGTTGGAAATACACCACATAGAGTCGTTCTCAGTGGTTGAAAAACGAGCCGACGTAGACAACCTAGTCTTGCTATGCGAAGAATGTCACGACTTTGTACATTCGAGACAAAACATAGCGAGAATATATCTACTAGGAGACAACAAGTAGTGCCACCATCGAACCAACACAAGATGCTGAACGGACTCGATCCGTTTTGGCAATCGCCGGATGGAGCCAGCGCGCGGCTCTATCTCGGTAATGTGACAGACGTGCTGAGGAGACTCAATAGTAGGTCGGTGCATTGTGTCATTACATCACCGCCCTACTGGTGATGAGGTTTGAGGGACTACGGCACCGGCACGTGGGAGGGCGGTAGCGCGGAGTGCGACCACAGTGAAAACACACCAGAAAGTGTAGGTAACTACAAAGGGTCGGACAGGAAGCAGCAAACTAACTCAGGCAGTTTTGGATACAGACGGAAAGGATTATGCGTTAAGTGTGGTGCGCGCCGCACAGACATGCAGATCGGCGCGGAGCCGTCCCCGGATTGCGGCACGCACGGTCAGGCGCAGTGCGGCGGATGCTACGTCTGTTCGATGGTCGGCGTGTTCCGCGAGGTACGGCGCGTGCTGCGCGGAGACGGCACCGTCTGGTTGAATCTCGGTGATACGTGGACGTCGGGCGGGAGAGCGACGTATCGCAGCGGTGCCAGCAACAACAAGGGGCACCAAGTGCAAGACGACTTGGGTCGCCCCGACGCCGGTCTTCCTCAAGGCAACCTCGTCGGTATACCGTGGCGCGTCGCGTTGGCGTTGCAAGCAGACGGTTGGATTCTGCGCAGCGACATCATTTGGCACTCGCCCAACAAGATGCCGGAGAGCGTGACCAACCGCTGCACCAAGAGCTACGAGCATATCTTTTTGTTGGCAAAGTGCAACGACTACTACTACGACGCCGTTGCCATTGAGGAGCCGGCGAAGGAGAGTAGTCAAAGGCGAGAGGCAGCTGGATTCGTTGAATCCGAAAGAGATGAGGAGTATAAAAATATCGGTGGCGTGGATGGAAGGGCGAGGTTGGGATTGCGCGAAAAGTGCGGCATACACGCGACCGCCAACAAGCGCGACGTGTGGATAGTGCCGACGCAGGGGTACAAGGGCGCGCACTTCGCCACCTACTCGCCGAGACTGATCACCCCATGCATCCTCGCCGGGACGTCGGAGTACGGGTGCTGCGCGGCGTGCGGCGCGCCATACGAGCGGGTGGTGGCGAGGACTGACGGGCGGAGCGCGATGGACGATGGGGCGTGCCGCCGCACGCCCCCCGGCCAGGAGCCGCACTCGCACCACTGCGGTCGGAAGGACCGCGACCGCAGCTTCCCGTCGCAGCGCAACGGGAAGGCTGGCAGTGGTAGCACGTTGGACACCGAGGTTGCTCGGCGCGAGACCGCCGGGTGGCGCAAGGTGTGCGGGTGCCGGACGGACGAAGTGTTGCCGGCTGTTGTGCTTGACCCGTTTGTTGGGAGCGGCACGACGGTGGCCACTGCCGTCGACTTGGGGCGACGCGGCGTGGGCGTCGACCTGTCCGAGGCGTACCTGCGCGACCACGCAGTGCCGCGCGTCGAGGCGGCGATTGCCGCGGCGTCCGCCCGCGCGCCAAAGCCCGCCGTCGTATTCCAACCGGACGTACCGCCCGCGCCCACACCGCTTCGGTGATTTTGCTATTGCTTTTTCCGCCCGCCCCGCCGTACCATACGGGTGGGGTATCCTATGGGGCGGTACAGTGAACGCAATCGAACTCTACCGGCACGGTGTGAATGGTCTGGACCTCGTTGAGGACCGGCGCGAGGAGATGTACCGAATGGACCCGGCACCCCGACCGAACCAACACCGAGGTCAACTCAGACCGGGTCAGGTGGTCCACCTCCGCACGCCGGACAACGCGCGCCTTGACGGCGCGGCGGCCAAGATTGTGCGGGTCGAGACGTGGGGCGCCCACGTGCTTACCGCCGCGGCCGGGACTGGGCAGTTCCGCGCGCTACACGAGGAGATCGTGGTGGACGGCGCGGACACCAACGCGGCCCGTATCGAGGCCCGCGACAAGGGCATGACCGGCGACGCCTGCGAGACGTGCGGTGGGTTCAACATGGTCCGCAGCGGTCCGTGCCTAAAGTGCCTGGACTGCGGCGCGGCCGGGGGGTGCGGGTGATGCCGGCGGGCGAGAGGATGGAGTGCCGGGTGGTGATTACCCACTTGCCCGGGACCGGCAAGTTCGACATGGGGATGTACGATCCAGTCTGCGGCCGGTACGAGCCGCTGGGCCGGCACCCGGTGGAGAAGATCGACCGCATAGTGGGCGACCTGGTCGCCCGCATGGAGCAGGAGCGGCACGTGGTCACGTTCTCTGAAATCAGTGGGCCGCGATGATGGCACGACGATTGATGTCTGACGTGGTCGATCCAGGGTTCATCCCGTGCAGGCCGATGGCGCTGCCGGAAGAGTCGTGGATTGCGGCGGCGGCGACGGCGTGCGAGGAGAACCCTTGCAACATGCCGACGCTCGGCCTCGGCCTGCTGACCAGCTCCATCCTCGAGCCAGAACACATCGCCTTGTTGACCAGCAAATACTGGGGCAGCAAGGGTGTGGACCTGAGCGTCCAGTTCCTCGACAACCCAGACGCCGAGACGCGGCGGATGATTCTGGACTCCGAGATTGGCGCGAACGCCTGGGGTAAGCAGGCCAATGTCCGCTTCCGCGAGACGTCTGGGCAGGGGCAAGTGCGACTCAACCGCGCCGCTGACGGGTACTGGAGCTACCTGGGAACGGACATCCTTCACGTATCGGGGCCGACGATGAACCTCCAGGGGTTCACCGCTCGGACGCCGGTGAGCGAGTACCGGCGCGTGGTGAAGCACGAGTTCGGCCACACATTGGGGGCACCCCACGAACACATGCGCCGGGCCATCGTCCAGCGCATCGACGCCAACAAGGCCATCGACTACTTCGGGCGCACGCAGGGGTGGTCCCGCGCTATGGTCATCCAACAGGTGCTGACGCCACTGGAGGAGGGCAGTCTGCTCGGGACCGTGCCGGCGGCCGACCAGGTCAGCATCATGTGCTACCAATTGCCGGGCTCCATCACCGTGGACGGCCAACCGATCACCGGCGGCAACGACATTGACCCGACCGACTACGCCTACATGGGCGGAGTCTACCCGAAACCGGACGCCCCGCCACCGCCACCGCCACCACCGCCCGCATCCGGGCTGGTGAAGTTCGTCGTGCTGATGAACGCTGCGGGTGCAGAGGTCAACCGGTACGAGGTCAAGTGATGCGAGTTTACATGATCCTCCTGCTGGCAATCCCGCTCCTCTTGCCGGCCGACGATCCGACGAAATTGCGAACTGCACCGCCGGATTCCATCAAGGAGTTCGAGCGGGTGTTCCTTGTGGGCGAGAAGCTGGACGACCCGGACCACTCAGGGGCGCACTGGCGGACGCGCTACGGGCGGTACGCCGCAATCTCCAACATGGTCATTGCCCACGCGCCAACCGGGGAGGAGGTCTTCTACCTGTTCGACGCGGCCACCGGCAAGCGCAAGGAGTACATGGGTAGCGAGGACATGAGCGTCGGTTCCCTTTGCGGCGAGCAGCTGCGCGTCCCCGGCGTGTGCCTGCGCTGTCACTCGGACGGACGAAACAGGAAGCCCTGGAAGTTGGACCGCTGACCCCGGACCGGGAGTGTGAATGTGCCTGGCGTCGCGCGTCGGCATTGCCCTGATGTTGCTGGTTCCCGGCACCGCGTCGGCGACGGCGCTCTGCGAGGAGGTCCGGTTTGCGGTTCAAGACGCGCGCAAGTTGCCGAAGGAGCAGGCCCGCTATTGGAGATACCTCACGACGTACAACCTTCAACCGAAGGAGCGGGAGTTGGTCGAGCGGGTGGTGATCCTCTACCACCTGAATTGCCTCTCCCATGAGCCTGACATAGCCCGTCCCGTGAAGGTCACGGCGAGCCTGTACCGAATCAACGTGTTGTACTACGGGGAGGCGTTCACGAAAGCGTACGAGAAGTTGGCGGTGACGAACCCGTACTTTCCGTGCTTCGAGAGGACGCAGGTCGTGCCAGTGGTGCCGACCAAGGTAGTGCCATTAGTGCAGGCGGTCGAGCGGCCAGCGAAGGTGTGGGTGATACGGGACGGTCTGAAGCACGTTGACAGGGCGGAGGTGAGGCCCGGTGAGAAGACCTACCTGCGAACCGGCGACAACAGTTACGAGGAGGAGAAGGCAGCGCCCCCACAAGCGCCGGTGGGACCGCAGGCCATCGAGCAGGTGGACGCGAAGGACATAAAGATTGCCGCGTTCCTGCCCGCGGAGGAGATGGTTGAACTGGCCAACCTCACTCAGTCGAAGGCTCCTCTGCTGCGAGCTGACTTCGTGTTCTACCGGACCTCGGTGTCCGACAACGGTGAGGGTGATGGGTACTACGATTTCCACGGACTCAAGACACGTGATGACGCTTACAAACTGGCGGGTCTTGATCTGGCTACTGTCGCAAGGCTCCGGCTCGACCGTGCTGCAATGGTGGGTAGATCAGACGTGGCCGTGAACAAGATCCGCCAGGTGTGGTGGGTCAAGAGCTATGCTGGCAGTTGGTGGCAGACCTTCGACATCAACAAGAAGGGGAAGGCCGATAGAAACTTGCTGGTGCTGCTAGGTCAATCGCTCGACAAGGTGGACTTCAAGCACGACGCCGAGGAGATATACAGCCACCTTTCTAACGGCCTTTGGTTCGTGCTGGCAAGCGACGACAAGGGCCTCCTCCAGAACACGGTCCCCGACACGGTGGCGAAGGACAAGGTCAGCACGGACAACGACGGGCGAATCCGCAACTGCCTCAGTTGCTTCCGGTGCCACGAGGACGGGTTGAAACCCATAGCGGACTGGGGGCGCGAGGCGTTCAGGGTGGCGGAGGACTTCGCCAGGCAGGGGCAGACGGCACTCGGCAGCGCGGACCCGAAGCAATACTTGCGGATCAAGCAGTTGTATCTGAGCAACCTTGACGAGAAGTTTCAGGCCGATCAGTTGGCCTTCGCCGCGAAGGTGAAAGAGATCAACGGCATGAAGCCGGGGGAAGTGGCGGCCGGAATCAGTAAGGTCTGGAACGGGTACTACAACGACGAGCTTGGCATGAAGGAATTGGCCGCCGAGCTTGGCGTGGTCGAGAAGGATTGGCGGGACGCATTGGTCAGCTACCTCGACGACCGGACGCGCAGGGGCGAGGTCAACGACACTGTGTTGGCTGCATTGGTGGCCCCGAAACCGCAGAAGATGATCCGGGACCACGTCGAGGAGCGGTTCGCGATCATGCAGCTGATCTACGGCGAGTGGAAGAACCGGAGGAAACCGTGATGCGGAGGGGTTTCGCCATCTACTGTCTGTTCGTCCTCTGCGTCGCCGCGGCGTGGGCCGTTGGTTACGCGACCGGCAAGGCGGAGGTCGAGTCCGAGATCTTCCATGTCCACCAGAGGGGCGTTCAGGCGATTGAGTCGATGGCCGCGCAGCAGAAGCGCGACCGCGAATTGATTGACACACTGTTGAGGGTAAAACCATGAAGCACTTTGCGGTCTGTCTGATGCTGCTCGCGTGCGCCCCGCTCGTCCGCGGCGGGGGCTGCGCGACCACGTTCCGCAGCTACACGCCCACGGTCAGCACGTACGCCAGTAGCGCGTACGTGGCCCCGAGCTACAGCTACAACGCGATTCAGTTGGTGACCCCGGTACTGCCCGTGTACACGGCTCCGGCGGCCTACGGGGCGTTGTACTACCCGCCGGCGCTGGGCTACGGACCTGGGTACGGCGCGAGTTACGGGGGTGGGCACGGTGCGGCGGCTGCGACGGGGTCCGACCCCTGCGCTGAGACGAAGAAGGAGCTGGGCGACCTGAAGGCGCGATTCGCTAGGATGGAGGGGTTCCTCGAGGGCAAGGCTCTGGGCGGGGGCGGTAGCGTTGCACCGCGGCCTGAGCGTGCGGTCGACCCGATGCCGAAGGCTGCCGTGCCATCCGCGAGGTTGGAACTGACGGTCGCCTCTTGTGCGTCCTGCCACGGGGCGGACACGGCTGCCACGAAGGGCGGCAAGTTCGCACTGACATCGGGCGACGGCCTGGCGAAGATGGCCCCGCAGCAAATCGGCGAGGTGATGCGCCGCCTGGCACTGCCGGACGATGACCCGGCGTCTATGCCGCGCGGGAAGAAGTTGTCGCCAGCGATCAAGCTGGCTATCATCAACGAGTTCATTGCGGCACAGAGTCAGTGACATCGCCCAACAACCAACAAAGAGGAGGTGATCCAATGAAGGTTCTGTGTTCCATCATCGCCCTGGTCTGCCTGGCACTGCTGCCGGAGCGGACTGAGGCTGGAGTCGCGGTCGTGGTCGGCGGGCAGCGCGGAGTCGGCGTGGTCCGGCGCGGGTTCGCTCCGGTATTCGTGCGTCCGCGGGCGGTGGTCGGCGTGGGCCTGGGTTATGGCGGCGTCGGTGCCGGTGTTGGCCTGGGTTACGGCCTCGGCATCAACCGCGGCCTGGGGCTGGGCTACGGCGGTTACAACCAGACCATCGTGCGGCAGCAGTTCTACGCACCGCCGGTCCAGGCACTCGGCTTGGGCTACGGGACCGGCATTGTGGGCGGATGCGGTGGGGCTGCGGCGGGCCTGGGATACGCCCCCCGCGGCCTCGGCGGTTGCCAGTGCGGTTCGGGGTATTGATTGGGCCGACCCCGCCTGCTGGTCGGGGGGCCGGCGGCGGGGCGTTCCGGTGCGGCCGGGTGTCGTGGGAGCGGCACCCGGCCCTTTCGTGCGGGGTTTGACCATGCCGATGTCGCCGCGAACGCGCCTTGAGAACAAACACGCGGCCATGCGCGTTATCAGCGAGTGGGTGGACATGAACCGCGAGCAGGAGCAGTTCATACAGCAGAGGTCCAACGCACTGAGCGTTGGCAGTGCCGACTTCGACTATTTACTCAAGGCGACGGTGGGGGAGGCGTACCTGCGGGCACTGAGGAACGGTGGCACGCCAGCCGAAGCCCACCTAATGGCGGTCGCTGACGGCAACTATTGCGTCAGCCAGTGGAACACAAAGACGCACAAGACGCGCGCGTATTTTATGGGACCATACGAGTTGCAGCGGTGGGACAAGGCCGGCGAGGCGGAAGCGGACGCGGTACACCTGCGCTACCTGAATTTGATTGGGGCGTGACATGCCGGTATCACCGTTCCAGCGTGCGGCACAGGAGCAAGCGGAAGCACAACCGGGGGGCGGCTCAGCGGCGGGTGGTGGGAAGCGAAAGCGGGCGTCTAAGCCGACCAGCAAGGCGCGCCGGAAACGGCAGAAGACTAAGGACCGCTATGCGCACGCGCGGGAAGACGCGCAGCTCGAGGGATTGATCCCCACCACGCCGGAGGAAGCCCTGAAACCGGAGCGCGTTCCGCCCTCCGCCCAGGGTGAGCAAGCCATGCCGGACCTGATCGCCCGAGCCATCCGCAGCGGATGGAAGGTGCCGGAGGGTCTGAAACCGGAGTTGGTGGACGAAATGGTGCGGGTCATAATGGACCCGTACGCGAAGCCGAAGGACAAGATTGGTGCGTTCAGGGCGTTGCAGCAGGCCGACAGGTCGCAGTGGGAGCAGGAGAACCCGGCTGAGGCGGGTAAGGCGAACGGCGCGGCGCAGCCGATAGCAGTATCATTGCAGAGCAACGTGCTGGCGGTCAAGATGATAAAGGAGGCGCTGGAACGTGACGTCGGAGGAGGCGAGAGCCTGCTGCCCGCATCTTCAGAGTCCTGCGCACCTGGCGGTCGCAGATTCGATGGGCAAGTGGAAACCTGCGCCGCATCTACAACTGATCAACCGGGTACTGGTCAAAGCATGGCTCACCCCGAACAGTCGGACGTCAGTTACGGTCCCCTTCCAGCACGGGAAGCTGATAGCGAATGACGTGCCAGTGTGGACTGAACGTGGGTGGGTAAGACACGGCGACCTCGTTGTTGGCGACTATGTGTACGCCCCAAACGGCATACCTGTTAAGGTAGAAGCTGTATCAGAAGAGGATACAGCCGATCATGAGGTCGAGTTCTCTGATGGGTCAACGATAAAATGCCACGCCCGACATGAGTGGTACGTTTACGATAGAGTCAAGCGCGGGCAATATATTGTCGAAACGAAGTGGTTGGCAAACATAAAGTTGTCAGATCCGAGTGATGGCAACCGGCACCGCATCAGCTTGCCGAGAACACACCCATTGGTAATGGCCAGTGAGAACTTGTCGGTTGACCCATATGTTCTCGGGGCGTGGCTCGGTGATGGGTCCACTGGAAGGGGAGAGATTTGTTATGGCAACGAGGGAAAAGAGGCCATCGTTGGGGTAGCAGAAAAAGGATACAGCATATCAAAGTCCTGGACAGGTAAAAGCACAGGAAGTAACTACTCCAGATTTGATGGGTTGTATGCTGGGTTGAAAAGCATCGGGGTACTCAAAGACAAGCACATACCCGATGAGTACCTGCGGGGGTCGATTGAGCAGCGCATGGAGTTGCTCGCCGGGTTGATTGACACGGATGGCAACCTAGACGGCAGTCAATACAGTTTTGCCAACACCAACAAGCGATTGGCAAACCAAGTAATGTTCTTGGCTAGGTCGCTTGGCTTCAAGCCTGGAATGCACGAGCAAAAACCATCGTCGCCGGTCAACGGTAGTTTTCAGGGGAGGAAGACAGCCTACATTGTGAAGTTCTGTGCGGTGCGCAGTATACCGTGCAGGTTGCCACGAAAACAAGTCACACACTTATCTGAGGGTTATCGCATTGCGATAACTGGCGTCCGAAAGTGCAACCCAGAAAGGGGGCGCTGTATACAGGTTGAAGGCGGATTATACCTCGTAGGAGAGAGTATGATACCGACACACAACAGCCTGCTATGCAGCATATACTTTCCCCGCGTGGGTGCTGCTGCTGTGGCCGGAGACGCGCATAGCACTCGGCAGCTACGAGACCGGGTTCGCGGCCAACTTCGGTATGCGCGTCCGCGACATAGTGAACCGCTACGGGCCGGGCCTGGACGTGGAGCTGCGGACGGACACGAAGGCCAAGTCGGAGTGGGCCATCCACAAGTACGGCGGCGGGATGGTGTGCAAGGGCCGGTCGGGGCCGCTGACCGGGCGACCTGCCGACTTGCTTATCATCGACGACCCGATAAAGAATGCAGCGGAGGCGCAATCAACAATCATTCTCGAGTCCCTGTGGGAGTGGTACTGCACGGTGGCGTACAGCCGCCTGGGACCGAGGGCGCCGATAGTGCTGATCGGCACACGGTGGTGCAGGGGCGACTTGCACGGGCGTCTGGAGGCGGAGGAGAAGGTTGGCGGTGAAAAGTTCAACAAGATTCACTTCCGGGCGGTCGCAAAGGAAGGCGACATACTGGGCCGCAAGCCCGGCGAGGCGCTGTGGCCGGAGCGTGTGCCGCTGGCGCGGTTGCTGCGGGTCGAGAAGACGCGACCCCGGTGGTACAAGGCTTGCTGGCAGGGCGAGCCGATGGAGGACGAGGGGCTGCACTTCCAGCCAAAGGATTGGCCCCGGTACGACGACGTGGGCGACGCGTGGCGGTGGCGTGCGGGCCTGACGTGGCACCACTACCGCAAGGTGGACTGCACGATAGTGATAGCCCTGGATTGGGCGCAGAAGGGCAAGAAGGATAGCGACAAGACCGCATTCGTGGTGGCGGCGCTGACACCAGACGGGCACCTGCTGGTGCTGGGGGTCATGAACAAGCGGTTGCGGTACGAGGAGAACGCCCCGGCGCTGGCGCAGTGGTGCGAGAAGTGGATGCCGCCGCCTGACGAGGCCGGACCGCTTATAGTGGCGGGCGACGACGACATGCTGTCGGAGGCGATGGTCACGGAGTGCCGGCGCTACCGGGCCATACCCGAGGTGCGGCGAATGCCGATACGGGCGCGCAGCAAGTTGGTGCGGGCACAGGCGGCCATCATCCGAAGCCAGAACGGCCTGTTCTACCTGCCCAGCAAGCAGGAGGAGTGGTACGAGGACATGGCCGACCAGCTGTCTTCCTTCAACGGCGAGGACGGCATGGAGGATGATGTGGCGGATTGCTTCGGTATTCTCGGCAGGTTGGCCGACGAGTGGAAGCCTGGGGCCGACCGCGATGGTTATGAACCTGCCCTCGGCGCGGCGGGGTATAATGTGGCGGCGGGCGACGTTGGCGGCGGGATGGACGGTGTGGACGGTGGTGGAGGGTGGTAATATGTCAGGGATGTTACAGATGGACAAGATGAACCTGCCCATCACGGTTGTGCCTGGGTCGAACCCGCCCCAGTTCCGATGGCGGCAGATTGTGTCGACACCGGTCGGCAACCAGGTGATTGACCACGAGAGCAATATGCCGCCGACCATCGAAGGCGCGCTGGTGGCATTGATCAGCATTGCCAAACAACTCATGTACGACAATGCGGCATTGCAAGGGGAGATTAAGGGTCACTGCGACCGCATCGCGAACCAGTCGGACCAACTAAGCAAAAATGCCGAGAAGGCCCCGCCCAAGAGGGGCAAGTAATGCAAACCATCGCCGGGACGGCCATGTTCGAGATGCAATTCCCGGACGCCATTGACCCGTGCGAGTTCAACCAAGAGTTGTACACCAAGCGACCGCGCATCAGAATGAAGCTGTCGGTTGTGGTGGACAACTTGGTTCTGCATGTGGATGGCGGCAAGACGATAACACTCAAGAAGTGTGTCATCGAGCATCTGATGGGCACAATCCTGCCGGTGATTGACGGAGACAAGGTGGTCATGTTCACGGAGTCGGACGGGGTGGATCAGCCAACCGTGGTCGAGGGCGTCCGATGAGTACGACGACATATTGGGCGCCGAACCAGGCTGCCGTGGCGCAGGTGCGGCAGTACACGTTCACCGCCCCGTCGAGCATCGGCAACACCTACAGCGCCACCATCAACGGCAAGACGGTGACGTACAGCAGCGTCAGCGGAGACACGGCCGCATTGGCGGCCTCGGGCCTGCTCGCCCTGCTGAACGTGTCGACGGGCATAGCGCCGGAACTGACCGAGATCACGTGGGCCAACCCCAGCAGCGGGGTGCTGACGGCCACGGCCTCGGCGCCGGGCACGCCGTTTGCGGGCGTGACGGTCGGGGGCGTGGCTAACCAGGGGTTGGTACTGAGTACGGGCAACGGCCTGGCGAACGGCATCGCGACGGTCGAGTTGCAGGCCAACCAGTCGCCGAGCGACGTGTTCGACGCGCAGAATTGGTGGCGGGTCAACCTGGCGACCACGCCGCCGAGCAGGACGCGCGCGGTGCCGCAGGCGGGCGACGACGTGGTGGTGGCAGACAGCGGTATACCGCTCTTGTGGAATCTGGACCGCCTGTCGGGCGTGGCCTTCAACAGCTACGCGCGGTGGCAGTCGTTCGAGGGCACCATCGGCCTGCCCGACGCTAACCCGAACGGGTACACCGAGTGGCGGGCGACCTACTTCGCCTTCAGCGGGCCGGCGGGCAGCGCACCGGCGGGCGGCCTGGCGATGGTGCTGGGCTACAGCCCCGGCAGCGGCGGCGGGCCTAGCCGCGAGCGGTACAGCCTGGGCAGCAGCCGGTACACGTGCCGGGCCATAGCGGCGGGCGGGGCGGCCGACGCCTACGGGGTCCGGCTGCTGGGTTACCACACGGACAACGCCGTGTACGCCGAGAACGGCGTGTCTGTGGGCGTGGCGATGGGGCCGGGCGAGACGTCTACCCTGAACCTGGCGGCGGCAGACGGCGGTGCCACCGTGGCCGTGGGTGCGGGCGCGACGTGGGCGACCAACATCTTCGGCACGGCGGCCACCGTCACCGCCAACGCCGCCAACCTGCTGCTGAATGCGGCGCCGCCGACGCTGGCCATGAGCAACGGGGCGCAGGCGACGTTCGCCACCGACGGCCTGGTGTGGCCCAGCATCACGGTGCAGGGCGGGTGCAACCTGACCTGGTTGGCCGGCGGTACGGTGACGGCGCTCACAATGAGCGTGGGGTGCGTGCTGGACAAGAGCGGCGACAACCGCGCGCTCACCATCACGAACCACACCATCGACGGTGACAGCTGCGTCATAAGCGACCCGCTGAACGCCATCACCTTCACCAACGCTGGCACGGTGAAGCAGGCGGTGACGAGCGGCCCCTACGTATTCACAGGCACGCGCACAGTTCGTATCATTTAACATGAAGCGTGGCAGACCAGAACTTGTCGGGTTGAACCTGCGGGCGGCGCCGCTCGTCTACTCGCGGGAACTCCGCGACCGGGTGAAGCGGCGATACCTGATCCACCGCGTGCTGAGGTATCTGACGGTGGAGGGTATCCTGGCGGCACTTGCTCGCGAATTCAACCTGACGAGCGAGAAGGTGAACTATATTCTACATCAAGAGGGTGTGAGATGAGCTTCGCCGAGGCGATGGCCGGCAACCCGCCGCGCGTGGTGGTCCTGTACCAGCGCGGTGCCGACGGGGCCGAGCAGTTCCAGTGGGGCGTCGTCGGGGCCATCCCCATGCTGTCTCTCCTCGGCGGCATCATGGGCGCGCAGCACGACCTGTGCGACGGCGAGTGGATGCCGGAGCCGGAGGGCGATGGGCCGCCCGCCTTCGTGGGGGTGTGGGACGCGTCGGACGGGATGTTCTCCTACTGGAAGCACCGCGACATCCCGGACGCGCCGCTGTGCGGCATGCTGGAGGCGATCAAGTCCCAACTGGTGGCGTCGCGCATGGCCCAGCACAGCGCGGCGCAGCGGGTGCAGATACTCGGCCCGGACGGTCGGCCCATGCGGGGGTGATCGGTGGGCGACTACAACCATTCTGGTTGGTGAAGTGATGGCTAAAATGAGGGGTGATGGTGAGTTGGTGTGCTGCACGTTGTGCGGCAGGGACACGCGCAACAAGACGCAGATATGCTCGCGGTGTTACGGTCACGTTCAGGGCGATGAAATGCGTGATCGCAAGCAGCGTGACACAAAAGCGCTTGCTGGTACTTCAATAGAAGACACAGACGGCAACGCGCGGTACGACCGCAACCCCAATGACGCCTATCACGGCGGTAGTGTGAGAGACGACATATAGCGATGCCAAACACCGACCACGCCGACATACCGGAGGCCGAACTCGCCCGCGTGCGCCGCGGCATGGCCGAGCAGCACGGCACCGAATTGACGCCGGACCAGTTGATAGCAGATGTGGAACGCCTCTTGACCGCCGTGCAGCAACGTCTGTTGCGCGACTACGACCTGCGATTGACCAAGCAACGGGTGTACGAGCTGATAAGGGACCGGAAGACATGGCAATAGATCACGTGGTTTTTGACGTCGAGATACAGAAGACCATCGAGGAGACGCCAGGCGGGTGGAACGCCACCGACAAGCTCGGCGTGGCCGTCGCCTGCCTGTGGGAGTGCCAGACGCAGCGGATGCGCGTCTACGGGCCGGACGACGTGCCGGCGCTGCGGGAGCGACTACTGGCAGCCGACCGAATCAGCGGGTACAACATTTTTGCGTTTGATTACCCAGTCGTGTGGGGATTGAGCAAGCAACAGTGGAAGGACATGGACAACGGTTCCTATGTGCAACCACAATTCGGCGAAGGTTTGAAGCCTGTGCTGCGGTCCAAGACCAACGACCTGCTGCGCCGCATATGGACCGCACTCAAGTGCGACCCCGACGCGGACGGGCCGAAGGCGGGCGGGTGCAAACTGGACGACATCGCGCCGGCGACTATAGGCGCGCGGAAGATCGGCAACGGGGCGGACGCGCCGGTGTGGTATCAGGCCGGCCTGGTGCAGAAGGTGGCGAACTATTGCGCCGACGACGTCGCGATAGAGCGCGACCTCGCCGAGTTCGTGGACCGCTACGGGTACGTGGTCCACGCGGGCAAGCAGTTATTCCTCAAGAGATAGGATGGCGGGGGTAGGCACACCACTTCGTTGTCCTAGGGGTCGGGTAGGTGGTGACTACCCGACCCCACCTTAAATTCAGGAGTGATCAATGGGGTTTGAGAGTCACGGTGGCGAGTCCTGGTACGGCCGGTCGCCCGGCGGGTTCGAGTTCGGCGTCCAGGGGTGGCAGTGGGGTCCGCCCGTGCCGAAGTCGATCACGTTCTTCCTCGACGGCTCGTGCGTCGTGTGCGACCAGTACGGTCGCCAGATCCGCCGCGCCGTGCTGGCCGACGGGCGGGAGTTGCGGTTCGCCGACGGGCCGCCTGACGGCAGCCGCGAGGGTGCGGTGGTGCCGCGGCCGCAGTACGCCTCGCACGCCGCGACCATCGCCGCCCTGGCGGCCGAGGGCATCAACTGGCAGGCGTTCGAGTTGCGGTGGCGGGACAAGACCGGCGCGCCGAAGCATCGCGGCGGCATGACCCAGGCCGAGGCCGCGAGCATGCAGGCGCGCCTGATCGGCGAGGGGTGCGCCCCGGTCATCGTGGACCGGGCGATCAGCGCGGCTGGGTGGCCGCAGCTGCCTTACGACGAGTTGAAGAAGCTGGCCGAGCTGCCCCCGACGCCGCTGGCCGAACTGAAGAAGATCCTCGACACCAACCTGCGCCGGGACGCCCTGCGGATGCGCCGCGAGGCGGACGAGGCCCGCGAGAAGGAGATGGCCGGCGCGGAAGCGGAGTAGGACGGTGGTAGAATAATATCGGTATGCCAGTACCGATAGTAACAAGAAGTAAGCGGGGGCATACCCCGCGCTTACCCGTGGTTGGTGGCTGGCACCACTGATCGCGGGTTTTTTTGTTGGAGTGTGGTGATGAAGAAGGTTATATTGAAGGATGGGGATTTTAGTTTTACCAAACTTAGCGTCGAGAGAAAGAGGAACCGAGACCGGAAAAGGTGTCAGAAACTGAGACAAAGTGGTCTATGTCAGCACTGTAGACAACCTCCGGTTGCTGGAAAGACACGATGCCAAGTTTGCATTGACCGCGATAAAGAACGCCGTTCTAAACGTAAGGCATCAAGGTTGTGTGTGCGATATGGATGCTTGAATAACCAGAGACCTGGCAAGTTCACTTGTATATCGTGTGCAAATAAGGCAGCAAAGAAAAGTCGCGTGAAGAAGCAAATAGTATTAGACCACTACGGACAAAAATGCAACTGTCCTTGCGGTTGCGGAGTAACTAAGTTTGAGTGGCTCACTATTGATCACATCAACAACGACGGCGCAGAACAAAGACGAGCCTTGAAACGTGAGGGAAAGACAAACAGCAATCAATACGCGCGGGCTATAAAAGCAGGCTTCCCCAATGACCTGCAAATCCTCTGTATGAATTGTAATTCTGCAAAAGCGAACTACGGAGGGTGCAATAGCGAGGGGTTACTTCTTACACAATAGTTGCAGAAACAAGATTGCGTCAGCATTAGCTACCGAGCTGAATAACTCCGCGCACTCCCTCACTTTGGCCTCGTCCACGTCGCCGAAGATTTCCAGCAGCGTGCGGCCCCGGTTTGCCAGCACCGCCTCGACGCACCGTAGCAGTCGCGGCCCCAGCACCGGGTGCTTCAGGTACGCCCGCGCCGCCCACCGCGTGCCCAAACCGTAGTATTGGCTCATGGTGCTGGTGCCGGTAAGCCGCGGCATCACGTACCAGATCCAGTGCGACACCTTGCGGCCCGCCCGCAGCTCGGCGAGGGCGTTCCAGTAGGTGCCGCAGCTGTTTTGCGCCCGCACGAAGCGTGCCAGGTTGTGCGGGTCAGCCGCCCTCTTCATGCAAACCACCATCGCATCCCCCTTTCGTAGCACAGGTGTTACTTGCGCCGCCACGCCCGGTTGGCCGCGAGGTAGTCGGCCCCCTCGTCGTCCGCCGCCATGCCCTCGTCGTGCGGCGGCAGCGGCTGCTGCTCGCACTGGTGGGCCAGCCGCACGCACTCCTTCACCGCCGCGCGGCACGTCGCGTGCGTGCTGTACGCATTGCCACTGCTGACCCGGATCAGCCCGCGGTTGGTGATCTCCACCGCGACCCCGTGCAGGGTCTTCACCTCGCCGCGCTCCGGGCGGATGCTTTCGATCAGGTCGCGGAAGGCTCGTTCGGTGATCATCGTCGTTCTCCGTTCGTACTTCATTCATCCACTGATGTCATCTTACGCTCCTTCTCCGCCGGTGTCAACCCCCTCGTCACTATTTTCCTTTTTTTCTTTCGGACGCCTGTATACCAGTGGTGCCGCCGTGTCTATCAACCAGCGCAACCCGGCACTGAGGTCGCCGCGGCCCCACATGCGCAGCAAGCGCGCGTGTTCGTCCGTCAGACGTATGTACATGCGCACTATCGGCGGGTCGTTCTTCTTGCGCCCGGCCCCCGCACGCTTCCCGCCCCTGGGCACGTCTTACCCCCACTGTTCGGCCATAGCTTCGGCGATGCCGAGGAATGTACGGCTTCGCTCCTTGCTTCCCCTGCTACCGAGCCGGTGTATGGTGTTGTTGCGGTTTGGGTTGATGTCGGTCGGAACAAGTTGCGGCAACCCACGAAGCCACAAGTAGGTTGCCTTCGACTCTGGGTGTCCAAACTGATATGGTTGAATCATCTGCGTTGGGTCGATTCCCAGCGCTTCCTTTGCATATCCGTGCATGATTGGGTTCTCCACCGCAACCGCCGGAGCATTAGCCGCCAAGCACTCCTTGAAGAACAACACCGCAACATACATTTCCTCAAGGCGACCGGCGCGTTCCCATATCCACCGCACGCCGCTGTTGCACAAGTAGGTACACGGTGGGTGCGCGATCACCAAGTCCCACCGCTCCTTTAACAGCGGTCACACATCACCGCGGATGTGCCGGCGGAAGTTTGGGTTGGGGTGGTCCGCGCGCTGGAGGTCGCAACTGTAGGCGTCGTGCCCCCGGCGCAGGAAGGCGTCCCGCACGGTGTTGCTGAACTCGCACGCGACCAGCACCCGCATCTTCCGACTGCTTGATATAGGCACGCCCGCACCCCGCATTTGATTGCCGAATCTCCTATCATACCACGCCGCCAGCCTATTGCATACCGCGGGCGAGGCTTTTAGGATTGATTCTGTTGCTGGGTTCGCGGGCCGCTGGTTATTACCACGGGCCAACGGCTCGCAGCCCGGTTTTCCTCAAGGGTGCCGACCGTGCCGATTGTGGAAAAAGAGGTCATAAGACCTGGAAATTATTGGTATCGGGAAGAGTCCACCGGCGCTCCGCGGAAGTTGGTCGTGACCCCCGAATTGACGAAGTATTGGTGCGAGCAGGGCAACGCGATGCTCGGCACCGGCCTGACGGTCCCCATCCCGGCGGAGCACGACTTCAACGCCCACCCGATGACGCCCGCCGACAAGCTGCTCAACAACGCCGGTTGGGTGCGCGGTTACACCCTGCGCGGCGACCGGTTGTGGGCGACGGCGGACATCCAGGACGAGGAGGTCGCCCGAAAGTTGCCGACCACCATCAAGTGGACGTCGCCGTGGATCAACAGCTTCACGGACGGCAACGGGCGCGAGTGGAAGAACGTCGTATCGCACTTGGCGCTGACCACGCGCCCGCGGATCACGGAGCAGGAGCCGTTTGCCAGCGTGGCCGCCGCCCTCAGCATGGCCGCGCCGATCAGGGCGTGGTCGGAGGTGCCGGCGGGCGGACTGTGCCTCAGCCGTGCCGGCCTGCTGGAGCCGGACGGGATGCCGCGCTACCCGGTGGCGTTCTCGGTTATGTGCGGCGGGGCGACGTTGGCAACAGACGCAAGCGGTCACGAACACGACGCAAGCGGCAAGTTCGGCAAGGGCGGGCACGGCAAGCACTCCGACGAGGCCAACGCGCACACGGAGGCCGCCGAGAAGGCCAACACCATTGGTGCCCACACGAAGGCCGCCAAGAGCCACCGCGCTGCGTCGGAGAAGCACTTTGAAGAGTACGAAGGCAAGACGCACGGGCAACTCGGGTGGCCAACCAATCCAGACGCGCAAGACTACATCAAGCACTCCGACTACCACGACAAGATGGGCAACTATCACGAGGCGAAGGCCGACGCCCTGAAGAAGCACGAGTCCACCGCCAAGAAGCTCAAGCGTTGGATCGGCCTGTCCCTTGCCAGCGAGGCGGCGATGTCTACCGACCTGTTCGACGACAACGGCGCCGCCTTCGCCTGGTCCCCGCAGGCCCGGGCTGCCGCGGCCGCCGCACGCAAGCGGAACAAGGACATATCGGGCCGGCTCCAGGCGGCGAGGAAGCCGGCCGCGGCCAAGCCGCGCGCGAAGGCGGGCAAGGCTGCAGGCACCACCAACGCCGCTATACACGCTCACACCACCGAGGCGCACGGGCACTCGCAGCGACTGTTCGACGCGGCGCACAAGCGAGCGAAAGGTTCGCAGGGCGCGCATGGATTCAACATCGGACACCACCATTCCAACGAGGCATTGAGGTCGGCTGGTGGGGCCGAATACAACTCGCGAATGGGCAGGAGCATGGAGGCCGGAACATTTCATCGCGAGGCCGCAGGACACCACGTTGCGGCAGCGAAGGAACACTATGCAGCGGGAAACCAAAAGGAAGCATACGAACACGCAGAGGCCGCAAACGCACACTTCAAAGCCGCCCACCACCACACCGAAAACGTGGCCTGGGACCGCGGCAACGCGATGAAGGCGAAGGCAAAGGCCGCCAGGAGCGGCGGTGCCGCGATGGCCGTCGGCAACCCACTGAAGAAAAACACCGCCACGCCGGACGACGATGAGGACGAGGAAGACGACAATGCCGCCGAGGCTGCCGGCGCCAACAGCGGGTCGGACCTGGACGCGGGGGATGGCGACGGCGACGCAGACGACGACGGCCTGAGCGACGACCTCGACCTGGACACGTCCGGCGCGGATCAGGACCAGGACGGCACGCCGGACGCCATGCAGGGCGAGGACAGCGACATCGGCATGGAGGAGCTGCTGTGCGACCTCCTCCAGGCGCTCGGCGTGCCGATGCCGGACGAGAGCAACGCGGAGGAATTCAAGCGCCACCTCTACGAAGCGGTGATGTCGAAGATCAAGGAATTGACCACGAAGGGCATGGGCAACAAAGACCCCGACGCGCAGTCCGGTATGCCCGACCAAAACAAGCACCCAACGCAGAACCCGCACACGAGCCACCCGAGCAAGGCGCAGAACCCGCTGATACAGCAGGAAGCGCAGCCGATGTACATGTCCCTGGCGGACGGCGACACCGGCCAGACAACCCCAACCCCAACAGGGACCACACACATGGCATTCATGTCGCTTGAAGAGATCAACAAGTTGCCCGACCCGATGCGCGGCGTGGCACTGGCAATGCACGCGGAGAACCAACAGCTCCGCGGCGAGATGGAGGCGTCCAAGAAGGTGACGGACGGCCTGCGTGCGGCCAAGCTCCGGGAGGCGGACGCCCAGCGGCAGTCGCGCGTGACGCTGCTCACCAAGCTGTCCCCACGGGCGAAGGGCGACCTCGACGCCATGATGGCCAACCCGGCGATGGCCCTCTCGATGGACGACCGCGGCAACATCGTGGACCCGCTGTCCTCGACGCTCGCGGTGTTGGAGAAGGGGCTGGCCGACCTGCCGTGGCTCATGACCCATGACGCCGGCACGGCGACCGCACAGGCCCAGCCGACCGATGCCGGGATGCTGGACGACAAGCGCGCAGACGAGATCGCCGACAACATGGCCCGCATGATGGGCGCACCCGCCGCTCGGCAGGCGGGTTGAATCACGGTGACCTACCTTGACAGGGGGTAGGGGACGCCAGCCGGGGCTAATACCGGCGGGGCCGTGTGACCCGGCCCAACCTGTGGCGTGGAGCAGAAGCAGCTCGCGCGGCTCATAGCCGCGAGGTCGCAGGTGCAAGTCCTGCCGCCACGACTGACAGCAAGACACAGACGAGGAGAACGCAACGATGTTGCTCACAGACAGCTATGGCATAGTGCCGGGACTCACGACGAGTCGGGAAACATACGAAAATGAGTTTCGGTGGGGCAGCCAGTACCAGGGTGTGTTCGCCAACGGCCTGATCAGCGGCAGTGCCGTCGACAGCGGCAATACGCCAACGTACGAGCTGCGCCCGGGCCTGCTGCTCGGCCAGCAGTTATCGACGGGTAAGTATCTCCAGTACAGTCCCACGGCGACGGACGGCACCGAAGTGGCCTCGGCGGTCCTCATCGAGGGACTGCGAATGCTGGACTTCAGCGGTGTCGCCACCGACCGGTTCTACGCGGTCCTGGTCGGCGGCCCGGTGCAGGCGACCAAGCTGTTCAACCTGGACCTCCAGGCGCGCCAGCAGATGGCCAGCCGGTTCATCTTCGACGACATCGGCGGCACGCCGGGCAACCACTGGTTCCCGTACAAGCGCCAAATCACCAAGACGGCGAACTACACCATCGTCGCCGCCGACAACTTCACCCTGTTCGACAACACGGGCGCCACGGGCGAGGTGGACCTGACGCTGCCGGCCATCGCCAACGGGTACAGCTTCGCGCTGCGGGCACAGGTCGCGCAGGTGTTCAAGTTCATTAGCGCCGAGGGGTCGAACATCGTCGGCACGGCGGCGACCAACAGCAACGCCTCGGTGACGGCCATCGGCGGCGTGATCCTGGTGTACACCAACCCCGCCGGTACGAAGTGGATTGTCGAGCAGCGCGGCACGCAGACGATCACGTTTGCCTAAACCAGTGGGCAAGCACGCTGGTCCGGTGAGCGCGGGACAGCGGATGTGTATTTCCCAATACCGCGCCGCCGGTTAGGCAAAGCGCGACCGATACAGAGGGGACCGACATGGCATCGTTAATCAGTCTGCATGATTTACTCACCCCTCAGGTGATCCTCAAGGCAGTGAGCCGCATCCGCAAGTTCCAGGGTCGCCTGGGGCGGTGGATCGGGTTCCAGCCGAACAAGTTCAACCCGGACAATGTGTCCATCGACGGCCCCCGCATCCGCTACGGCGACACGCGGTTCGCCAGCTTCCGCCTGGACGACGTGACCCGCGTCGTCGGCAAGGGGCGCGCCCCCGGCACCGGCCCGGCGTCGGTGGCCGCCAACCCGGTCGGCGACGTGCGCGTCAGCTGCGCGCGCTTCCACGAGAAGATACGCCTGCTCGGCGAGTTCCTCGGCAACCTGTCGCCGATGATCGGCCCCAACAGCAAGATCGACGTCGGCGGCCAATCGTACATCGCGCGGCAGACGGTTCACCTGGCGGAGAAGTACAACAACACAATCGAGCTGCTCACGACGGGCATGTTCCAGGACAATTTGTACTTCCAGCTCTCGGGCGACAACCTGCTGCCGACCATCGGCGCGCCGGCCTCACCCAACCTCGGTATACAGATACCGTTCCAGATCCCGGCCGGCAACAAGTCGCAGCTCAACATGCTGGGCACCGGCAACATCATCAACATCGGCTGGCAGAACACCGGGGCACCGATCCTGAAGAACTGCCTGCAAATCCAGTCCGCCGCGACGCAGTTGAGCGGCTACCAACCGCAGCACTTCTGGATGAACAGCCTGCTGTGGTACAACGTGCTGCTGAGCGCCGAGGTGCGCAACACCGCCGGATCGTCGAACACCCCGTTCGCCAACTACGACCGCGTGAAGGAGATGGCGGCGGACGGTATGCCCCAGCCGGAGTTCGCCGCCGAACTGCGCGGCATCCCGTGGGCGCAGTGGCACATCGCCGACGACGTGCTGGTGACGGGCAGCGACGTGGACCCAACCTGGGCCTCGGCCCCCAGCACGGCGGCCTACACCAAGGTGTGCCCGGACAACACGGTCATCATCGCGCCGGAGCCGTCCTCGGACTGGACCGAGATGTACTATGGCGCGGAGTACATCAGCGAGAACGCCGGTCAGCCCATGCAGCTGAAGCGCGGCTACACGTTCTGGAAGGAGTGGGTGACCCAACCGTCCTGCATCGAGCTGATTGCACTCCTCAACGCGATCCCGCTCCTCTACGTGCCAAAGGCGCTCATGTTCGCCACCGTCGCCGGGTTCTGAGGATGGGTCTGGGGCGAGCAGGCGAGTCGCAACGACGTACCTGGAGGCATGATGCTTGGGTTCCTGTTCATGGTGGTCGCGCTGGCCGAGTCGGCGCCAACATCATCACCAATCGACTTGAGTGGAGGCAGCGGCTGGGTCGGAGCGGGTTTATTGGGGGCCGTGTTGAGTTGGTTGTTGCTCAAGCACCTGCCCGAGAAGGACCGACAGATCGAGCGGTTAATTACCGACAAGGACTCGCAGATAACCGCACTCATAAAGACCGCTGACGACCGCGACGACCGCCGCCGGATTGAAGATCGTGAATTGCGCAAAATTGAGCGCGATCAGTGCAAGGAGGACCATAGGATGCTGGCCGATCATCTGTTGGCTAACACCAAGGAGACGATTACGCTAGCACAGCAGACCAAGGTGGTTGGTGAGAGTATGATAAAGCTGGCAGACAGCTGGGCGCGGTCCAACAGCAGGTAGCGCTCAACCAACCCCGGAGGTCACTGAGGTGGAAGCGTCGTACAATGCCGAGAGCATGGCGATAATTATTGTGGCAGCAATAGGTGCCGTCGGGACAGTCATCCTCCAGGCACTGCAAATGTACCTGTCGTACAAGCGTGGTGAGGCAATCAAAGCCGACGTGCATCAGGTGGTGAAGGCGACGAACGGGATTACGGAGAAGATGGCCGACTCCCACGTCCTCGCCGAGAAGGTAATCATGAAGGCAGAGTTAGCCGCGCACCAATTGTTGCTCACAGCAGCAGCAGCAGCAGCAGCAGCGAAGAACAAGTAAATGCCGATCACGCTGTCAACCCTGTTTTGCTCGCCCCAGGACGTTTGGGACATGCTCAGCGTCGAGGGCGTGGACCTGCGCGAGGACGACCACAACCTCAGCAGCGGCCAGATCATCTACGCCTCGGCGGATGCGGCGATTGGAGCGACCAGCATATCGGTGACGGCCCTGCCAGTGGCCCTGCTGAATGGTGCCTGGCTCACGTTCGACGGCGGCGGCATGGCGGCACCCGTGCAGGTACAATTGTCGGCGGTGGCGGCGGTGGGGGCCACCACGATCAGCGTGCAGGCCACCACTGCGGCAGTGCTGAGTGGGGCGATGGCACGCGACAGTGGCGTGAACGCGGCCACTGGCGCCCGCCTGCTGGTCGGGTGCCAGCGCGGTACAAGCAAGGTGAAGTTGTACTGCAACCAGCGGTACGACGACAGCCAGCTGGTGCTGTGCGGCACGGTCTTGAATTGGGCCACCGTGGGGGCGGCGAAGTGGCTCTGCACCCGCCGCGCGCAGGGCTGCCCGAAGGGCATAGCGGCGGACTACGACGAGGCGGTCGAGGAGATGAGGATGGTCCAGGCGGGCCAGTTGTCCCTCGAGGACATCGGCACGCGCGGCGTGGACTGGCCGACCGTGACCAATGTAATAGTCAACCCCGGCTACGACGGGATGCGCGCCCGGGTGCAGCCTAACATCAGCGAGCAGACGCCGACGGCATACGGCCAGTACATCGACTGGTCCTCGGCCGCGTTGCTATTCTAACGAGCGAGAGGGGACCGCAATGGCGAACCAGGCTTATGTGAACGGACAGTCCAGTACCGGCACCTGCACCGTGACCGCGCCAGCCGTCACCGGCCTCGGTGTGACGTGGAACCTGTGCTCGCTGTCGGTGTCGATGGCGGGGCCGACCGCCGGCCCCAACGCCAAGCTGGTGATCTACGACGGCGCCATCACCGGGACCGTCCTGTTCGCCGCGTTCCTCAACGGCCCCGGCGCGCTGGGAACCGGCATCGGCAGCGTCGGCACCATCCAGGACATCCCGCTCCCGAAGTCGCCGCAGGGCATCCCTGGATTGCAGGCGTCGCCCGGCAACGCGCTCACCATCCAGGTCACCGGCACCGGCGTCAACCAGGTCAGCATCAACGCCCGGTTCAGCGACGGTTTGCCGTGAGCGCGTGATCCCGCGACCGACAGGAAGGATCAAGGCTCATGACGACCGCCAACATAATTCCTACCCCGGCGACGGACGGCATCGTCTACGCCACCGCCGTGCCGCTCACGACGACCGAGGCGGCACTCGGCGACGCACTGCTGTGCCCGGCACTCATCCCCATCGTCGAGGGGCAGACGATAGTGGTGGTGGTGAAGCTGTCCATCACGGGGTTCATCACCGGCAACAACACGTTCGTATTCCTCCAGACCGACCTGGGAGACGGGACGTGGGTGGACGTGGCCTGGTGCTTCTACAACAGCACGCAGGCGCCGGCGACGTTCGTCCTGTGTGGAGGCGGCCTGGGCGCCATGAACAACGCCTTCCAGCAGGCGCGCAACCCGTCAGCCGCACCGGCCGCGCAGGCCAACGGCAGCAACGCCGTGCCGCTGGGTGGGCGATGCCGCATCACCGGCCACAGCAAGCCGGTGGGCGGCAGCAGCAACGCCCCGGGCGTGAACACCAACGTGGTGGCCACAATCACCTACCGCTTGCAGCACCCGAGGTGACGGCATGTGGCAGTGGCTGCGCATGTTGTTCGGGCTGGCCGCAGCAGACGGCGGCGTCGGGCACCGTCCCGGCCCGTCGGAGCGGTCGCCGCACTGGCCCGCGGTCGAGCGCGCCCACAAGCAGAAGGAACCGCTGTGCCAGTGGTGCGGCAGGGCCGACTATGTGGAAGTCCACCACATCGTGCCGTTCGAGTACGGCGGGGCGGAGTTGGACGACGCCAACCTGATTTCGCTGTGCCGCCCGCCCGGCCCGCTGGTGCCGAACAGTTGCCACTACATGCACGGGCACCGGGGCAAGTCGTGGGACGTATACGACTCCGACGTGCGTGCCAAGTGCGATGCCAACCTGCGGATACGAATGTGATCAGCAACGCCGTCCACACCCGAGCAAGATACAACGCCGTGCGGCGGGCGATCACGCAGGCGCAGCGCGTCGCACGCTCGGGCAGCCCGCTGGCCGACGCCATGATGGTGCGCTGCGGCCTGGTCGCCCTCGGGCGGATCAAGTGGGCATTCGTCGTCAAGGCGAGGGGCGGTACGGACGAGGCTGGCGATTCATGGAAACCTTTGTCACCGAAGACTATCGCGTACAGCAAGACCCGGCAGCGTGGCCGTGGCGGCCGGACGAAGGCCGAGAAGAAGCGCGATGCGTACCCCAGCCAGGCGCTGAACAAGAAGCAGCAGGCCCGGTGGTGGGAAGTCTACCGCCGGCAGCTTGCGGTATACCGCGGTAACAAGGGCCACGCGGCGGCGGTCGCATGGCTTACCCTCAAGGCCGAGGGCGCGCAGACGCTGGTGGACAAGTACGGCTACCGCAAGGTCGAGATTTTGCGCGACACCGGCCTCTTGCTGAACAGCCTATCGCCCGGTTACAATGGCCCCGAGCAGATATTCCGCACCGTGCCAGGCGAGGTAATCGTGGGCACGAACCGCAAGGGTGCGGCGGACCACCACAATGGCGTCCCAGGCCGCCTGCCACAGCGGCGCCTGTGGCCCAGGGTAAGCACCTGGCCCGGCTCTTGGTGGCGAGACATCCTGGCCGAACTGAAGGCCGGCCTGCTGGACATCGTGAAACAACTGGCAAAGGAAGCGACATGAGTGCGAGCAACGGGGTGATTCGGGTCGGGAGAAAGGGTAAGAAGAAGTTTGCCTTTGGCGAGGACGGCACACCTTTCGAGGTCGACGTGGTGGTGGCATTTCAGGAGTGGATTGCCGTCGACGACAGTTTCCGCGAGCAGTTCGAGAACCGCACCATCCCGACCGGGGCCATGCGTGACTACCACGCGGCCGCGCTGGAGTTCGTAAGTAGGCTGGCTTGCAACAACCAAGAAGTGGAGATGCCTGAAATCACCACCGCCGAGGCACTGGACTTCCTAGCGCGCCTCCGCGAGCAGTACGACGAGATCGCCGATTTTTTTCATCCAAAATCGCGAGACGAGCGCGCATCGCAAGGTACTTCGGCAGTGGGGCTTCGATTCTCGGAGGAGCCGGCGGCGAACTGACGCGGTTCGACGAGGACGTGCTGGAACTGACGATGCGGCGCACCCAGGCGCTGGAGACGCTGGAAGACCCCGACCTGTGTGCTCGCCTGACTATGGACGGGTTCTACAACACGCTGATCCGGGCCGGGTACTCGCCGGACGAGGCGCAGCAGATCAGCAACGAGCGAAACTGGAGCAAGTTGTCTTCGGGTAACACACTGTGAAGACCAAGGTGCGAAACCTGGACGGCGAGGAGCGATTGCGGCGGGAGGCGGCCTACCACCCGGCGGACGCGGAGATCAGGCGACGTGGGTACAAGATATGGGCGCGTCCCGGGCGCGGGCCGGCGGTGTGGGTCAAGGACGGCGTCCTGTATGTGCAGACGAACTGTGGGAGCATCTCGCTTGAGCCGAAAGAGTGAGCTTCAGACGTTCGACGGCCTGGACAACCGGCGCGAGCTTATGTCGATGCTGTATCGGCTCGGCAGCGACGCCCGGCGCAAGGCGTTCATAGAGGGCATGATACCGCTGTCCCTCAAGGGGTTCGCGGGGTGCCCGATGCGGGTTACGGGCGCGTGCGACCCGGTCAGCGCCTACTACATGCTGGTTGGCGTGTGCAACGAGTTGGGCGTGTCTATCAACGCGGCGGCGGGAAAGTTGGAGGCCGAGGTTAAGAGGTTGACCAAGTGACGATAATTACTCTCCCGATGGGTTGGATTGAGTTGCTCACGCTGCTGGTCATCGCGGGGTTGTGCTTCGGCTTGGCCCGGTCGAAACCGAAGAAGTAACCGAACCATGCTCGACGCGCTCCTATACGCAGTCCGCGACACCATCGTAGCCGCCAAGATCGGCTACGGCTACGCCGAGTGCGACGTGTTCCACGACGGGCAGCCGCCGCCGCGCATGGGCAACTTCTTCGTAGCGGTCCACGGCACGGCGACGAAGTCGACGAACGACAACTGCCTGATGGAGTCGTACGGGTTCAACCTGACCCTGACCGCGCGCGTGACGGGGCCGCTGGACACGTTCAGCCCAGCCAACAACTTGGCGCGTGTGCCACTCGGGGAGCGCCTGGGGTTCCTGGCCAAGATGGACCAGCTGCGGCGACTGCTGCACATGAACTGGCCGTCGACCGTCCTGTTCAACCAGACGCCGCGGTCGGCCAACGACAACATCGCCGCGTGGATAACGCCCGCCGAGCTGGCGTCTGGCACCGTGTACGGGTTCGTCGAGCCAGCGCGCTACCGGGGCGTAACGGAGGAACCGCAGCTATGCGGCGGCGACTGGTTGGGTGCGGAGCCTGACACCGGCGTGTTCGCCATCAAGACCGAAATCCGATTTGACGGTGCGAAGCGCATGCAGGCGCAGACGGCCGCGGTGGGGGTATTCGTATAGTGGCAAGCATAGTTACATTGGGCGGCGGCGCGTCGGTGGTCCACCTCACCTACCGCGAGGGCGAGGAGTGGCGCATCGCGTGCATGGTCCACATTACCGACTTCTCGATGCAACCGCACCAACCAAACTACCTGCGCAGCAACGACACGCGGGCAGTGAACTGCCCTCAGTGCAAGATGACCAACGTGTTCAAGAAGGTGCGGGAGACAGAGCATTGAGCAAGATCAAGCGCGCGATCAGCATGAGCGTACTGCCCGGGCAACCGACCGACGGCAGCGGCCGGGTGTGCGTCCACCTGTTCGTGCGCGACCCGAGCGGGCCGATCACCGAACCAAACGTGCTGTACTTGGCGGACGAACCGGACGAGCACGGCAACCGCCTGCGCGCTAGGCCCGAGCGCGGGCGCCTGGCGTGCGACCGCAACCGGAGGGTTACCCAGGTGGTGCGGAACGGCGCGACCGTCGTCACCATGCGTACCGACGACTACCGCGCCGTGACCTGCCCGAGGTGCATCGCCTCCGCGGACTATGCCGCGGCCGATGATCTACTGAAGTCGCTAACTGGGGAGAATACATAATGGCGGCTGGACTTATAGTCCCGGTTTCGGGTCCATACATCGGCCTGTGGGCGGGGTTCGCGCTCGGTACTCAATCGGATGACGGATTCGTCCTCAAAGGGACATATCAAGGACAAGAAATAAATCAAAGCGATGCGTATGGTCAAACTTTGATGGAGGCCATCTGGCGCGGTCTCAACTGGCGCGTCGGCCTGCGCGGCCTGGAGTGGAACAAACCCGGCATCCTGGCGTCGATGCAGGCGTTCGGCAGCACCGGACCGGCGGCAACCAGCTTCACGCCGACCCTCCAGTCTATCGGCGACCGCTACAGCAAGTTCTCGCAGACGCTCTTGCTGACCAGCATCCTCGGCGCGTACCCGCCGACGCTCCCGTCCACCCTGACCGCACTGTCGGCCATCGTGGCCCCGCAGACCAACGTCGAGTACCTGATGACCAGCAAGATGCGCGAGGCGCCGTTCGAGTTCGTCCTGCTGCCGTACAGCGCCGTCCTCGGCACTGCAAACAACATCTCGACGTCGTTCACCACGACGTAAACCGGCGAGGGCAAGGTGGCCGACGAAGCCGTACTTCGGATAGTCCTCGACGAGGGTGGCACCACGCCGCCCCCGTCGCCGTCCGGCCAGGCACCCAAGTCCAACCCGCTCCCAGCACCGTCGCCGCCACCACCCCCACCTAAACCGACGTATGAGAAGATAGACCCGTCCGTGTGGGGGCACAACCCCACATCATCGGCGAAGAACCTGCTGCGGCCGATGCAGTTTCTCGACGACCGCAAGAAGGAGAAGCAGTTCTTTTCGGACCTGCTCTCGCACCCGGAGTTGCAGTCAGTCAACTTGCAGCACGAGTTGAAGCGTCTGGGCGAGAGTTACATGGAGAACTTCTCCTCCATGCGCAAGGCGTTCGGCCGCCCGGACGCACCAGACGACCCGTCCGACGCCAAGCAACCGCCCGCCCCGGAGGTCAAGCAACCGGAGGCTCCGGGCGAGGACGTCGCCCACCTGCCGATGCCAGAGTTGAAGCCATCGGTGGACGTCCACGCCGAGCGCCGCCGGCTCAACGAGGAGCGCGCCAAGGCGCGGGCCAGCAAACCGAAACCGCCACCGCCTCCTCCACCCGCGCCCGAACCGAAACCGGACGAGGTGGACCTGTCGTGGATGGACAAGGTGGTGGTGCCGCCCGAACCAGCACCGAAACCGCCGCCCGCCCAACCCACCGAAACATCTCTTCGCACCGACCACCTGGCGGAGTTCCTGAAGAAGCAGGAGGCCAAGCGGAAGAAGGAGGCGGAAGACGAAAAGAAGTTGCTGGACGAGTTCAACGCCCGCGTCGCCCAGATAGATGCGGAGAACGCTAAGGAACTGGGTGTCGTCAGTGATGCGGAAGACCCACTGGTCAAGCACACCGAGGAGTTCATCAAGAAGCAGGAGGAGCGCCGTAAGAAGGAGAAGGAAGAGGACGAGCGATTGCAAGCCGAGTTAGACGCGCAGAATGCCCAGATAGACGCGGAGAACGCTAAGGAACCGGGCATCACCGAGGGCGCAAAACCGGCGGACGCGGGCGGGCACAGGCCGACGCAGTTACCGCCTCCTGGTGGTGGCGGTGGCGGCGGTAATAAACCGCCTATCGGCGAGTACGAGCACGTCGGCCTACCCGGATCGGACTACTACAAGAAGAAGAAGGCCGAGGCCGAGGCCAAACTCCTCGCGTCAGGCGAGCAACCGGCGCCGGACAAAAGCGACATTGCCGAGAGGGAGGACAGGGAGAAGCACCTGCTCGACCTGGAGGCCCGTGCGTTCCTCGAAACCGTGCGCAAGCAGCAGGCCGCCGTAGCAGACGCGCGCAAGGCCGAGGTGGAGATAGAGGACGAGAAGCACAGGTTGCTCGAACTGGAGGGCCGCGCGGCGCTGGAGGCGGTGAGGGAGGCGCGCAAAGCGGAGATTGAGATAGAGGACGAGAAGCACCGCCTACTGGAGTTGGAGGCCAAGGCGTTCCTTGAGAACGTGCGCCAGAAGCAGGCCACAGCCGAGGCGGCGAAGGAGGCCGAGTTCAACCCGAAGGACGAGGCGCAGAAGCAGATAGAGATCGAGGATCGAAGAGCGGCAGTGAAGGCCGAGAAGAACAAGCTCCGGCCGCGCGGCATTTTCGACAGGATGCTGGAGACTGGCGAGTCCATGCGCGGGATGATCGGCGGCACGTTCGGCACCGTGGCCGGGGCCGGCCTGGACCTGGCGGCCAACTACCGCAAGGGGCGGGAGAGCGGCGAGGGCATGGGCGTCGTCCCGGTCATAGGCGCGGCGATAGTAGCCGTCACCGCGTTCACCAACGCCGCCAACAACATGGCCGAGAAGTACGGCGAGTACAACCCGCAGATCGCCCACGAGCAGGCGATGGCCGAGATACGCCAGGTGATGGGAGACATGCGCCGCGCGCAGGAGAGCGGCGGCGAACTGGCCGAATTCGTCAAGGCGCAGTCGGAGATGCAGCAGAAGTGGGAGGACGTGAAGCTCGCCGTAATGAAGAAGATAATACCCGTCATCAGCGGGATATTGGAGGTGTTGAGTGGCCTGTTCGGCATTGCCGCGAAAAAGAGCGACGCGGACAAGGAGTATGACGACCCAACCACCGTGATACTCAAACACGGTTTGGAAATACCTAAATTCTAGGTGCCCCATGCAAGAGGCGTTGGTGCTGATTAACCAACTCGACAAGATTGAGGCGTTGATAAAGGACAACCCGAACATTGCTGTTAGGGCGTTTGGAATATTGTTGCTCGGGCACAAATTCGACGACGAAGTCCAGAAGTCCAACGAGGTGCGAGACCCGACCGACTATATACTCAACGACCCGTCGTTGTTAGCACCAAACTTGTAATGCGAGCGCGAAGTGGCCAATCCTCAGACGTACGTGTTCTCCACCGGGGCGACCTCGGTCCCCGACGTCGGCCTGCTGGAGTACAACGGCTGCACATTCGGTCCGCTGTTCGAGACGAAGATTAGCGGCAAAATCGTCCACGACGAGGCCAACCGCACGACCAAGTTCATGGAGTACACCCTGGAGGCGGACGGGTACGTCACGCTGCCCGCCGGGCCGGCGGCGGCGGACATCAACCCGTGCATGTCGGTACTGCGGTCGCTCCTCACGCAGCAGGCCGGCGCGCTGACGTACAGGGGGCGCGGGTTCGATCTGGTCGTGAACGCGGGCGGTGGAGGCGTCGTGCGCGCCGGGGCGGTCCTGACCGGGCCGGCGGTGAAGATCGCCGGTTGGGACGTGGCGTGGGGGCCGGTGCCGGAAATAATCGAGTTCCAACCGCTGGGGGCCGGCAACTCGGCCAAGGTCCAATGGAAGGTGGTGGTGCGCATCCCGGAGGTGGCGCAGAAGGGCGCTGGTCTGCTCCAGTTCAACTACGAGACGACGGTGTCGTACGGCGAGGACGGTTTCAGCACCCTGTCAATGCGTGGCGTGCTTGAGGTGGCGATGACGCGAGGGGGCGTGAAGAACCGTAGCGTAAACCTCACGGCGGACGACTACCGCAACCGACTGACGCCGCTCATCCTGGATGGAATAGACCTCAGCATATTTCGCGTAATGCGCCGGGAGTTCAGCGTATCGCGGGACAAGAGGACACTGACTTGGGACGTAGCGGCGGAGGAGCGCCCGCATATGGACCCGCCGGTCGACTGCACAGTCGCGCGCGGCTCGTACAGCGTCAAACCGGCCAAGAGCGGCATGGGCCTGGTGCTGTGGCTTTGCACCCTGAAGGCCACCTACACCGTCCGACCGGGCGCGCCGCGACGCACCGCGTGGTACGCATTCCTGGCGATGCTGCGCCTGCGTATGAACCAGTCCCGATTCGGGGTGTTGGCGGGTCTGACCGAACCGGAGCCGGCGAAGAAGGCCGGGTTCCTGAAGAGGTTCGGAGTCGGGGCCGGCGGGGCACTGATTGGGTACTTGGGCAGCGGCGGCCCGTTCAACCCCGCCGCGCCTTACATAGCATTCGGCACCGCCGCCGGGGCGCTGGCGCTGATCAACAGTGACACGCCGGCAAAGGGCGGCACCGAGCACGCCGGCCGCAAGTGCTGGTTGATAGATTTCTCCATCGACGAGGGGTTGTACCTCGACAGCAAGACCATATCATTCTCGGCGACGTGGCGGTTGCAGACACTGATAAGCCACATATTGCTCGCCAGTGGAATATGGACCAAGGTGCCGGAGAAGGACGCCAACCGGAACAACCTGTGGGCAATGTCGATGAAGAACATCAGCGGGGCGGAGTCGTGGTTGGAGAACCGCCTCGACCCGAACCTGGACGTGATCGTGGACTTCGGGGGGCCGTAAGTTGCCGTTTAAGAACAACAACGTGGCCGCCGGTCTGCCGAAGAAGAACCAATTCCAGGTCGGGCGGTCAGACGTGGACGCAAACGACGCCATCGAGCAGGGCATCTCGGTGCCGTGGCCGTCCGACCCGTCCGCCTCGTATATCTACTTCGACTGCACCGTCGGCGTTATGCTGGACAGCGGCATCGCGGTCCACAACCGCCTGCCGCAGGTTAACAACCTGCCGGACTCGCTGGCGTCGAGCTTCCTCGACGACCCCAACCTCGACAAGATTGCGGGGCCGGGCGTCAACCTGCGGAGCCGCGACCAGTACGCGGACATCGTGCAGCGCATGGGGCACTCGCGGTACTGGTTCCGCATATGGGGGCAGGCGCTGCGCGTCGGCTACCGCGTGCCCATCCCCGGCATCAAGACGATAGGCGGCGTGCCGGCGATCCCGTACGATGCCAACCCGCAGTGGGCGTTCTGCCGCATCGCGCCTGGCGGGAACTACGGCGGCGTGATCCTGTGGCACGCGGCCTGGTCGCTGTGGTACACCACCGCCTCGCCGCCGACGTCGGACACCATTCCTGAGTCGGACCCGAGCGCTCACATTAGCGGCGTGGTGAAGCCGCCCGCGAGCATCCAGGTGCCGTACAGCCAACCGGACGACGAGTCGGTCAAGGCGGCGCCCGCGGTGCGCTCGACCGCCAGCACGATAACCAGGGCCGGCGGTGGTCCGTCACTATCGGGGCCGAAGCCATGACGGAGCTAAACGGTACTAATGGCGAGAGCCGCATCGCCGCAATCCTCCAGGACGAGGCGACGGTCGGGTACATCCCGCAAATCCCGCTCGAGGGGATGTGGGCCGGCGGTGCTGGGGACATGCCGCAGATTACCATGCGCCGCGATCTCGAGTTCATGCAGATGCACCCGGTGGTGTCGTCCGGCCTGGAGTATTACCGCAGCGGTATATCCGGTGCGGAGTTCTGGGGCGGCCCCGACCACCAAAATGCCCAAAACGAGCAGGGCAAACCGATCAGCCCCGACCCGCGCGTCTCGCAGTTCGTAATTGCCCACGCCCACCGGTTCTGGCAGCGCGGTATGCCGACCATGCAGGAGGGCTACCCGTACGGGTGGGCACCGGGTGAGCACGTCTACAAGGAGAGTCGCGGGATGCTCGTGTGGTCCCACCTGAAGGGTTTCCACCCGGGGGACGGCTTCATCCTGACGTACAAGAACCAACCGGTCGGCGTGCGAGTCAAGGGCATCCGCAACACACCAGGCGAGGTAGACGAGCGCGGCGGAACGGTGGACATGTGGTTCGCCAGCGGCCGCGTGCCGGCCAAGGGGGCGTGGTATCCGCACCGCCCGCGGTTCAACCAGTTCTACGGTCGGTCCCAGCTGACTGGGGCGTGGCGACCGTGGCGTCGCCTGGGCTGGCGCGACGCGGTCGAGCAGGTGATCGACGCGGCCATCTACCGCGCCGGTTACAAGGGGCCGCTGGTCCGGCACCCAATGGAGGACATGCAGACGGCAAAGCTCGGCGTGCCGGGCACGCAGCTGGACGGGCGCGCCATGCCGCGGCGCTCGGCCCGCGACGTCGCCCGCCAAATGGTCGAGTGGGCGAAGGCCGGTGCCGGGTTCACCATACCCAGCGAGCAGTATCCGGCGGCGGCGGGCGGCGGACCAAAATGGAACGTCGAGTGGCCGGACCACGTCATGGACGTGACCCCGCTCATCAACGCCGCGCGCTACCTGGAGGAGCAGATCATGCTCGGCATCGGCGTGCCGCCCGAGCTGATCAAGGCCGGCGGCACCGGCAGCGGCTACAGCGGCCGGTCGATCCCGCGCGAGGCATTCCTCAGCCAGCAGCAGCGCATCGCCGACGCCATGTTGCAGATATTCGTCGAGCAGGTCATTAAGCCGCTAGTGCTGTGGAACTTCGGCGACGTGCCGTTCGAGGTCAGTTGCAAGCCGCTGCTGAAGACTCAGGCCGAGAACAAGCAGGGCCAGCCCGTGCCGCCCCTGCCGCAGCCCGAGCGCCAGCA